>Ga0114918_10001380_pt1 | contig 21739 bp, 20 predicted proteins | sample LantaG_FD_87015 | JGI IMG/M metagenome (GOLD analysis project Ga0114918, IMG submission 87015) | Deep subsurface microbial communities from Baltic Sea to uncover new lineages of life (NeLLi) - Landsort_02402 metaG | ecosystem: Environmental > Aquatic > Marine > Oceanic > Sediment | place... | reverse complement strand
TGTCATGATGTCACAAACAATGCCTGCAATTTGGGTTAAAGATCCAACTAAGGTATTGAAGATTGTTATGAGAAACCCAATTATTGATGGTTTCCCATTATCTTCTTATTCATTCATTATCTTTGACATCACTGATAATACTAATGACAATATCTTCTTATTGAAGTTGTCTTGGGATAATCAATTAAAGTGGTGGTATCAAAATGGTACAATGGATTATATGGGACGTAGTCAAGGATTCCAGTCTTCTGGACAATTCAATGGTTACCGTGTCATGATGTCACAAACAATGCCTGCAATTTGGGTTAAAGATCCAACTAAGGTATTGAAGATTGTTATGAGAAACCCAATTACTGGCGGATCATTCTAATCTAAACAATAAGCATATATAGAAAAGGGGAGGACTAATCCTCTCCTTTTTTTATTTTAATAAATAACCAATAATAAAAACCAAAAAACAAAACCAATGGCAAAAGAAAAGTTTACAATGGTGGAAACACCAACAACTAATAAACAATCAAAGATTGTTATTAGACCTTATTTTGATGCAACATCAGAAAATATGGGATTAGAAAATTATGGAATTAGTTTATTTGATGGTGTAAAACATCAAGAACAGTTAGCTTGTCTAGAGATTAATGGAATCAATAGATATTTAACTGGCTTAAATGAATTTGCTCCAGAAATTAAAAAACTCTCTAAAGAAATTAGAGAAGCAAAGGTAAAACAAATAAGAGCTACTGTAGCAGATTTAGAAGCAGAATTAGCTTCTAATATTATTGATCCCGAAGACAAAGATTTTTGGAATCAAGTAAAATTATTAAAACCTGATAACCATGAGTTTTGGAATAAGATTGAATTAAAATGTGGTAATGACCTTACTCATATTAATATAAATGATCCTTATGATAGAATTAAATTATGTGCAATTGAGGCAGGTGGCTTTTCATTAGTAGCTAAAAGCTATGAAGATGCTAAATCTAAACCAAGACCACCTAAATTTTATTTAGATAAAGAAGAAGAAACTGTATCTACTAGAACTGAATACAAAAAAATGCGTAACAAAGCGCTAGCAGAACTACAAAAATTGTTTGATAAGAATAGTACTAAATTATTCTATGTAGCAAAAGTTGTAGATGCTACTAGTACACAATATAAAAAGTCAACATCATTAGATATTCTATATGAAAATATGGATACTTACATTCACGGTGATGGTGCAGAAAGCAATGTAGAAAGAGCTGTAACAGGTTTCTTAGATGTTGTTAATAGTGACATGGAGTCATTAAAGATTAGATCAATTGTAAAAGATTCTTCATTCTTTAAATATATTAGTCATAAGAGTGATGGTCATATTTACCACACTAAGCAAAATGCACTAATGGGAAGAAATGTTTCTGATGTAGTTGAGTTCTTAAAGAATCCTCTTAATGAAGATATCTTAGATGACTTAACTAAAGAATGTGAGAAGTATTGGAATAGTTAAAAATAAATAAATAAAAAATAAAAATTATGGCAAACCCCTGTCCTTGTTTAAGAAAAGAAATGCGTGATAAGTATGGTGAAAACCATGTAATGTGCTGTACAAAACAAGAAAAAAGCACAACACCTAGTGATATTATAAGTAAAGGTATTTCTATGGCTGGAAGTATTTTTGATAAGGTAACTGGTACCTCTGCTACTCGTCCAAAAAAAGAGCCACTTAGAGGTCCTAATTGGAATCCTAATTTGTCTAAAGGTGGTTCTGTAACTAAATGGACTAGAAGAAATAAAAATTATCCAAAATAAAAGATTATGGCATATTATGATAAAGAAAGAGCTGCAATGCTTGAAAATCAAAAACTTGATGCAATGCGATATGGTGGATTTTGTCCTAAAAAAATGCCATTAGAATCTAACAACCCTAGAAGTATTCAAGGTAGAAAACTTAGAAGAGGTGGTTGTGTTAAGATGATGAAAGGTGGCGCAGTTAAATAATTAAAACAACTAATATGAAACCAGACAAACAATGGGAAATTGAATCTGATCTAAATATTTTACAAAGAGCAGCAGAAATTAGAGAAAGTCCTAAAAGGTTAGAAGAGGTAAAAAAACTTGCAGATCAAAGAGTCAAAAATTTACAATCTTTAGCATCAGGTGTATCTACACCTAAGAAAACTTTACCTAGAAAGAAAACTTTAAAACGTAAATAGTTATGGGAATACAGTCAAGAGCTAGTAAGAAAAGGGAATTTATGAAGGAGAACAACATTACTGAGTATGATCGAAAGATCATGAAAGATGACTTTAAGGATTTTAGGCAGAAAAAGAGAATGCAAAAACAATATGGTGAAATGAAGACAGGTGGAGCTGCTTGGACTAGAAAGTCAAATTTACAACTAAATAAGTAAGAATGGCAGTAAGTAAAAAGTTTAAAGCTCATATGATGTATAAAGGTAGTAAAGCTGTTAAGGCTAACACTATGAAAGATCATTTACGTTTAAAGAAACTTGGCTATGGTCATACTAAACCTAAAAAATAGTGGCAACTAAAAAAACTGCAGCGTGGACTAGAAAAGAAGGTAAAAGTAAATCAGGTGGTTTAAATGCTAAAGGTGTTGCATCTTATAGAAAAGCTAATCCTGGAAGTAAACTTAAAACTGCTGTAACTACTAAACCTTCTGAACTTAAAAAAGGTAGTAAGTCAGCTAAAAGAAGAAAAAGTTTTTGTGCTAGAATGTCAGGTATGAAAAAGAAAATGACAGGAGCTAAGAAAAGAAATGATCCTGATTCAAGAATTAACAAATCTTTACGCAAATGGAATTGTTAATTTTTGTATATTAATGTATGAGTAAAACTTTTAAAAACCCAGAAGAATCAAGTGATCAAATTTTTATCTACTGGGATTATTAAAGATGGCAAAAAAGAAAGATAAAAAGTGGATGCAAAAAGCTAATGCTTCTATTAAAAAAAGAGGTACTAAAGGTAAATGCACACCTATTACTAAAAAGAGTTGTACAGGTAGAGCAAAAACACTTGCTGAGACTTTTAAAAAAATTGCTGCTAAAAAAAAAAGAAATGAAAAGTAAAAAACAAATAAATCCTGTAGATGCTCTCAGTAAAATACAAAGAACTAAGATGGGTAAAGCTGTAGGTTCTATATTAAAAGGTGGTAGAATTAAGTATGCTACTGATGAACCTAAACCTTCTGCAACAGCTGCTGAATTATTAAAAGGAGGTTGCTAAATGTTAAATAGTACTATTTCCATAAAGTTAAAACAGCGAATCAATAAACTTGACAGTCAAGATTATGATAATATAGAATGCTGGCAAATAGTTGAAGCATTTAACAAGGCACAAGTTGAATGGTGTAGAAGACAATTACACGGACTTAATATTGTTAAAGAAGGTGATGAGCAATCTACTAGAAGAAAAGATGATCTTCAAGTTTTATTGAATAGTAACCCTTTAACTATTACTGATAAACAAGATTATTTTTTTGGTAATATTCCTTCTAATTATTTACAATGGAAAAGAGTAGATGTAGTTGCATGTAAAGGATGTTGTGAAAATAGAAGAATGACAGTGTATCTTGCAGAAGAAGGTAACTTAAATCAATTACTAAGAGATAAAGCTAAAACCCCTAACTTTGAATGGGCTGAAACTTTTGCTACTTTAATAGATAATGAAGTTCATATATATACTAATAATAAATTTGATATATCTGAAGCAAATCTTGTTTATTACAGACAACCAATACAAATACAAATTCAAGGGTGTGTAGATCCTTATACTAATGTAGAATCAACTGCAAATGTATTATCTGAATTTAAAGATGATATTATAGAATTAATAATTGATGAAGCAGTTAGTATATTAGCAGGAGATATAGAATCTCCAGTACAATATCCAAGAGGTACTCAAACAGCAGAAAGAAATAATTAAACATATAGTTGATTAATTAAAAAACTTTCCTTATATTATAGTATATATTTATAAACAATAAAAAAACAAAAAAAAATGGCTTATTTTAACAATGCATTTAAAAAGACAATGATCTTGAGAAAGTATATTGATCCTGATCCAGGTACTCCAACAGCTGCATCAGGTGCACTTCTCGCAGGAGATGTTTCTATTTATGATGCAAAAACATGGACCCCAGTAGATATTACAGGTGTTCCAGCAACTCAAACAGCTTGTCAATTTATTATTGCAGCAGGTGCTCCTTATCCAAACGATAAGATTGGACCTTTTCATGGTGGATACCAAGAATCAATTAAATCAAAAGGAATTAATCCTAAGTACGTAAGTAAAGTATGGTCAACTACAGCAAGTGTTGCCCAACCTTTTGTTCTAAATATTGGTTCAACGGTTGATACAATTGGAGATGCTGATTGCTGTCCAACTTTTTTATGTGGTGAACAATATCACTTAAGAGTTGATATAAAAGGTGAAGCAGTTCTTAGAATGCTTAATCACCAAGGTTATATTGAAGTTACTGCAGATGGCGGATGCTGTCCAGCTGATTCAATTACTCCAGTAGCATCTGATCCATATTTAATTATGCAACAATGGGCTGAAGGTATTTGGAGAAGTGCTATAATGACTGGTAACGGACCAAACTTTAATGGTGCTACTACAGGTAATGCTGCAGAAAGATTTAATCCAAATCCATTTATTGTACCTGTAATTCAAGTTGATACAGATGGTAACGGAGCTATTGATACATTAGTATATCCTCCAGGAACAACAGCGGCTGTATTAGCGGCAGGTCTTGCTTCATCAGCAGCCATTACTACATCTACTACCTGGGATCTTTATACATCAGGTTGGGCTGCAGGTGATGATGATTGCGCAGGACTTATGTTACAAACTGCTTTCTTAAATACTGAGTTTGGAGATTGTACATTCCAACCTTCTGACTATTACGGTTTAGAACCAATTAGAATTTATGCTTCTGAAGTAGATTTAAACGGTGATCCTTGTGAGTTTACAGGAGTCTGTATTGAATCAACATGTTTAGGAAGACAAGCTCAAGGTTTAGGAGAAACTGTAGTAAGAGACTTTATCTTATCAGAATCTTACAGACAAGTTCCTTTTGCAACTGATCTACGTATCCGTGAAATTACTCAAGGTAATGCAATGATAGGTACAGGTCCTGGTCAAGCTGATAGAGCTAGCTTTTATGATAAATTGTTTATCTTACATACTGTTCCAAGATTTAACAATCCAAGTGGAACATTTGATAATGATCAATATCTTATTGAAATTGCTGCTATATCACCACTTACTGGTGTTCTTAATGCTGACTTAGGTGCTTTATTAGATGATGTTACAGCTCTTTTAGTTGCGGCAAATAATGATGACTGTATTATACAAGTAGGTGAAGACGTTGGAGCATTGTGCACAATATCTGTTCCTGTAACAGCTTAAGAATAATTAATTACTCATAAAAAGGGGGAGTGAGATATAGTTTCTCCTCTCCCTTTTTTTATTTATCATTATGGCAAATCATGTATTAAGTTTAGAAATACCAACTGTAGGAAATCCTTGTGTACTGAAGATCTTTGATACAAGTGTATATTCTGGGCAAGTTGCTGTTTTTGAACCAAAACTTCAAATAACAGTTCCTGGTTTTACTTATGCTACAGAAGTTCATTTTCAACCAGAATCATCTCCTACATTAACAGGATGTGATTTAGGTTTGCAAACAACTAACTGTGGTCAATCATATGTGAATTTACCTGATGGAATATATGTTATTAAATATGTAGTAGACCCTAGTCATGTGGTCTATGTAGAATACAATCATTTGAGGACGACACAAGCATTAAATTTATATCAAAAGATCCTATGTGATATTGATGTAGCTGATTGTGACCCTCCTGCTAAGGTCAAAGACAAACTCAATGACCTTAGACTTATTGGAATGTATTTAGAAGCAGCTAAATCTAAAGTAGAAACTTGCCATGAACAACAGCAAGGTATGACACTTTATAACTATGCTCTAAAACTTTTAAATAAATTAGATTGTAGAAATTGTTAAACCAACCAAAAAACCAAACGTATGAGTGCAGCAACATGTTTAAACTGCAAGAAGAGATTAGGATGCGGATGTCAAAAGGCTGTTGCCTCAGACGGTAAATCTGTATGTAAAACTTGTAAAGCAGGATATGAAACTAAACTAAAAAAAAATAATTTAGAAAAATTTGTAAAATAAAATGGCAATTCCCCCATTACTTAGATATAGAATACAAGCTTGTTGTCCAGAAAATGGAAGTACTATTAATTCTTTTATAAATATTAACGGAGTCTATGCTGGAGATGGAGTATATAACTATACTGGAGCAAATGTTTCAATTCCAGGTACAGATGTTAATCTTGTCAATGGAAGTTGTTATACTATAACTGATACCTTAGAATTATTAGCTCCTCTTGAGTTAATTGATGCATCAGATCTTACTTTTATAATTGCAGGTAGATGTGATGATCCTCTTTTACCAGCTTTAGCATGTCCTGATTGCACTCCAACTGCAGGAAATTATTATATAAAAGCTGAATCCTGTTGTGGGGGAGATCCAATATTTTTTAAAGGAGAAGGTTATACAGGAGGAATTGGTGATGTGAAAGATCCAGGTGGACAACTAAGTGGTTCTCAACAACCAATACCTTCTATACCTCAATTTAGTTTAAATAATTTTGCAGGTGTATATTTATTTAACGGCTTTGTATCCACTCAACAAGCTCAGATTATTACAGGTTTAGAAATAGGTCAGTGTTATACTTTTTCTACTAATAGTGTAACTGATCCTAGTTCTGAGATAACTTTAGCTGAATATAATGCTTTAGGATATCCTCCTTATATTTCTCAATTAACTGATGTAGATAAAACTGATTGTAACACTTTAGATGAATTTGGAAAAAAAATATGTCCTGAATGTGAAGAAATATGTTATAGACTTACTAGTTGTACAGGTATAATAATAAATACAGTAATTGATTTATCATTGCATGTAGGTACATATGTTGAACTTGTAGGTTATACAGGTTCTTGGTATGTTCAGATAAATAACGGAATATGTCAAGATCCAACAAGAACATTAAAAATATTGGCAACTGGTGCAACACCTTGTCCATGTTTATGTTATGAAGTTATAGGTGAATCTGGAGGAATAAGTTACATAGATTGTGATGGTGTTAGTCAATATACTTATGGACCTGCAAAGTTTTGTGCACAATCTCCTCCTTTAATTAAAGGTACAGAAGGTGTAGATTATACACTTATAACTGGTATAGACTGTGTAGACGGAGAATGCATAGATAAGTGTTTTTTATTAACTAACTGTGATCCTACAGCATGGCCATTACAAGATGCAACGCTTGATTCAACTTTACAAAGTCTATCTCAGTATGCAAATACAAGTGAGGTAGTTGTATTAAGTGGATATGATGGATGTTGGACTGTAACTGAAAAAAATTGCAGTTGTCTTACAATAACAATTGATGGTACTCCAATTGAAGCATTAGCTACGGGTACTCATAATAGTCAATCTGTATTCTCATTTAAATATAATACTATACCATATTACATTTGGTTTAATTCAGGTTGGTTTGTAACATTTGAAGTTGGTAATTTTGCTTCATTTTTAGCATCTACAGAAAGTACAACTCCTTGTCCTATATTTGGTTCTTTTGATGATCCAGTTACTCCAGATCCAGCAGGTTGGAGAAGTAATCCTGAAGGTCAAATAATAACTACAGTATTATGTGCAGATCAATGTGATTGTCCTGTAGATGTAACAGTAATTAGAGATTATACAGATTGTGAAGATTGTTTAGGTATTACAGCTTATAAACTTACAAACTGTGAAAAGATAAATGAAGTAGTTTACTCTATACAAGATTTATCTGCATTTGTAGGTCAAGTAATTAAAGATGATTGTAACTGCTGGACGGTAGAAGAAATAGATTATCAACCACCTAGTGAAACAACTATAGTTGATCCTATTCTTTATACAGACTGTACAACATGTCTTACTACATATTATACTTTAACAGATTGTGATGATTCTGAGTCAGTAATTATTAGCTCAACAAATTTATCTGCATTTGTAGGTCAAGTAGTTAAGTTAGAAGGATGTAATCCATGTTATGAAGTAGCTTTATATACAGAAACTGTTGCACCAGCACTATGGGAAGAAGTAACGGTAACTGAAGCTTCTGCAACTTGTTTTGATTGTAAACAGCTAGTACCTAGATGTTCTACAGTATTTAATAATAGTACTGCAGATAGAATATTTACTTATATAGATGCAAATGGAGATTCACAAGAAACTGAAATAATTAAATCAGGACACTTTTCCTTAAGATATTGTGTTCAGTATTGGGATGAACCAGATACTTTTATATATAACTATCACGGAGATTGTACAGTATATGAAAATCCTAATGCAGGATTGCCAGGAGAATGTAATTGTTTTCAAATTAATGTACAGGGAACAGAAGGGCCTGTACTTAATATCTTAGCAAATCATACTGGTGAATTTTATAATGGAAAAAAAGTATATGATCTTGTTATAGATGGCATTGATTATCATTTCTGGAGTACTGGAGTAGGTGGTCACTGGTATATAACTCAAGAATTGGGTGTTGTTGGATTAGATTCAACATTGGGCGAAATACAATCAGGTTTTCCAGATTGTCCAGAGGCTCCTTCAGGAGCATGGACACCAGGAAGGCTACCTCCAGGAACAGCTTCAGATGCAGTTGTATGGATGGAATCAAACCTAACAGATTGCTCACCCCATTATGAAGGTTTTTGTGTACAGTACTTTCCTAATGATAGAAAAGTAAGACCAGGTTATAATACTCCTATATGTTCAGCAGATAAGTATGATAAAATTACTTGTAATGCTGCAGATATAATGTATAAAAAGGCACTTGAATTAAGATATGGTATATCTGATTGTTGTCCTGAAGAAAATGAAAAATGGTTAATTAAAAAAGAACTAATAGAATTACAAGCATTAACAGACCCTAACTATATATGTAATCCATTAACAGATTGTTGTGGTCAACCTACTAGCTCTTGTTCTTGCAATTCTTAATAATAATTTGTATATTATAAATAACAGATATGAAACCTTTAAATTTAGATAACAAGCCTTGTAGCCCGATCTCATCAAACTGTGTAGTTTGGCAAGGTCCTGATATTCCATGCATTAAATTATGTATAGGAGATACAGTATCTGATGTTGTATTTGCAATGGCAACAGAGCTTTGTACAATTTTAGAAACATTAAAAGTTTCAAATTATGATTTAACATGTTTTAACTTACAAGCATGTGGTCCTACAGATTTTCAAGCACTTATTCAATTTTTAATTACTAAAATTTGTGAGAATGAAGGTCTTACACCAGCAACTAAAGATGCACCTACCTGTCCAGATTGTGTAGTATCAGTAGCAGAATGTTTTGTTACAGGTACTCAAACAACTATGCAACTTGTAGATTATGTTCAACTTATTGGTGAAAGGGTTTGTAGTTTGATTACAGAAATTAGTTTGATTAATACTCAGATTACTGACATATTAATTAGAGTAACAACACTTGAAAATGCACCAGTACCTACATTTACAGTACCTTCTTTTACAATAACTTGTCAAATAGGAAGTTTACTTTCGGGTACAAATCAACCTATTGATACACTATTACAAGAATTTATTAATAATGTATGGTGTGGATTTTATACAGTTACTGGAACTACTACTGAGCTTACAAATGCAATTGATGCTAATTGTATTACAGATGCTAGTATTAGTTTAACAAACAGTCCTGCAACTATGGGTGCAGGGTATGCGGGAACTTGGATTCCTGATGTTAGTTATAGTAGTGCAGCGGATGCTATTAATAATATATGGATATCACTATGTGATATATTCAATTATTTAAGTACTAATTCTTTTGCAATTACTGTAGAAGATGAAGGAATTACACTAACAAGTACATTATCTTCAATGGATTTTACAGGAGCTGGTGTAACTGCTACTGCTATAGGTAATGCAGTTACAGTAAATATTCCAAAGGATTTAGATACTTTTTATGCTCAAGTAACAATAAGACAGTTTGGTGTAAATGCTCCAACACTTTTAAATACAAATATTGCAGGTCAAGCAAAAATTGATTCTCTACTACCAAAACCTGCAGGAAATGGTTTTGTAGACTGTCCTAGATTAGTTGAATGTAATATTGTTGGATTTAATGATACTCTTATAAATACTGGAGATGAAACAGCTGTAAGTATTGCAGAAATAACTAGTTTAAATATTAGTTTTGGAACATTTACAAATACAGGTTTATCTGGTTCTATATTTCAATTTACTAAAGCTGGTGTATATTTAATTCAAGCATTTTCACATTTAAAACCTAATGGTAGCAGTGATATTAATTGGCAGACAGATGGTGTTGGAACTTATGGTCTAGGTTTACTTGCAAATGCAACTAGTAGTGATATATGGGGAGGAAATACAATCACTACTATAGGAGGATTTCCCCAAGAAAATGCAAGTATTCCTGCTAAATTTTTAGCTATAACAGGAGATCTAGAAGTATCTTTTAGCAGAATTATATATGCTAGTAGTAGTAGTGTTCTTTTATGTGCTGTACAAAATTATACTGATAGAGATTATGATGGAAGTGGTTATGCTGGAGCTGATAATATAGGCTTTACTATAACTAAACTAAATGATTATACACCTTAATTAAAATAAAAATTAAATATATATATAAATAAAATAAAAAAAATGGCTTGTTCAAATTGTAATACCCAAAACTGTGGATGCTCTGGAACTTACGTAGTTTCCCAGACCTGTCCACCAGCATGTTCAGAAGTGTTTAACACTGCATGCGTTGTCTACACAGGTGTAGATATAATCTGTAATGATACAACGGTATCTCCCGCTGTACCAACTACTATAGTTAGAAGAAATGATTATTTAGATACTGCACTCACAGCAATTGTAAATTATGTGTGTTCAAGATTTAATACTCAGATTCATCCAAGTACTGTAGTGGATTCAGGAGATGCGTATATTCTAGTTTCATCTGCTATTGTAGGTGCTCAAACTACATATACTATTACTCTAGATCCTTCAACTCTTCCTACAGCTTCAATTGTAACTGGAGGAACAAACGTAACTCTTACTGGAGATGGTAGTGTTGGTACTCCTTATGTTGTAAATGCTGAAGGAAGTATAGTAGCTGTAGAACCAGGTACTGCATTATCTGTAATAGCAGATGCAAATACACCTGGTCCATATGAGACTACTTATACTATTGATATTGATTACGATCTTTTACCAGATACTATACTTGCTACATCAGAAGGATATATAACTATTGCAGAAAGTCCAAATGTCCCTAATGCAGGTGACATGACTTACACTTTAGATGTAGATCTACTTACTGTAACTGCAGCTGATGTAAGATTAACATCAACTCAGACTGCTGCAGGTGGAGCTCCAAATTTCCTTAGAACTTTTGACATTGCATTAGATGAAGCTGAGATGAGTACTTGGATTATGAATAGTGTTGTATGGAATACGGATCCATTAACAGATACAGGTCTTATTGCTGGTACAGGTATAGCGTTTTCATTTGATCCTGTTTTATCACAAATAGAAATTTCTAGTGCATTTGTAGATCCTGATAGATGGGATGAGTTATCTGATTTTGCAGGTACTACTATTCAACCTAGTTTACCAACCTCTACTCTTGCCTTTTTAGCAAATCCAGCTACTGTAGATGCAGGTGGTGATGGTATATCCGCAGTACTTGGAGGTATTCCTAGTGCAGCAGAAGTTCAGTTTACAAATACTGACCCAGGATCAGCTCAATTAATTTTTGGAAGTGTAGAAGTATTAGGACAACCTACTATAATACCAGATTCAAATACTGAAGTATTAACATTCATAGAAGGAGCAAACATTGGTCTTGTAACTAATAATGGTGTTGGTGCTAAATCTATTACAATTGTAAATGAGATTGACTTTGTATTCTCAAGTGTAGCTGGTGATACAGGAGTTGTTTCAGCAACAAATACTGTTGATCAAGTTCAATTTGTTGGAGGAGAATCTATTACAACTACAGCTGCAGGAGGTGGTCCAGCAACAGTCACTATTGATTGGGATGGTGTAGTTACTGATGCTACTTTAACTGGTGACGGTACAGCAGCAAGTCCATTAACAGTTGTTCCTGCTTTAGCAGTATCATTAGCAAGTGCTGGTGGAACAAGTTTAGTTAGTGATGGTGTAGGACCCGCTTTAGAAATTCTAGGTCTTACAGCAGGAACTGGTATTGGATTTACAGTTGGTGCAAGTGATGTTACTATTAATGCAGAAGTACAAAGAGAATCTGGCACTGTTATAGGTGCTTTTGTTCCAACAACATTTATAACTAGTATTCCTCATGGACTTGGTGAACAATTTGTTTCAATTAGACTTTTTGACGAAACAACAAATTTAGGTGATGATGTCACTGATCAATTTACTATAACTTGTGCAGCAGTTAATGATATTAGCTTACTATCAAATTCTTTTACTGGTAGTGTAAGAGTATTAGCAATAGGATAATAAATATTGTCGCAGTTTGTTGGTTTCTGTGGCTAACAACGGGAAAGCCCTCACACTAGTGGGGGTTTTCTTTTTTTCAGTATATTTGTTTAACTTGCTAATCTCATTAATTTTTAGTATATTATTTAAGTAGTATGGAAGCATTTAAGACACCAGATTTACAAGCTCCAAGGTTTAGAGCAGACACTTATGAAGTTCTAAACAAAGAGTTCTTTGACAGATTTAGAAAAAAATATCCCAAGTATAAAAACTTAAGGGATCCCGAATTAAGATCAATTATTAAATCTTTTAATAAAAAGGTTTATGAAACAGTAATTGACAAACGAAATGGAGTAGAGCTTCCTGAATCAATAGGATGGTTATTCATAGGAACTTGTCAAGCTAGTAAAAAGAAAAATATTGATTTTGCTAAATCTAAAAAGTATGGTGTAAAGGTTGCTAACAAGAATTGGGATAGTGACGGAAAACTTGCTAAGATATTCTTTACTAATGGAACACTTAAACACAAAATTAAGAATAGAGAATTTTGGGGATTTACAGGTTCTAGAGAATTTAAAAGAGAGGTTGCTAAAACTTATCCAGAAAATTGGAATAACTACATAGTAGTAGATCCAAGACAAAAATTAAAATTAGCCTACAATAAAAAGGTGGGAAATGAAATAAGACTTAAGAAGCAAGAATATGCTTTAAAAGACTATAATGAATTTGACTTATGAGTACAACAGTTGGCGAAGCAATATCAAGAGTAAGAAATACACTTAAAGCTGTTAAGGAAGATCCATTTCTAACAGACAGAACAATCTATTTTTCTTTATTAAAATATGGTCAATCTCTTATGAAGAGAGAAGACAATCAATTAAGGTTAATGAAGATTAGTAATATCTTTAGAACAATGCCTTATGTTGATCTTATTGAAGTAGATAAAGTTAATGCTGCATGTGTAGGAGTATACTCAGGATGTTATTTTAAAAGAACTAAAGAAAAACTTCCTGATGTTTTAACAGGAATTCAAGGACCCATATTCAGAACAGTTTCTTCTATTGATGGTTCTATAGAGTTATTTAGAACAGATCCTGGTACTTTTGTTTCTATGACTAAAACTACTACATGGAAATATAATAAAAGACAATATTTCTGGTTTCTAGATGGTCATCTTTATTTTCCAAACCTTGCTTGGGATGCTGTAAAAATTGAAGCAATTTTTGAAAATGATGTAGAGACCTGTGATTCAGATGATTGTTTAATTAAACAAGAACAAGCTTTAAATATACCTGATTATTTATTTTCTGAAATAGAACAATATGTAGTTAAAGAATTAGCAATGACTTTACAAGTTCCAACAGATGGAGCTGATGATGGACAAAACACACTTAGATAATGGATTTTAACTATACACTTAAATATAGAACCTTTGATCAACTTTTAGAAGATGTAACTGTAGACTTAAATACTTTTGCTCTTGAGAACATGATCGAGCCACAACAACTTATTAAGCTTGCTAAGAAACTTAATTATGATTTAGGTCTTAGGCTTAATCAGCAAAAAGAAGTGATCTTAGATGTAACACATGGTAAAGTAAAATTACCTGATGATTTTTATACATTTAATTTTGCTTACATCTGTGGAGACAGAAAATCTACAAGAGCACAAGGTTATGATGGTTGGGCTGGTGGAACTAATATGCAAGAAGTTAAAATTACTGATGGTAGAATTCCTGAAACATATAGTGATTTTCCTGCACAAGTTCCAGATCCATGTAATGTTTCTAAACCTACTTGTTGCTGTGATGATAAAGGTAATGTAGGAACATGTCTTGTACATAATCCTCAACAACCTTTTGGTGATGAGTTAACTAAGCCTAGAGTTTTTATGAACTGTAAAGGTGAAAGTTATGAATTAATTCAAGTTATTAATTCAGGAGAAACTTTTGTATATAGTGAACTTTCTCCTCTTAAAATGAAACCAAGTCAAAGTATAGAATGTCATTGTCCTAATTTATATTATAATACATCTGATGAAGGTTGGATTAAACATGGTTTTTTATTTACTACATTTCAAACAGGAAAAGTATATTTAAATTATCAAGGTCAAATGGAAGATGATGATGGTAACTTATTAGTTCCTGATCATGATCTTTTAAATGAATATTATGAATATGCATTTAAAGCTAGAATACTTGAAAATCTATATATTAATGGAGAAGATGTAGCTCAAAGAATGCAGTTAATTGAACAAAGATTAAAAAGTGCAAGAAATAATGCACTTAGTGTAGTTAACACTCCTAATTTTGCAGAAATAAAACAAATATGGTCAGCCAATAGAAAAGCTATGTATGGTAAATATTATAATATGTTTATGTCACATTCTCCTAATAGCGGATTTTATAAAGTTCATAATAATCTTAGAGTAGTTTAATCATGGCAAAACAACAATCTAATATTAACCAAACAAGAACAGTTGTAAAAGGTTTAATTAAAGATACTGATCCATCATTTATTCAAGATGGAATGTGGATTCATGCTCGTAATGCTGTAAATAATACAAGGGAAGGAGATGTAGGTACTTTATCAAATGAAGAATCAAATGCACTTTGCGGTTTAATAGGTTCAGATATTAAAGTGCCTAATAATGTAGTTATTATAGGAGCAATATCTTTATTTGAAAGCAAGTGGGTTATTTATTCTGCAATATATGATGGGTCAAATAATAAAGTTATTACATCTGAGATAGGTTTATTTGAAGAAGAGTTTTGCAGATATAGACCTATTGTAAGAGATAAATGTTTAAAGTTTACTAAATTTAATTTAGTATCAGGGGCTTCTAGAGAAAAACCAAATTGTACTTGGCAAGTATATTGGGCAGATGGTAATAATCCTGATAGATATTTAAATATTGGTGACCCTAGACTATGGCCATCAAATGACTATGTTTGGTTAGGTGGATTAGATGGAACTGCTACAATTAATTATTATTCAAATGGTACTGATACTAAATTTCTTTGGCCAGGAGTTGCTTGGGAAGAAATATGTGTTATTGAAAATACAGATACTGTAATAGATCCTGAAAATAATGAAGCAGGTTGTATTATATGTACATCGTTAAATAAATTAAATTGTGATAAAATAAGATTAGCTAGTTTAGTTAAAACACCTTGTGTTGATTTATCTATAAGTCCTCAAAATGGTACGTTAATTAATGGATCTTATACTATTGGTTTATCATATAGTATTAATGATCAAAGTGTAACTAACTTTTTTTCATTGTCATATATTCAACCTGTATATAATGAATTTGATGGTCAGGGATCTTTAGAAGTAAACATTAAAGATTTAGATACTGAAAACTTTGATCAGTATCAACTTTGTGTAGCATATATATCTAATTCTGTAGAAAAATATAAGATATTAGGTTTCTATAGTATTAATACTAATAAAATTACATTAGATCAAATACCAGATTCATTAGAAGATACTTCTCCTTCTGAAATATTTAAACAAAATCCTGTAATAGAAACATCTGAACAAATTACTGAAGCAAATAGATATCTTCTTAAGATAGGTCCTAAAAGCAAATTTGATTTTAATTATCAACCTTTAGCAAATTTGATTGGTTCTGAATGGGTTTCTGTTGAGTATCCAGAAAGATACTATGTTAATGGAGGTAAAAATGCGGGATATTTAAGAGATGAGGTATATTCATTTTTTATAAGATGGCTTTATGATACAGGAGATAAGTCTTCTTCCTATCATATCCCTGGAAGATCTGCTGTTGACTATGATGGATTAGGTCTTGAAAATGGTGACTACGCAGATGCAAATTCATTTGATGGTGACACAAGACTTTTTGAAACTATTAATACAGCAACTATTGTTCCTCAAATACCTAACTTAGATAATGGTGACGGAGGTAAAGTAATTGCATATGGTAATATGGGTTACTGGCAGTCTTCTGAAAGATATCCTTCTAATAAACCTGAAATATGGAATTCAAGTTATTATTGTTGGACTCATGAAACAAGTCCTCAATATGATTTATGTGGGACACCTATTAGACATCATAGATTTCCTGATAATGGTTTAGCTGGTCAAGCTCATCATTTTGTTAAAAAAACAGATGGTAGTTATCATATAAGATTAATGGGAGTTAGGTTTAAAAATATTACTTTACCTAAAGATAATGATGGTAATGATATAGAAGGTATTGTAGGGTATGAAATATTAAGAGGCTCAAGACAAGGTAATAAATCTATAGTAGCTAAAGGTATGGTAAATAACTTTAGAGATTATCAGCTTCAAGGAACTAATGCAGATAACCCAAGTAAAATAGGCTTATATGCTAATTATCCTTTTAACTGTATTAGACCTGATCTAAATAGTTCAAATGACAATAATTTTAATTTTGAATTTAATGATCCTTTTATATTAAGTAGAACAGGAGAACAACCTTTACTTGGTGATGATTCTAGTTTAACACATGTTAATCAAAACATTCCTACTGACATGTTAAGCTTTCATTCTCCTGATACATTTTTTAAGACTCCATATCTCCAAATGTCAGAGATGAAAGTTTATGGATATTTAAAAGGTCAAGCAGAACAAAGATTTACAGAACCTCTTGGCCATCCAGAGTTTAAATTATTTGCTGATTTCATTGTATTGGCAGGAGTAATTGGTGGTGTAGTAAAAGCTATATTTGCTTCTACAGGAGATATTAAGATAAACTATCCTGCAGGTAAGTGGGAACCACAATGGGTTCCTAATGTAACAGGTGGAGATAAGGATAATAAGCCTGCTTATAAGTGGGGTATAGTGGGTGTACCAGGAGTTTCAATTGATGGTGGAACTTCAGCAGCATACGGAGGAGATGATATTCCAGCTGCTAATATAGATACTCATGTTATTACAAATGAGCCTGATCCTATTTCAGGAGACCCTCAAGAAATCTTAGGAAATCAACTTGATTATGATGCTATAGAAAGTGCTACTGTTGGTAATCCTCCTAATGCTAATGATGTAGATCCAGATGGTATACAAGATGAAATTGAATCATGGAATGCTTTTAATCAAGTATTTCTTAATGGAGGCAGTATAGATGATAAGTTAACAGAAATTAATCAAGAAATTTATAAAGAAGGTAAGTATTTAACTACACCTACTATAGATAGAAACTATACTGCATCTGATGTATTACCACAAAATTTAACAGCTAATAATCCTGCACTTTCAGGTTTAGCTGGGTTAACAATAAACTTTTTAGAAGGATTAGATGGTGTTGTAAATTTATTAAAGTCAATTGCTCCATATAGACAATATGCATTAGAGCAAATTGGCCATGGAGATTATAATGAATTTAAAGCACCCAATTTAGATATATTTAGATATTCCATTGAAGACGGTATATATGTATTTAAAGAAAATCAAGATTTTCCAGAATATTTAGATTCAAATGGTAACTCAAGAAGTTATAGAATAAATAATATTAATAGACCTATCAAACCTGTATTACGAGTAACTACTCCAAATGGTACTCAACAGGGTCCTGATTATATACAAGAAGGTACTCAATTTGTAGATCAATCTTTAATGACTTTAGATTATGCTGCGCAAACATTTGATGTTGGAAGCAGTAAAATTAATTATAAAGAAGAGGGTAAAGAAAAACCTTTTATTAATGATATAGCAAGTTATTATGTAGGGTTAAAATTTAATATAAAAAATCAATATGGTCAATTAAATACTATACCACAAGTAATTGCAACACCTTGTGAGCAAAAAATTGATTTTAATAGTTTAGGTCAAACAAGTACTACAGTACCTAATTGTCCTAATCCTTTAGTATTAAATAGAATACAAGAAAGTTCTGTATTTTTTGGTGGAGATACTTATATAAATAGATTTACTCAAAAAAATATAATGCCTTTCTTTACAACTTGGTTATATAACAAGCCAAGAGGATCTGAGTTTAATTACTTTTTAGTACTTTCAGTTCCTTTTCCAAAGTTTTGGGCTAATAGTTTTCCTTGGGATATTCAAGATATTAGTCCTGATAATATAATAGCAGCTATTATTGGAGGCAATAATGGATCTGGTTTATTACCAAGTAGTTATTATAACTTAGATAATGAAAACTATAATACTTCAAACAATAATACTGTTAATTATCCTGGTATTATTACTCCTAAGAATTCATATTTCTATTTAGCTGCTTGTGGTATTAGCGATTTTTTTGTAGAAAGTGATGTTATTGTAGACTTCCGTAATAGAGGTGATATGCAAAAACAATATCATTATGATAAATATAGATATACAGATTTACTTTCATTATTTGATGCAAATCCCGAAGTACTTACAGCAGGAGATTTTAATAAATATGATTATTCATTAAGTATATCACAGTTTTTTATAAATCAATTTTTTACTTTAGGTGCGTTACAAGGAACTAATTATGATCCTACTGTTGCAGAAATTTGTTTTGTGTCTCAGCCAAATGTAATTAACTATTCTTTACCAGAAACTCAAGAGAGCCTTATAGAATCTTGGAGAACCTTTTTACCTTTAAATAGGGTAGTTTTTAAAAATGATGTAAACTCAGTAAAGAGTTATGCTAAAACAGGAATGATTGTAACTTTTGAAGATGCAAGTCCATTAATGTATGGTGGTGTAGATCAAAGAGAAGATTACATAGGTGTTGCAGCTACAGTAGGAGATGGCCTTTTATTTTCTGCCACTCCAAGAAATGTAACTGCTGCAGATTCTAAATATGAATATGGTTCTGCACAAGATAGATTAGGAGTAATATCTACTCCTTTAGGTTTATACTATATAAGTCAACAACAAGGTAAAATATTTTCATTTGGAGATAGTTTACAAGAAATCTCTTCAGTAAACATGAAGTGGTGGTTTGAAGAATTTTTACCATATAAGCTTACAGAAGATTTTCCTGATTTTCCACATATAGATAATCCTGTAGCAGGTATTGGATGCTCTGCTGGATATGATAACAGTAATGGTATAATTTACTTTTCTAAAAAAGATTATTTTCTTAAACCTGAATATAAAGGCAAGGTTGAATATTTAACAGCAGATAAATTTTCTGTATTATTAGATGATGATCCTACTAGAGAAAATAAAATAACAGTAAAATTAGGTGATACTAGAATTTTTGAAGATGCATCTTGGACTATAAGTTATGATCCTAAAAATAAACAATGGATATCATTTCATGATTGGCATCCTAATTTATACCTTTCAGGAAGAAATAAACATTACACAACTAAATCAGGTAGCATATGGGAACAAAACGCAGGATGTAATGATTATTGTAACTTTTATAATGTACAATTTCCTTTTGAAATAGGAATTCCTTTTCCAACAGGTCAAGCTGTAACTACTGTTAGAAGTATAGAATATTTATTAGAATGCTTTAAAAGAGATAGTAAATTTTGTGTTGATCAATATCATATACTTGATTATAATTTTGATCAAGCTGTTATATTTAACTCAGAGCAAGTTTCTGGATATTTAAATTTAAATATAGTTCCTAAAAATAATATTGCACTTGCTCAGAAGTATCCTAAAATAAATGTAAATTCTATAGATATATTAGTATCTAAAGAAGAACAAAAGTACAGGTTCAATCAATTCTGGGATATAACCGATAATAGAGGAGAATTTCCTGATGGGGCTGGATATCCACCTACAGGCCAATTAATACCAGATACTACTAGATTATTAGGTAATTATACAGAAAATCAAATTTGGCAAACTGAAGCTAATGGGTATATACAAACTTTAAATCCTGTTAACCTTAACTATAATAAACCTCAACTTCAAAGAAAGAAGTTTAGACATTATAATAACTTTGTAAGATTAATTAAAAAGAATTCACAAGATGCTAACATGGCATTTAGAATACTAAATACTAAAAATCAAATCTCCCAAAGATAATGAGAAAGCTTAAGAAAAATACTGATCCACCTCAAGTAAAACAAAGAAGAGGAGTTAGAGAAAATTCTGATGGTTCAGTGTCATCTCATTTAATGAGAGCTGAATATATTCCTGAAAGAGGTTGGGTAGGTTTTCCTAGTTTGTTTCAAGATTCTAAACCTTATGCTGATGATCAACAAAATTGGATTGATATGTCTGAAACTCCTGATGAAGATTGGATGAAGATCTATGAAGAGGCAGAGAGAAGAGGTGAAGTATATGATTTTGGAGAAGACAAAGAAGCTGCATTAGCTTTTGGAATGGGTTCTTGGAAAGATCAATTACCAGATGAAGGTATAGAAGTTGAATTAAGTGATGAAGAAGTTGAGCAGTATAGAGCAGGTGGTTATATACTAGAAGAATTACATGAAGGAGGAGAACCTGGCCATACTCATAAAAATCCTGCTCAGTGGTGGAAAGATGTACCTGGCACACCTTCTAAAAGAACTAAAGAACAAATTAAATTAGATAAAGATTTAGAAGAGTCAGTAGTAGTTAACAGGGCATATATAAATTATCTAGATGGAGATCTTTCAAAAAAAGAATATGAAGATATTAAATTTGGTTATACTCCTCATGGACAAGATCATTCACTGAAAGAACAAATTAAAGCTTATTATGAAGAATCTAAGCCGTCAGAAGAAGAAATAAAGAGACTTCAACATCCTATGAATCTGCCAACCCCAAGAAAACTTCAATTTGGAGAATCTGGATTTGAAGAGCAACAAGTAAGAAATAGGGGGGATGCAGTTGGTCTGGTAGAAGATTTTGGTAAAGATATGGTACATGCTGCTGATGAATTCTTTGTACAACCTATTGAAAAAACTTATGATAAAGTAACTACAGATCCGCTCCAGTTTGCTAAAGATGTAGGTAATACAGTTATTGATGCAGCAACTTATCCACAAGAGCTTTTATATGAAGGTGCCGATAGTTTATTTGGGTTTGATGATGGCTCCTTTAATATGGAAGGAAAAACTAATCTACTTGGTAATCCATATGGATCAGGTGTAGGTACAACTCTTGATGCTTTAGTTACAATTCCTTATTTAGGGTGGGCTGGTAAAAGTATAAAACCTATTATAAAACCTATTATAAAAGGTGTAAATAATTTAAGGAATGTTAAATTACCATCTCCTAAAATGGATC
>Ga0114918_10001379_pt1 | contig 21744 bp, 27 predicted proteins | sample LantaG_FD_87015 | JGI IMG/M metagenome (GOLD analysis project Ga0114918, IMG submission 87015) | Deep subsurface microbial communities from Baltic Sea to uncover new lineages of life (NeLLi) - Landsort_02402 metaG | ecosystem: Environmental > Aquatic > Marine > Oceanic > Sediment | place... | reverse complement strand
TTATGAATATCAATATAGGGAAGAAATAGGATCATATTATAAAAGATTAGTTGGTGATGAGACTTGGGATTTCACAACAGAAGAAGACTTCAATAGTAATGCTACTAAGGATAATACTATTGAATGGGAAAATAAAGAAGAGAAATGATAATTACATTAATAACTATATTTATATTTATCTTATTTATTCTGATGTCAGCTTATGTTGATGTAGAGGGATTTAAAATGGGAAATTTTTTCAAATCACACACTTCTAGATATTTACTCAGGGGTTTGGTTATGTTAGGTATGGCTTCTTCTGATTGGTTATTATTACCAATTTTCATATCACTATGGATACTAATTTTCGACTATTCATTAAATTTAATGTGGGGTAAGAATATGTTTTATTTAGGTAAGACTGCTAAGTGGGATATAATGTTGGGAAGTGTTAATAAATACTTATTGTTATCAGCAAGAGTTGCTTTGGTAGTGGGATCAACATTGATGTACTTACTATTAAAATAATTAAATAAAGAATGAAATTTAATTGGTTAAGGACATTTGAAGAATTCGATAGTTCGGAGTGGGTTAGTAGGAATGGAGAAAAGATTAACTATACTGGTAGATCTGAGAGAATAACTATTGATCAAGCAGTTTCCTTATATAAGGAAAATTGTAGATCATGGGATCTAAATGAAAAGCCAATTTATCGGGGACTTTACATTGATTCTGATTACTTCTATATAGACCCAAAGGGTAAGTATCGTCAGAGTGCTAATTCACTAGGGAATACTTATAACTCATTTTTCGATGTTCTACCTTCTTGGAAAGGTGTTCCCAGAAGAAGTGAATCATTAATAATGACTAATGATTTATCTGTTGCTCAAACATATGGAGATGCTTATGTTATGATTCCCTATGATAATTATGAAATGGTCGTATGTCCTCGTGGTGATATATGGAGTTCATTTGATTTAGATCATATAAATGATCTTTACTTCTTGTCGGATTTAGATTATGAAATGATAGAATTATTCGAATTTACATATCGTGGAGAAGTAGAAGTAAATAGTGATAATATTAAAGAAATTTGTAATAAAGTAGACTCTATTGATAAAGATATTATTTCCGAGAAATTTGGTGATAAAAATGATTTTGTGACTGCTTGGTTAAAGATAGACTTAAAGTTATTTGATTTCGTATCAAAATTATTAGAATTTGATAATAAATTCAAAATAGTTAATAATCAGAAAGATTTATCATTATCGATTCAAAGAACAAAGTGGAATGGTCAGTCAAATGAGATTTGGAGTAATGGGGAATTTTTAGGAATAAGTATTGAAGAATATAAGAATTTCAAAAAAAAATTGAATTTATGAAATATATTAAACATTTCACTGAAATAATAAATGAAAAGAGAGTTCCGAGAGATGAGAGAATTCAGTTATATAAGGACGAAAATGTAATAGTTATAGTTCCATTGACACATGATGCACTGATCAAATATGCGAATAAATGTCAGTGGTGTATTAATTCAGATAGATCAGAATGGGAATATTACTATAAAGGTTCTCACTGTGTCATAATACAAAGGAGACCTAAAACTAATAAGATTGGTATGACTGGAATAGAAACATCCGATGAAATTTTCCTTATGGCTAAATTTGATAATGGAGATTCTACTTTCGAAGACGTTTGTCAAATGTTGGGTTATGATTTCTCAGATGAAAATGAAATGGTTAATTATTATATGACAATATCAACTGATATTAGCAATTTCTCAACTAATATTGTTTATTACTCACCTATCGATAGTATGTATGATATGAGTGATAATCATCTAACCGATTTCCATTTTAAACTTGAAGATATACCAAATATCACACAAGATATAATTAATACTATTAATTCGTATTTTACCAAAAAAGTGAATTAAAATTATAATATATAGATTATACGTATTAAAAAAAATATAATTAATTAATTATGAAACATTTAAAAACATTTGAACAACACATTCAGTTCGCTACTGATGATAGGTTGAATGAAGAATTTTTCGGAAAATCTGATGAGAAGAAATTCAAAAGAGCTTTAGAAGAAATAAACAAAGGAACATACATCTATGCTGGTAACGTTCATGATGGAAATGCTGTACAAGGTGGGAAACCAGCTGAATCTAAATTAGTTAGAGGGGCTAATAAGTATACTGGAAATATTCAATTAGATCCAAAGTTTAAATCCGATGAAGAATTATTCAAAGCAGCGAAAGAAGATAATTTCAACGGATTCTTAAAAGTACTTAAATCGGATGGGAAAATTATATACACATACACATCTAAAGTAGCTGCTGGATCCGGTACTGCTCAAGGAACTGGTGGTGGTACTGCTGGATAATCCTATTAGTATTATCATATTAAAAGAAAAAGGTCTAAATTAAATAATTTAGACCTTTTTTTATTTATAGATATTTTATCTATTATCCTTCCAATACTTTAGTATCAATTTCTGTCAAACTATCAATACCACTATCTAGAATTTTATCCAAAATACCATCTTTACCAATTGCTACATTTTTAAACTCAAAAATATAATCACCAGATAGAGAAAACTCATCAATAAGTGATTTATCTTCATTTACTATTTTAGAAGTAACATCTTCGAATTTAAAAATTTGAATATTTTCATCTTTATCCATTTCTGTTTTAAACAGAGATATTAATTCATCATCAAGAAATATTAACATATTACCGATTTCATATTCATTTTCAACCTCTTCTATTTCATTAACGAAAATTCCATTATCCATCATGTCCAATAGATTAACTTTATATAAATTACTTACAGTAGAAACAATCTTATCGAATGTGCTATCAAAATCTACATGATTTGTAAATATTTGTTTATAAGAAATATAAACTGCTCTGTAATCTTTCATAATTTTAATTTCGTTTTTCATATATAGTTTTTTAGTGGTTTGATTATGAAACAAAGATAAGCATTTATTTTAATAAATTATCATTTATCAAAATTTAATTTAAAAAAAATTTATAAAAATAAAGGAGAATAAATATTATTTATTCTCCTTTAATAAAATTGATTATTTTTTAGGTTTTGGATCATAAGCTCCACTTTCATAGTTATCCTGCCATCTTTTCCAACCATCGACATTACTCTTATAAATTGAGTATGGGTATAAGAAAGTTCCGATAACATTAAGTAATGCTCCAAAGATAGAAACTCCCCATCTAGCGAAATCTTCCTCTATTCTAGCCTCTCCAATCCAAGGAACGAATATGAATATACTCGTGAAGAAAAAGAAAAATACCATTTTCTTTTTGTGGAATTTCCACATCCATTTAAATGGAGTTAATTCCTTTGCGTCATTATACGGATTTATCATAATAATTATTATTATTTTTTATGAAGTATATATAAAAAGTGAAACCGACTGGGGAGCGATTCCAGTCGGTTTCTTTCGTCCTACCCGATTCGGGGAACGTAACAACAGTCCTAAGCGTTGTATCTTTAATACTTTTATTTATATATTAAATATCAATTTCTTATTCGGGTAAATTTATAACATAATCATAATTAGCTGAGATAAAACCATTATCTTCTATAATAAGATCATATTTATCGATATGTGGAAATAACTCTAGTACTAATTTTTTAGATCTTGTTGGAAATGATATCCCATTAATTCTTTTGAGAATCTTCATATTTTCTAAAAATATTTCTGGTATGTTAGATTCAAATAGTTTCTCATACTTATCATCATCCATTCCTAACACATCCAATAAAGCGAGTGCTGAGTTAAATCTTGTTTTATCATCTGATAAAATGTAAGAATTAAAGAATTCGTTGAATTTTTCTGTTGTGATTTTCATAGTGTATTTTATTTTATAAAGAGTTCGCTAAAGGAATTGGGTTCTGGTAAAACACCATCACCACCACTTATTCTCTCATATTAAATTCATATTTTTCAACAACCTCTTTCAATTCAGCATTTTCCATAGAAGAAAGTCCTCTAACTATCTTTAATTTATCTATAAACCCTGGTATATTCTGTTTAAATAAATATTCTAAGGTATCATGAGATGATTGATCAAATCCTGAGACATCTATTAGATATAGTAATGAATTCATTTGAGTTTTCTCATCTGAGATAATAAAGGAGTTGACGAATTTTTCGATTTTTTCTTGTATGTTCATAGTGTTTAATTTTTTTAGTTTGTACAAATATAAGAATATTTTTAATATATAGAACATGGATATATTAAAATATGATCAGTTATTTGAAAATAAGATGTGGTATAAAACAATACCACAGATATTATCATGGATAAATACTAAAGGTAATATGACATGGATATGGATAGATACAGAAACAACTGGTCTGGGTGGTCCTAAAAAACAACAACTAACTCAAATATCAGCAATAGCTACAAAGTATAACTTTAGTACAAATTCTTTTGAAGAGTTAAATGTTTTTGATGAGAAGATTAAATTAACAGATGAAACTAAATCTAAGTATAATGATGAGGGAGATAAAACCAAGTGGGTATTATCATTTAATCATTATGGAACTGGTGGGTATAAGTATAAGGAAGAACAAGAGGTGATAAATAGTTTTTTCGAATGGTTAAAACAATTTGATAATCCTTTTTTGATTGCTCAAAATGCTGAATTCGACATGAATATGTTAAGTGGTAGAGGCGATCATAATATAAAGGATGAAGTATTTGATACAAAACTACTTATTCAATTATATTATCTACCATTATTACAAAAACTATCGGAAACAGATCCTAAGTATAAAGAGTTAGTTGAGTTTATAGGAACTTCTGACAGGGATGGTGGGTTAATAAGTTCATCTATGAGTAAGGTTGGACCAGCTGTTGGAATTGATATGAACAATTACCACGATGCTTTAACTGATTGTAGAATAACAATCGGTATGTATGTAAAGATTATAGACTTTCTAGAAGAACATAAAGATCAAGATATTAGTAAATATCAAATTGATAGGATTAAAAGTAAAAGGAGATAAGATGATTAAGAATTTTGAAGATTTTATCACTGAAGGTAAGAAAACGACCAAGGGAGAAAAAACTAAAAGTGGGAAACACGTTCCTAATAAATATTTAACTAAAAATAAATCAGCTATGAAAAAAGAGATTGATGAATTTAGGGGTAAAGATAAGTATAAAACGGAATGGGACGCTGATTATTCAAGTGGTAAAGGTGGAGAGGGTAAAAGGTATAAGACTAAACCATCTAAAGCTTCTAAAGCATATCAATCTAAATATGGTAAGAAAGAATCAATTTTGAAGTTCGAAGAGTTTGATATTTTAGAATCGGTAGATGATAAAAATAGCAAATCTTATAAAGGTCTTAAAAAGAAATCAGAAGACTCTGGTATAGGACTCACTATATTGAAACAAGTTTATAAACGTGGGATGGCGGCTTGGAACTCCGGTCACGTAGCTGGAACACCACAAAACGCTTGGGCTATGGGTAGAGTAAATTCTTTTATAACTGGAAGTGGTGGAGCTAGGAAAGCGGATGCTGACCTTTGGAAGAAAGCTAAAGAACAAAAAAAGAAGAAATCTAGATAGACCAATTGGTCTTATCAAATGTTCTAAAGTCAGAAGATTTCTTCATTTCAGATAGTAGATCGATTAATTTAAGAAGTTTATCATCATCTTTCTGAGATGCTGATATATATGGGTAAATCTCAATAACATTGTCAGGTAAATTTAAGGATGAACTTTTCTTATCATCTACTAATATAACCCTAGACAAATCCTCATCTAATTTAGTCATATCTTTTATATGAATTTTTCTAAACCCCTCACCGCTACCCTCAGTACAATCTTCATTAACTTTTATAAATTCAAATTTATTAATATCTATACCACATTTAATCAGTATTTCCTCAGCATAATCTAAATGAGCAACTGTCCAAATAGCAACTCTCCAATTATTGAAAGCATATTCTAGAAAAATGTGTAAATTGGGTCTCATATTAACATGGTACATACCATCCATAGCTCTGAAATCTGATGGATAGTTGGGAACATTGGTCAAGTAGGCTTTATTAACAGCTGAAATTAAAGTATTATCTAAATCTAGTATAAGTAAATCATTATCTTGTTTGTCCATATTAATATATAATTAGTTAATTATCGGTAAAGATATAAAATTATATTAATATATTTATGAAATACTTAAAAACATTCGAGTCACATAATTCTTGTAGTTGTGGATGCAATAAATGTGATGATAATAAATCCTTTACTAAAATAAAGGATTTGAAACCTATATCAGAGTCACTTACATATCATATAGAGAGTAAAAATATACTAACCGATAATGTATTTAGATATGGATCGGAATCATATTTTAATCTTATTAACGAAGCTAGAGATCAATATTTGAATGGTAATATTGAGTTATCTGATATTGATAAAGAAATAATAAAAACTGATATTGGTAAAAAGGGTATTTACGAAGGTAAAGAAGTTTGGTTAGATATACCAATGATTGATGAGGATGTGGATATAATTAACGAAACTATGTTTAAAGGAAAGGATGTTAAAACTAACAAACCAAGTAGGGATTCATCTGGTGGTAAAGCATATAAGGTGTATGTTACTGGGTGTGTTAAGAAGACTAAATCAAATCCATCAGGAATTAAATTAATCAGATTTGGATCTGGTGGTTTGAAAGCTAAGATAAATGATCCTGATCGTAAAAAAGCTTTTGACTCTAGACATGGATGTTCAAAAGGGAAACATGAGGATAAATGTAAAGCAGGATATTGGAGTTGCAGATTACCGAGATATGCTAGCTCTCTGGGGTTATCTGGTAGTGGTAAGTGGTGGTAAAATTATTATCTGATATATAAAATGTGAAAAATGAAAGATTTGAAAAGATTTATTAAAATAACAATTCGAGAGTTTTTAAATGAAAATAGATTTGAAAAACGTGATGATGAACAATATAAAAACTGTTTAATGTCAGATTTAACAAGAATGGAACTCATCGAAATGTTTTTCAATAATGTTGAAAGTGATCCTATGTATAACATAGAAGAACCAAATTTATTCAAACTTATTGATAATTGGGATGGTTATGATGATCAAGTTTATATCCAAAACAAATTAAATGATAATGAATTTACTTTTTGGGAAGGATGGGTTGATGAATGTTGGAAAGGTTTATATTTAAAATCAGAATATAAGGGGTTAGATAAAATTAGTTCTATTGAAAAAGTTATAAGCGAAAGGTTTCCTAGAATAGGACAGGAATTTGGATTTAAAATAAAAGAATTTAATTACTTCAAACATAAAGGTAAGTTTATAATGAAAGTTATTTTTAAAAATAATACATCCATATGAATTGTAAAAATTGTAATTGGAAATGGAATATAGAAATCGATGATGATAATCCCTATCTATGTCATAAATGTGGGTATGATTCCAAATTAGGTGAGTTTGATATGAAGTCATTCGAGGAATGGAAAGAAAAGAACCTACCCTTTACTGAGAGTGTAATGGAAGATGGTTATCATATAAGAACATTTAAACAAACGGTTATCGATAGTGAGCTTACATGGCATAGAGATAAAGAAGATCGGATAGTTGAATCAGTGGGAGATACTGATTGGTTATTTCAAATGGATAATGAGTTACCAATTAAAATAGAGGGTAAAATATTCATACCTAAAAACTCTTACCATCGAATAATAAAAGGTAGTGGAGACTTGATTGTAAAGGTTAAAAAACTTAATTAGTAACTAATTGATTTTAAAGATTTATTTACAAAGTCATTAATAGATACCCCTAGGAACTTAATAAAGTATTTACCAACGAACTCTTCATCATATTTAAATCCCTCGAAATCGACCTTTCTAATATCGGGAACGTGTAGAGATATATCATATCCAGATGGCATAATTTTAAATTTAATGAAACAGTGATTTTTCAAGACAAAAGGTATAATTATCTCTCTCTTTCTTTTACCAGATATAAAATTTTGCATATGCCCAGTATAGACATCAAATTTTTCAGAAGATGTGTATCTAATATGATCACCCATTTTTCTTCTAATATAGATTAAGAATAATGATGTCATTTTAGTATCGGAAAAGTCAATCATTTTAGATATGAAGTATTCCATATTATCAAAATACTTTAAATAATCTTTATGTACTGAACGATTTATCCTAATGTATTTATATACATTAACCATATCTTCATTAAGATATGATCTACCATCAAAATGACAAGTTTCTATATTATCATAATTGAAAGTATATTTTGGTTCATTATCATCTATACCGTTGTAATAGATACAACCTTTATCTTCTGATATTTCACCATTAGTACAATCCATTTGTCTATATACCTTACCATCTTCCAGTTTAGATTCTTTGGATCTATTATCTATTATAGAAATGTTACTAATAGTTTTATCAAATATTGTACTTAGTGTATCAACATATGGGTAGTGTTTAAATTCGGTTTCGTTAGCTTTTATATACAAATGATCATTTTCGATATCGGAATAGAAGAAGAAATCATTTTCCTCAGCGAAATTTTTAAATTTGTATAATAGAGATTGGAATGCTAGGTATGGTTTATCTAACATAGAGACTCCTTGTTCATTAACATTATCCCAAAGAAGAGACCTACCTAATAACTTACCAGTTTCATCATCAACTAATATAACCATTCTAACTCCATTTCTAACATAAATATCAAAATAAGAGTCTGGTTTATCAGTCATACAAGATCCATATAGAGATGACTCTTTTTCGGGTTTCTCATAATAACTAGATTTTCTATAAAAAAGTGGAATTTTATCACTATCCACTATAGAAAAGGTAGCATTTACTATTCTAGATCTATATTCATTTATGAATAGTTCAACACTTCTACTATCTAAGTCAGGAATTATAGTCTTGATCACTTTACCACATCTCATTTCTCTTGTATGTGAATCAATGATACATTTAAAGAATTCTTTTTTATCAGTCATATCTACCAAATTAGTAGAGTTAATATCTTCTCTCGCTATTAACTGATCAGATACATGACCACCAATTTTTTTTATAGTGACTCTTAGATTATCTGTGTATTTGAATTTCATTTTAGTATCTGACATAAGTACAAATATAGTAAATAGTTTTATTATTTAATATATAAGTAGTGAAAAAAATTTTAAAATACAGTAAATAGTTTTATTATTTAATATATAAGTAGTGAAAAAAATTTTAAAATACAGTAAGTTCTTAGAATCAAAATATTATAGTGATGATGACATGAACTATGTTTTGGATAAAATGTCTAGACATGGTAAAGAATCTTTATCTAAAATAGAGTTAAACATTTTAAATTCTATAAGTACTGATGATGAGAGAATAGAGGATATAATAAGACTTCTCAGTGAATTATCTAATAAATGTAAGTATTACATGGATATGATGAGAAATAATAAAGACCAAAGTTTAGATGGTAATGAAGTCTATATGAAAAAATGGACTCAGTGCTCCCGTGAAATGACTAGATATGAGAACATATTGAAAAATAATTTTGGATTAGATCATACAGACTATAAGTTAAATAATGACTAATTAATATATATACATACATATATACATAAAATAAATAAAACCTGTGAAAAGATATTTAAAACTTTACGAAAAATTTCAAAATGACATGAGAATGCACCAAGAACTATCAGATAAATTTGATAGTATTGAGAACTTAGTAAGTTATTTAAAGGAATTTGATGTTCCAACTGAATTATATGGAACAGAGGGATATAAAACGGTAGCTCACTTACTCGCTGAGATTAAAGAAGGAGAAACTATTCTAAAAGAAGAGAATGGAGAGTTACATAGATATGTTGAATTCATAGGAGCTAGAATAGTTTATAAAGATAAAGATGGATCATTTTTAAGACTTTATGAAACTAAACAAGTATTTAAAGATGGTAGATCTAGAGTTAGAGAATCTATGCCATATTCGATGGCTGAAAAATTTAAGTCTGGTGAAGATACTAAGAAAGGTATAATAAGAGGACTTAAAGAGGAACTAGGTATTGATGTTACAGAAGATCAATTCGTGTTTTATAATAAAGTTAATATAAATGAGGATAGTGATTATCCTGGTATAAAATCACATCATATCGGACATGAATATTTAGTTATTCTAAATGACACTCAATATAATCCAGATGGATATATCGAGAGACAATCGGATAAAGATGTTCATTTTGGTTGGAGAAAAATACCAAGAGGTATGTTGAAAGAAAGTGTTAATTGGATTTCACTTTTATAAGATATAATTATTTATGAAATATATTAATAATAGAAATAGATTTAAATCTGATTTAGAAGTTGAATTACTTATCGAAAAACTAGAGTTATCTGATAACTTTATGTCGGTTATCCGTAATATAGATAATCCTGTCTCTAAGATATTGAAACAGTTCGCTAGGATTGATTTTGAAATAACTCCATATAAACAGAACAACTTGGATGTTAGTGATAAAAAGGGATATGTTTCTTTTAATAATGGGAAAGGTGAAGTGAAAATTGGTAGGTTTATTAATAAACTAATTGATCATCTTCGTAAGGATCATAGTGATAGGAACGATGAAGATCTTTTTGGTGGTAAGATTACTGAGAAAGATATACAAGACTTCGTTACTAAATTTACAGATATTACAATTAAATCTGATAATACATCTAATATAGTTATACTTAATGGTGAAAAAATATATGATGTGTATCAGAAAGATTGTACTACTGGAACATTGGCATCTAGTTGTATGATTGGTGATCCAAGTTATTTTTTTGATATTTATACCGAAAATACAAGTGTAGTTTCAATTGCCACTTTATGGGAGGGCGATCCTATTGAATCGAACTTAAAGGGTAGAGCCTTATTATGGAATACTGATAAAGGTAAATATATGGATAGAATATACGCTGACTATAATGAGACCGAGTTGATGTTCAAAAGTTGGGCTAAATCAAATGGTTATTTTTATAGAAGACATCAGAGTTATAATGAAACTACAGAATTTTTATTTGATGGTAAGCCACATAGTAGAGTCGGTGAAATAAGTGTTCAATTAGATATTATATATGATAACTTCCCATATATGGATACTTTTAAATACTTAGATTACGAGAATAAGATTCTATATAATTATCATGACGATAACGCTACTATGAAATTGGAAGAAACTAATGGTGGGTATGAGGTTTTAAATAATGGTAAATGGATTTTATCAAAAATATCAGAAGCTGATGAACACTTCCAAGATGTTGAAAGAATCTATGACGAGGATCATGAGTTTTTCGAAGATCTTGTACTTACAGCTAAGGATTGGTCATCATTCAAAGATCTATTTTCACAGAATGAACATAGTGAATTCATAACTGATATGTTAGAGGGAGATGGGTATAAATATTTTGATGGTGATTACCACTCATCTGACATTAGTGAATTTTGGTCATATATCAAAGAAGATACTTATAATAAAATAATCGATATGGTTATAAAAGAATTAGATTATAACCCAGGTGATATATTCAGAATAACTAAATCTGATGAACTATCTAAAGTTACTAATAAATATAAAGATATTCATTTGGGTAAGTATGATCGTTATATGGACAGATGGTTTAATAATATTAAATATTTCTGTATAGACACTGATGAAGATAGTAGAACATATAAAGAACTAATCACTTTACCAGACTTCATAAATAATTATGATTTACTATCAGATATTAAAGATGCTATGATACATGGGGCTGGTGAAGCTCAGAGAGATGCTGATGAAAGTGAAGCTTATGATACAATTAGAAAATCAATAACTGATTATTTAGGTAAATCCTTAGTTAAAGATTCTATTTACATATCCCTAGACACTGATGATCTGAAAGATAAATTTAAAGGGTTAGATAGTGATAATCTGTCGGAATTAGAACAATATTATATAGAGAATGGTAGTTTATTGGAACTCATATCAGATTCTATAAGATATATGGATATGGAATCTCCTAGATTCGAAGAACCTAGATATGGATTTCAGGGAGATAGTTCAGAATATATAGATGAGGCAGTTTCAGAAAGATTAGATTGGATTTAATATAATAAAATAAAATAAAATAAAATAAATGAAAAATATAAAAACGTTTGAATCTTTTTTTGGTTTAAAAAGGTCAAGTCAGGTTGATTTCCACGAAGATGTAAATTTAGCTATTGGTTTAATGGATATCATGTTAAATAATCCATCAGGTTTAAGTTATAGACATCTTGATGTTGAGAATCCAGTTATAGATTATAAATCTGGTGATAATTCTATAAGACTTCACATTACTACAAGAGCAGATGGTGTTGATCATATTGGATTATTGGATAAAGATATTTATACTTTTGATATATATATTGATGGTAAAAGGGTTGATTATGGTTATTACTTTAAATCAACTAAAGAACTATCTAGGAAATATTCAGAATTATTAAAACTTGCTAAAGAAAATGAATCAAGAGTTAGTCCAAGAACTAATACTAATGATATACTAAGGTTATTTGGTGGTGATGTGGAAATACCTGATGGTTTAAATTCAGAGGAAACGGAAATATTTAAATCTCTTATGAATGATATGGGCATGGATTAATAAGTCACCCAGTTCTCACATGAATCAATAAAACTATCTAAGCTAAAATCTGATAATACTTTTTGTTTATTCTTAAAAGTACCTGACTTACAAAAATTAATAAACTCATTGTTAAACGATATACCATCTTTAACATTTATTACCTTTGCCTTATTTAGAGTATTCGAATTTAACAATTCATTAAGTTCATTTCTAAGACCAGTTATAAGATTAGTATAATTTCTAAGCATCTTATTTGTAGTAATATCGATTTCTATACTTTTATATTCATCATTAGATTTCTCGAAATTAAATTTATCTGTTCTTATCATGTCCCTAGCATAGGTATATCCTCTAATGATATGTTTAAGTCTTTTCATTTTTAAATAATCAGTATTAGCCTTCGAGAAGTGTTTAACATCTCTTCTCGCAAGTCCTAAATAAGATCTAATCATAGTGTATGTTGTAAAGACATCTTTATATTTAGATATCCAATCTAGTAATGACCCATTTAAAGAATCAGAGTGAATAACTTCATAATTTATAGTGGAATCTCCAGATAGGATATTAGAAATAAAATTGTGTAATGATACAAAATTGTAATCTATTCCATCTTCTTTATATTGTAATTGGTGATGAACTTTTATAGATGATAGTAATTCATTTTCTGATGTAGCATAGATGTAAAGATAATCAACATCTGAGTTTTCATCATTTGTTCCATATAGGTGTGATCCAACCATAACTTTAGCTAGGGTGGCTACTTTTAATTTATCGAGAAGTTCTTTATCTATAAAATGTATATTCATACTACAAAGATAGTAAAATTTTTGATATAACTATTATTCAGATTCTAATTCATTAATTAAATCGGATACAAGTCGTAATATAACCATCTTATAAGTTTCTGTTCTTGTCTTTTCAACTTTCTTTCCAAATAACCCACCATACTTACGTTCAGTATAAGTTATTTCTTGTTTGGGCAATGGTGATGATAATTCTAATTTACCCTCCATGATAAGGATTGTTTCTAATGCTCCTAAGTTACGAGCTACTTCTTGAGATCCTGGATTTCCTTCTAATACTTTTCGGGTCATGTTTTTAATATTCTGTATTGTAAATGGTTTCATAATTATGTGTTTAGTGATTAATAATGTGATACAAATATACGAACATAGATCCATTTAATTTACCTCTTAAAGTGTGGTTTCTTTAAATATATGAAAATATATTAATATATAGTTAGTGAATTATATTAAGTTACGAAATAAAATAAACGAAAATGTATCCCAATCTAAATCAATTCTGAAAAAGAATAATATTCCAGAGTCGGATAAAAAGTATTTAGAACTACGTAAATTACTCAAAGGTAAGGAGGGTTATCTTGGTTGGTTCACTGAAATGGCTTTTGTTAATAAAGTTTATTTGGATGAGATTGAAAATCTTATCCAAATAATTGAACAGAGTCCAGAAATAATAAAAGGTCTTCCCAATAAATTGATTAATTATGATAAATGGGAAGATGTTTTAGATGATGTTATCCGAACAAGGGAGAATATATTCGCTAAAAGAATTTGGAATGAATTCCCATCTACTCAAAAGAAACTATTACCTTTCAAAGGTATTAGTAGGGATGATATAAGTATGTTAGCCCAACTTTATAATAATGAAGAGAGGAAAAATATAATAAAGAAAATTTCAAGATATAAAACAAAGGAGAAATTAGTTGGTGCTATTAAACGTTTCCTATCGGGAAGTACCTCAGATGACTTCATCAGTATTGGGTAAAGTTAATAGAAGTGGTGCTGATTTGGTTTATTATAATGAGTCAGATGAGATAATAATTACTAAAGTAAATTATGATCAATGTAACACTTTAGGAAGTGATACTTCTTGGTGTTTAATTGGTTCACCGGGAACATTTAAGAATTACACTACAAAGGATAAATCACAATACATTATTTTCTTAACAGATGAGAATGGTAAATGGTCAAAAATTGGAGTAACATACGGATTTAAATTTAGAACAGCTCACCTAAAGGATGATTCATATTTAAGTGAGGATAAGTTAAAACAATTATTGGAAGATAGAGGAACATCTTATAAAATATTAGAAGCTGATAGGGAATCATTTATTGAATCAGATAAATTTCTATCTCAAAAAATTTCAGATCTTAAAGATTGGGGATTTAGTGAGGATCAAATTAAAATATTTAAAAAGAGATTTTTTGAAGAAGGTAGATATAAATTTCTAACTATTCATAATATGGAAGAAATTGGATTCACTCAAGAAGAAATTATAAATCATATAGAGATATTCACTAAGAAACAACTTGATGGTATAAATAATGATCTTATAAAAAAATATGATCTGGTAAATAGAGTTGAGATAGATAGAGAAGACATTAAGGAAATTGATAATATACAATGGATTATCGATAGGTTAGATAGGATTAATTTTAAATTAAATGTTAATCATATATTACAAACTCACCCAATGCCAAGTCAGTTGGATAAAATAGATTTGGTGTATTTCGATAAGGGAGCTAAAGAGTGGTTAAATAATTTACGTAAATACAAAGGTACTATTGATGAACATATATCTAAATTTAATAGTTATTATTATGACACGGAATCAGAAAAGTGGGATGGTTCTAAATATACGAAAGTTACTAGTAGAAATGAAAAGAAAAATTCATTAGAATCTGTTATATATGCTTTGAAATATTGTGGATTCCATGATGGAAATTATTCTATTAAAGATGCTGTTAGATTACCGATTGGTGGATATGCAAGTGAAATGAGGGAATGGGTATATTTTCTAAAATCATCTGGATTCTATGATATAGAAGACAATTACGATTATATGTCCAAAATAGCAAGTAGATTTGTGAATACTTCCTCATCATTCAATACTTTCGCGACTGAGGTATCTGATTGGTTTAAACTATTAAATGTATTCCCAATCCTTAAACCTAAGATCAGAGATATCTTAGAAGAGAATGAAAATAAGAAACATATGAATAATTCATTCTTTTATGAATCGACTCTTAATCAGATTAAAGAGGAATTTCCAGATTTATATCCAAGTATATTTAAACGATATATTTTATCAGAAACTTATACTTCTTATGTAAATACAATACCTAATCCTGGAAATAGTGAAAATTGGGGATTAGATAGAAAGGGTGACTATAAGTCTAGAGAAAAGGGTATTAGTGATATTCCAAAAGAATATTATGATAGGTTTTGGGGAATACTTAAAGATTATGAGTGGAGATTCGGTGACAATTCAACAACTTTATCTGGTATTTATATGATATTAATTCTATGTAAAACAGGTCACTTTGATGAGATTCCAAAAATGAAAACTAAATGGACACCACCAGCTATCGGAAAGATTATAAGAGCTGCATTTGATATATGGGGAAGTAATACTCAGTATTTTGGTGATAAAACTATAAGGGGTGAAGATAAATGGTCAATTATTGATAATCCAAATAGAGAAAAAGTTGAATCAACTAATATTCACCCTAATTTTAAGTTAAATGATAATGAAAGAATTAAGTTATTTGAGACTTTATTAAGAGATGTGAAGGTTGAAACGGAGTATGTGGATACTGAAGGGGTAGATTTGGATCAAGTTAGACATAAATCATTTTCTGTTATTTATTATGTATACAATTGGGGATTCAATCAATATGTTAGACGAGTTGAAAAATTAAAAGGGACTCTTAGAATAAGAGAGTTTGAATATATATTCTCTTATTTGGCTAAGAAAGGTAAAATATCTGAAATTAAAGATATTATGGATGATGTTCTATCATGGGAAATGGGGAAAGAAGAAATGAAAAAAACTTTGGAATATATTAAAATGGCTGGTCATTGGTCAGATTTTGGTAAAAAAGGTAAGGAAGAATATGAGAGTGTAATTTTACCAAAATATAATATATCGCCATATAAATCAAAATCAAATTGGTAATATTCTAACTTCCACCAATAGTAACCACAAATCCTACACTGAAAGTCACAATTCCCATAGTCATTCCAACAAATCTAGGGGTTGATTTAATATAAGGTGGATTATCTGGTATCCCATGCCACTCCTTAGCTGGAACTGTAAGTAAAGCTCCTAAGAACATAGCTCCACCACCAATCAACATTGCTGGTCCAGTTTTTATTGTAGATTCACCATAACTATAATTTGATAGTTTAAGATTAATCTTCTGATCAAAATTTAATTTTTGGGTTGATAATCCATTAAGATTGTTTTGTGAAAACATTAATGATGACATCAATACCGTTAGAATTAATATAATATTTTTCATATAAGTAAGTTTAATTTATTTAATTATTTAATTTAAATATATCATTATTAATGATAATATCAAAATTTATAGTTGGGAAATAATTTCTTAAAATTCTTCATTTTGTTCTTTCTCTTTTTAGAAGGTACTCTAATACTTGATCTATTACCATATCCAGATCCATAGTTATAAGTATTGGTCACAGGATTCTGATTATCCTTTCTTTCTATTGGAGGTGGGTTTGGATTTTTATATTCATTCTGTCTTTTTATTTTCTTATCCTGTACATTCCTCCATATTATAACTATTTCATCATACGTATAATATTTGCTAAGATATTCGAAAACTTCTAATCTTTCCTTAACCTCTTTAGAACTATTATTTTTAAGACCGTGAAATATAGGTAATTTAGATTTCTTTTTATTCAAAAGTATATTTAATCTATCTTCTCGATATATATTCTTGGGATATACAACTTTACCTATGAATCTATATTTATCCATCAAGTACATAATTCTTCTTTTAATATTATTAACATTCATAACAATTAATATAATAAATATTAATATCATTCCAAACTTTCATGAAAATGATTGAACTATTTTAATATATACAATGATGGAAAAATACTCAGAAAGATATATTAATAATTATAAAGAACTCTCAAAAATGAAGGTGGGGTTTGAGTTTGAATTCTACACAAAGGAATTCTCATATTATAAGTTATTAGAGATGATGAATATACACTTAAATCCTGTTAAAGTACATGGATTTAGAAAATATCATTCTGACTTCACCCCAGATGAGAATAATTTCAAAATTGAACCAGATCTTAGTGGTGGTAGTTCCATGGTCGAGTTAGTAACTGGACCGATGGACTTTTTCACATCTAAGTATTATCTATTGAAGATTCTAAAATTTATTCAAGAATATGGATATACCACTGAGAAGTCTTCTTTACATATAAATATTTCTTTTAATAGTGATAAGACAGATATGAATCTATCTCAGTTAAATATACTTAAACATATTCTGAGTACTGATGAAGATGAGATATATAAAATATTCCCATCCAGACGAAATAATATTTATGCTAAGACAATTAAGAAGTTAATTCCATTTAAGGAGTATGATTTCAGTAATGTATCAATTGGAACAATAAAGAACAATATTAAAATACCACAAGATAAATACTATGGTATAAATTTCAGTAATATAAATGGATCTGATTCTTCTAGAAGATTAGAATATAGATATATTGGTGGTAAAGATTATGAAAAGAGGACTGGTGATATTCTAGACCTTATGTGTACATTTTGTATGGATATTATTAATAATACCGCTTCTGATTTTGAAAATGAGGATATTGAGAAATTAACTAATTTCTTAGATGATAAGATAACAAATTTCAAAAATTTCATAAAGTATGATAATTTTTTAGTTGAATTTCCTAATATACATTTACAAATAGATCAACAGGATCAATATGATGTTGTTAGTTCATATTACCCAAAGATTTATAAGAAGATATATGAACTCATAGAATCAACAGAGGATTTATCTGGATGTTTAATAAATTACTTCACCACTCAAGACCGAATGGAGATAATTGATGCTGAATTTAAATCAGTTTTAAATCTAAGTAATTATGACTTCATCAATTGTTCTATAATAGATGGTATCTTTGATAAATGTAATTTCATAAATACTGATGTTAGAAATGCTGAGATGAGTAGATCTAAAATAAGTGGAGCTAACTTAGTTAAATGTAAATTAATAAATTCAAATGTAGAAACTTCTAGTTTAGATGACTGTTCTTTTATAAATGGTTATATGAATTCTACTATGAATGGGGGTATTTTCAGAAGTGGTAAAATAGGTCCGTATGGTACATTATCTTCGAGTACTAAGATAGTCAATCAAGAAAATAACTTCTTCGGCGTTAAAGATACTGATGAACTAGATGATAAGGATAAAAAAGGTGGGTTCAAGAAACAATGAATAGAATAAAAATATTTGAGCAATTTTTATTGGAAAGGTCGAAGAACGATCCTATGCCAGAAGTTTATCAAGATAAAAAACTCGCTATTTTTTTAGTAGGAGCTCCAGCTAGTGGTAAGAGTTGGTATTTGAATAAAGAGATATTAAGAAAGAATAGACACTTTAAGATAATCGATCCTGATGCAAAATCCAATTTATTGACAAAACATTTACATAAATTAGAAAATTCATTTAAGGATAGAGTATCATACCACGAGTATGTTAATACTATAACAAATAGAGTTGAAGTGTTTCCTAGAATAAGAGGATTGAATAGGGAAATAGAGATGCAATTTGAAATATTATTGCATGAGGGTACGAACATCATTTATGATAGTACTGGTAATAATACAAAATTGTTAACATACCTTATCGATAAGTGTAATGAATTAGATTATGATGTAATATTCTTACAAGTTATGGGTAAAAATTTAGACTGGCAATTACAACAATCACAAATAAGAGCTAATAAGACTGGAAGACCAGTAGATGAGGACTATCTTAAATATCTTTATAAAAATTCTCAGAATATGATGAAGTATTATTCTTCATTAGATATCAAGAATTATTATGTATTATGGAATCGTGGGATAGAATTGAGTCCAAAATGGTTTAAGTATGAGAATGGAGAGTTACTGCGGAAATCTGGACATACATATAAACCAGTTATTAAATCAACAAAAGTTAAATCTTTATCAGAATCATTCGAATTCGAAAGCTCTATACATGCTTTTGATATGGATGATACTTTGTTAGAAACCCCAAAATTCAGTGATTTCTTTAAAGATGGGAAATTACCTAGTCCAGATTCTGAAATGGGAATAATAATAGATAATGAATTAAGTAAATATGGATTATCTAGAAATGATGTAATAATAGAGGATAATAGAATAACTATTGATGGTGATAAATCACCAGATATATGGGAAAAAAATATAAGAGGTAGAGGTATATTACCAAAACCAGATGAATTCTATTATACTAAAGTTAGCTTAGGTGTTAAACCATATAAGAAAATTAAAGATATTTTCGATAGTGTTGAGAATCAAACAATAATAACTGGTAGAAATGAGAATCTAAGAACTTCTATTGAGAACCACTTATATGAACTTAATTTATATCCTAATCAAGGAGTTAATCTTTGTCCATCACACATAAATGGTAGTTTGGGAATAGCTAAATGGAAATCCTCTGTTTTAGAAGAATTATGTTCAGAATATGATATGGTATATTTCTATGAGGATAAGTTATCATGGATTCTAACAATTAGACAAAATATTGACTGTGATAATCTAATAATATACCATGTTCGAGATGGAGAAATAATAAAAGAATACTAAGATTAAGTTTTTGATCAGTGAAATATAATATATAATAAAACAATAAACATAAAGAATTATGATAAAGAAATATCAAGAGTTTTATACACAAGTTTTTGAATCTGGATTGAGAGATATTAAGAATATTGTAAAAGACTATCCGAGTAAAGAATGTGAAATTTACTTTCACCAAGATTTAGATGGAGTCACATCAGCTTTAGCTATGAAAACATATTTAGAAACTAAATATGGTATTAAAACGGCTGATGCTCATATTATCCAATATGGTGGGATGGAGTTTGCTATAGAACAAACTAAAGATGGTAGAATGCCAGTATTAGTTGATTTTGCTCATGGTAAACCAATGTTTACAATCCAAACGGATCACCACGATAGTCAAGCTGGGGCTGATGATACTAAATCAACTCACTTTAAACACGCTAGCTCAAATGTTGAGACTATCTCAGGAGAGATATCACCATCTGATGTATTTACATCAATTGATATTAAACTTATAAATACTATCGACTCAGCTGATTTCTTGAGAAATGGTCTTAAGCCAGAAGATATTTCAAATTCTATTTTTAATCCATCTAAAGAATTATCTGGAGAAGATAATAGATTTGCGATGGGATTAGTAACTAATAGATTATTGTTAGCTTATAAGAATAAGAAGATAAGTGGTACTAGTTTAGATGGTAAAAGATCTTATGAAGATAGAAATCTTCTTGAATGTTTAGTTTTAGATTCATCAGCTTCATTGATAAGTATGTATAGTAATATTAAACATTACATTAACACATTCGTTTCTAAACCAACGAGAATGTCACCAGATGGTAAATTAGCCACTCCAGAGACTTTAGCTAAAAACTTGTTTGATTACCAAGAGACTATGAAGAATTATAAAGATCTTTCTATCGATAATGAATATGGTATTGGAGTTCAATATGGTGGTGGATCAATGTTTAACCCTGGTTCATATGATAGATATACAGTATTTAGGAATAATCCAAATCTTAATTTCTACTCAATTGCTTGGCCCATGGGACTTGTACAAGTAGCATGTAATCCATTTAAAGAAAAAGAACTAGACGTTGATTTAGGTGGTATAAAGGATGAATTATTGGAAAAATATAAACCTGTTTTAGGTAAAGTGTGGATAGATATCCTTTCTGTGAAAAGAGTAGCTGAAATGGATATTACTAGCATGGCTGAGAAGGGTGAAGATATTTCTAAGAATATTGGATTTAAAGCTACTGATTTAGAAGCATTTTATAATGATAAAATGTATCATTTGGTAGATGGTAAAGTTGTACCATATACTCTAACTGAGGATATTAAATTATTAATGGATAAACCAGTTTCAACTTTAAATCAGGATGAACAGAACAGTTTGAGAAATGTTAAGATT
>Ga0114918_10001378_pt1 | contig 21755 bp, 30 predicted proteins | sample LantaG_FD_87015 | JGI IMG/M metagenome (GOLD analysis project Ga0114918, IMG submission 87015) | Deep subsurface microbial communities from Baltic Sea to uncover new lineages of life (NeLLi) - Landsort_02402 metaG | ecosystem: Environmental > Aquatic > Marine > Oceanic > Sediment | place... | reverse complement strand
TGTTGATTCAAATTTTCCGAAAGGAGGAATTCCTTACTTACAATCAAGGCGTATGATTATGTATCAAAATCAGTGTTCAGAGGGGGCAATTAAAAGTCTTCAGCAATTAAGGGTCGAAAAAAAATCTCGTTAGTTTAGATAAGAGAGTTAAAGAATGTGTTCATCAATGGGCAAAAAAACAAAAGGAAGAAAAATGAGTCAAATACACTTAGCTAAAGAATATGTCAGACACATTCCAATGGGAGACGGACATACTGTACAGACACTTTGTGGGTTAAACGTGAACTTCGATCAATCAACAATTTTTGTTGATTTTGACACAAAGAACGATGCTTTTAATATTAAAAATGCAACATGTAAAACGTGTTTGCAAGTATCTACTAAGAAAAATCTTTTTAATAAATTCATGCAAAATAAAGAATTATTTAATAGGATGGTCAATAATTCTATTCCATATGGGTTATTCCTTGAAGATGAAAAAAGAGCTATTTTTCACATGCAAATTTCTGGTGTTAATTTTGACTTTTATTCAAGACATGGAGTTTGGTTGCCGTTAATTGATACCTCTCAAATTGTGGAAGATATTGTGTTACGAATTTCTTTTAAAAAATATAAACCATTTGTGATGAAAGATATTGAACAATATCATAAGCAATATATTCTTCTTAGTGGTAAGCGCTATCAAATTGTTGGTAGAGATTTCACTGATAAATTAGTTTTGCAAAATGATAAAAATTTTATACACTATGTACCTGTGCCAGTATTATTTGAATTAAAAGCAACTTTTGTTGATGGTCGCTTGTTTGCCAGAGAGGTTATGTAAATGAACAATTCAATACTGATTTGTGGGAATAAGTATGATGCCGATTCTACACTCGAAGAGCTTATCAAGAAATGTGGAATTGACAACATAACAAAAATTAATGATCCAAGTTCTGTAGATTCTATCGTGTCTGATATATGTCAGCCAGATTTATTTGCGTCACAAAGGGTAATAATAATTAATCAAATTCCAAAGAATATGGTCACTGAGATAGCTCCATTTCTATCTCGGATACCGCCAAATAATCTTGTAGCATTTGTTTCATATGAAAGCCTAAAATCTAAAAAGAAGTTTGTAAATTTCTTCAAAGAAAATGATTCCTTCTATGAATTTGATTATGTAATATCGAACCCTTCATCTATAGTAAAAAAACTCTTAGAAAAAGAGGGAAAGAAGGCTGATTCCGCAGTTATCGATCATCTGATTTCTACCGTAGGATCTGATATCTCGCTTTTGATTTCTGAAATTAAGAAACTATGTAATCATTCCGGGACAAGAAAAAGTATAAAAAAAGAAGACATTGATGATATATGCTGTCCCAATTATGAATTTGTCATATGGGATTTTTTAAACAATGTATCTTCCAGCAAGGACAAGGACATAAGTTCAGTTTGCCATTCCTTGTCAGCCGCACGTCAATCCGGGTGTGACTACGAGTTCTTGCTGGCGATGCTCTTACGAAGCATTAAACTAGCATTGATGCTCAGGGAGGGTGTGGCTAGAAAGATGCCTGAGACTAAAATGCGCGAGGGAATCCAGAAGATAAAGAAGTCCGATAGTGACTCTCCTGTTTACGGAGATTATGAGATTAGAAAAGTGATGCAGAGCCCAACTAGTTTTTATAATAAATACAAACTATTCGAACTTTATATCTGTCTAAGAAGGTGCTATGAGACAATTGTATCTCTGAGAAAGATTTACGACGAAGAAGACAGGACTAGAGAGATGACGGTGTGTGTGTTTGGAATTTGCCATCCTTCATGGTGTGTTATGAAATATGAAAGGGGAGATATATATGATTGATCAAAAGAAGGCTTTTTATGCATCTCAGTATGTCATAATGAAAGCGATAGGCGACTTAACGGAGTTGCATAGGCACATCATGGATCGAAGGGTGGACCATGCGTATATTAGTATTGACAACGTCAATGAGAGTATTAAACAACTTGCAAAAATGTTGCCGTTTTTCGATGACATTGAGCCAGACTCCTCATTTGATGAGAAAACCAGTACTAGTGAATTTTATGAAGATCCCCATGAGAAAGAAAACGACGATATTCGTTTGAGTCAAAAAGACTGGATGGGGAGAGTCGTGCCTTCTTCGTCTGCAGAAATGCCACCATCAAGTAGCTCAAGTAGCTCAAGTAGCTCAGGCACTTCCAGTGCATCTTCCTTTCTAAAAACTGATAACGGAAATACAGAAGCTCAACTATCTAATGATCATAGATATATTGATGATCATGGATGTAGATATCACCTAGAAAAAGAGGAAATCTAGGCATACTTGTAGAATAAGACGTATAGGAAACAAAGGAGTCCATATGTCTTATTTAACTGTTCTTGGAATTGACCCGGCTAGCATTTGCAATTTGGGCATTGCAATTGTTGGCGTTGACACCGAATCAAGAAAATTTGATGTGAAAACCCATTATACCGATGTCTTTCCAGATTTCGAGAGCGATGGGGCTAGGTTATCACACGCCTATAGTGTAGTTCAAAAAATAATAGAAGAATACAAACCAGATGTTATGGCTGTAGAGCTATCTATGGGATTTGGGAAAGCGTTTGTTCGTCAGAATCTGCAAGAGACTGTCGGATCTATAAAACTTTGTTGTTTTAGAAATAATGTCTTAGTTAAAGAAATAGCCCCAACTCATATTAAGTTAATTGTAGCAGGTAGCGGGAAGGCTGGAAAGCCAGAGATGAAGAATTGGATTAAAAAAATAGTGGGAATTGAACGTCCCAAAACAGAACATGAGGCGGATGCCGCCGCAAGTGCAATAACATATATGGTGGATGAAGGATTGATTGATCCCATTCATGAACCAACTGTAAAGAAAAAGAGTAAAAAATGAGTTGGTATACAAAGACATCTTCAATAAGAAATGACAAAAAGAAGCAGGCCTTGCAATTAATTGAACAACTTCGCTTGATTTCCGAGGGCGCCATGATAGATGGCGGAAGCAACATGAAAGAAATTGAAAAGATATTGCAAAAGCTTCGACCAAGGGGGCGTGGAGTTCTTCTTATTCGTCCTTCCATAGCGGATAGCGTAATTGAATTGCTAGAACAGGCTAAATCAATAAAAAAAGATTCTCCAAAAGATTTTATTTCAATTATAGATGACGCAATGTCGTTTCTAGCTTGCGAGGTTTAACATGAATAATTACAAGATAACAAAGATCGAGGACGCTCCTCAAGATATTGTTTTTTCTCCATCTATAGATGGGAATATCGATGAGATATTTAATACCCTAGTTGATATAGACGAAGAAGATATCATATACAGAGAGAACTGTAAAATTTGCAACCATCGATTACGTTTCGAAATAGAGAAGAAATGGGAGGAGACGGAAAATCTTACTCAAACAGCGAAATGGCTTAACGAGCAAGTTGATGATTATAACCAATATCAAGAGGAAGACGATCAAGAGTCGCATTTCAGCGTGATGAACGTCCGCACTCACATAAGAAGTCATTACAAGGAACAGGAAAGACAATTGCGTCTGAAAGAATATTCTAACAAAATAGAAGCCCTTGTAAGTATTAAAAAAGAAAAAAGACACATGCTAGAAATAGCATTGGCTGTCTGCTTTGAAAACCTATCCCAAATAGCTTCCGTTGAAACAGACGGAAATATGAAGACGGAAAAAAATAGATCTGACGCTATTAATAAAATAATATCAACTATGTTGAGTGTTATTGAACTCCAGACTAAAATAGATGGAGAAATATCTTCTATTGATTTAGTTCAGGAAAAATTTGTTAATACTTGGATCGAAGCTATAAATAAAGAGAATTCCGATGCGAAAAAACAAGTTCTGGTAGAGATGCTAGAGCAATTCTCAGGTGTATAATGAACCTTAACGAATACGATAGTAACATCATAGAGGAGCCTGAAACAGGGGCTGCTGTAGAGTATGTGCGTCCGGATGTTGGAATAGAAAATAGATATGTCCCCGATTCTGTTGTTTCAATAAAGGGAAGACAAGATATTAGAGGTAAAATTGATAGAATTGATGGAAAGAATGTGATAGTAAAAATAATGGGAGAAACTTACAGCGTCCCGCCAAGTCAATTTGATTCTTTGTTTTTTGTACACCCGCATAAATCTCCCGAGAACTGGTACGCAAAAAAAAGTTTGAGTTGGGGCGAGACCGTTTAAGACGGGGGCAAAAATGAAATATGCATTGTTGAGCGATATCCACGCCAACGAAGAGGCTTTTCTTTCCGTTCTCCGAAGGTGCTCAGAGTTAGATATTGATGAGTATGTCTGCCTTGGAGACATCGTTGGATATGGCGCAAGCCCCAGAGAATGTATCCGCATAGCTAAATCAGTTAAATTCAAAAGCATTGTTCAAGGGAATCACGACTTCGCTATTACAGATAAAGATTGTTTTAGTTTCTTCAATAGCTCAGCTAAGGAAGCTGTTAAATATACCAGAAAAATTCTTTCTTCAGACGACAAAGCTTGGCTTTCAAGTCTTCCCCTTAAGGAGACGATAGGAGATTTTATTGTAACTCATTCGAATCCTTTAACCCCTTCCTCTTGGGCATATCCGATATTAAATGGAATACTCTCTGGGATGTGCCTAAATCACATGAAAGAAAATCTATGCTTTATTGGACATAGTCATCGCTGTGGGACAATGTCAATGCTTAATGGAAAAGTCATTACAGAATATGAAGTCGATGTAATACCTCCTGAAAAGTGCATGATTAATATCGGGAGTGTGGGACAACCAAGAGATGGAGACAACAGGGCCTCTTTTGCTGTTTATGATTCTGGAGATAGAACCATTGTGATACATAGAGTTGAATATGATTATAGAACCGCAGCTAATAAAATTTATGAGGCAGGGTTACCTGTCAGATTGGGTGCGAGACTAGAAAAAGGAGAGTGAAATTGAAACAGTATTTGAGTCTATTGACTGATGTGATTAATGGAGAAGAAAAAGAAGACAGAACGGGAACGGGAACAATCAGTGTTTTCGGTAGACAAATGAGATTTAATCTAGCTGATGGATTTCCAATTGTTACCACAAAAAAAATTCATTTCAAATCTGTTGTCCACGAATTAATCTGGTTCCTGAAGGGTAGCACGAACATTGCGTATTTAAAAGAAAACGGAGTTCATATTTGGGATGACTGGGCTGACGAGAATGGTGATCTACATAAAGTATATGGATATCAATGGAGGTATTGGCCTAGTCCAGCAAAAGTAGTTAAGGTCTCCCCAAGAGATGCGGAAGATAACACGACAGATGAATCGTTAGAGAAAGAAAAGTGGAGAGACTATCCTTTGCATGGGAAATCAGAAAAATATGGAGATTTTTACTATGAAGTAGATGGTAACGACAGTCATGGAAGACCCCTTGTGAATATGCAATATCTTGTGAATAATTATGTTGTAGAAAACGTTAGGAAAGATTTTGCGTTGAGAGGCAACGTCCGTAATCCATACGTAAAAACAACATGTGGGATTGGTTATGTGGGAATCGGAAAGTTAAATACAAGCGTTGATAAAATTCTCGCAAGGTCTTGGGGTCACATGCTGGACAGGTGTTATAATCAAAAATGTAAAGAGTATAAATACCATGGCGATATGGGGGTTTCGGTTTGCAGGCGGTGGCATAATAGAACTCTATTTATTCAAGACTCTAAGCAGTTAAAAGGGTGGGAGAACAAAGCCCTAGATTTGTCTGCATATGAAATCGACAAAGACTACTATGGATCGAAAATGTATCATCCCGAAGTTTGCTCTTGGATACTGAAAAAAGATAACATCTTATATAGAAATTCTAAGCCGTTTATCGCAACCGATCCAGACGGAGGTAAAACTACAGAAATATGCATGTCTGATTACGCAAGAAATTATGATTTGCAAACCTCAAAAATATCAGCTGTCTTGAAGGGGACGAGAAAACACCATAAGGGATTCAGATTTGAATATATACATGATGACAAGTATTTATATAGATATTCAAGATCAATCGATCAGATAACTCAAGTGGTTGATTCTATTAAAACCAATCCTAACTCCAGACGCCATATTGTTTTGGCTTGGAATGTTGCCGAAATTGATCAGATGGCTTTACCTCCTTGTCACCTATTGTTCCAATTTAATTGCAGACCCATTCTTCTCGATGTTAGATACAATATGTACACTGAGAAAACTGGAAAAAAGGCTGAGCCATCAGAGAGCGATTACGACATCTGGCTGAGATGCGATGAGGATTGTATTCCAGAATTTTATCTTGATTGTCTTCTCTATCAACGTTCGTGCGACAGTTTTTTAGGAATTCCCTTTAACATAAGTTCTTACGCTCTACTGACTTGCATGATAGCTCAGGTTACGAACTGTGTTCCCGGAGAGTTTATCTGGACAGGTGGAGATGTTCACATTTACAAGAACCATTTAGAACAGGTGATGACTCAGTTGTCAAGAGATCCTTTACCACTGCCTAAACTAGTGCTTAATCCAAAAATTAGAGATATTGATGATTTCAAATATGAAGATATTTCTTTAGACGGGTACGAGTGTCATCCGACGATTAAAGCAGAAATTTCAGTGTAATCACCGTGAAATCTAAAAAAAGTAGAGGCTTCCCTATGACTGACTATACATTTTGGAGTCGCGGTGTTGTTTTATCAAGAAGGCGCAAGAGAATTGCATCTGCCCTTGACACTGCAGAAGGAAGAAAAGAACTAGCTTACGAAATGGCGCCTGCCATTCGACGCGCCTTTGAGCATGCTGCTTGCTTAGGATATAGTCCAGCAGTTCATAAGAATTGGTACAATTGTATATGAGCACTATAATTGAGAAATCAGACTGTAAGAAACACGCCGGTTGGGCAGTTGGAGATCATTGCCCTCATTGTCTAGTTGAGAGAGTGAAGTCACTTGAGGGCCAATTGGCTCTTAGTCTTCAAATATCTGAGACACTTCTGCCATTTTCCGATCCTAACGAACGTGAATATATCAGTAAGACCCGTGAGAGACATAGAAAACTGCATGATTTATTTATCAAGGAGATTGAAAATGAAAACATATAGATATGAAGTTACAAAAATTGTTGAAATTGAAGCCCCCAATAGCTGGACAGAAAGGGAAATGAGGCAGCTAGCAGAGGATTCTTGTTGTGGTGAATTATCTTGCTCTGATTGGGATCTTAGCGGTGTCAACTATTCTGCGAGTGATGCAAAAGTAACAAAGATCAAGAAAGAAACGCCGATCAGAGAAGAAACCAAGTCTGACTATCCCTCTCTTTTCACTTGTGTATGCGGACATCGGGCCAATAGAAAGGGCTCCCTAATTGAATGTTCTAATCCAAAATGTGGACACACCATTAAAACGCCAAAAATACTAAGCAGCATTGAAAAATGGAATATTTTTTGTGAATCAGAACTTAATCACCATGAAATCTAAAAATATAGGAGTTACGACGTGAGCATTAATCTGCATGCCGTTTTCACAGATTCAAAAAACAGAGTTGTCCATTCGTTGTCTTTGTATCAGACTCCAACTGACGTAACTTTCATGTGTTGTGGGGAAAAAGGTGATACCCCACTTGAGTGCATAGATAGATATATCAAATGGTATTCTGGTCTGGAGTATGCGGACAAGGAACATGTTGATAAAATTAAAGAAGAGATTGAAGAATGGTCTGGCGACTATACGCTTGATGTGTATTGGCTATAAAGGAGTTGAAAAATGAATTTGAAAGACATTGAAAACCTTAAAATTTATGAGATAATTGCTGGATCTTATGCTTATGGTACGAATACAGAAGAATCTGATATCGATCTAAGGGGAATCTTCGTTCTCCCGAACGATTTTTTTCTGTCTATGACAGATCCTATTAAACAGGTTTCTGACGAGAAGAATGACACTACGTTCTACGAACTTCGTCGATACTTTGAACTTGCTAAGGATTGCAATCCGAATATAACGGAAATGCTTTATTCTCCGTCTGATTGTACTAAGATAGTTAGTCCAGAGATGGATAGAATTTTATCCGAACGTAATATATTTATCAGCAAAAAAGCATATCATTCGTTTTCAGGATACGCATTTGCTCAGGTGAAAAGAAGTCGCGGTCAGAATAAATGGGTCAACAACCCGCAGTCAGAAACCCCTCCTGACAAGTTGGACTTCTGCTGGTTTGTTGATGTTCCACGTGTCGGCAAGCTTCAGATCCGCCTATATGAGACGTGTAGCGCAGTCTCTGTGGAAAATGATGGCATGCCTTGTCGTCCCATCCCTATTAAACAAGCCAATATCGATCTGTCTCAATATAATGCCGCCAAAATGGAACATATGGAGCATGTCTATCGTCTTTATGAATATGAAGGGAGAGCCAGAGGCGTATTTCGTGGAGTCAGTCAGCAGCTGGTTGTCGAATCGATCCCATTTGACGATGAATGGTTCTACTTCTCAGGTTTATTGATTTATAATGAGCCGGGTTATAGTGCTGCTTGTAAAGATTGGAAAAATTATTGGACTTGGAAAAAGGAAAGGAATGAGGCTAGGTACAGGACTCAGGAAGCTGGAGAAGTAGATTTTGACTCAAAAAACATGCAACATTGCATGAGGCTTCTTTGGTCTGGAAGAAACATCCTTGAGAATGGCGAACCTATTGTCAGATTCTCGGGAGAGAAACTTCAGCATCTTCGTGACATTCGTAGTGGAAAATATACTCACGATCAACTGATGGAGTGGATCGAAGAAGAGATGAGGAAACTTGATAAAATTAAGGAGTCAAGCGATTTGCCTGAATCTTCTGATTTTAACAAAATCAACAAACTATATCGTGAGATTATCGGAGTGTGAAAAACGAACCACACCCCTTCGGGGGATAAAATTTGCGACCTGAATGTTTACAGGTATCAGCCTAGGGACGCCTAGGAAGTGGTTGTTGTTGCTCGTATAGCCGAGCATTTTATTTTGGAGATAGGTAATGGATTTGATTCCCGAAAAACAGTACGTGGGCATTTCTACAACTAATGGAATGGGGAAATATCAGCTTGCCTTCGCTATTCCTTACAGAACCAAGGACGACGGAACCCCATATGCAGACGTGAAGAAGAGAATGGAGACGGTTAATGATTGGTGCCGTTCCAGTAATAAAAAAGAAATTGTTGACAACGGGTTTCAAACGGGATTCAGGATAGTCGGATGCGTGGAGAGGCATAAGACTCACAACAAATGGTTTAGAGTTGAAGATCCGCGTGGTTTTGAATTAGAAATTAGCTGCGATAACCTTTATCGTTTGATGCAGAGCATTACCATTAAAGACGGAACCATCATCGATAAGTGCGCGTGGGCCGATGGAGATGCCCTCGTTTCCGAAAAAGCATGCAAGGAACAGGAAGCCAGTATTAAGAAGGCGGAGAAAGAAAAGCCTAAAACTATAAGCGTGAAAAATGCACCGGTTGGGTCTACGGTTGAACTCGCCAGCAAAGCCAATGTTACATATCTTGGAAAGATGTATTACTTCTATTACGATACTGGAAAGCACTTATGGAAGTGGGCAGCAGGAAAGAAACATGTATACATCCAAGACGGAAAGTTGCGTGTTACTTCTGAGATTGAGATAACTAAAATTGTTGAAGAGCCAAGGGAAAAGATCGATGCTCAGGAGATTGTAACTGAGATGATTTTGAAGAACCGAGAGAAGGCTGCGAATCCGATTGAACATTGTCAATATTGTGCTGGTCCAATCTCGCTATTGTCTGCTTCTAAGCCAAAGGATACATCGATGTTCTGGAAGCCGGTTGACCGAGAGCAATTCGACAGGATCGCTAAAACAAAAGAAGTTAAGGACTACTACACGTCGTATCCATTTTTCATTGAAGATTATTACATTGGTTCAGCTTGCAGTCTCGAATTTGAGAGTGTCGCATGGACGATGCGCGCTCATAAGGTTGATTTGAAACTAATGAAAGTATATATCCATTCTATGAGTAGCGGATATAGTGGGCACGATACTAGAGAAGCCAGAGCGGCAGATGTAATGAGAAGGCGCGTTAAGCCAATTGTGGCGAATATAGCCGCACTAAACTATGATGGTGAATGGTACCCAGCAAGATTAGAGGAGTGGTAGAATGGGCTGTTGGAATGGAACTGATTGTATTACTGGAATGCCGATATTTGCTGAAGATCCAATAAGGATGCTCGCTCTTAAACAGGGTAGTGTTCAGCCAAGTCTCGGCAGTGGATTTTGCTATCCATATGAAATGTGGTATCCGATTGCACCGGCTATTTCAGGTTTATACGATGATTACGGGTGCATAATGGACATCAAAGATGATGCGGTAGCAAGATATCTTTTTCAAACTCTTCCTATTAGCGAAGAGGCAAAAGAAGAGGTTCATGATTACGCTGACGATTTAGTCGGGAAGCTCAGCGCCGTTGAACGTGGAGTAGTAAAAATTCCATTAACTGGATTCATGGAGGATCATGACATAGATAGTGGTCTTGTCGAGTGGATGGTTCACGAGAAGACATGGGATCTCCTGCTTGATATGAAGTTGGAGTTTTACAGCAACGGAAGCATCGAAGAACGCGCTCAGGTCTTGAAAGGCATCGTTGAAGAATATGGCGTGGAAGGCAAGGATCGTTCTGGATGGGAATCAGATGTTTTGATCAAATGGCAAATGAGAGCGGAAATTTCTCGTTTGATAGATTTCAATTCTCCTAGTAGAGGGTTTTTTAATGACGCTCTATATTGGGCAATTAAAATGAGTTGTTCTTCTGAAATGATTGACGCTATCGCAGAAGTACAAAAAGTAACTTGGCTAATGGGTTCATTAAGGAGATACTTCGCTCCAATTGCTGGCGCAGGATCTCAGTGCGAGGAGTTAGAGAAACATAGGGCTCTTGCTGAAATGGTTTTGAATCAATGCGATGAAAAAATTGAAAAAAACAAAGATCGCGGATGGTAAATTATGTCTTGTAGTTATGACGAAAATGGGATATGTGTCGGATGCGGGGCTAAAGATAGCGAAGATGGCCTCTGCGGTCATGACAACGGTTGCTGGTGCGACAGGTGCAAGGATGAGTTCGGCGGAAGTGTGGGAGACAAGCTTAGGCACCTTGAGGGCACTAGAGTATACTTGTGCGTGTATTATGGGGCGGATTTAGTAGCATCTGCGAACGGATGTATTCATGAAGATGCCTTTGGTTCGTTTTGGTTTGTAGAAATACGTAATGATGTAGGCGGCGATTCATTTTTCAATAGACGAGCAAAAGTTATTGTTAGGGAAAGTTCCATAAGAGATATAATTTTCTCTAGTACGAGCGATGCTCAGGTTGTTGCAATTTTGGGAGATTAATAATGGCGAAATGTTTAGTAACTGGTGGTGCGGGTTTTATCGGTTCCAATCTAGTAGATATGCTTATCGAAAGAGGGAATTCTGTTGAGGTCGTCGACAATCTTTCGACGGGGAAATATGAGAATGTTCATTCAGACGCTTATTTTTATGAACTCGATATTTCATCAGAAGATTTTCGTCATTGTAATATTCCCACGGATAGGTATGATTATATTTTTCATTTAGCGGCATTGCCCCGGATTCAACCGAGTTTCAAAAACCCAACTGGATGTCATGATTCAAACATAACTGGAACTATCAATGTCCTTGAAATGGCTAAGAGGACAGACTCCCGAGTTATTTATGCTGGATCTAGTTCGGTTTATTTTGATCATTTAGCTAATCCTTATGCTTTTACCAAATGGGTTGGCGAAGAGTATTGTAAAATGTATTCTAAAATATATGGAGTAGAAACGAATATCGCAAGATTCTTTAATGTATATGGACCAAGGCACGATATGGCTGCTGAGTACGCAACAGTTCTCGCAGCCTTCGAAGGGGCGCATATCGAGGGTCTTCCGTTTGTTATCTACGGGGATGGAGAGAAAAGAAGAGACTTCACCCACGTTCATGATGTGTGTGATGGTTTAATCAAAATTGCAGAGTCAAGATTTAGCGGAGAAATCTTTAATTTCGGAAGTGGAGTAAACTACTCTATAAATGAGGTAGCGTCCATGTTTGGAGATCACGATGTAGTTCACAAGGACGGGAGGCCCGGAGAGGCTCAGGACACTTTGGCGAAAACGGCAAGAACTTGTTGTCTACTTAATTGGAGTTGCGATTTTTCCCTACCCGAGTATATTTCTGATTTTGTCAAGAAAAAATCCGATTCAAAGGGCAAATCTGTTTAATATTGTATTATATCATATCTCATATTGGGGAATTTTATGAATTGGTACAAATGTAAAAAAAGAAAAATTATATTAGCTGAACTTACTGGTGAGCAGGGAAAATTCATAGAGATGCAGGAACTTCTTGCAGAAGTAGTTAAGGGGTCTCCTTTTGAAAACAATTCCTATCATGTCGGAGGATCGGTCAGAGACGAATTAATGGGGAAGGTCCCAGATGATATAGACATGGTTGTAGAAGCTCCTAACGGTGGAGAATTGTTGATAGAATATATCGCCAAGACTCTTAATCTTCCTGATAAGCCGGTAGTTAGCGGGGAGTTTTTTACCGCATCTGTGTTCGTTAAGAATGACATAGAATATTTTATAGATAAACTGCATAGTTCTGAAACTAGGAAATACCATGTTTCTGGGATTAAGATCGAAGCCGTTCAATCAAGAAAAGAGCGCTACTCAGGAGATGGATTCAAACCATCAGAGGTTGAGTATGCCCCGCTCACAGTAGATACTAAAAGAAGAGATCTAACTGTAAATACCCTTCTGAAAAAAGTATCTTCCGGGCCGTCCTACGGCTCCACTCCGGAAGAGATATCCAGATCGGCGTGGGAAAAAGCCAAATCCGGAGAGATTCGCGACATATTATCTGAGGCGACCAATGGTGCGAAAAGCGGGTTAGATGACATTAAGAACGGAACCATAAATACTCCCGATGATCCTGACGTGATCTACGATGATGATGCAACCAGAATGATTAGAGCAATTAGATTTGCTGCCAAATATCACGATCTTGGATGGAAGATGACCGATGAAATCAGAGATGGAATAAAAAGAAACATAAATCTTCTTGAGGAAAAGAAAATACCAAAAGAGCAAATCACTAAAGAATTTCTTAAAATGCTAAGTTATGGCAAGGCTTATGAGTCGATTCTTTTGATGGACGAGCTAGGAATGCTTGAAAAAGTTTTCCCAGAATTAAAGTCATTGCAGGGTGTCGCGCAAAGTCCGGATCATCATTCTGAGGGAGATGCTTTTGAACATACAATGCTTGCCATAAAAAATCTTCAAGAAAATCATCCAGATTCAGATGCCGCTACATATCTTGCCGTAATTGCTCATGACTGGGGCAAGGCAGTTACACAGAATTTCGAAGAAAATGGAAAAATAACTTTTTATCAGCACGAGGACGAATCCGCCAATTTGGTTGATGAACGGTTGAAAAGTATGAAGGGGATGCCAACTTCTGTTAGAGAAAAAACAGTTAAGCTTGTTAAAAATCATATGCGCTTTAATCAAGTTAAGACTTGGAATAAGAAAACGTTTATAAAATTCATGAGAGAGATTGGTGACGACTGGGACGACCTATTGGCGGTAATGAGTTCCGACGAACGTGCGGCTGTTCCAGAGAGCGGAGAAAAAGAGTATAAATATGACTACGTAAAAGAACAGACAAAAAATTTAAGAGATATTCAGCCTCCTCCAAAATCCGTTTTTAATGGCGGAGAAATAATGTCTATGTTTAATATCCAGAACGGTGGTCCAATGGTTGGTCAGATAATGAAAATTGCAGATGACATCCTTTTGAGCAATCTCGAATGGATGAAACTGGATGACAAGACTCGAAAAGAAAACGTTAAAAACGCCTTAATGTCTGATCCCAGACTGCAGGATATAATTGGAGATAATAATGACGTGGTATAAATTAAGAAAGACGGCTTCAAAATCCGTTGTGTCATTTGATTTTGACGATACGCTCACTCTGGCCGAGTGGGACGACGAAAATGAAATTTTCACTACAAAGAATATGAATCCGAATTTGGAAACATTCGATAAGGTGAAAAAAGAGGCGGAAGACAGAAACAGAATTGTTATTGTCACCTCTCGGAATACCCCTAGAGAGAACGAGAAAAAAGACATAGAAGAATTTATTGATAAATATAAACTTCCGATTTCTAAAACAGATATATACTACACTAGTGGAGATCCGAAGGGAGATATTCTTAGCAGGCTTGGAGCGAAAAAACACTATGATGATTGTCCGTCAGAAATAGAAAGTGCTTTACACTATAATATCGAAGGTGAGCAAATTGGGCACCCTCAGGATAAACTGGTAAATGAATGGACCATCAGAGACTTAGCAATAGAATCTCGTGGAGAAAAATTCTATACAGAAGAAGAGGCCAGACAATGGGTGTTAAAAGAAGTTAAAGAATATATCCCTTCAGAAAGAGACAGAGACATAATGTCTAAATTAGTTCCGTACCATAAGGTCGGAGACGAATATAAAATTGGATTGAAAGAAATTGGAGAAATAACAGAAGAAGATAAGTGGGTCAATACTGAGATCATTAGAAATAATGATCCAAACTTATCTGGTGTTGTTTTCACTAGAGTCAGTAGACTATTGCCAACGAAATCCATTGAAGAAGCTGAAGTCGATACTGTAGTAAATAGGTTGTTGCAAAGACCATCATTCTTTCAAGCAATAACTGCAGGACAAGATCATAAGATAACCGATGGAAATGCCCGATATTACGCCGCAGTTGGACTTGGCCTGACAGTGATCCCGGTACAATGGGCCAAGAATATAGAAAATCAACTACCCCTAGACTAAAGATCTAGGGGTTTGCATCTACTCATTAAGAATAGGCACGATTGGTTGGTTGATACAACCTGCCCAATAAGTTTAATTCACCATCTAATGGTTCACTAAACGAAATGGGGTGTTTGATACCCATTGCCTCTTTCTTTTGAGAGTATCTTTTGGCAATGTTTATGGATGCGTTCCAATCTGCATCCAAAACTTTACCATCTGAGGCATAATACCTACATCCCTTTCTAACTCCTTTCTCAAGATTTCTGTAGTCATCTTGAGAAGTATTATAAGGGTTAACCGTTACTACTTTTTTGCCTTTAAGTAGTGCCTTGTAGGATAAAATTTCAAGTAATAAATAGAAAGGCATTTGGCTCAATCTATTTTTACTTGACTTAATGGATTGCTCTGCCTACGGGAGGACAGTGGAAAAGCTGTAATTCTGTCCCGCAAGAAAATATAAAACTGATAGAAGCGCACAGAGTACTGTAGGTCTGATTGTATATTTTTAGCAAGTGTATATACTATTGACAAAGAAGCCGTATAATGAGGATGACTACTTGATGAATAGCCATGATTGAATGAATCTTAAAAAGGAGACTGAACATGAAGGGACATACAACCATAGTTGTTGACGCGCTTTGGGGAGATTCTGGAAAAGGAAAGATATCCGCTTATATCGCTCAAGAAGAAGATTACGATATCGCTGTTAGAGCGGGAACTGGAACAAATGCCGGACATAGCATCTCTGTTCTTAATAAAATCATAAAAACAAACCAGTTGCCCGTTGCCGGAATAATTAGGAATCCCTCTGGAAAAGAAATGATTCTAGCGGTTGGCAGTGGAGTCTGCGTTGACCCGATGAAGATGTATAGAGAAATTATGGACTATAATCTTAACGGAAGAGTCATTATTGATTATCGTTGTCCAGTCATCTCTGAAATTCATAAGCAAAAAGAATCTTGCGGAGAGAACTACAGTGAGCTTCATACCGGAAGCACAAAAAACGGAACTGGAGAGGCAAGAGTAGATGCTGTTAGAAGAGTCGGAAAGCGCATGGGAGATTTGAATTTGTCGGAGAATCTTATCGGAGATGTGGCCAGACTAGTCAATCACGGTTATGATGAAGGGAAGAAGATTGTTATAGAAGGCTCACAATCGCATTATCTGAGCCTTTATCTCTCTCCCGAGTATCCGGTCGTAACATCCGATAACTGCACGGCAACGGCATTCGCTGATGATGTAGGGGTGTCTTGGGACAGAATTGATGATGTTTGTTTGGTCATTAAGTCTGCTCCAACCAGAGTCTCGCAGAGTTGTGGCGAACTTCCGGGCGAGATATCAATGGAAACTATGGAGAAGCTTGGCATTGTCGAGCGAGGGGTTACAACTGGAAGACTCAGGAGAAAGACCCTTAGCATTCCATTTGATCTTTTAGATGATGTTTTCATGATTAATGCCCCCACACAAATTGCGTTAACTTTTTGCGATCATGTAGATCCTTTAGAATGTGACGTTCCTTCTAATGTCAATCTGGATTGGATTTCCAAAAACATGCCTAAAACTTACTCGAATATTTACGAGTTAGAAAACAGATACCAAGTTCCTGTGAAGTATATTGAATATGGAAAAGAATTCTCAGACGTGAGACGTATTCATAGTCACTAAGACGCTAGTTGCGTCTATCAGATTGGAGTGAAAAATGTATAGAGAATGTTTTTCTTGTGATGATGTATTGTTGGTCCCGAGGTATTCTGATTTAGAATCTAGGGAAGAATGTGACGTTAGTTTTATCAATTATAGTCTTCCGGTTATCGCGAGTTGTATGGATACCGTATATTCTCCAGAGATGGATAAATTCCTAACTGAGAGAAAAATAATGGTTATGGTCCATAGATATTTTAAAGACTACAAAGATCAGTTGGAGGCGGCATACAAACAGGAGTCAAGTGATTATAGATTTTTTGCCGTTGGATCAGCACTAAAAAAAGAGGGAAGATCGTGGATTGATGGATTACTTTCGAGAGGCATTCAGCATTTTGTTGTTGATATGGCTCATGGGGATAGCAGACCATGCGTGGAGACTGTTAAATATATAAAATCACACTTGCTTCCTAATGGAAAGATCATTGCGGGAGATGTAGCTACAAAATCGGGTTTTCGAAGACTTGAGGAGGCCGGAGCTTGGGCCATTAGATGCGGAATCGGGTCGGGTTGCTTTGTTCCAGATACTCTGGTAATGACCCCAGACAAAGGATTGATCCCGATACAGGATCTGAGGATCAGAGACGCGGTTTATACACATACTGGGGATATAAAACAGATTATCGGAACTTTAAATTATGAAACCAAAGAAGATATAGTAGTGGTAAATGACAAAATCGAATGCACAAAAAACCATGAGTTTTATGTTCTACACAAAAAATATGAGGACATTGTAGACGAAGAGAATATTGATAAATTTGCAGAATGGATTCGGGCAGAAGACCTTACGGAAGAATACTATTTAATAGAATTGGACTTGCAGAAGAAGATTTAAGTTTTACTGTTTTCACGAATTTGGTAGTAAAAAATATTTGTTGTTTGAGATACGTGGGATTTTAAGAAAACTAGGAGTCGAAATATGAAATTTAATCTTGTTCCAGTAACGTCTATTAAGACAAAAAAATATCATGGCATGGTTCATGATTTGACTGTTGAAGATAACCATTCCTACAATGTCTTTAACATTTTAGTCCACAATTCTATCTGTTCGACTCGCCAAAATACGGGTTTTGGGGTGCCTCTTTTGACCACTCTGGAAGATTGCTTAATCGTTAGAGATAAGGCTTTTATAATTGCAGATGGTGGTGTTAAATACCCCGGAGATATAGCAAAAGCAATTGCGTTCGGAGCAGATTTTATTCAAACTGGACGCATGTTCGCCGCAACTGATTTGGCTCCCGGACATTGTTATGATAAATATAAGAAATTAGTTTGTCCATATGACGAAATTCACAAGACATATGGGAAAGATATAGATTGTGATGGATTCTCTTTGCCCAAGGGTAACACTTCGAATGAAAAAATAACCTTCTATAAGGAATACAGGGGGATGGCCAGCGCAGAAGCTAGAGGGGTAATCTTCAAAAATTCTTCCATAGAAGGAGTATCTGGTCTGATTCAATATTCAGGAAAGACAGAGGACTTTATCCTTAATTTAACAAACAACCTAAAAGCTTCTCTAAGTTATGCCGGAGCAAAAAATTGGCATGAATTTAGAAGAAATGTAAAAAGAATAAAAATTAGTAGTGCCTCCCTGAACGAGTCACGAACACACGTGGAAATATAGAATGCCAAAGATTAAGTCGATGAATAAAAAAGCATTTGTAATAGATTTGGACGGAACGATTTGTAATTTTTCCGGGACTTTTATCAGCACTGCTTATGCTCTTTCCATGATTGAGAAAGAAGATATGGACGCTCTAGACACTGGGTCTTTTCTGAGACTTTCAGATTGCGGGATAATCAGCGAAGATGATGAAACAAAGATTTGCGGATTGATGAGCGCTTTTCATGCAGTAGAACATATGGAAATATTTCCCGGAGCAAAAGAGTTCCTATTTGGGGTTATGCAGGCAGGAGACTACATTGTATACTTAACAAGCAGGAAAGAGAACCTCAGAGATCAGACTGTAAGATGGCTCGCCCGACATCAGCTCCCAATGCCATCAGGCGATATCGGAAACCTAAACAATAAAACAGCATTAATTATGAATGATATCAGGGAAAAAAGTGAGTGTCTAAGATCAATAGTTAATTTCCATTCCGATTACGAAAACAAAGTTATCTATGTTGAAAACGATCCTAATGATGTTGAGGCTTCCTTGAGCATTAAAAACTTATTCAATATTTTCACTTTCAAATACAGTTATTGCAGATATTTTGAAGATGCGAGAATTACATATTTGGAGACTCCAGACAATAGTGTATATCACCATATCCTCCGTAAAGTATACAAAAAATGAAAAAAATCATAGCAGGGATAGATGAAGCAGGAAGAGGATGTGTTCTTGGCAGACTGCATATGGCAATAGCATGCTTTGATGAATCTTCTGTGGAAAAGTATTTGCAAAGTGAAGGAGTGACAGACTCTAAAAAAATAAAGCAGAAAAAAAGAGAAGAATTATTCCATAAGATTAATAAATGTTGTTACACAGATTCTATGTCGATTTCCGAGGAAGATATAGATAATCACAACATCAACGATTTAGAAGCCAATGGGATTGTGCGCCTTATTAAAAACACTGTGGAGATTTACACAAGTGCTTCGCTTTCCGAAGTGTCATTTAAAGTAATTGTAGACTGTCCTGTAAAAGAGACAGAAAAGTATGCTGATCAGATAAGGACATTACTTGATCACCCAAAGGCCGAAATAGAGATAGTATGTGAGAATAAAGCAGACGAAAACCATATCATAGTCGGAGCAGCTTCCATAATAGCAAAAGTATTCAGAGAATGGGAAGTCGATCTTTTTAAAAATAAATATTCATACTTGTCTAGTGATATAGGCAGCGGGTACCCGAGCGATGTAAGGACTATAGAATTCCTTACAAAATATTTTGAGGAGAATAAAAAATTCCCCATAGAGACAAGAAAAAAATGGGGTACTGTTGAAAATATAAGGAGAAAGGTTAATGGAAAAAGTGAGCCAAAAGGAGAAGGAATCTGAAGATACTCTCGGTCTCATGATTAAAATAATGCATGATTCCGCAGAGAAAGATCAAGAGGAGAGGGCGAATGGAAAGCTCCTTAAATATGTATTTGAAATAAGAAATAAGAACAATGAAATAAGAGATGTGATGTGTGCATATACAGAATCTTACTATACTGACGCGGAAATAACATCGAAGGTGGGTTTGAGCGGAGATGAATTCACGATGAGAGGCCCTTTCCCTCTCGCGGAGGGAGCTATTACCGATTCTAAAATAAACAGATGGAAAGAAGAACAAGAGAAGTCCGTAAATGATGTTCTTATTGTAGACGAGAAGATCAAGCAGGCCCAAAGAGAAGAGTATAAATATATCTATTTGATTTATGATTATATATTTGATGTGGACAGATTTGTTAGCTTTTCAAAATCTAATACGGCGTTCAAGAAGGATAAAATACATAAAATTCTTTCTATAGGAAATAGTAGGAGAATAAAGAGATTAAATTTGACCAATGGTGAAGAGAAGAGATACGGGGAACGTAATCCTACAGACAAAATTTAGGAGAAAATATGATCATTCAGGGCAAGGTGTGGGGACATACGATTCCAGTTTTCTGTAAAAACAATGTCGAAATAAATAAGCTAAAGTTAAATAGAGGGCATCAGTGCTCGAAGCATATCCATGACTCTAAATATAACATGTTCTATGTTATCAGCGGAGAAATTAAAGTTAGAGTATGGAAAAACGAATATGATCTAGTTGATGAAACCGTTCTCACTGCTGATCAGGGGACAATTGTAAAGCCAAAGGAATATCATCGATTTGAGGTTTTACAAGACTCAGTCATTCTAGAGGTTTATTGGGTTCAGCTGGATGTGGGCGATATCTTAAGAGCGGATGTTGGAGAGTAGAGACCGTCATGAGTAAATTCTTATTAATTCAGGTTGTTAAGCCAACTGTGGGAAAAATAAAAGAAGTTCCTATTTGCTCAGATGGGGTGCATCCAGATAGGTACAGCCAATTAGGGCACGCCAAATGCGCCGCGAGAATTGCTTTTTCTAGAAAATCAAATATTGATATCCAAGATATAGTTGTAAAAAATGAGGATGGGAGAACTCTTTTCCGGGCTAATAAATTTTCTGGAGGAATTTTTGAGAGATGAAAACTCCGTTATTTTCTGGAGATAAAAAATCTGACAAGGAAGATCTTCGCCGCGTTGATTACAAGAAGATTTCCGAAGATGCACAGAACACCCGTGTAATAGTCAGGCCCAATAAATATGCAGTTGTTCTTATAGATTTCCAGATAGATTTTATGAACAATTGTGAAGAGGCGTTGCGGAACGCTTGTAATTTCCTATATTACAACATAGAAAAAATATCTGACCTATATGTATTTATGCAGGGAAACTCTTTTTGCAAAATAAATTTCCAATCTTTTTGGAATGATAAGTATGGGAGGCCGGTAACCCCCGGAACTATCATCACTGAGGACAAGGTTAATGATGGACTATTCTGCATAAGTCAGAATGTAAGAGACAGTATCCCGCAATTTAAAGATGGCGCTCTTGATGAGCTTGTTATGTTTGCTTTGCAAAGATACAGAAAAGTGGAGATAGAAAAATATATTGCAATGCTAGGTAGTATTGGATCTTCATTGATCCCAGAAATAGAAGAGTCTATATTTTTCCATTATTGTCTTTCTGGTTCTCAGCCCGTTATAGATTACTCCGGGAATCATCCTTTAAGTAATGATCAGTGTGTTTTTTATTCTGAGTTAGAAAGGTCCCCGAGCGGGGCAAATCTTTGCGGATCAAAGAAATATTACATAGATTCTTTTCGTAAGTACGAAAAAATATTGTTTATGGGAGGGTCGAGAAATAAGGTCATCATCTCTGCCAATGAAGTTGCCAGTCCGCATAATGAGATGAAGAGAAAAGTCATTATATTGGAAGATTGTTGTGGAAAAAATAAAAAGGATAAAACAGAAAAGATAAAGAACGTTGTATTAGATGAAAACAATTTTGTGAATACCAGTAACCTACCACGGGGCAAGCCCTGTGGTTTCTTGTGCCTAAATTTTATAACTAAAAGGGGGCGAATTGGAATCGAACGTATGGGTAGATATTAGTCGCACGTAGAGGATGGAGCGTTGGCCTCTTAAAATAATCGTTCTAGATAGTAATTGGCAACAACTACGCATTAG
>Ga0114918_10001376_pt1 | contig 21781 bp, 10 predicted proteins | sample LantaG_FD_87015 | JGI IMG/M metagenome (GOLD analysis project Ga0114918, IMG submission 87015) | Deep subsurface microbial communities from Baltic Sea to uncover new lineages of life (NeLLi) - Landsort_02402 metaG | ecosystem: Environmental > Aquatic > Marine > Oceanic > Sediment | place... | reverse complement strand
TCTCTCTCTCTCTCTCTCTCTCTCTCTCTCTCTCTCTCTCTCTCTCTCTCTCTCTCTCTCTCTCTCTCTCTCTCTCTCTCTCTCTCTCTCTCTCTCTCTCTCTCTCTCTCTCTCTCTCTTTCGCACTCACCGACGAGGACCGCCGCGACTATGGCCACGACGAGCAGGTCGCCGTAGCCGAGTCCGAGCATGGTGCGCAGAGATATCAGGCGCGGAATGGGTGAGAGAGAGGTTCAGATTGAAAAAAGAAGAGTGGAAAATTTCCACCTCCTCTCTCTCGCCGTCGACCAAAAAAAAGGACCGTCTTTTTTCGAAATATAGGAGACTGATATAACACTGAGTTTTTGTTTTTTCTTGAGAGGCGTGGCGGCAAGAGCGCGCGCGCGCGCGCCGACTCAAGTTTATGATTGTTGGTTGTTGGAGGTAATGGTGGTAGGGGAAAAAGGGGAGCGAAAAACGAAAAGATTAAAAAACAAAAAATGGAGCAAGGTTGAAACTCCGCTCTCTCTCTCCCTCTCTTTCTCTCTCTCCCTCTCTCTCTGTCTCTCTCCCCTGGATGACGTATCGTTAGCGAACGAACGACGACTCGAGAAGACAAAAGGCAAAAAAGGGCAGGCCCTTTCAGAAACAAAAAAAAACAAAATATTCATCCTTCGTCGTCGTCTTCCGAGTCATCGTCGTCGTCGTCATCGTCCCTCCGCACGAGTCCAAAAGTGGCCGCGGCGTCCTGCGCCCCACCGGCCAGGCTCGCCAGCTCCCTCGCCTGCGCGTCCATCCCGTCATCGAGAACGACGCCGCGGGTCCCTCCGGCGCCCTTGCCGGCGTCCACGGCCATCGCCTCGAGCTCCCTCTTCCGCGCCTCCTCGAGCGCCGCGCGCGCCGCGGCCTCCTCGGCCTCCTTGGCGGCGGCCTTGGCCTTGGCCTCGGCCTCGGCGGCCGCAGCGGCGGCCTCGAGGGCCTTGCGGGCGGTGGCCTCCTTGGCCTCGCGCTCCTCGCGGGCGCGTTCGGCCTCCGCGGCGGCGGCGGCCTCGCGCGCGCGCTGGGCCTCCTCGCGGGACTGGAACTCCGACCAGAGGTTGTCGCCGCCGGCGCCGGCGGGCTTCTCGCCCGAGGGAGCAGCGGGGGGGGCGGCGGGAGGGGCGGTGGGAGCGGCGGCGTTCCCGCCGTCGTCGTTTTCTGCTGCCGCAGAGGGAGGAACGGCAGCCGTTGCTGCAGCGGCGGCGTCCGCCGCCGGAGCGGCGGCGGCAGCAGCGGCAGCAGCGGGCGGAGCGGTGGCAGCGGCGTTCGCGGCGGGCTCGCCTCCACCCGCCGCAGCAGCCCCAGCGCCGCCGCCGGGCGTCCCTCCCTCGGTGAGGTCGGCCCACGCCGACGCGTTAGCCAGAGTGACCTCCTTCTTCTGCGCGGTCGACTTGATGATGGCCGCGGCGGGCTGGCCTCCGGCGCCGGCAGCGCCGCCGTTCCCGCCGGCCGGCGCGGCGCAGCCGCCCGCGCCGCGAGTCGCCGAGACGAGGATGGAGGCGCCGTCGCCGGGGCCCATGCCTCCGCCGCCACCGCCGGGCTCTGAAGAAGAGGAAGCAGACAGAGGAAGGAAATGATGGTGGGAAAAGGGAAAGAGGTGGTTGAGAAAAGAAAGAAAGAACCTCGCCCGCTTTTTGCTCTCGCTTTCGCTTTGTTCAAGCGCGCAAAACAAAAAAAACTCAAAAAAAAACTTCACAACGCACTCTTCCCCTCCGCGGATCCTTTCGACCCGACCTCGCCCTGCGAGCCTGAATCCGCCCCGCGGGCGGCAGCAGCAGCGTGTGCGGCCCCGGGGGCGTTGGCACCCGCTGCAGCGAGCTGCTGCAGCTCCAGAGCCTGCTGCTGCTGGGCTGCGGCGGCGGCGGCGGCGGCCGCCGCGGCGGCCGTGGGCTTCTCCTTGGCGCCGTGGATGTGGGGGAGCACGGAGAGCGCGTACGAGTCGAGGGCCCACAGGGCCTCGCGGGGCAGGGCGTCGATGTCCACCTCGATCTCCTCCTCTTCGTCGTCGTCCTTGTCGCCGCCCTTGTCGAGAGCAGACGCCTTCTCTCCTGCCGCTGCCGCCGCCGCCGTCGCAGCGGCGCCGTCCCCGCCCGCCTCCTTCTCCTTTGCAGCCTTCTCCGCCTTCTCCTTCCTCTTCTTCTCCTTCGCCGCCAGCATCTGCCCCTTGACGGCGTCGGCGACGATGTCCAGTGCTCTCCCGAGCTTGTCCGCGGGCAGCATCCCGAGAGACTGCGACAGCCGCCGCTTCTCCTCAAACGTCATGTCGCGCTCCGCGGCGCCGCCGGCCCCGGGCCTCGGCGGCGGCACGCCGTTGGGCGTTCCCAGCCCGAACCCGGCGGCCGTTGCGGCCACGGCGTTGACGGCCCGCAGGTCCCTGTCAAGCTTGCGCATGCGGACCGCGGCCGCCGACGCCCCGGATGCCTCGAGCTCCTCGTCGCGCGCCCTCTCCTGCTCGGCCTCCCACTTCTGCTCGACGCCGCTCGAGGCCCACTTCTTCTCCCAGAGGTCGCAGAGCCCGTCGCCCATGCGCCGCACGGGCGTGCCGACCTTGTTGTAGGTGCGGCAGTTGGCGAACATCAGGCGCACGTCGTCGCGGAACTCGAGCGGAGAGGAGTACGCCCTCCGGGTCGCCGCGGGCTGCAGGGCGCCGCCCAGCGGCCCGGACTTTGGCGGGTCGAGCTTTGCCAGCGCGGTCCCGAGGTCCATCGGCCGCTTGATGATGGTCAGGTAGTCGGGGCACTTGAGCGCGACGGGGTCGACGGGCCGGTGGAAGGGCGCCGAATCGCGGTGGCGCATGAGCGTCTTGGCGACGGTCGAGCACTGCTGCCAGATCAGCGCGAGGCGCCGCTCGCGCTCGTGCTCGAGGCGGGCGCGCTTGGCCGCGGGCTCCTCGTCGAGCGGCGGCGGCGGCGGTGGCGCGAGCTGCTGGCCGCCCAGGGAGCCACCGGCGCCCGCCAGGCCCAGCGCGGCGCCGGAGCCGCCGGAGCCCGCCAGCGACGAGAACGCGGCCGAACCGGGCCCGCGGCCCTTTTTCGAGGCCGCGCCCGTGATGTTGCCCTTGCTCGTGGCGCCGAGCGACGACAGCTTCGCTTGCTGCTGGCGCAGGCGGACGACTTCGAGCGCCTTCTCCAGCTTCGCGCGCTGCTCGGCGATGGCGACGAGCTCGACCTCGAGCTGCTGGCGGCGGGCGGCGGCGCGCTGGAGGAGCTCGGCGGTGCTGTAGAGGGGCTGCTCGGGCTCCTCGGCCGCGGGCGTTGCTGGGTTTGGGACGGCGGCGGCGGCAGCGTCCTTTGCGGCAGGGGCAGCCGTCGTCTCCATCGCCGTCGCCTCGGCGGCGGGAGCGGCAGAGGCGGGAGCAGCAGCATCAGGAGCAGCAGTCTCGGGAGCAGCCGTGACTGCAGCAGCAGGAGCGGCAGCGGAGTCGCCTCCCTGTATTTTTATTTTTAGAGAGAGAAAGAGGGGGGAGAGGGAGGGGAAGACGAGGGAGGAGCTGAGCGAGAGACGAACGAAGAAAGAGCGGCGGCGCCGGCGACGTTTCGACGAAAAAAACAGGGCGACGTTTCGCTGAAGAAACGACCCGCTTTCTCTTTCCCGTTGCCACGAGCGAGAACGTGGCGCTCGATATGACAGCCAGAGCGAGAGAGTGCAGGCAAGCAAGAGGCGTGCGTGCAGAGGAGAGAATAAATCTCTTCTTCTCAACATATTCATCATCGACGGCGACGGCGGCGGCGCAAAAAGCATTCGCTTTCTCTTCTCTCTTGTCATCTCCCGTTCCATCGCCGTACCTTGTTATCCGCGCCCGCGACCGCGGGGGCATCAGCAGGCGCTTCGGTGAAGGGAGCCGCCGCTTCGGCGACCGGAGGGGCCGCAGCCATGATCGTGTCTTCTGCCGTCATTTTCTCTTATTTCCCACGGAGCGAGCGGCAGCGCTGGCAAAAAGAAAAAGATGGGGGTCTGTTCCCTTCGCCTGAGCTTCTCTGTTGTCCGAGATCGCTGGTCCGCGAGCGAGCTACAGACGTGCTCGCGCACGCGCGCCGGGGGCGATAGCCGGAAGCGCGGCTAGAGACACTGGAACGAGGAACGCGACTGGGAAAAGGGGAGAAAAAGAGAAGAAGAAAAAGAGAGAGAGAGAGAAGAGCAGCTCGAAGAAGAGAAAGCTCGGTTTCTGAAAAGAGGCATAGGGGCGCATAGTTTTTCTTTTGCACTCGTCGGAATCAACCCCCGAGCTCGCGACGCCGCCCAAGGACCCAACCATGATCGTGACGCCGCACTCCCGCGCTCTCGTGCGCTCTCCCGCGCTGGCCTCGAGAAAAGGAGTGCGAATCACTCGCACCAACGCTCCAGCAGCGCCAATCGCCCCTCGCTCGTCGTGCTCTAGGCTCGGAGCATTTGGCAGTCGAAGAGGCGGTGTCTTCGCCTCTGCTGCTTCTTCGACCTCCTCTTCCTCAACCCCTCGCCTCGCCTCCGACGACCTCCCCCCTCTCCGCGTCGTCGTCACGGGCGGGTCCAAGGGCATCGGCAGGGCCCTCGTCGAGGGTTTCTTGGCCTCGGGAGATGACGTGGCGTTCTGCTCCAGGGACGCCTCGGGGGTCGCCGAGGCGGAGCGGGAGCTGAGGGCGAAGTTTTCGTCGTCGTCGTCTTCGTCTTCTCCGCCGTCGTCAAAGATCTTCTCTGCTCCGTGCGACGTCTCGAAGCCCGGAGACGCGAGGAGGTTTGCGGCGCAGGCAGCGGAGGCGCTCGGAGGGATGGACGTTTGGTGAGGCAGGCTCCCTTGTGTCCTCCTTTTTCCCTCCTCCTCTCGGAGAGAGGAGGAGAGAAAAGAGGAAAGGAAGAGCAACACCTGCGCCTCTTTCTTCTTCTTCTTCTTCTAAAATCCTCAACACTTCAAAAATCTCCCAAAAACCTCCAAAACAGGATCAACAACGCCGGCATGAGCACCTGGGGCTCCCTGGCCGACGACGACCGAGAACCAGGCGGCGGCAGCAGCAGCAGCAGCAGCAGCAGCGGAGCAGGAGGGACTCCTTTCCTCTCCACCTGCGACGAGGCCGAGATCGCCGCCGTCGTCGCGACCAATGTCATTGGCAGCATCCTCGGCACTCGCGCCGCGATTTTAACCATGTCGAAGCAGCAAACCGGAGGCCACATTTACAACATGGACGGCGCAGGAAGCGATGGCGGCGCGACGCCCAACTTCGCCGCCTACGGCGCCTCGAAATTCGCGTTGGTCTCGCTCCACAAAAGCGTGAAAGCCGAGCTGAAAGAGGTGAAAATGTCCGACCGGATCGGGCTTCACCGGATCAGTCCCGGGATGGTGACGACCGACCTGCTGATGAAAGGAACCGGGAGACCAAAGGCGAAGTTCTTTGTCAACGTGCTTGCCGAGTCGCCGGCGGACTCTGCGGGTTTCCTGGTGCCGAGGATCCGGGAGATCGCGAGGAGGCCGCCCAGCTCGGGTCCCGACGGGAAGCCGTCCGCTGCGTTCCTGACGCCGGTGAAGGCTCTGGGGCTGCTGCTGGCGAGGTTGACAACGGGGGCGAGGAAGGACCGGTTTTTGGTCGAGGAAGAGTAGAGAAGAGGTGGAAAAAAAAGAAAACTGAAAGAAAATGTCCATTTCTCGCTCGTCGTTCAGGGCGCGAAGGCGAAGAAAAAAAAACTATCATTACCTTGTCGCTCTCCACCGTGCCCACCACGATGGACGAATCCGCGCCGCCGGTAAAGTCTTTCCTCTCCGAAGCCCTGAATGCGGCTTCAGAATGCGAGCCAGAGATGCCCCTGACGCCGGAAGCTGCCGCAAATCTTCAGCCATCTTCCTCATCAAGCCTCAACTCGAGCGAAGTAATCCTCGCCGCTTCCGCTTCCACCCGCTTTGCCCTTTCTGATCTGCCGGACGACCTTCTCCTGAAGATCCTGATGCTCGTGGATGAGCCCACCAGGCAATTCGCCGTGCACGGGGTGAGTCAAAAGAGGGGGAGAGATTGGGGTTTTGAGATCGTTTCTCGAAATCTCTTCGACGCCGTACGCTGACTCTCCGTTTTTTTTCCTCTCGACCTCGACCTCGAAAAAAAAAAAACATCCTCTCAACCTCGACCTCAAAAACCCTCCCTCAGGTCTGCCGCTCCTGGCGCGCTCTCGCGGCCTGCCCCTCGTCCCAGCCCTTCCTCTACGCGGACGTCGTCGTCGACGGATCTCCTCTGGCGTCCACCGCGGACTCCTCGGCCGGAGGGGAGCTGGGGGGCGTCGGGCTCGGATTCGGAGGATGCGGCGGCGGCGGGAGCGGGGCCTCTGCGGGCGTCCCCGGTGGTGGCGTCTCCTCTGGGGCGGGCTTTGGCGGCGCGCCGCTGCTTTCTCCTTCCAGAGGAGGAGACGATTACCCTTCGTCGCACCGCAGGAGCGGCAGGGGGCGCCTGGGCTCGAGCAGCGACCTCACCGCCTCGCTCATCGGCCGTGGCTCGACGCCGCCGGCGAGCCCGCGGGTGCAGCTGCTGAAGCGTGCGAGGTCCCTGGGCGGCGGCAACGCGCTCGGCGGCAGCGGGGACCCCGAGGCGAGGCTGAAACTGGACCCGCAGGCGCTGTGCAGGTGGCTGCGGATGAGGAAGGGCGCGGTCCGGTGAGTTCTGAAGTTTTGAGTTTTTTTAAATTTCTCTTCTTCTTTTTCCGTCTCTTCACACTTTCGGCTAACAAAAAAAACAAAAAACGCAGCCGCCTCACCGCCACCGACGCCATCCTCTCCCCGGAGGCCTGGAGCCTCCTCCTCTCTCCCCCTCCCTCCGCCGAGGAAGAAAAAAGAGGGGGATCCGGGAGCGGCGGCGGCGGCGGCGGCGGGCTCTACTGGGGCCTCAGGGAGCTGCATCTGCTCGGAGACACAGCGAGGACGCTCGCGTGGGACGCGCTTCCCCGCGCCGCCGCCGCTGCCCCTCCTCCTTCCGGAGAATGGTCTTTGTCGTCGGAGGGAGAGGATTCCGACGACGATGACGACGACGACGACAGCGAGCCCCGCCCCCGCTCCCGCTCCCGCTCGCCGCTCCCCGCCTCTTCCACCCCGCCTACGACCCCGCGCCCGCGCCCGCCGCGCCCGCCGCGCCCGCCGCCGCTCCGGGCCCTCTCCGTCCGAGAGTGCGAGGGCTCCCTGGGCGAGCCGGCCCTCCGCCACCTCCCGCCGCAGCTCACGTCCCTGGCCCTCGAGGCCGCGGGCGCCCCCGACGGCGGCGGCGGCCTGCTGCGCTCGGGCCGGCCCTTCCTCGACGGCTTCTGCCCGGCGCTGCTCTCGCTGACCCGGCTGCGCGACCTCTCGCTCGCGTCGCGCGGCGTGGGCGCGATCCCGGAGGGGATCTCCGCGCTGACGCGGCTGACGCGGCTCGCGGTCGCGCACGCCGGGCTCGCGACGCTGCCGCGCTCGCTGGCGCTGCTGCGGCGCCTCGCGGTCGCGGAGCTGCAGGGGAACCTGCTCCTGCGCGCCGGCGTCCCCGGCGCCGGAGAGTTCGGGGGCTCCGAGCAGGCGCGCGCCGCACTGGCGCCGCTCGCCGCGCTCGCCCCCACGCTGACCTCGCTCGACCTCGGCGGTAACGGCCTGCGCGCGGACGGGCACTCGGCGCTGCCGGGCCCCGTGCTCGGCGCGCTGACGAATCTGGTCGAGCTGCGGCTCGCGGGCAACGCGGGACTGCGCGTGCCGAGGTCGCTGTCGAGGCTCGTCTCCCTGACGCTGCTCGACCTGCGCGCTTGCGGGCTGCGGGACTACCCGCAGGTAAGGAGGAAAAGAAAAAAAGAAAGGGAGAGCCCGCCCCCCTCCTCTTTGAAACGTTTTTTTTTTCGCTCATCATTTTCCATTCTCTCTCTCGACTCGAGAAAAAAAACGCAGGGGCTGTCGCACCTGCGAGGCGTGGCGACGCTGCTGCTGGGGTCCAACCCAAAGGTGGCGGCGGGAGGGTGGCCGTCGGTCGGCGGCGCGCTCGACCAGCTCGAAGGGCTGTCGCTCGGTGAGCCGGCGCAGGCCGCCGTCGCAGCGCAGGCGGCGGCAGCTGTTTCTCCTGATCCTTCTTCTTCTTCTTGCGGAGCTGCTGCTGCTGCTGCTGCTTCGCCTTCGCCTCCAACCTCGTCGCCGCCCTTCTTCTCCGCCGCACTGCCGCCGAGGCACCCGGGAGAGAAGAGGCAGCACGGAGGAGAAGGAGGAGACTCGGCGGGGGGCTGCCCTTCTTCCTCTTCCGCGGCCGTCGCGATAGCAAACAGGCGGCCGCCTCCTTCTCCTTCCCCTTCCTCCCCCTCGCCCACGCAGTCCCCCTTCGGCTCCGCGGGCGCCGACGCAGGCTTCCTCCGCGCCTCGCCGCAGCTCTCCGCGTTCCTCGCGGCGCACCAGGGCGGGGGGCCCGCGGCGACGGTCGCCCCCCCTCTCGCCTCCGCCGCGTCGGCCGTCGCGCAGCTGACGAGGGTCCGCGTCCTCGACCTCTCGCGGTCGGGGATCAGGCGCCTGCCCTCCGGGGCCGCGGCGCTGACCTCCCTGGAGGAGCTCAGGCTCTGCGGCGTCTCCAGCTACCCCGGGAGCGGCTTCGAGTGGGCGACCCTGGCCTTCGTCGGCCGCTCGCTCCGCAGGCTCGACGTGTCGGGCAGCTACCTGGGGGGCGAGGCGCTGCCGGGGTCGCTCGAGAGGCTGCCGCTGCTGAGGGAGCTGAGGGCGTGCGAGTGCGGGCTGACGAGGCTCGTGGCGACGAGAAAGAAGGAAAAGAGGGAGCAGAACGGGGAAGAGGAGGAAGAAGAAGAAGAAGAAGACGAGACCGAGGCGCACGCCGCGGCCCGCCTCCTCCCGCGAGTCGCCCTCCTCCACCTCGACGGCAACCGCCTCTCCCTGCTCCCGGCCTCCTCCCTCGCGGCCCTCCCGCGCCTCCGCGCCGTCTCGCTCGTCGACAACCTGCCGATGCAGCTCCCGCGGGACCTCGGCGCGCTCGCCCGGGCGCCGTCGCTCGAGCGCGCCGACGCGAGGAAGCTGAGCCGCGGGCTCTGCGGCTCGGGGGGGTGGTCCGCCCGGTCGATGTGGAACCTCGCGAGGAGCTTTGGGGAGCTCGAGGCGGGGGCGAGGGGGCGGGAGTGGTCTTCGGTGCTGTTGCTCTGAAGGAAGAAGACGGGGGGGGGGGGGAGAAAAAACTTGGGAGGGAGAGAACGAGCGATGCATTCTTCGCAATAAAGGTCAGCCCAAACAAAACAGAAAATGAAAAACTCAAAACGCATTTTTCTCGACAGCCCATTTTTCCTCTCTTGTTTTTTTCTTACAGTTCTCTCCCTCTCTCAGAGCTTGCACAGAGTCTGCTGCTGCTGCGAAAACTTGCCACCACCCACCTCTCCGCTCAGAAACCTCCTCCGCAGCTCCTTCTTGTCCACTTTCCCCGTCGCGCCGTGAGGTATCATCTTCACTCCGATCACAATCTTCTCCGGGACCCACCAGCTCGCCACTTTGCCCTTGAGGAACCCTTTGACTTCGTCCTCGGTGAGCTGCGAGGCCTTTTCGGCGTTCGTGACGTCCACGAACAACAGCGGCCGCTCGCCCCACCTCTCGTCGGCGACGCCGATCGCGGCCGCCTCCTCCACAAAAGGGTGGCCCATCGCCTCGGCCTCGAGCTGGGGGCTCGAAATGAACTCGCCGCCGCTCTTGATGACGTCCTTGGTGCGGTCGACGATCTTCATAAAGCCCATCGCGTCGATCGTCGCGAGGTCCCCCGTCGGGAAGAAGAGCGAAGAACTTTGCGGAGAGTTCGAACCTTTCGGGCTCCTCGGACCCTCCACGACGGCGGGCCGCGGCGCGTTGGCGTAGCGGTGGATGACGTGGGGGCCCCTCGCCTGCAGCTCTCCCGGGGTCCTGCCGTCGCGGGGAAGCTCCCGACCCCTTTCGTCCACGACGCGCAAGTCGACCAGGAGCGAGGGACGGCCCTGCTTGGCCCCCAGAGCGTGCTGCTCCTCGGGGGACAGCCGCAGCGCCTGCCTCGTCGCGCCGGCGATCGTGCCTATGGGCGAGAGCTCGGTCATTCCGTACACGTGGTTGACCTTCGCGACCCCCACCTCCTCCCTCAGCGATTTGGCCAGGGAGGGAGGGCAGGCAGCTCCCCCGATCACGACCGACTCGAGGGAAGGGAAAGGTCGAGGGTCGCTCCGGAACGCCGCGACGAAATCCAGAAAGATCGTCGGCACACCGGCGATCATGGAAACTTGGAACTCTCGGACAGCCTCGGCGATCGCCCTGCCCGAGACGTGCCTCCCGGGGAGGATGAGGGCCGCTCCCGTCATCGGGCAGGCGTGGGAGAGGCCCCAGCCGTTGGCGTGGAAGATGGGAACGACCTGTTTTGGTTTTTTATCGTTTTTTTTCCGTTTTTTCAGATGAGGTTGAGAAAAAAGGTTTCGCGGGGCTGCTGGTCGAAAGAAGAAAGAAAGAAAGAAAACGTCTCACCATCAGGACCGTGCTCACCGCCCTGACGTCCAGCGCGTCGCCGTGCGCCGCGGACAGCGCGTGGAGCACGTTGGAGCGGTGCGAGTAGAGCACGCCCTTCGGCCTTCCCGTAGTCCCGCTGGTGTAGCAGAGGCCGCAGGCGGCGTTTTCGTCGACGGGCGTCCAAGAAGAGGGAGAAGCGGAGGAGGAGGAGGAGGAGGAGGAGGAGGAGGAGGAGCGCGAGGAAGACAGGGAGCGCAGCGACCGCTCGACGAGCTTCTCGTAGCTCAGCCAGCGCACCTTCTTCTTCCTGTCACCACTGTCGTCTGCGACCTCGCACTCGCTGGGCACGCTCCCGCTCCTGTCGGGCGTCAGGCAGACCCAGTGCCTGACCTTGGGAAGCTTGGGACGCAGCCTCGCGGCCAGGTCCGCGAAGTCGCCGTCGAAGAAGACCACCGAGTCGCCCGCGTCGTCCGCAATCCAGCGCAGGTCGCCCTCGAACTGTTTTTTTGAAGAAGGGCGGGGGTTTTAAAAAGAGCATCGGGAGGGGAAGAGCGTGAGTGTTTGTTTTCTATCGCGAGACCTCGGCCCGCTCACACCTGATGTGAAGTCAGAAACTCTCACCAGCCTCGGGTTCAGCGTGTAGTGTATCGCACCCACGCCCGCGGAGGCGTAGAGCACCTCCAGGTGCGCGCTCGAGTTGAGCGCCAGCGTCGCCACGCGATCCCCGGGCCTCACTCCCAGCACGGAGGGAGCCCGCAGCGCTCCCGACGCAAACGCGGCCGCGCGCTCCCGGACCTCCCTCCAGTCGCGGACGAGGGTGCTTCCGTCGGAGAGCAGCGAGACGACGGGGGTGGAGCCGTGCCAGCGGGCCGCGGTGTCGAGGAGCGCCGGCACGAGGAGCGGGGTGCGCTGAGGTCCCCCGGTCGGGGCTGTTGAAGCGCTGCTGCTGCTGCTGCTGCCGTTGCCAGAGCCGGCGACGCGGTGAAGGAAGGGCGGCATCATCATATCTTTTTCGGGCGGCAGCGACCTCGATGCCCGATTGCTGCTCAAAAGCCTCGGCCTTGTTCTCTTGGAGAGATCTTTTTCGAGGAGAGCGAAGAAATATGGAGAGTGTGCTGCTGAGATCCAGAGGGAAGGGAAAAAGGAGCGCGAGCGACGTGCCAAAGCCGCGAGGCTCGAGCGATGACTAAAAAGAACAGATTGCTGTTGGCTTAGAAGAGTGTAGTCGCCCGGCTTTTTTTTTCACTGCAATTGTTTTTTGAACGAAGAAGACCCCCGGAATCTCTCTCTCTTCTCTCCGCCCTCTCTCCCCCCCGCTCCTCCAAAATGAATGCAGAAAGTTCACCCTGCCATCTTGCGCATCTTCTTGTTGGAAGCTGCAGCGGCAGCCTGCGGTGTTTTGGAAGCCTCGAGCTGGAGCGGGGCGCGGCGCTTGCCTCCTCCCCCTCCCCTCGCAGCCGCCGGAGCCTCGTTCTCGTCGTTGCCGTCGCCGTCCGCCACCTCGTCCTCCTCCTCGTTTCCGTCTCTGTCTCCTCCGCTCCCGTTGTTCCGCAGCTCCTGCATCCTCGCCTCGGCCTCCTCGACCGCCCTCTCGGCAGCCTCCATCCGCGGCAGCAGCCTCCCCTCGACCCTCTGGCCGCGCTCGCGCGCGTCCGCCAGCCTGGCCTCGGCGCCGGCGCGCGCCTCGAGCGCCGCGACGAGCGCCTCGAGCGCGGCCGGGTCGGCGCCGTGGGCCCCCGCCTCCCCGGCCTCCTCCGCTACCGCCCCCTCCTCCTGCCCCTCCCCTTCCTCTTCCTCCTGGATCCGGGGCCTCTGGCTCGCCGGAGTGCTCCCAAACCTCCACGGCACCGAGCCCGCGGGCGGCACGGCGAAGCCGGACCCGCTCGTCACGCCCTTGGAGCTGACGCGCCCGCCGTCGAGCGAGACGATGTCGCCGCAGCCGGCCCGCAGCCGCGTCGCCAGGCGCTCCCTGTAGGCGCTCCCGGCCTCGAGCGACTCGAAGACCAGCGTCTGGCCCAGCAGCGGGTAGAGCAGGGCGGCCCGCGCCCCCTTTCTGGTCGGGCGGACGAGGTTGAAGGCGTACCCCAGGCAGCCCTCGGGCCACTCGTCGGCGGCCGGGACGCCCCTGGGCGGCGCGGCGGCGACGAGCGCGAGGGACGCGGCGGCGGCGGCGGCGGCAGGAGGACCGGGCTGCCCTTGCTGCTGCTGCTGCTGCTGGGCCCTCCTCCTCGCCCCGTGGGCCAGGAGCACCTTGGCGTGCGGCAGCGGGAGCGGTAAGGGCGCGTCGCTCCTTCGGCAGGCCGCCGCGACGAGCGCGCGGGCTAGGGAGGAGGCGGTCCGGCTCCGGTGCGGCAGCAGGATCGCCCTCGACCGCGCGTCCTCGGGCACGGGGCCCGCGGCCCTGAACGGCTGCACGTGGGTGAGGGCCAGGATGTCTGGCGTCGGCAGCGCGTCGCCAGAGCGCGCCGCCGCGAGGAGGCTGCGGACAGCCGGGTCCCGGACGACGACGACGGGGAGGAGCCCGCGGTACTGGGCCGCGAGCACCGCCGAGAGGCGCGCGTCGTCGACCGTCGCGAGCCGCGCAAAGACGCCGACGACGCCCGGGATCGACGCCGCCGCCGCTGCCGCCGCTGCTGAGGAAGAGCTCGCTCCTCCGTCTGACAGACACGCGTCGACGGACTTGGTCATGGGCTTGCCGGCGGGGCCGTGAGAGGCCGCGAGGTCGAGCTGCTGCAGGAGCTGCTGCTTCTCTCTTCGCTGCTGCTGCCGCCGCTTGCCTCCTCGCTGGCCGCCTGCGGGAGCCTCCGAGGCCTCTTCGGCGCGCCTCTGCAGCGCCGCCTCCAGGGCAGTTTTCGCGGCTCCCGGGGAGTCCGGAGCAGACTTCCCGCCGCCGACGGCGCGCCTGGCGGCCGCGACGGCCCTCGCCGCGGCGGCGGCGTCGCGCTCCGCGGCGAGCGCGGCAGCGCGCGCCTGGGCGACCTTGGCCCCGAGCTCGTCCGCGGCGGCGGCCGCGGCGTCGCGCTCGGAGGCCGCGGCGGCGATCGCCTCGGCGAGGGCGCCGCCGTCCGTGAAGAGCAAGGATAGGGAGAGGGCCTCGACGACGACGGAAGGAGGGGCGGCGGAGGAGCCGTCGCCGTTCCCTTGTTCCGCCGCCGCCGTCGTCGTCAGGAGAGCGACGAGGCGCAGGTCGAGCGAGCGAGCGGCGGCCCCCCCTCCTCCTCCTCCGCTTCCTCCGCCGCCGCCGGTCCCCTCCGCGATCCTCACGGGGCCGATGAAGGCCCTGCCGCGCTCGTCCGTCTCGTGCTCCTCGGCCGCGGCGCCCTCGAGCAAGGGGACGGCGGAGGGAGAAGTCGCCGTTGCGGCGGCGGCAGCGGCAGCGCGCTTGCCGCGACCGCCTCGGCCGCCGGCGGCGGCGGCGGAGGTCGAGTCTCCTCCCTGTGCTCCATCTCCAGCCAGCACCAACGCCAGTCGCACCCTGACCCCGGCCTTGCCCACGGCGTTTCCGTGCTCGTCGACGAGCTGCAGGGCCACGGGGCGAGGGAGCACCGACCTCGCGGTCTCTCCGCCGCCGTTGGAGGCGGTGAGCGAGGGCGGGGGGGGAGCAGGAGCAGCAGGGTCAGAGGCCCGCCCCCCTCCTCCCCTCCTCTTGCCAGACGGTTGTTGCTGCTGCTGCTGTTGAGCAGCAGAGGCAGCAGCGCCGGGAGCGGGGTCGAGCACGAGGGACACGGCGGGGCCCGCGGAGACGACCAGCTCGACCGCGGTGGAGCGGAGCAGCGAGGAAGAAGGACCATTGCTGCCGTTGGTGACCGTCGCCGTCGTCGGCGCCCTCCACCTTGCCGCCACGGCGACGTCCTCGCGAGGCTCGCTCCACTCGGCTGACACGGCGTAGCTCCCGCTCCTCAGGATGGGCTCGGCCGAGGAGATCGCGAAGGCTCCCGGGTGGTCGCCAAGAAGGGGCACGGGCGCGGAAGCGTCGAGGGCAACAGGGGTCGAAGTGACGTTGTCGTTGCAGCCGTCGCCTCCTCCTCCTCCTGCTCCTCCGCCGCTTTGCTCAATCAGGCAGAGGCGGAGGCCCGCCGCGGCAACTTCGGCAGGCAGGGGAACGCCGTCTTCCGTGGCGACGTCGACGATGAATGTCGCGGTGGAGCCGGCGACGAGCGTCGCAGAAGTCGACGAAGTAGCACGAGAAGTCGGAGCGGCGGCGGCGGCAGCTTTGCCGCGGCCGCCCTTTGCCTGCTGCCGCAGCTGCTCGACCCCTCCGCCTCCTCCGTTCCCGGGCAGCGCCGCCCCTCCGCGGATGGAGACCCGCACGACCGCGTTGCTCGGGGCCAGGAACACCTCGAGCTCGCCGAAGGCTGCGGCCAAGGAGCGGGACGCGGGCTTGGCCCGCAGGGCGTAGGAGCCCGAAACGGCCGCGGCGGCCGCGGCGGCGCGCGCGAGCGAAAACGGGTCCGAGGCAGCCGCCGCAGCAGCAGCAGCAGCACCGGCGACGGCGCCTCCCTTTTTCTGAGGCCTCGAGCTTCCTCCTGCGGCAGCAGTCTGGATGGCAGCGGAGACCCTGACGTTTTCGAACGTGGCGACTCCGTCGACGAGCCTCGCCCTGATCGCTCCCCCCGAGCTCGAAGGGGCGTCCCCGGCGGCGGCGGCGGCGGCGGAGACCGCCGCGGCCCTGCCTGTCCCGTCCGTGGCCAGCGCCCCCGGGAGCAGGGCCACGTCGGTGCCGTTGGCCGAGGGCCCCGAGGTGACCGCGTTGCCGCAGGCGTCGAGGACGCGCACCGTCAGCGGAGGGAGCGCGAGGGCGAGGCCGAGAGCGGCGGCGGCGGCGGCGGCGGGGGGGGCTGCGCCGATGGACGCCACTGCGGGAGCGGCAGCAGCGATCGCCGAAGCAGCCCCGCCGGTCGCAAAGGGAGCGGGCAGGGGATCGAACGCGAGCGTCTCCGGCGGTCCCGGGCCCAGGGTCAGCTCCAGCGCGTCCGGCGAGAGCGTCGAGGAGGCGTCATCGTCGCCGTTCCCGTTTCCTCCGCTCCCGTCGCCGTCGTCGCGGACCTCGAGGAGCAGCCTCCCCGTCGAGCCCCGGACGACGCCCCGCGCGGTGAACACGTCGCCGAGGGGCTCCTCGCCGGCGGCGTCCCCTGCGCTGGAGGAGACGGGCGTCCAGGTCCCGACCCAGGCGGAGGGTTCGCACTCGAGCCAGGGAGCGGCGGTGGCTGCGTCGGCGGAGGGGGAGGCAGAGGGAGCGGCGTTGCTGTTGCTGCTGCTGTTGTTTTTGCGGCCTCGGCCGCTCGCGCCGCCGCCTCCTCCGCCTCCGCGTCCTCCGGGCAGCCTCGCCACGGACAGCTTGGGCATCGGCACCGCGGCGGCGTCGAAGGGGCACCTGTTGGCAAACTCGTCCAGGGCCTCGACCTCGAGCACAAAGGGGACGCCGGCGAAGACGTCGCCCTCGGACGATGACTTTTTGTTCGCCGCCGCCGCGGACGTCGTCGCGTTGGCCGCCTGCGCGTCTGCTTCGACGTCTCCGCTCCCCCCCTTGCCCCCTCCGTCGACCAGCCGCAGCTGCCACGACCGCGCCGGCCCGGGGGAGCACGAGACCGCCAGCCCGGCCTCTAGTAAGGGTGCACCTCGACCGGAGAACTTGAGCCTGACCCAGAACGACGCTTCCTCGCCGACACGCTCGGGCGCCTCGAGCGGCGGCAGCGTGATGAGGCCGCCTCCGGCAGCGGCGGCGGCAGCGTCGTCGTCCTCTTCGTCTTCGCCCCCTCCTCCTCCTCCTCCTCCTCCCCCGGAAGCAACCAGGTCGGACGCCTTGACCTTCTTGTGCCCCCGCATCCACGAGACCTGGAGCTTTCCCGCGGCGGCGTCGGGGCCGTCGAGGCACGAGCCGGGCAGCGACGGGTCGCAGGGGCGGCCCCCGGCGTCGAGCACGCGCAGCGAGAGGCCCGAGACGGAGGATCCTGCAGAGACGCCGGCGAGGAGCGCAGAGGGGCCGTCGTCGCTGTTGTTGTTGGCTTTGTCGCCGTCGACGTTGTTCTTGTTGCTGTTTTTGGCAGCGCCGGCAGCAGCGCGGCCCTCTTCGAGCATCGGCAGCGGCCGGCCGTCGAGCAGCAGCTGCAGCCTCGCCGGCGCCCTCGAGGGCTGCACTCTCATCGGCAGGGAGAGCGGGGCCGCAGAGCCAGCTCCGTCGACGGCGTCCGCTGCGGCGGGGCACAGGGGCTTGACGACGAGGGAGAGGACGAGAGGAGCAAAGGAGGAAGAAGAAGAGGAAGTGGAAGAAGAAGCGGACGAGTCGGCGGCGGCGGCGGTCAGTCCCTCGACGCGCGCGGTGCCGCTGCCGTCAAAGCAGAATCTCCTCCCCTCGGCCGCAGGCTCGACGAGCGGCGACGCCACCTCGAGCTCGAACGCAAAGACCCCGTCGAAGGGGGCCGTGCGGTTTCCCCAGGCGTCGAGGGCCGAGACGGAGAAGGGCGGGAGCGGGGCGCCCGCGGGCACGCCCGCCGCGAGCAGGGCGGCGACCGAGGGAGCTCCCTCTTCGTCCGAGAGTCGGAGCGCCACGGGCGCCCCGGGTAAGAGGCGCAGGGGCAGCCTCACGGAGCCAGAAGCAGCAGTAGCAGCAGCCGACTTGGCAGAAGAGGCGGAAGAAGCTGGAAGCGGCGCGCTGACGAGCAGGGAGACGGACGCCGGGCCGCGGGGCAGAGCAGCGGCGCCGTCTGCGCTTCGCTGGGCTCCCCTCGGCTCGTCATCGCCCTCGTCTTCGCCCTCGGCGACAGAAGAAGGCGAGAAGATCGAGACGCCGGCGGTCACCCCCTCGGACCCGACGACGCGGACGCGAGAGAGCGTGGCCCCGCTCGCCGTCGCGTCGACCGCGGTGGAGAGGGCGCGGAGGTCGCCGATCGCCTCGTCGCTCTCGGCTCCGCCGCGGACGACCGACAGCGCCACGCCCTTCAGAAACCCTCCCGCGGCTTTGGGGGGCCTCGCCGCGTTCCCAAACTCGTCCCTGTAGACGAGCTCGAGGGCAGGTAGCGGGGCCCCAAGGGGTAGGGGGGCCGCGGAGGCCGCGGCCCTGCCCGGGCCAGAGGCCTCGAGCGTCGCGGCGGGGCCCGGAGCGACGTCGATCGCGACGCGCGTGGCGATCCGAGGCGGGCTGCCGTCTCCTCCTCCCCCCCCGGGGAGCCGCGGCAGCAGCTCGTACTCGAGCTCGTACCTCCCGGATCTCCTGAGGCCGTCGGAGACCTTGGAGAAGCGGAAGAGGCCGTCGCGGGAAGGGGTACGGTTCTCGACCTCCAGGACGAGCGAGCGGGAGGAGGAGGCGGGGGGAGCGGCGGAAGCCGTCGTCGCGGCAGCAGCGGGAGCGGCAGCAGCAATCTCTTCTCCTTCTCCTTCTCCTTCCTCCTCCGCTGCCGCAGCAGCGGCGCCCTTGCCCTTGCGAGCCCCGCGGCGAGACTTTTTAGAAGCCGCCGCAGCAGCATCAGGAGCCTCGGCTTCAGCGTCGCCTCCTTCCATCGCCTCTGCTTCTCCAACCTCCTTGGTGCCGCTGCCGCTGCCGCTGCCGCCGAGGAACCACAGCCGCTGCACCATCACCAGCGGGACGCGCCTCCCTCCGAGCATGGCCCTGGTGACCCGCGTCGACGCGCTCGCACAGGCAGCAGCAGCAGCATCGGCGGCGCCTCCTCCTCCAGCGAGCGCCGCGACGCCAGTCTCCGGGAGCGTGGCCCCGGCGGCGAGGGACATGACGCCGCTGCCGCCGCCCGCGGCCATCCGCAGCGGCTCGACGAGCCTGGCCGCCGACGGCGCGCGGGAGAGCTCGCGCGCGACGTGGGCGGCGGCCTCCTCCTCGGAGACGTGAGCGGAAGGGCGCTGCACTGCTGCTGCTGAGGCGGCGGCGGCAGCTGCTTCGCCGCCCTCTTCGGCAGCGGCGGCACTAGTGCTGCCGCTGCTCGAGGCCAGGCGGCGGAAGGGAAAGGTCCTCGTCTCGCCTCCCCACAGCTTCTCAGGCAAGGGCGCGACGGTGACGAAGCCCCCGCCGTGGGCGCCCGCAGAGGCCCCCGCGACGGGGACGTGAAAGTAGAGGACCTTTCCGATGATGGCCGGTTTGACAGCCAGGCGTACGAGGTCTCCCGCGGAGTACGTGGTCGAGTTTGGAGGAGAAGGAGAAGACGAAGACGAGGACGAAGGAGGAGCGACAGCGACGCCGCCCTCGCTCGCCCTTTCGAAGACGGTGATCGCTTCCCCGTGGGCCTCCTTCGCCGAAGCCTGGACGCGAGGGGCCGCGGGCGACTCGTAGCGCACGCGCTTGTCGAGCGTGGCGTGGCAGCGCGCGAGCCACTCGCGGAAGCGGCGCTCGAGCGAGGCGCCGCCGTTGGCTGCCGCCGCCGTCGAGCCGCCGCCGCCAACGCTCCTCTCGCCGGTCGCCGCGGCGAGCAGGCCCCTCAGGTCGTCCCTGAACGTCAGCTTGTTCCGCGTGACCAGCCAGGCGGGACCGAAGAACAGCGCGCCGCGCAGGCGGCCGAACACCTCGTCGGGCACGGCGTCCCGCGCGGCGCCGCCGGCCCGCCTCGCGCGGGCGCGGGCGGCGTCGACGAACGGCAGCGACTCGACGCGCGCGCCGGGGATCAGCCTGCCCTGCCAGAACGCCTCGAGGCAGGGGCCGCGGAGGCGGGCCAGGGCCGCGGCGGTGGCCGCGGCGGCGACGGCGGCGTCGTCGTCGTCGCCGTCGCCGTCGCCGTCGTCGGTTCCGTTGCCGTCGACGGGGTCTGTTCCCTCGAGGTCTGCTGCTGCTGCTGCTGCGGCGGCGGCGGCGGCGGCGGCGGCGGCGGCAGCCGAGGCCGGAGCTTCGGCGTCGGCGACGGCCGTGGCTTCCTCGTCGCCGGCCCCCTCGTCGATGGCGGAAACTCCCGCTCCAGCCTGTGTCAGATGCTGCTGCTGCAGCCTCTGCGTCAGCGCGCCGCTGCCGACCTGGGTCATGTCGATGGCGCCCCCCGCGATGTCGCTGCCTGCGCCGGAGGAGCGGCGCAGAGGGAGGTCTCGACCTCCGCAGGTGCCGCCGCTCGCCGGCCTCTTTTTCTGCTTCCTCTGCTGCTTCAAACCCGTACCAGCACCAGCGGCCACCGCAGCAGCAGCCGCAGCCGCAGCGGCGGCGTCCGCGTCCGCAACGGCGTCGGGGACGGTCTCCCTCTCCCCCGCGAACGGGAAGTAGCGCAGCACCCCCGCCACGATCCCGTCGGGGCCCGCGGCGGCCTTCCCTGGGACGTGCAGGCAGAACTCAAACTCGGAGGCCGCGGCGGCGAGCGAGCGGGACTCGAGGTCGTGCTGCACGTCGGCGAGGCGGCACTCCCAGGCAGGCTTTCCGGCCACGACGCCGCGGACGAAGATCTCCGGCAGGGGGTTGGAGGCGGCCGTGGTCTTGTGAGCGCTGCTGTTGGTGTTGCTGCCGTCGCCTCCTCCGCTGCCGCCTCTGCCGCCGTTCCTCTTCGCCCTCCCGCGCGCGCCGTGGAGGTAGTAGTGGTAGAGGTGCGCCAGCGCGCCGCAGAGGCGCGTGCCGCCTCGGTCCTCGGCCAGCTGCTGCAGCACGGGGGCTTTCAGGGAGGAGACCGTGACGCGGGTCCAGTGGGCTGCGGGGGCCTCGTCCCCGGCGGGCTCGGCAGAGACCCACTGCCGCTCGAGCGCGCGGAGCAGGGCGAGCGACGGGGGCGGGGGCGAGGGTGGGGGAGCGGGAGGAGCAGACGAAGGGTGAGCGGCCGCAGAGGCGACGGGAGGTTCCAGCAGCGTCGAAGGGTCCCTCGGATCCCGGTGCACGAGGTCATCGGCGTAGACGGCCTCCTCCCTGCCCCCGTGGGCCGCGGCGGCGGCGGCTTGCTGGTAGCGCGTCTCGAGCGCCGCGGCGTCGAGCGCGAGCTCGCGGACGGCGCCCTCGCCGTGGCGGCTCGTGGCCACGCCGACGCGCCTCCCTAGAAAAAAGGCTGCGTTCTTGGACCCGACGCCGAAGTAGCTGAGGTCGCCGTTGAGGTGGCGGGCCGAAGCAAGGGCGTCCGGGGCAGGGGCCAGGGCGGGCGAGGAGGAGACGTCGAGGTTGGTGTTTCCGTCGTTCGCGACGAGGGCGGCGCCTCTGTTGCCGCCCTCGTCGGCCCGTTCCGAGACAGCCAGGTTCATCACGGCCCACGCGTTCAGGGCGGCCTTGCTCATCCCGGCCCCGTTGTCCCAGACGGAGACCAAGCCCGCAGTGGGGGAGTCCTCGGAGTCGAGCGCGACCGTGACCTCGATGCGCGGAGGGAGCAAAGATTGCGAAGAAGAGTTCAAGGTCGTCGACGTTTCTGCAATCGACCCGGCCGTCGCCCGGAGCGCGTTGTCTACGAGCTCGGCCACGGCGAACGCCAGGGGCTGCCTTCCCTGCGCGGCATAGTACTCGTAGTCCCCGGCCATCGTCATGGTCTTGGGGTGCGGGGCGAAGGTGACGCGCTCCTGTTGGAGAGGTGGGTGGGGCAGGGGAGCGAAAGAGACGACGGAATTGTTTCAGCTGAGGTGGTCGAAAACGAAGCTGCACGCTTCGCTCAGCAGCAGCAAGGAACTGCAATTGGTGCTCGCTGTTCTTCAAACTATCGTCTCTTTCTCTGCCTCTCTCTTTTTGCATCTCCCGCGATTCATTTATCAGCCCGTTCTCACCTTGGCCACGCCACCGAGAGCCTGCGTGCCCGAGGACACGACCCAGAGGGCGACCGGGGCGTCGGAGGCCCTGGACAGGACGCGAGCGACGGCGGCATCGTCGGCGAGCGGCGGCGATGACAGGTCGGTCAGCTCGAATTGCTGAGGGGTTTTCGACGGGTTTTTTTCGAATTTTTTTGGTCGAGCAGTGAGAGTGAGTCGCCGCGCTCCTTCGGCGCGAGAAAAACCGCGCGAGCACGAGCGGAAAAGAAGCAAGCAAGGCGCAAAAACAAGAAGACGAAAAAAGTGTAACTCTTTCTTTCTCTCTCTCAGCTCTTTCGTCGTCGTCGCACCTGCCCATCGAGCTCCGGAGCAAACGCCTGGCGGACCGCGGCCTTGAGCGCATCGAGCGACGAGCTCGGGCGCAGCGTCAAGGAGGTCTCGGGGAGAGAGGAATGGTTGTCGCGTGACGCTCGCCTGACGACGAGCGAGACGACGGACATAAGAGGAAAAGAAAAGAGAGAGAGAGAGAATTCGCTCGGAAAATTGAGAAATTCAGAAAGTAAATTTCAACCTCCTCCTCCTTTCGACCGAGAGAAAGAAAGAGAAATAAAAAACAGACAAAACTCCTCTCTCTCTCTCTCTCTCTCTCTCTCTCTCTCTCTCCCTCTCTCTCCCTCCCAACCTCTCCCCTTCCCTCCTCTTCTTCTTCCTCTTTCTCCC
>Ga0114918_10001375_pt1 | contig 21787 bp, 39 predicted proteins | sample LantaG_FD_87015 | JGI IMG/M metagenome (GOLD analysis project Ga0114918, IMG submission 87015) | Deep subsurface microbial communities from Baltic Sea to uncover new lineages of life (NeLLi) - Landsort_02402 metaG | ecosystem: Environmental > Aquatic > Marine > Oceanic > Sediment | place... | reverse complement strand
TATGGGCTGGATGGGAGATTGGAAATACGTACTAGACATTGAGCAAAAGTACTGCGACGTGGATGAGGAGACAAAAAATTACGTGATGCGGGGGCGTTCAAGCGTATCCTTCATGGGAGCTGAAAGGGAGTACGTAGTGAACGCCGTTACGCAGATTCGAGTCAACGGAGAGTGGGAGTTCTTGGTTCCAATGCTGCAAGGAGGCACTAACATATATGTGATTTGAGGTGTAAGAATCTCAACAAGTAGGAGGACAATCAATGGCTTGGATGGGATCTGGGGATAGAGTCTTGGATTGTTTGAAGAAGTACGCTGATCGAGAGGATGATGGCAGCTTCATGGTGCGGGGAGAAGATAGCGCTGTCGTATCCCTTCTAGGGGCAGGCCAAGAGTACGTCATCAAACCTGAACTCGAAATACGCGTTAAAGGGGTGTGGAAACCCATGGTTCCGCTACTGTGTGGCGGCATTCTCGTACACGTTATCTAGGAGTAAGCATGTCTATCACATACGACACATCAAAAATGGAAGCAATCGCGGATACACTAGAAAGTCCAATCGCCAACGCCATCGGGAAGTGGACCAAATGTCAGTGGGTAAAGAAGATGGGTCAGCTGCAGCTCATCAACCTCAAGGGCTTGGCCACTGCAGATATCAGAGATGCAGTTGATGGAGCTGAAGCTCGCATACAGAACCTGCTGGATAATCTGGAAGAGAACGGGTACCGGCATGGCGTCGTGATGTCGTTGGCGGATGCTGCAGAATGGCAGCGGCATGGAAGTGTCGCGATAGATTATCTCGCCGATGTGGAATCGAGGGCTGATCAGGCTGACTACGTGGCGTCTGCTATGTTGGAGAGCCTGAAGATTGGAGAGATCGAGAAGGTTGAAACACAAGCTACAGAGCTGTTGAGACTGGAATCAGTGCGTCCCAGTGGCAAGTTCGTATGGAAGTCACTTGCTCACGACATTCTGGAGCTCGTCAAAGCCATTCACATGGACTGGGTGCCGAAGTGGAAACTCGGTGAACAGGTCATTGGCAATCACGCAGACGACAGTCGAGAAGACCAGTGCTACACCCCGCGTGAGTGGGGGCGGCTCCACGACGGGATGGAGGTATCCACTCCACATTGGGTACGTAATCCACATGACGACACATTCCAGTGGTACGAACATGGAATCGTCTACACAGGAGAGGTGGAGGCTATCTAGGAGGTATGTCGTGAAACAGTGGAAGAGCTTCAGTAGCCTGGGAAACGCGGAAAAACACTTCAAGCGGAAGTTGTCATTGGGTGTATGTTCGGACAGATGTCAGCTGCACAAAGAGGAGCCCACATGTTTTGTGTGGACAGGCATAGCACTAGCGAAGACCAAGAGATGCCCATACTGTGGTAAGCCTCTTAGCAGGACGTCTAGGTGGACGTGGGACGGAGCAGTTCGCACAATCGACTGACTTGATGATCTGATCAGCAGGCGTTATAACGAAGGAACTGTAGATGGTTTTCTCACAACAAGGAGGTCCTATGAAGTTCATGATCAGTTTGTTTGTATTGATGTTGTTGTCCATCCCCGCTGTGGCTCAGGATGTGCCGTCAGCCGTGGAGGCGGCAAAAATCGCCTCTTTCGAGACGTGCTCCAATGTCTGCGCACCCTACGAAGCTGACGAGATCATCGTTGCAACTGACGGCACTCTCCAGGGGTGCGTCTGTCAGAGCCGGCGCCTGACTCGACAAGACGGAGGCATTTGTCTGACGTGTTGTACTCCTGGTACATCGCAACCGTGTGGTAATGCGTGCATATCCATGGAGCGTACTTGCCATCTCGAGGAGCCTGGATCAGCGTGCTACTGTCCAGAGGAGTGACCTCTACTTCGCGCCGAACCATAGAGAACGGGACCCCATCAGGGTCCCGTTTTTAGTTTGGGTAGGTATAAGTGGTCACACTACAAAGGAGGAGAACATGCGTGAGATACCACTTCTACTCGAGCTCGAGAGGAATCCAATTCGTTACAGACCGAAAGATGCTGAGATCCCAGTAGAGTTCAAAGACGAGTCCAACAACTTCTACCGTATTGCTGAGCATTGGTTTTTTGAAGGAGCTGATCCTCAAGGGAACACCATTGAGGATGGTTGGGTGTTTCCTCTGGCTTTTGGAAGGATCTGGATGCACCCGAATCCAGAGTTGTCCGAAGACGAGATGCGTCGAGTAGTCCTGACCATCCGAACTGTGCTCACAGCGTGGGAAATCAGTCATGAGCTCAAGATGGCCGCCGCCGCCTACCTACTCTCAGAATGGTTTGAGATACACGAGGAGGAACACGATGAGTGAGATCTACTACGGGATCGAATACACCAACACAGCAGGAGAAAGAAAGATCTGGACAGGTCGAACAACCCTCGGTCAGCTCGAGGGGTTCCGTACCAAGACGTGTGCAGAGGAAGCTCTCAAGCGGGTGGAGAGTTGGCAAAAGGATCCGAAGATCATCCAGCTGCGTTGGGACACGTGCAGCGTCGACGACTTCGAGGTGTCATGATGCGATCCGGATATTTGAACAGCCAAGGTGCTGATACGGTTATCTTCGATCATGTTTCAGTACAGGCTGAGGACGTATACGAGTTGCGTCGGGAGTTATCCAATCTGTTGGACAAGCAGAAAGAGTCTGTGTTGGGTAGTTTCCTCGAGGAGCTCATCTTCGAGCTTGACGCATGGGTGGAAGAGCACCCACCAGAGGAGCCAGAGGTAGTCGATTGGAAAGTCACATGCAGTGAAGAGAATGCAGTGAAGTTTTCAGACTGGATTGATCACCGCGGTGGATTGGCTTTGTGGGAATCAGCCAACTTAGGCAACTCGGGCGCTGGATGGACCACGCCTGCGCGGCAGGAGGATGGGATCTCCACAGCTCCACCCACTTGGGAGGCGAAGAAAAATCCTAGCCACATCATCACAAATCCAGATCATGTCTGTGTGTCCATAGATAAAGAGGTAGATCGCTTCCCAGTAGCAATACGTGCGGGATCAGGCCTGCAGTATGAATGCACTGCAGGAAGTACAAAGAAGATCGAACTGGCACTTGAGCGGGCGGGAGAGGGCTCGTACTACGAGTTCGATTACTACACACAGGAAGCGGTCATCATGGCGCCAAAAAAGAGAATGTCACTAACTGCGTGGTTTGCGAGGGATGACGATGAACTGTAGAGAGAAACATACAAGATGGCAACCCACTGACAAAGAGTTCTGTTGCCCTGCTTGCAAAGCGCAAGCAGGAGATTTCTTCATCGATGAGAGTGCTTCCGATGAGGATGAGAACGGAGATCTCATCTGTGAAAAACTACATGTCAACGACTACATGTATTGCAATAGCTGCGGCCTGGTGATCAGTGGTGCGGATCTCGCCAAGAGATGTGCAAGATCATCAGTGAGTGATGAGATATTTGATGCAAAGCTCCGTGAGATTGTCGACGAAAAGGGGTGGGATGTTCCTGGTGTGATCGAGATTTTGCGGGAGTTCTACAACACTTCAGTACTGGACGCATTGAAGAAGAAGAAGAAGAAGAAGAAGAACTAGCGACCCACTACGTGGGGTGGGGGCGGACCAGCCCCTGCCCCTGGCATCTTCGTGTCGAAGAGAGCAGGACCTGCCAAAGAGCCTCCCATACCGCCAACTGTTGCTCCTAATCTTGGTAGCTTCTTCAACACAGATTTGCCCAATAGGCCGCCACCGATGCCGCCTATCAAAGACCCAAGTACAGCTTCTTTCTTTAGCGCCTGTCGGGCTAGCTTTTCGTATAAGGCGTCAGTATTCATATCCGACCTCCCGTCGGTGAGAAGTATGACACACAGCAAAATGACTGTCCACAAGGAGAAATGATGAGAAAAGTGTACATCGAATTCGATCTAGACAATGACGCGTTACAAGATGATTCTGAACATACTGAGTTGCAACGGGTCCTGTTGAGTTGTGTGAAGAAGATTCAGCTGCAGAATGAGCGGGAGCCTGGATGTGTCTGCACCGCCCCTGAATCCATCGATCAGCTGAGGGACATCAATGGAAATCTGATTGGCTCAATCGAGGTCAAGACGATTCCTGATGTCAAAGACCCTAAAGCTACAGACGCGATGGTTGTCGGGTTAGAGCACCTTCTTCGTATGGTGCGTGGTCAGGATAAACCCAACCCACTGTTCATGGCCCACTTCCTGTATGTACTGCTCAAGATTGGGATACAGTGGGGAAGAGACTACATCGATGAGCAGACAAAACACATCATCAATAATCCTCCCCATCTCTTCATCCCATCCTCATACGCGGGAGAAGCTGCGCTTGATAGAGTGGCTGCCGCCCATGATCCAATGATCCACGCTGTTCAGAGGATCTTTCGAGTTCTGGACGAGGACAAGTGGTTCAGTTGTCATAAAATGATGGAGGTAGATGACGCAAGGATCAGAGAGGTGATGGAGATCTCCAAGGAAGTTGCGGAGGAGCTGGGGTATATCAAGGAGAAGAAAGATGCCTGAGATGCCTGAAATCGATGAGAAAGTTGCCTACGTCAATCACCACTTTTTCACTAACATAGACGGTCTACAGATGATCCAGATTGATGAAATCGTCTACAACAACCCAGAGAGTCAAACTCGTTACCACTGTCACCACTGCTGTAAAGCGTGGCAGGCAGGTTGGAGTGGTTGGTCTCTGTGTCCTCACATCTGTATGGTAGAGTCTAGGAAGTGGACCTACAAGACTTGTAGTACGACGCCTTGAGGAGTTGATGATGGCGAAGTCGTTCCGTGATGCAGAGCTACATGGGATAGCAGATCGAGTTACTGAGGAGCTGGCCCCTTGGTTGGGAGATAACGTTGAGCTTTTCAACTCTGCAGCCTTTGAGAGCGTGAAAGCTATAGGCATGGCCATGGATGACGCTGAAGAGGCTATGCGGGGTATAGCCAAAGCATGGTTTGAGGAGCCTTACGATCAAACAGTCAAGCGACCAGCTACGTGTGAGGAGAAAGCCGCACCAGAGCCTAAGACGAAGGCGGATAAAAAAGCACTTCAACTTGAGATACTGAGCATTGAGCGACGTTTCACTGAACTGAAAGCGTATATCTGGGAGCCGCAGAATATAACAAAGAAGATCACGAACGTTCAGATGAATATCGAGCGATTGCAGAAAGAGCTAGAGGAGTTGAAGTCTAGATCGGTGTTGATTCGTGAGACATCACAACAGGCTAGAACTGAGTACAGTAAGCTCAAAGCACGGAGGGAGGTGATAGCCTCTCTTCTACAGGAGGACTAGTGGATAGAAAAGAGGCGTGGAGGAGAGAGAATGGATGAGAAGTGCACTCAGTGGATCGATAAATTTGTCGATAGTGCTGGGCAGTGTCTATGCGAGGAGTACTCTTACGCGATGGCAAAGTGTTTCCCAGAGCTAAACCGAGTCGGTGGATTGATCTACTTCGCCAATGGCGAGTCAGATTACCACTACTGGTGTGTGGATCCTAAAGGAAACATTGTGGATCCCACCGCTGAACAATACATGCCAGAAGATGATGATGACCTGGATCTCTATCCAAAACCGTGGCGCTATGTACCTAAAGTCGCCGCGATGCGCTGGTGGAGCGAAGTAGAATTCTTGGAGGAGTTCTATTTGCGGCTTCTCAAGGACGTACAACAAGAACATGAAACAAAAGAGGAGGTGATATGCCAAAAGCAGGAATGCAGATAACGAGTGCCTACGTATGGTGTCCGTTTTGTAACCAGGACATACCGAATCCAGATCGGACTGGTCTGTCGTGGAATGCCAAAGATCTCTCATCTATCATGTACGGTCGCTGCATCTGCACAAGTTGTAAAAAGAGACTTCACGGCGTCTCGGTGACAATCGATGGGATGCCTTTTTCCGAGAAAACAAGCGAGGGAGAACTATGAGTGATTGTATGCCATTCGGGTTCAGTGATGGAGACGCCAAACACTACAACGAGAAGTACGCTAAGCAGGTAGGTTGGTATGGGGAGATTCCCGAAGCAGCCTTCGTAGACTATCCCTGTTTGGCTCACGATGCTGTATCTGGGACCGAAGCGGAGAAGACGCGATTTGCGCTCGAAGTCTACGCCTTTCAGCAGAACGTATTCGCTGACGAAGTGCAACGTGATGGTAAGCTGGGTCAATTCACCTGGATCCACTTACTCAAGACCTATGATGTGGTCGACGATGTTTCCTACATTGTTTCCAGCGGTCGTAGGTTTGCCACTCCCAATGCGGCTGTCTGTTCTTTCGAGGATCAGTTCGGGTATGACCTGCATCATGCGGGGAACTTCTCTAAGCGAAAGAAAAAGCCCAGTCTGATCGTGATTCATTGGGGAGGGGCAACAGTTCGGGGCTTGTACAGCTACTTCAATAACCCTACTAGGGACCTCTCTACACACTTCGGGATCGGCGTGACAGGGAGCTTTCAGTTCCTAGATCTCAAACATCGAGCTTGGCACGCTGGGTACGTCAACGATTTTTCTATCGGGATCGACATCTGCCAACAGCCGACCAGGAACTACCTCGACTACTACCTGAAGCGAGGGTATTCCGTTGAGGAAGCAATCAATCAAACTGACCGTGGTAGAAAAGAGATCATCTCTCTCGAAGAGAGCTCGGCCAGACATTTACGGGAGCTGGTATTCGAGCTGTGTCGTATCACAGGTATCCCAGCAAGAGCTCCTCGTGGTCATGTGGGGATGGATATGGAAGGTCCAGTATTTCATGGACTGTTCTACCCAGACATCCTCAAGAACGGGGACTTCCAGGGGGTAGTAGGACATCACCATCTAAGTGATACAAAGTGGGACATGGCCTGCTGGTGGGGTCAGGTCTTTGATGGTACTGAACTGGGAGATTGAGATGGCTGGGTTGAAGCTAGTACTAGACGCTGATGGAGCCTGGCCAGAGTTGGCTAAAAAAATCAAGCAGGGTACTCTACAGGAAGGTACAGGTCTCCAGATTGCTAGATTGGAGAAGGGTATGAAATCTGGCAAATCATCAGTGATGATTCGCATGGAGCTGAATGATGGTACTACCGTTCTTGGAGAGACGTCGATGGAATTGTTCCTGACATGTGCTCGTGCTTTTACTGCAGTAGAGCAGGACTGCCAACCTCCTCCTGAGACTCTAAACTAGGCTGCTCAGAAGGTTCCTGGCCCCTGTACTTCCTTGCGTAGGATGCCCACTTCTTACCCCTCTCTATCCACCCGTCCAGGACTTCCTCGTCTGTATTTACAAACCCAAACCGGTAACTCATCTTCTTGATGTACTTCCAGTCTGGGTCCTCCTTGGTATACTTCTCAAGTTGGCAATACTCTTTGCCATGTGTATACCCGTAGAGAAGAAGGCTATGTCGTGCTTCATAACGGACAATACCCTTTCGATGTTCTGTAAGGGAGTAACGAAGTTCAGGAGAGCGAGCTCGTCCTTCTTCTAGACGGATGATTCTGGCTTCAGAAGCGAGAGACTTGATTTTCACTTTGAGCTGTATGCGGTTCATGGATCCTCTCTATGTGGCTAGTTATCTACACTTGGTCAATTGATGGGTAATTGATAACTAGCCCTATTGGAGGGGCTCTAGCGTCGGCGCATTCAGGTATCTGGTCTCATGTGGTACCTCTCAAGATGTTCTAAATCGCCATGCGAACTGGTCGCCACATAGGAACAATTCTACTTGTTGATGATAGTGGTCAATCTGTGCCCACCAGGTTTTGTGTCGTCCGCAGATACATGTGTGATCATCTTCTACTTCTACGACTCGACCTGATCCTCCACCCAACTCCGCGGGAAGTATCACTTCCTCTCCGAGCTCGAAAGGTGGAATGTTTACCAGTTCCTCTTCCAATGACCACTCCAGAGAGCGCGACAGGGCTCGAACCCGCAACGACAACGGTTTGAAAGCCGTCCGCTCTGCCATTGAGCTACGCGCCCAGGTATCTCTAGGATATACATTCAACCTCCACAGTCAAGAGTGTATAAGAACGGAACATAACGAACAGGAGTTACAATGAGCGAAATCAAGAAGTACATCTGTTTCTATCATCGAGTCGATGCCGATGGATGGTGTTCAGGAGCACAGGTACACAAACACCTCACAAACAAAGGTCACGACGTGATCATGTGGGCTATCAACTACGGCGATCGGACTTTTCCGTGGGATGAGATCGACGAACACACTGAAGTGTGGATGGTGGACTTCGGTCTACAGCCGTTCGAGCAGATGATCAAGCTGAAAGAGAAAGCTGGTCGCCTGCTCTGGATAGATCACCACAAGACCGTCATCGACGATATGGCGGACTTCGGCGAGAGTTTTCACGGTCTTCAGGCGGTCTACAAAGCTGGAGCCGATGAGGTAGCGGAAAACAAGATCTCTGCCAGCGAGCTGGTGTGGCAGTACCTGAATATGACTCCTCCGATAGAACCGGTGCGTCTGGTCGGTAGATACGACATCTGGGATTGGAGAAACAACCCCGGAGCTCTGGAACTATCCGTTGGGCTTCGTCGTATGAAAGAGGGAAGGGATCCAACCAGTCGTCTGTGGGGGCGTCTACTGTCTGAAAGTCATCGGATTCATCTGCTGGCGATGAACGAAGTTATCAAAGAGGGACAGACTGCTCTCCATTATCGTGATGAGGATTGGATCCCAGCTGCGCATAGCCTCACCTTCGAGACGGAGTTCGACGGACACAAAGTCGGAGCAGCCAATAGGACGGCCGTCAACTCGATGTTCTTCGATCCGCTGGAGGATAGGTTCCCTGATGTGGACTTCTTCATCGCCTTCGCTTGGCGAAGGAATCAGTGGTTCATCAACTGCTACAAACCAGACTGGTTGAAGAACGACGTACACTGTGGAGATATCTGCCATAGATATGGAGGTGGAGGACATGAGGGAGCTGCAGGATTCCAAAGATCGGGGAAAGAAGGACTTCCCTTTGAACTGAAGTAGGTGGAGCTATGGGAGCTCAGGAGTTCTTTACTGAAGCTGTAGGACAGACAGCGCGAGAGGCGTTCATAGAAGCAAAAGCCCAAGCCCGTGATGAGTATGGCTATGGAGGCTACACAGGGACGATCGCTGAGAAGCCTTCGTTCCGAATCGTAGAAGGTGAGAGTTCTGATCCTTACAGTCTAGCTGAGGAGTTGCTCAGGGATGACGACCATTGGGTAGCAGATAAATGGGGGCCAGCTGGTTGCATTCTGATGGGCTGTGATGATGACATCAACCACTACCTGTTTTTCGGATACGCCTCGAGCTGAAATTGTTGATTTCTCAATGGTAGTGCGTATAACTACACAACTCGCTCAATATGAGCATTTCTCAAAACCATGTAGGAGGACCTGATGACGAAGAAAGAGTTGGCGAAAATCGTTTTCCAAGGTATCGATGGCGTGACTCACAAGAGAGCAGAGGAGGTGGTGGAGACCTTCTTCAACACAATCACGGATGAACTCGACTCGACCGCCGAGTTCAAATTTCAGGGATTCGGTACATTCAAGGTGAAGAAGCGAGAAGCCCGCAAAGGAAGGAATCCGCACACCGGCGAGACCATCGATATCGCGGCCAAGAGTGTCGTCACGTTCAAGCCGTCTTCCGTTCTGACTGCCAAGTTCAACTAGCCTTCGACACATCCCGTGTCACCTTCCAACACAAACAAATGCAGCCTTCCGCCGCATTTGTTTTAGCTAGTCTCATCAGCGTATAAGAGCCAAACGAAACATAGGAGTGAATTATGGAACTCAGAGATTTGCAAGAGAAGGCGCATGTTTTGGCAAAACTGAAAGGGTGGTGGGATGATTTCCCTGACACTGGTCCAGAGAGATGGACTCACATTAACTCAAGATTGATGACGATCATCACCGAGCTGGCCGAAGCGAGTGAAGAAGTGGCGTCGGGGAGTTTGAAACAGTACTACGAGGTTCCGGAGGGGAGAGACGAAGTAGCCAAGCCGTGTGGATTCGGCATCGAGCTCGCTGATACAATCATCCGTATCGTAGATCTCGCTGAGGGTTTGAGGATTGACATACAGTCCCTGGTTGAGGAGAAGATGGCGTACAACAAAACCAGACCGTATCGCCATGGAGGGAAGACTGTATGAGTGACGACCTAGAAGCCCGTTTGAAATTCGCCCAATACGTCGCCGAGAACTTCGCGCAACTGTTGGTCATCATCATGCTCCACCACAAGCACACCACTGAGGAGATTGTGCAGCTGATGATACAGGCATTTCCACCAGGGGACACGCCAGATGCGCATGGTGTATTGGTGTGTGAGGTGGGACATCTTGAGGAAGTGATCGAGATGACACGCAAGAATTTGGAGGCTACCAAAGCCCAGTTTGGGATTGATGGCTTCAAGGACACAATCCACTAGGTATAAGTGGTTGCACAAAGAGGCGCACTATGGATGACAAGGAACCAGGGGTCGATGTGGGGTATGTTGAGCTCACAGTGGAGAGCCCGTCAGGGAAGGCATTCCTAGTCCAGATCGAAGGGGAGGAAGTGTGGATCCCTAAGAGTCAGATTCACGACGACTCCGAGGTATGGAGAAAGGGGGATACCGGGAACCTCTACATCACTCAGTGGTTGGCTGAACAGAAGGGCTTCGCGTAACACGACTAGCCAACACCGATAACGCATACCCAGGGATCATCATGAAGGCCGTCTTCTGATAAGCCTTTCTGGGCTGCGAGAGCTTTGCCTTAGCGACGCGCTTCCCCTCAGCTGTCCCATACCCCTTAGGGGTCTTTCCAAGTTTGTGGGCCTGCTGGGTGGCTGTCGCAAACGCCACCTGGCGGGCCTTCTCAGGACCATAAGTCCCAGATCGCTTGAGACTTCGTTCGATCCGACGAGCTCTATCGTGAATCCACGCTGGCATACAATCACCTCCACAAACAGACTACCAACAAGGAAGCAGAGATGGCAACATTGAGAAGATTCGAGTGCCGAGTAGGAACAGCTAAAAAGTTCTGGGAGTGTTGGACTGATAGATTGGTTTTCACTTCCAGGTGGGGCAGGATAGGGAAAGAACCTACGCAGCGATCCAAAACGTTCGTCTATCCTTGGCTGGCCGATGAGTATATGGACGAGCAGATCCGGAAGAAGCTACGTGGCAAGATTCAGAAATCCACTGGTCTGCGGGAGTCTTACAAGGAAGTGACAGTAGTCAAGAAAACTCCAAAGAACGCCACACAGACGACACCAACTATCACAGCTAGTACACCGTATCGTGAGGGTGGAAATCCAATTGCTCAGCTATTTGAGCAGTCGGAACCGGATGATAATGTAGAGATCGTGGAGAGATTCCAAATGTTGGAGTTCGATGATTAGGAGGGGACATGAGAACGATGTGTATCAATTGTGCGGAAACCTGGGAGGTTGATGCACAACAACAAGACTGGACAAACGAGTTCATTACACAAGGAGTGGCGATCATCGGCTGTCCGATGTGTGAAGAAAACACAGAAAGGGTTGAAGGTAGTGACCGCCTGGTATTGGAAGAAATCGCGGCAGGGTGTGACCACCCAGAAGACTTCGCAACCGCATTAGAGGACTTCGGATTCCTCGTGGAGCTAGTATGACCACCAGAGCTGAGAAAACAATCAGAACAATGAAGAAGATGCTGCAGGAGTCTCTAGCCAAGATAGATACACTCGAGCGCCAGACAAACAATCTCATCCAGGCATACGCTCGGATGATGTTGCTCGCTGAGGTACATCCTGACAAGTTGGTGGAGGACATCATCTTTCTGCTGACGTACGAGATACCTATTGAGGTCACCCCAGCTCTGCAGAAGCTGATCACACAGATCGTCAAAGCCATACAGGAATCCACCAAACCACCAAAAGAGGTGATGCATTGAGTGTAGAGGAGCTCGTCGAGCAAATACAACACCACAGAAAACTGTACTGGGAATCGACACCAGAGATCTCCGACACTGAGTTTGACAAGCTCGTGCAGAATCTCCAGGCGGTGGATCCCAACAATCCAGTTCTAGACGAGATCGGATATGGGACAATGTCTGGTCGCCAGAAAGTGGCTCATACGTACCCGATGCTGTCGCTACAGAAGTGTTACAACGCTGCAGACCTCATCCGCTGGTATACAGGGTTGGAAGGCTTCGAAGTGGTTGCATCACCGAAGATCGACGGATTAGCAGTAGCCCTCCGCTACCTCGACGGCAAATTCTTCCAAGCGGTAACACGCGGAGATGGCAACATTGGAGATGATGTCACTGAGAACATGAAGTTCGTCTCAGGCTTTCCCAAAGTCGCACTAGGAGGAGTGACCGACTCATTCGAGATTCGAGGCGAGGTGTTCATTCCCAAGGAGGTCTTTGAACGTCATTTCGCGACGCAGTACAGTAACCCCAGAAATTTGGCAGCAGGCGCCTTGAAGAGGGAGGTTGCCAAAGAGACTGCCTGGTACTTTCTGGAGTTCCGCGCATATGACGTGGTCAACAAAGACTTCAGCTTGGAGTACACAAAGACAGGATGGTTGGTAGAGATAGGATGTACAGTAGTTCCTATGGTGGTCCTGAATGAAAGAGCCTCCATAGAGGAGTACCTGACCACTTCTATCAATGCGTTTCCCTACGAGATTGATGGGTTCGTATTCAAAGCTGGTCGGATTGCAGACCAGAAGAGATTGGGATCCACACGACACCATCCTCGTTGGTCGATGGCGTACAAACTCCAAGGCGACTCAGGGGCCTCTAAATTGCTCTCTGTGGAGTGGCAGGTTGGACGCACAGGAGTTATCACGCCAGTAGCCACTATCGCCGCTGTGACGCTCTCTGGAGCTACTATCAACCGTGTGAGCCTACACAACGTCAACATCATGCAGAAACTAGATCCGGAGCTGCGATTGATCGACGCAGAGATCACAGTTTCGAGGCGTGGGGGCGTGATACCAAACGTGGAAGAGGTCACAAAACCCGGGTTGCCCGAGTTGGTTCCTTTGATGTGTCCTGTGTGCGGCGGAGTTACCTTCTTCGAGGAGGGTGATCAGCTGTATGCAGAGCATGATCTGGAGTGTCCGCCAGTTCTTGTATCCACGATACAACACTTTCTGAAAGTAGCGCGGATCAAAGGGATGGGCGTTACGATTCTGGATGCGTTGGTGGAGAGTAAGCAGCTCAAGACACCGAGTGATCTGTTCGCGCTGACGAGTGAAGACCTCCAAACGGTGGAGCGCGTCGGAGAAAAGACTGCTATCAAACTCATAGCTAGAATCCAAGACCTGAAACAGATGACTCTGTCGACCTTCCTCACCTCGTTAGGGATCCCTAACCTCGGCGGACATCTTGCATCCACCCTCGCGGATAACTATCCCACTCTGGCGGCGTTGGTGAAAGCTGATCCAGAGGAGCTCCTTCTTTTGCCAGGTGTTGGAGAAGTAGGATGTCAGATCGTTACGGACAGATTGCCAGCAAAGAAGTACCTCATCCGAGATCTCATGAAGTACATCGAGATTATGGAGCCGACTATACCCATGCGGACGTCTGGTCAACCATTACATGGGCAGATCTTCCTCTTCACAGGGAAGCTGGATTGTGTATCCAGTCGAGCTCGAGCTGAAGAGATCGTTGAATCGCTTGGTGGCACAATAGCGAGTGGCGTCACCCATGATCTGGACTACCTGGTAGTGGGTAACGCACAGTTCAAAGCGATGGATGAAGGGCAGATGAGTTCATTGACCAAGTTGATGAGTGCAAAGGTCAAGAAGGTTTACGCTCGTCAAGCCGCCGGAGGTAAAGTGCGATGCATCACCGAAGACGACTTCGGTCTGCTGGTAGGTAAGAGGAACTTGCATGGATAGCTTTGATGTACAGTACATCTTGGGTCTTCTGACGATAGTAGGGGCGGGAGTGCTGCTTCTCAACACGCTAAAAAAGAGGCCTTGATCGGTTGACCTCAACGTTGACACTGGAGGACAATCAGTTCGCGATTGACGCGTTCTGGTCCTCCAGTGTCGATCGTATAGGAGCCCTCGGCCCAGGGCTCCTTTTTTATCCCATGCCCATCCGACTCCGCATGCGCTTACGCATATCTTCGTCGGTGTTCACTTTCTTCAAGCGCATCACATGCCACAGGGGCTTCCCGTGTTTGTCCCTGAACAGGTCTGTGGGGAGCGTCCACTCAATCTTCTTGGTGTCCATGTACTCCGCGGCGAGTTCACACCAGATCCTCGTAAATCGAGTGGTCATCTCTTCCGTGAAGTGTTCACACGGGTACATTCGACAGGACTGCTCCTTGATGTCGCGGATACCTCTGGTATCCAAGTCCCAGATTACTAGCCGCCAGGTTCCTTCTTCTGGAATCTCAAATAGTGTCGCTTCCTTCCCTACTATGACGATGTCTTCCATTTCTCTACTTTCTTTTGTGGTGAGTTATCTACTGTATTCTTATACAGGCTAAAAGATCTGACGAATTGCCTGATCAGTAATCCCCATCATGGACATCCATGTCCGACGGGGCGTCTCCTCATCATGAGGAGGTGTTTAGCTCAGTTCACACCTGTGATCCTGAGCAGTTTCAGCAATCTCCCGCCCACAACAACTGCAGACGGGGGCGTTGACAGCCATCAATGCGATGGCTGCGATGGCTTTCTTTGCCATCGCAGCATCGCCAAGGACGGCTGTCAGTGGCTTCAGCAGCCACTCCTCGACCTCCTTTGGGGAGGAGGCCAAGAAGGCTGCTCTCATCTGCCCCTTGAAGTTCATGCTCCCTCCTGCCGCGCTTTCGCGCGCGCGGCTGCCCTGGAGCATTTCCAGGCAGCCACGAGACTACGCCACACTCGGCGTAGTCCGGAGACTTCAGTCACCCTGTCAAGCTGCTCAGCTAGCAGCTTGACAGGGACCAAGTCTAGTCTCTTCTCCCGTGTCATCATGCGCTCTCCAGCCGGCGCAGAAACATCTGCACCAGCCTTCTGTTGAGCTCATGGGGATATCCATTGGACTCCCCACGGTGTTGGAGTACTCGACCGTTCCGGTCGATCTCCAAGGTGGATCGATGTCCGATGACATCGATCCCGAAGATTAGGGAGCTTCCTCTCTCCACTGCATCGACGTATCCGCCTACGCAGTGCTTTAGAGCTGTCCCCTCCTCAACTAAGGACGCTGGGGTGTTCAGCAGACGCATGCTGCTGAAGGGTCTCCATCCTCGTGGCAACGAGGTCAGTACCCGATGATCACCCCTCATCTTCTTCATCCAGGCCTCGCCAGCTCGCTCTGCGGCATGGGTAAAGGCCTGGTTAGGGGTGGTCTGCACCCCTCGGATGAGATCCTCGTCTTGGATTTCATCCAAACGATTGAACCACCTGATGGTGATTACCTGACCCCCAGGACCTATGATGGTCCTCTCGCGGGTCAGCTGATCCCATTGGCCAATCGTTCGTATTCGTTCAACCCATCGGGCCACGTTCCAGCTTCTCAGCTGGACGTTGTACGTAGCGTTCGGCTCAACGCCACGCCCCAGTGTCATGCAGAACCACTCCAGTGGTCCTTGCCACACGACATTTTGCTGGCTTAGCCAGTGATGGGTCTCTTTACGGGTGAGCTGCCCATCAGAGAGACTCGACAAAGACTCACCCATCGCCACGCGCCGGGCCAGCTCCAGCGGGAGCTTGTAGCTGGGACATAGCCAGCGCGCCAACTCGTTGTCCCCACTCGCGCCGGCCAACGTTAGCGCCCGCTGCCCAGGCGCTTTGTTCTCCTCGACCCGCATCGCCATTGCACAGCGATAATGCGGGTCCTGGAGTTTCAGTATCTCGGGGCCTAATGCGCCCCACGGGATACTGGCTGGTCGATATAGCTCTGTCGCCCAGCGTGTCTCTTGGATGTCGTTCTCCACCCAAGAGATAACTATATGCTGTGCTTCGGGGGACATTCTTCCCAGGATCCGAAGCAGGCTCTTAGACAGGTGATGTCTATAGACATCATACGACATCCGCCGCATTGCACGGCTGATGTCCATCATTCGTCTTAGAGCCTGACCAGATGGGTAGACGAACCTACCCCGCTGATCACTCAACAGGTCACCGAATCTGGCAACCATCCATACGGGGATCCCCCGCACGAATGCGTCCCGGACTGTTGTTATGCCTGGATTGTAGTCAGATCCGACGACCAGAGGTCGATCGACGGCCTCGTTCCAGTACTGGATGAAATTCTCCAGCACCCCACGCACCCAACGAGATGGGCTGAAGTGATTCCAGCCCATCGCTACTATCCTGCCGTCGATCCGGAAGTTCCCTTCCAGCACTGGTGCCCCCACCAGTTTGCTAGCGAGTCGTCGGCATACGCCAACATACTCGCCAGCAGATTTTATTTTGCGTGTGGGTAGGGGCTTACACCCACGCGCAACTTGTGGTGTCCAGTTGGACACCTTCCAGTCTTGGCACTCTTGGCGAAGTGCCGAGAGGTTTCCTCCCATGGAATCCTCCTGTGCCACCGAAGTGGCTGTTTTTCACTCTCCACATGCTCTCTTCCTGTAGAGTATGTGCGTGTCCCGCATCGCTCACTGATTTCGGTACGACACGTAATCTTACACCACGAGGTGGAAGTATTCCGTCCTCTGATGTCCGCGTGTCGGATCGGTGAGCTCACGTACCCCAAGTATTAACCTGGTACAGGAGTCTATCTCTGTACCGCCCTTGGGGGAATAGGATGGTCAGTCCTCACACCTTAGATTTGATCTACAAAGGTCTTATGGGAAGCCTTGGATCTTTAGATGCATGTCACGTCTCCATGTTGACCTAACATGGATGAATTTGTGGTAGAGCTTTAGTACTAGCTCTACTGTAGTGACTACAGGATAGACAGTTCTGTAGCCTTTATGTTGGTTTTCTACTAGTGAAGGAAAGCTTGCCAAGCACGTCTTCCCTAGTAGAAAGTTCAATGTCTGTGCGTACGTGAAAGTACTATTCTCACGAACCCAGACCCATACCCTTCTATTGGGCATGACTGGCATGAAGCCAGTTTGTAATCCCATCATGTGGCTGATTTCTCAGCCACGTCGGGGCGCGGTTCTGTTGTTTTAGTTCTCGAGAGCAACAGCATCTCTCGTAATTGTTTTTAGCATCTGGTCAGGTAGGAATAGACCAGGGATCATCAGGATGATGATCTTCCGCAAAGGACTTGCGGACCGTGCCCCGAGAACCGGGGACTTCCTAGAATCTCATCCGATACATTGCGTATCGGGCAAACAATACTGTAGACCGGGATCTAGTTCCGATCTGACAGCTCACTCTGACCTCGTGAGGGGTCTAAGACTCTTACAGCGCTTAGAGACTGGGTGGTTCGTTTTGGGCGAGACATCCACCATCTCACCAGCCATTATTTCGCCGTGGTTCGCGTTGGACACTATCGTGGTCCACCCGTCTCTTATTACTCCGAGAAGGAGTATGGCATCCTCTTGTTTTAGTCTTTAGTGCCATCATTGACTGCTCCGTATCCACGGAGCACGACTGACAATCCAGTCAGTGGGGACAAGCCTCTTCTCGGCGTCTTGTCTTGCCGTTGCAACAATTGATAGCTGTGTTGCGGCAGCTGCTCCAGATGTGGGAAGCACACTTCGATGTATCTTCAACTGGCGTACATCGTACCAGAAGCCTTAATTTCACGCGGCTGTAACGTCTCCAGATATAGTGCTGGTCTCACTTCAACGGATCTTTGAATTTGGGCGTCCGTATCACCTACAACTTTTCTTTGGCGCTGTTGTTAGCGCTGACCGGATATCGTGCCGGTCTCACTCTTGTGGTTGATTTGTGCCAGGTGGGATTTGTAGCTGCATCTCACTGCATCATTTGATGTCCTTTGATAAATTGCATACTACGAATTAACGGCACGAAGATCTTCCATACCTACTTATACTAAGTCATAACGTGGATTTCCCGAGTTTCACGCAGACTAAAATTCGGGGTGAAAATGACCAGATGCCATCCACCCCGAAAGGGTGTTGAGACGTCAGCCGCGTTTATTTACGGCGTCTGCCTCGTTTCTTTTTGCCGGTTTTTTCTTGGGAGCTCCGGCGTGCCCCCTCCTCCATCCAAGCTGCCCGTTGTTCGGCAGCCAGGTCTCTTGCAGGCCCTTCGGCCAAGGCCTTCCAGCCCGTTTTTGCAAGAGACACGACTACCCGCTGTTTCCAGCTCATACTCAAACCTCCTGTGATGGTTTCTTCATGATACTTATACGACTAGAACGGGCTCCCAGCGTACGCCTCCGGCTTTATGACTACCGGTATGGCCGAAGCGAAACTCACATCTGGAGTTGTGAAGAGTCTCAGGACAGCGGTGGATATACGGATCGAAACATCTCCTGCAGCGTGGTTCGTAGAGCTCCTCTGCGCCAGGTAAGATCCGTGCGTCTGACGGAAACTTGCAATGGTTGTGGATTGCGGTTTGACCGCAGACAGCACAGATCGATTTTTTGACGTTGACCACATCGGCCAACGCCATGAGCTCCATCATCGGTTGAAAGACACGCCCGAGGTAATCAGTAGAGAGACCTACAGCACAGATGTGTAAACCCCTAGCTACTAGTGCTAGGCATGCGGGCGTAATGTCATCTGACAGCATGTGGACTTCATCAATCCCTATGATGTCTAGTGTGTGAATTCTGGATATCTCATGTACGCGTTGAAGTAGGTCAACGCCTCCGCGGATAGGTATAGCTGGACGCGTATCGCCATTATGCGTACTGATTACCGCGTCTTTATCTCTGGTATCTACACTGGGTTTGAACAGTGGTGCGTTTTGCGGAATGGTCATGAAGAGGTACTCTGTCTTCCCTCCCCACATCGTACCAGTGACTACGGAGAGAAACCCGGGAAGTCCAGGCGGTCCAAGAGGCCCTCCCAGGCTGGAGGTTCTTCCGATATGGCGTTCTGTTCGCTCTCCACTGGATCCCATAATTCCTCCGTTGACATGGTGACCCCGTCATACTCGGCGGTAGGATAATCAGTCTTGTCGTCCGGTGCTAGAAAGTACAACAGTCGGTCGTGGCATTCATCCAGTTTGTGCTGAACCACAGATCGCTGCAGACGACAATCCTCTACCTCCGCCTTATGCAGGTTGTCGAGGTCACAGTATTTACTCTCAGCAGCCTTCCAGACAGCGCCAGCTGTAGTCCCTATGATGAAGATGATGATCATAGCTTGCTTCTTTGTGACGCTGACTGGAGCGGTTGCCATGAGAGTTCTCCTAGACTTTGGGGTTACCAGTATGAAACCAAGGGATTCCGTCGACGATCTCCATCTGATAGTCGGCGAAAGCGATAGGCCATGTCTTGATAGCTCTCTGCGCTACCTGGGAGAAGACCAGCCTGATCTCCTCTTCTGAAGAGGGGTGGGTTCGCTTTTCAATGACGAAACGTAGTGTCCTGAAGTTAGCTGACCACCCGATGGTAGTACTCAATCCAATAGGCGCGATTCGACGGAAGGCAGAAGTATAGATCTTCTTCTTCCGAAAATTCATCTTGTCGATGCCGAAATGTTCAGCAAGGCGCTTCTGCTGCTCCTCGAGAAACTCAAAGGTCTCTGAGAAGATCTCAATGCCGTGTGTATCTTCAGCAATTACTGTAGGAAGCCAGGCCTGCAGCTCAGTCAATCGTACATATCGTAGTGATTCCTGACTGATCCCAACTCCAACACGATGACGGACGAGCTCGTGGGTAAACACACGACTAACGCCTGTGAATACCCAGTTAGTCTGAGCGTGCTCCAACACAGATCCATGACCAGAGTTAACCAGATTCTGGATATGATCTAGACTGGATGTTCGTATCTTCTTGATGTTCGGGTTCAGTTCAGGGGCGAACGATCGGTAGCACGTTCTCCCGTACACCTCGATGAGCTTCTCTGGATCAGTTGTAGCATCAGACTTCCACTCTGGCGCACCGATATGCTCCAAGAACTGTTGCAGCTCGTGCTCTAGAACGCGTGTTTCACCAATCAGGAAGATGCGTGGTTCATTGTGCAGATTCGACATCGATGACCTCCTCTAGCAGGTCGTCGACGATGTCAGCGATAACGGCAGCGATAACCCTGATAGATCCGCCACCATCTATGATTTCGATGTTCAATCCTTCGGATTTGAGACTGTGGGCGAGACGTCGGTAGCGATCCTCAACACTATTCAAGAACTCGAAGTTCTCATAGATGGAGACGCTTTCTCCATCACGCTTCTTGATCCGCTGTATTGCAACGTCAGTGTCCATAGCTACGAAGACCACCAAATCCGGTGATGGAGCGTAGCGATTGATGAGCGCCACCCACTCAGGATCGCAACCAGCTGCAGAGTCATATGAGATCCCACTCAACAGATATCGGTCACAGATGACATGGTTACCAGCTGCCAGTGCACCTTCAATCTCACTCTGGTAGTGGTTGACTCGATCTGCGGCGAAAAGGAGAGCCAGTGCATTCTTGTCTGGTTTTGGAACCTTTCCATGGAGGATCTCATCAATCAGCTGCCCGGTAGGTGTATCCATCCTGGATCGCGTAGGCTCTGATGTGCTGCAGACAGAAAGGTTTTTGGTTGTCAGATAGCTCGTCAAGAGCTTTGATTGTGTAGTGGTTCCAGCCCCATCCACACCCTCCAGAACGATGAACTTTCCACGCTTGGGAGCGTTCGGATCTGGCTTCTTCTTCACCATGAGGCGTCCCTTCGGATCCTGTGTAATCAGGACGTCACCTTCTGGCGTTTCGATCTCGATAGAGACGCATTCATGTGTAATGACTCCGCGGCCTATCTCCGGTCCAGTATCTGCTTTGAACTTCATTGGTCCTCCTAGAAAGGTAGAAAGGAGATGTAATCACTCTCGTCAAAGGAAAAGATCGGGAGCTCCCCATAGCCCGGTGGAGAAAACCTGATATCAACGCGAGTGTAGCTGCTCACCGTCTTCCAAATCTTGATGACGGTTTGTTTCGCACATATTATACGATCATCCGGAACTGTTTTGAGATCGGCTATCACAGTAAGTCGATCACCACAGTCCACTTCCATGGACGATAGGTATTCCTTCATTGAGCGCATCAGACTATCAACCACGTCTGATCGGGCTGAGTGAACTTGAATGAAGATCTTCATTTCTCCAATCCGTAGATCTTGAAGATCCGAAAACAGGCTCCCGCCGGCACTCGTAAAAAGACCACACGGTCATTCATGAAGACGTAGGAACCAACTAGGCTCTGTGGTTCAGTATTCCAACCGTGAGAGACGGATAGTTCTCTAGGTGCGAAATGGAGATATGAGTAGACGTTCCTATCATCTCCAGAAACGCAGCCATTCAAAGTGGGAGGAGTTTGGTACCTGTCATCAAATCTCGCCTCTTGGTTACGACTGTTGAAGCCGCAGAGCCAAGAGTCCTCTTCATTGATCGATCTCAGAAACAACTCTAAGTGATAGATCAACAACATCTGAGTGGTGTCAGGCCGCGGGTTTCCTACAAAATACAAGTCGTGGTATCCATCCGCTGGTCCGGTGCACTCAATATAGGCGTCTTGCTCATTCCAGAGGTCGAGGGTTTGTCTACCGCCACACTTACGGGTCCACCCTCTTTGGAGGAGGGATAGATTGGTATCTCCACGGGAGACGTCCAATTGAAGTGGCTGTCCCTTTAGATTCTCAACTTGCGCAGCGGTACTCCATTCCTCTGGCACGAATATACGCAGCGTAGGGTGCAGACTGAATCCAGGAGGAATCGGTAATACCTGCTGTTTACTGAACCCGAGAGATACGAAATCATGTAGGGACACCTGTTTCTCCTTTTGATA
>Ga0114918_10001374_pt1 | contig 21791 bp, 56 predicted proteins | sample LantaG_FD_87015 | JGI IMG/M metagenome (GOLD analysis project Ga0114918, IMG submission 87015) | Deep subsurface microbial communities from Baltic Sea to uncover new lineages of life (NeLLi) - Landsort_02402 metaG | ecosystem: Environmental > Aquatic > Marine > Oceanic > Sediment | place... | reverse complement strand
GACTCGATCAGTCGGTGATCCATGTAAGGAGAGCGCTCGCCCATCTTTGGAGCGAGGCTGCTGAATGTGGTCTGATCCACCAGCAGTAGCCGGGTTCGCTCAATCATCGCCATGGTCACGTCCGGGCGTTTGCTTAGCGCAACGCTTCATCCCCTCGGGCGCTTTCCACGTTGTGGTCTTGGTGTTGTCTCCCGGACAGTCCGCGTCAACGGGGACATAGGTGGCCCCGCCCTCGCCCTTGGAGGTTCCACCTCCGCCGCCCTGCGGTGCCTGCGGTGCCTCGGTAGGCTCGGGGGTCGGAGTCACCAAAGGCGTGCGGGCTGGGGCTGAGGCGACCGGAGCCTCAGTAGGACTGCCCGTAGGCAGCGCAAGTGGGGAGCGCTCTGGCGGCTGAGCCTCTGGCTGGGCTTCGGGCTGAGCCTCTGGCTGAGCCTCTGGCTGGGCTTCGGGCTGAGCCTCTGGCTGAGCCTCTGGCTGGGCTTCGGGCTGAGCCTCTGGCTGACCCTCTGACTCCGGATCCTCACCAGCGCGCTCCCTGGCGTCCCTGCGGGCCTGGATCTTCTCGGCCGCATCCTCGACCCGACCAGCCACCTCCTTACCCTTCTTCATGAGCTCGGCAGCCTTTGCCAGGCGACCCTCAACCTTCACGGCCTTACCACCGGCCTTGGCGGCCTTCGAGGCCCGCGCTCCGTACTTGAAGATCTTAGCGGTGTCTCCGGCGAAGGGAATCATTCCGAGACCAGATGTGGCCGCGTCTCCCCATTTCCCCTGGGCCGCGTAGGCCAGGGCGTTAGCCCCGTCGGCGATACCGGTCGGGTCAATGATCCCGATAACATCGACGACGTCTTGGGCGCGGCTGAGAAATGAGGTTTTGTCGTCCCAGCCGAGGACCTTACCGAGGCCACTCTCAGCTTCGCCCCCAAGCATCATGTCCTTGGCGGCGACAAACCCATCAAAGGGAGCCCGGACAGCGGCCTTCGCACCGGTCTTCAGCCAGCCGTCATCCTTCTTGTAGGACAGCGCGTCGGGAACGATGTCGAGCTTGCCCTTCTTCTCTGTGGACGGAGGAGCATCATCGCTCGGTTGCTTTGACGGAGCAAGATTGAGCTCTGATCGCTCTGGCGGCTGAGCATCCGGCTGAGTTGATGGGGTGGCCGATGGGGCAAGATTGAGCTCTGATCGCTCCGGAGGGTCTTGCGGACCAGCATCCTTTGCTGGAAGGGCGGGGGTCTGCCAGTCTTCCTGGTCTTTACCCCGCTGCCAGTCCTGCTTGTCTTGCTGCTTCCAGTCCTGGTCAGGATCGGGTTCTATTTTGTCGATAATGTGCTTATCGACCTGCTTTTCGACGGCTCGACCCACCTTGGTCTTGCTTAGCCTGTCGGCGGAGTTAACAACCCCCCTTTCAAGGGCCTGACCTGCCTGCGTTGCGCGCAACTTGTTGCCGTAGTCACCGGCCTTTTTGATGATCGCCTGTCCGCGCTCACTCTTGGCGAACTCGGCTCCCTTCTCCTTGAACCGATCGAAGCCTTGCTTGGCCCTATCGAGGCCGCCCTTGCCCCGATCGTAGACGGCTCTGGCCTGAGTGGCGGCTTTCCTGCCCCTTGAGACCCAATCGGCCGCGTCCTCAATGAGACGCAGATCCGTCCTCCGCTCCTCCAGGAGGTTGAAGTGGCGGTCGCGTGATAGTGGGTCCAAGAGCCTGTGGGGCATGGGGATAGTCTACTACAAGGGCTGCATCACCAACCACTGCGTAGGCGAACTACAGAAACGCGGCCCTAGCCTCCGCCGTCCGAAGGAACTGGTAGAAGTCTGCAGGTCCAAAGAACACAGCACTTAGCCCCGGGCCGATCTTCAGCGTGTCAGACGTCCTGAGCGGAGACCAGACTCCAGAGGTGAGTCGGCCGCCGTTGCGGTAGGTGCCGTTGGTCGACCCGTTGTCGCAAATGGTCCAGGTCGAGTCGGCCGCTTTCTCGAAAAGGGCGTGGACCTGTGACACCTGGATGTCTTGCAAGATGATGTCGTTACTCCTCGCTCGACCGATGGTGAGAGGGCGTTTGTCTGCTGGTCTGCCGGTTCGCTGCGTAAGAATGCCAACACGGTAGTCATCGTTGATCGGAGGTCGAGAGTCCTCCGACTCAGAGGAAAACTTGAGTGTCTCAAAGAGCGTGTCCTCAAAGCTCGTGTCCTCAGGTGGGAGCATTACGACGACGTGGTGGTTGTGCTTGTCCTTGAAGGCCCCCCACGACATGGAGTTGGCGTCCTCGACAAACTGATGCAGCCTCTTAATCATGCCCCAGCTTAATAGCTGACGGGCAGCATGTCAGAGGCTTTAACGGATTAACCGCTTACTGACCTACGAGAACACCCAGGCGGACTCGAACCGCCGACCATCAAGTTCAACACACTTGACGCTCTACCAACTGAGCTATGGGTGCTAAGCCAGAGGAGAGGGATCGAACCTCTGACCTCGTCTCCTCGCCAACCCCGCCGAAACAGGAGCGTCCAGACTCGAACTGGAAAAGGGACCTACGACGCGCTCTACCACTGAGCTACCTCTGGTTGAAACCAATTATACCTATGGCTCTGGCTGGTCTCGCACCAACTACGACCTTTCCCGAGAGTTCCCTTCGTTGTGACTCCGGGCTCAGGCGTTCAGGGCCTTGATGTTCCTAATCTATACTCCCAGCGCCGTGAGGGCATGGATTCACAACAAATACGACGATCACCATCGTTAAGCACTCCCGAAGGAGGGGCCTTCACCTGTTTCCACTTCGCCTGGTGATCAATGGACGGGGGCTGACTTGCACAACCTCCCTCCGTTCCTTCCGCATCAAGGTCTCCCGGGGACCTTGATGCTTCCAGTGGTCGCTCTACTCGTTGAGCTACCCGTCCAAGATGCGCGGAGAGGGATTCGCACCACTCGACCTCCTGCCGAAGCAGGCGCTCTTTCTCGTCCCGAAGGACCTGAGCTATCCGCGCTTGAAAAAAGCACCCTGAGGGACTCGAACGCCTCGACCTCCGGATACCCACCGCTAAGCGTATGCGGGTCCGGCGCTCTACCAGCTGAGCTAAGGGTGCATGAAATGCGCGAGAGGGGGATTGCACGCCCTGACCTTCTTCCTTTCGGAAGCTACTCTCTCGTAGCTGAGCTACTCGCGCTTGAATGTTACTATTCGGGGTCTGGATCACCCTCGAACGGATGAGACGAGCACTGCTCCTCGGGCCGTTCGTAGGGGCGAATTGCACCTGTGTAGGCAGGCGTCTCGATTGGCTCCCAGATGTTCCGATCGAGAGGGCATCGATAGGTGACCATGACCCCGTCAGGGCCGTAGTTCCAGAAGGCGTAGTCCCACTCACCGCCAGGCGCGACCTCAGCCAGGTAGATGTCCATCTCCTCTGCACCATCATCGAGCAGTGCACTGAGGAGCGACTTCCACGGGTGTCGCTTGTTTCCTGGATTCGGGGCCACTGAGATCCTCTGATCCCAGTCTCAACCTTTTGATGCGCTAAGGCAATCGTATAGTTCATCGGAAGAGCGCCAGTCTTCCGAGAACTTTACGAATCTTCGTTCGATCATTTGTTGGCGGCAGCCCAATCGCTGTGCCCTGCCCGTCTTGCAGCGGCCTATCCTCGTAGAGCGGGAGATCAGGCTCGATGATGAGCTTGTAGTTCTTGATGCCAGCCCAGTGGAGCTTGCTGGCGATGTCGAGGAGGTGTTCCTCGTCGCGGACTTGGAGGACTACGGCGTGGGTTCCCTCGGGGACATCACAGTTCGCGGCGCTTTCGCCTGCGGCGTGCACGACCTGCGCCATCGCAAGACCGATTGGGAGGTCAGCCCGAACGACTACATAGTGCCAGCAAAGACTCTCCTGCCCCGGGGAATTGGGGGGAGGAAAGGAAGGGGCAGGGAGAGTCGGAATGATTTGAGGCGCAGTGAGATCGTGCTCGACGATCTTCGGCTCGGCGTTGAGACAAGGGTTCGAGGCCCCCTCGTAGGCTCTACTGCTGTAGTCGTGCGCTCTTCATGCCCTACAAGGTAGTCTTTCGATCGTGACTTGCAAGCGTTCTTTTTAGAAACTTCCTAAGGAAAGAACGTATCCGCCTGAGACCACTAATACTTAGCTCGTCAAATTTGTCTCAGCTGCGTGCTAGTCTAAAATGATGTGATTGACACTGAGACGCCAGAACTAGTCCCCGACGACGTCGAAAAGACGCAGAAGCCCGGCGGCCGGAGATTCTTTGGGTGGTGGGTCATTCCGGTTGTCTTCCTTCCGGGGGGCATCCCTCTTCTTCTTGGGCTGCTCCTTTGCCAGCATTTCAATGCCAAAGGGATCAGGGACGAGGGCTAGCACAACCCGTCCTAGTCGCTCGTAGTCATCCCATGTAAATACCGGTTTGATTACGAGACGTGCGAAGTCGAGAAAGGGCTGATCTTCCGGAGCTCTGTTCTTCTTGTGCGCACTGACTATCTGTCGGATTACAGGAATGCCCGAATAGGAGCCGCAGGCCCGCTGGACAATGGCGTCCCGCTCTTTAGGCGTCAGGGTCATAGACTAACTTCTACCCGTGGCCACCACGATCTGATCGAGGATGCTCTTCGGCTCGTAAGGTTTCCACGCGCTCTTGAGAATCATGCGAAGAAACCTGGTAGACATTTCGGACCAGGGTTGGACCTTGATCGTATCGACTGTCGTATAGGACGTGTGCGTCGGGCGGCCGATTACGCAGATGGAAACATTGAGCTTCGTCTTACTGAGCACAAGTCCTTCGCTTGTGAACATGTGTGGTGAGTAGTTCCTCGACGACTCCTTCCAGGCCGACACAACCAGCCCCTGTTTGCAGAAGCCCTCATAGTAGAGGATCTTCTCCTTAGCTCTCCTTGCGAGTGGTTCACGGGCCATGAGTTCGTCGCGGCGCTCCTCCGCATTGGTGCGACGCTGCTTGCCGACGCGCTTCTCCTGCTGCTGTTTCTTCTTTCCTCGCCGGCCCATACCCTTCTTCCTACCCCCTATCCACTGCTCCATGCGGCCTGCGTTGCGGCCTGTAGACGGCGCCTGACCCTCCTCTCTCCGGAGGTGATGGCCGTGGGTGTCGTCAGGTTTGCGATCGCGCTCTCGGCGCATTTGACTCTGTCGATCAGACATAGAAAAACACCATGTAGATAGCCCACGACTCTAAGTTTCGTCACCTGGGACGATAGTGCCGTGGCAAAACGGGCATCGATTCCGTTTGACCAGGGTCTTTTCGCGGGTGTCTTTCACGCCCGTGTTCTACCCGAGATCTAGGTTCGGATTCCAACGCTTAATGCACGAACGATCTCGACCATCTCCTCAGTAGAAGCGTTCCTATTCGCACCCATCCAGGCCTTAGCCACTTCAACTACGAACTGAGTCTCGAACGCATTCATGGGTCGCAGTTTGTTGGACTTAGGACTCTCCTTACCCGCTGGCTTGGACTTGGCCGCCGGCTCCTTTTTCCGGAGAGGCTTCGCGCCCTTGGGAAAGGCGGGATCCTTGGGGTGCGGCTTGTAGGCCGAGTCCATCATGACCAACGCACGCTGCGACTGTTCCTCGGTGCAGGTCCGATTCGCGTTGATCAGCGTGCTGAGGTGGCCAACCGTGATGTCAAGCTCTCCGGCGACCTCTTGGCGGGTCAGACCATTCCGCTCCATCCATCGGCGGAGCGCCATCATAGTTCGCTGCCGCTGAGCCCGGTCCTTGATCGTCAATGCTTTACCCATGTCCCACTTATACCCGGTGATGGGTCAGTCGTCGAAGCCTTCGCCGCCCAACCAGTGGATGGTTCTGTGCTTCAACACCTCGAACATCAATCGTACCAGGGGGAAGCGGTATCCAGTGATCTCATAAGATCCGGCAGGAACTTCAAGCCGGACCCAGCGATCATTCACGGTTCACCTTCTTGTCGAAGAAGCCCTTGGGCACGTCGCCGTTGATGACGCAGAACTCCGCCGCCGTCATGCAGTCGCCATTGGCCTGCCAAGCTGCCTGCAGATATTGAATGTAGGCAAGTCCGAAGCGCTTGCTCATCTTCTTAAACGGAGCCACGACGTTCGATTCGCCGTCGATGACGAGTCCCTCTTTTACGAAACGATTCCAACCACTAACGGCCTTACTCATTTGAGCCCCATCCTCTCCCTCTCAGTAGCCCCACACGTGCACTCGTCGCGCAACTGCGCGTCATAGGCATCCCACTCTCACTCCGCGTCCTGCATGATCTTACAGTCGTCGGTGTGGTCATAGACTGGAAGGCCCATCAGTGGCTCACTATTCGGCATCGGCGATCACGTCAAGGACGGTCGGGTTGCGGATCTTCCTGGCGTAGTACTGCGCCAAGCTGTTGAGGTCGGGCCGCGCTTCGGGGTGCTCTGGGCCGCACTTGACCCAGTAAGGGAGGTTGGGGTCCCGCCCGTTGTTCTGGTAGCAGAAGAGGCCGAGCTTGATGCACTCTAGCGTTCCAGGCCATACCCCCGTCCAACGAGCGTTGGAGGGATTGTGGCGCTCAACGCCCTCGTAGTCAGCGGCTTCGTAGCCTGAGTAATCAGGATCAACCATGTTCGGATCGCCAGGATTCTCGTCATACCCCAGAGCGCAGACATGAACACAGCCACCGAAGGCTTGGCCGTTGCAGACCGAGCATCGTTCAACGTCGCAGCCTCCACTGTGGATTGCGCCAGGGCTGGCGCCACAATCACCACAATCTCGCGGCCCGCTCCCGTATCGGTCGAAGCGCTTGAGGAGGACGACCTCCTCATCGGTCGGCAGGACACTAACGTCAATGTCAGTCATGGTAGAAACGATCCTCAATGCCCCTAAGAGCGTCGTTGACGGCCGCCGGTTGCGCCGACGAGTTAGTTTTTCCCTTATAGGACCACCAAGTGACACCGTTGAAGGTGCCCTGTTCCTCCCAGCCCCTAGCTAGGAGAAACTCTCGCTCAACAAGTCGTGCTGCCTCTTGAGCCGCAACGACTTGATCTCGAAGCTCACTGGTGTCAGTCATGCGTCCTTCTACCCGGTGAAGTCGTAGACCGTCACCTCGATTCCCTTGGTGACTAACTCTTCGTTAATAAGCCGCTCAATGATCCACGCCCGGTCGTCGGGCTTACCGTTTTCCTTGAGGTGCTCGTTGGTCACGCTTACTGATACCCCTCGACCCTAGATTTGAGACAGTGAATCTAGGACTGGGACCTCAGCCAGGGGTGTGAAGTAGGAAAGTTTTTCCTTACCAGGCGGCTTAACTCGACCGAGATCGACAAGTTCTTTGATGACGCGGTCGATCATATCGGCCCGCGCAGCGCTACTGCGGGCGGTCCAAGTAGGTCGTCGCTCTCGCAGGTGTTGCTCGACTATCGTGCTGTTGTAAGGCACGAGCATTAGAGCAATGTGACGCTGAGAGATCGGACCCCCCTCGCTGATTAGCTTCCAAACTTCGTCTGCGAGCCATGTCATGTCGGAAACCTTCTCGGAGTTCATTCAGGAACGATCCTGTCGCTGAGCACTCCTGCGAGTTCATCTAGCACGCAGCCCAGGCCATAAACCGGTTTGCGATTAGTGTCGCCTACGACCACGAGCTTACCCTTCGTTTGAAGGGTCTCTATAGCCGCAACAATGGCCTCCCTTTGCCACCGATCGGAAAGCGCACGAAAACTCCTCCCTATTCCTGGATCGCTGTATTGCACGTGATCAACGATTCGGTCTACGGACCAGTGATGCACGGAACCGCCGGATCCGACTACACTAAGCACCCAGTCACAAGTCAACTCGGAGACAAGCTCCCAGTAAGCCTCGGGCGTGATCACGACGACGCCCAGAGCAGCTCAGTTACTCGACGTCGCGACCAGTTCTGCAGTTCGTCTCTCATAAGGGACTTCTACCCCGTCCGAGTCGTTGAGCGCTCCTACAATTCGATCGAGCGCGTTCGAGGCGACATACCACGTGGACTGACCGAGCATCAACACTTCAATGCGTCGCCGAGCAACAAGGTGCGCGAAGACCCGCTTCACGTGGTCATACCAATCCCCCACTGAAAGGCACCAGGTCTCCTGCGGCTGGACTACGACGTTTCCTATACACGTCGATCCGTAGACCTCGATTTCCCACAGCACCATACGGGTGATGTATTCGGTTGGAGACTCATCAAGCATCCCGTTCCAACTCCTTCACGATCTGATCGAGGACTGTGCCCTTACGAAAACAGAGCTCGGGCCGCCGTGCGACCAGGATCACCTGTCCGGTGGCGATCATTCGTCGGAGCTCCTCATCAAGCGCATTGTCGAACCCTTCCGTGTCCATCACGCGAGACGGGTCGAGCGTCCCACAGAGTAGCGCTAGCTGCCCAAACGTCTTGACGTTGTCGTCCGCCAGCGCTCGTAGAACCTTCTCCTCTAGTGACCGTTCTGGCCGGGGGATGTTCTGCATGTTCGGGGCGTGATGCTCGCTGGTTCGACCGACCGTGATGGTGCCCATGAAGTTGTCTCCTGGGTTTGAAGCATAGCTCATTCAGGGGGTCCTTCAGGGTCGACTCTGTCCAGCTCCTCGACGATTCGATCTAAGACGTTAGTGAGAACGTAAGGAAAGAAGTTCTTCTTCCGCTTGACTACGCCCCGTTTTTGCAGGCTATCCATTACACGACCGAGTGACTTTCCCTGACCATAGTTGGACATATCCAACCATTCCGCATCAAGCGGATCTTTGGGGTCGACCATGGAGACGTGTAAGTTTCCAGAGATGTACGTCCAGTAATCCTGGCCACCTTTAGAAAGGAGATGAGCCATCACGAGCGACTCAACCCTGTCCAAAAGGGCCTTGCTAGGCTTGACTCGGGTATACCTACGGCGCTTCTTTTTTGCCACCGGGGGCTCCCTCCTCTTGGTCTAGCGCAAGCACGATCTTGTCGAGCGCATTGAGCGGAATTAGGCGCAGGTCTCGCTCAGCCTCACCCTCTATACGAGCGTGTCCGCCCCTCACCAGTCGACCGATAACCCTGTTGACTCTGGCGGCACGCTTTCGGTGATTCAAACTACTCCAGCCAGGAATTTCAACGCGTCCGAAAAACTGAGTCCTCACCCTCTGCAGGTTCATCCCGTCGCCGCGCCTGTTGATCAGGGCCATAATCCTGATCCCGACGGCGGCCTCCAACTCTTTCATGTTCACGAACGTCATGCTGTGGTGATACCCAAGTACCACCACGTGTGTCATTCTGCATCAGAAGTTTTCAGATCTTCTCCAATAAGCGTCGGCGAACACTTTGATGTGAATTAACGACGCGGCTTGGCGCAGATTGGAAAGCGTGTACATGTACAACCCACTGCAGCGCCTACACATAAGTGCACCTACGTGTACCCCAGATTTTCTCTAGATAAAGCTTTAGAAGGGACAACGGGGGCGGTCAAACCGGTCGTGCAACCTAGCGAGGTTCAGTCTCCTTACTCGGAGTGATCCTCTACGCCTCTCTCGTCTCCACCATCATAACGCCCGCTCAGCAGTAGGGGGAGGGGATTCGAGATACCGAGTGAGAGAGGTTTCTCGTGTACCGCACGCCCGATTATCTACACCGCAGTGTGTACGTCCGGGTATCAAGAGATTCAGCGGCCGAGCAGTCATCACGCGCACAACCAGGAGACACCTTTGACCCCCGAGCAGGAACGATTCCTAGAGCTGGTGGAGACCCTCATGACGTGCGCCAGTGAGGATCAGGTCTACCGGCACCTCCGCCTAGAGCTCGGCGGAAAGCACGTATTTATCGAAGACACCGTCACAGCCGTCACGGTCTCCGTAAATCCAATCGACTTCTCATCAGCGAAAGGAGTAGGAGACTGGCGCAGGGGGGTCGTGATCGACATGGCTCGCGGCTACAAGAAAGGTGTGCCGCCAACCATTCACACGTGGAACGAAGCTCTGGCGGCCTACCTCCAACCTCTGCTGCAGTAGCACTACGTCCTACAGATGCTGGCCGACCTGTGACCGAAGACGACAAGCAGGAGTTGATTGAGAAAGTGCTTCTTCTCTTAAAGCGAGACGGCGTGGGGGGACAAAATCCCGACTGTTGGAGCCTAAACATCGAATCTGAGATCCTTCTCTTCAACTACGCAGGAATTGTCAGAGTTCGATTCCGCCAATTGAGCAGGGCTCCTGGAAACGAATTGTGGTCGACGATTGTTCAAGTCGAACCCGACGGTAAGGCCCGCTGGGGGTTCGTCACGAAGGGTCCCATTGTTCTAGATATCCTCCGACGCCGCTTGATCCTCGACGATTTAGCTGACGTCTAGCGGGTAGAACTACTCATGAACGACCCAGCCATAGATCACTCACCGGAGGTGGTGAGAGAGTTTGTAGCCCGCTGCTGGCGGCTGATCAGGACCCAAGGCATATTTGATGTTAGGGGCGGCTACGTCTCTTTCAGCGTAGGGTCACTCTACATCGACGCCGCCCCATGCACTCGATTACACCTTCCACTGGACCCGTCTATCAGGGGACAGATCAAAAAAGAAAACTGGACCCTAGGCGTCTACTGGGACAACACTACGCTCTACGAGAGCGGGCTCGTATACGAGGACGGACTTCCCCGGGCCCACCAACCCGACATCATCGCAAAGTCTCTTCTGACCTTACGCAACGCCATGGTGCTCGACGATCTTGTCAACGTCACCAATGCCTGATCTTCGCGAAGAGCTACGGTCTCGCTGTTTCTGGCTGCTAAACCAAAGAGGGAAAACGACCCTCAACGGCGTAAGCCGCGCTGTAACGATTGAGAATATAGGGATCAAACTTGTGGCCGGAACTCACTTGACCGTAGCCGCGCATACGAGAACGAGCCCGTCAATCACATTCCTGCTCTACGACAGCGAGCGGCCGCCTGAATACCACAACCTCCACACGATCTGTTGGGTCGTGCTGCCGTTGCTGCGGAAGGAAATGGTGCTCGATGACCTCTCCAGGATCTAACTGGGGGCTGGAGTTTATCGAACGCGCGTGGTGGCTTCTAGCTAAGTACGGCATTGATGGTCCGAGCGGAATCAGATTTCACATAGGGTCGTGCTACACGATCGTCGCGCACCGGCATCTAGTCACACTCGACATTGACTACAGGGCCCCCGGACAAAGGCCTACCCTTGTTTACAACATGACAGAGAACGGCGGGCTGGGTTTCATACAAGAGCGCCTCCCCCTGGTGTCCAAGGTGATGATCGCAATGAGAGTAGATACGGTACTCGATGAACTCTCCCAGCTCTGAGACTAAAGCTGAACTGCTCAGGCTGTCGAGGTGGGCGGTTGAGCACCTTGGGATCGATTCAACCATGCCCATGAGGATCGTCGGCGACAAGGTGCTCCTCTACCCTGACCTACGAATCTACCGCGATGAAAGCTTCCGGATCTTTCTCGATGGCGAAGAGTGGGTGTGCGTTTATGAGGACGACGAAACCGGAGAGCAGGCGCTGGACTATTCCAATGAGGAGCTTGAAGCGAACTACACCGAAGCCCTCAAACGCTTACGGCGAAACACGGTGTTGGATGAACTCGCCCGCGTTCGCTGATCCACTTCTACTCGAAGCACTGTTCCGAGCCGACAAACTCTTAAATGGAGGTGGAAGGTTAATGCACTCTGAGTTCGCGGTAATGTCCGGCACTACGAGTCTCCAGATCTTCAGCTTGTCATTATGTCGAGTGATCTTCAATTACCGAAAAGGGACGGAATCATTCAGGGTCCTAGATTGCGCGGACCTCCAATCGACTAATCGGGCGGAGCTGATTAGGATCATGGGCTTTATACGCGAGTTGATGGTGCTGCAAGACCTGGCGGAGATTAGGAAAGAGGACTAGACCCTCCATTAGGCTTGTGATGCGACCTTTAATGGAAGGGTGCCTGAAGACGATCTAGTTCTCACCGAGATGAGCCAAAGGTGTCGGCGTCTTATGGACTCGCGGCTGCTGATCGTCGACTTCGACACTCCTAGTCCGTTCAGCGAGTGCCGAGTAGGTCGCGTCCGAATGCTGCAGAGGGAGGACTACATGGCCGTCTTCCTCGACCACCGCGTCTACACCTACACTGATGACATGATCTACGCGGAGCGGGGGGACATTCTCCTCTTTAGCAGATGGCCCATGGTCTACGAGGCCCTGATTATTCTTCGCGTTGACATGATCTTGGACGACCTCTCCTCGGCGTAGTTGCGGGTAAAACCCTGTATGACTAAGAAGACGAAGAAGACGCTGACCCCCCGGCAGGTCGCCAGGCAATTGCTAGACGAACTTGGCGATATCGACTGGTGTTACCGAGGCGGAGGGGGACTCTGCCAACTGAGACTGTCGGCCAGCCAGGTCATCGAGTGGTGCGAGGCTATGGACTACCCAATTCCCGAGGGGACGATCGAGCACGCCGCAGAGGCAAACCTAGAATAGTGGGAGAGTCGACCAAGAGACGTGAGGAGCGAGCGTTCTCTAGGCTCGCCCGCAAGTGCCTAGAGGTCCACGGCAAACCAGACATGGTCCTAAGCAGGGCCGCCGTAGTGGCTCGGGTCGCTGGTCTCGTGCTCAGCTACAGCGAGAAGGGGCTCGTCGTCAGTGAAGCGAAGGAGTCCATGCGGTTGGTCTACGCAGAGACCGCTGAGGGCTACTGGGCGGGCCACAATTCCAAGCTGCTAAAGCGGTATCTAGCTGAGCTCATCCAGCTAATGCCGCTCGAAGCCCTAGCGGACGTCTGATGCACATGGGAACGGCATTCGATCCACTAGACGGTTGGATCAGAGAGCTCAGGCGAAGAGCCGCAAAGCTCACTGAAACCCATGGTAAGAACAGTCCAAGGGACGGTCGGGTTACCCTCACCACTACAACACTCGGTGGAGTGAACATCTGGAACTCCGCGAACCGTTGCGTGATCCGAGTTGAAGCGATCGACGAAAGTAAGTCGTGGGGTCCGACGGTCTGGACGTTGGCCTATTCGGAGAGAAATGGAGTAGAAACCTCAAGAAACAGAAACGGCCTAATTCAAGAAGCGGTCCTGAGACTCAGGAAGATTCAAGTGCTCGATGACATCGCCCAGGCATGAGACATTCAAGAAGTTGACGCAGGACGAGATCAAAGAGCTCTCGTGGAGGGGCCGCGCTGTGATGAAAAAAATCAGGGGCCGTCTGTCGGCCGTCATCGGTTCTGTCTTTATTGAGTTGTTAACCGATCCAGACGGCATGGTGGTCGATCCCTGGAGTGTCGATAACAATTACGGAATGGGCATCTACTGGGTCTACGGCGACAGCGGGCGCGTCGCTGATTGCCACATTGAGGACTGGAACGGAGAGCTTGAATCTGAGGGCGATGAATTCGCGGCCCGCAGAGCATTGAAGGTTCTGCGAGAACACATGGTGTTGGATGATCTGGCCGCCCTCTAAAGACCTCGGACTAATGAAAGGCAAGGTCTACTGCATCATGTCAAGACCCCCAGAACAATTGACGTCTGAGGAAAAGTCAGAGCTCGAACAGAGGGCTTACGCGATTCTGAATCGAATGGGCCGCAAAGGACGGGCTCCAACAACTAAGGAGCCGGGAATCATCTACCAGACAGCCCAACTAATGTTGGCGTCTAGCGACAGCAGGATTGAGGTGCGATACGCGGGGCCGCCCTTTAAGGACGGCATGTATCTCTTCCATCTTGCCTACGCGAAGACGAAGGTGGACAACGCAGTAGCGTCGAATGTGGAGAAGGGTCGATTGGCTCTGAAAGCTATGCGACAGCTGATGATCCTCGACGACATGGCAGACGCATGATGCGTCACATATCTAACGAGATATCGCAAAGAGCTCGTCACCTCGCAGAGCGTGACGGCTACCGCCACGAGATCGTGAACGATGGTCCGGTCTACCAGGTCCTGATCATCCCCGGGCTACACATCTCCGTAGCTGAAGAGAATGGGATTCTCACGATCCAGGGCTTACCCACTGAGCTGATCATGATCGAGGGCCCTAGAGGAGTTCTGATCAAGACGAGCCCAGATGAGCGCCTAGAGTGGGTGCTAGGGCTTCTCCAGCAGCGCATGATCTTGGACGACCTGGCCGATGTCTGAGTTCACTCGTGAAGAGCTAATTGAGTTTGGACGCAAAGCTAGGATCGTATTCAACCGGGGCGGCGGTGTGGTTAGCCGGGGTGTTCCAATCGGAGAGTTCCGAATCGACTGCGTAGATATGGCCGGGCTCTGGGTTTACTGGATCAACGAAAACGACAAAGACGTTCTGATCTACAGCCGCAACAGCGCTTTTAACACGCACGCCAATATCGCGGACCGACCCCTCATTGAAAAGGCCCTGAACACCTTCCGCCGATTCTTCATTCTGGAGGAGCTCGCGGATGTCTGATTCGGCTAAGCAGGACGCGTATCTCATGTCCCTGATCAGAAAGGCGATCAGCGACCACGGACGCGCTCAATCCACCATGGGGGTGCCACGCCGCGATCTCCGCATTGGCGATTACCTGATCAGGGCGTGGTCTGACCCTGACATTACCGTCTTCCTGATCCTCGTGCCGGACGGCCCTCGATCTGGTGAGAACTTAACCGCGCTCTACACCCGGCACCTTGGGTGGATCGATGCGGGATCGCACCGAAGGCCGCTGCTAGAGCTACTCAGACGCATGATGATCTTAGAGGAGCTCGCGGATGTCTGAATCCCTACAGCAAGAGCTGTCTCGTCGCTGCAGGTTCGAGCTCGCGCGGCCGCACAAGACTGAGCCGGAGGAGGGACTAACGTTTGTCTCGAAGACCAAGAACAACGTGAAGATTCAGAACCTTCGCATTCACCGACTCTCCACAACAGTTGCGGTCTACAGGGACGTTCCCCCAACCAGAGGAATGCGATTCGTGTTCGAGGAGAACTGGGATCAGAAGTCCTTAATCTCAGTGGGCAGTAGTGCCGACGTGTTCTATGCCCTGGACGTGCTGAGAAAGCATCAGGTGCTCGATGATCTCTCGAACGTCTGACCTGGAGGAACTCGAAAAGCGGGCGCAGACACTACTTGACCAAGACGGGGTGTGGGTCTCCGACGACCAGAAGGAGCTCAATCTCTCAGGTTGGTCTAGGTGGCCGATCATTGTCGTTAACTTCTGCGCCGACGACCTCCACAGGACAACCTACCTCGGGGTTTACTACGACCTCCCGGCACCGGCGATGATCTTCTCCAACGACCCAAACGACGCGGCCCATCCACCGGACCACAACGGCATGGAACACCTACCTACTGTATTGGAGGCACTGAGGCGTCGAATGCTATTGGACGATCTCGCCGACGTATGAGTAACCAACGTGAATTGGTCCAGCGGTGTATGCGGCTAGTGACCAGCGAATTTGGAGTCCACCGTATCGGACCAGTCTCGATTGAGATAAACGACGAGGAGCTCTGGGTCTTCCTAGACTCTGAAGTCGTCTACTACTCCCGGCCAGCCGGAGTTGGGCTTAGCAGGGATAGCGGCATCGCTGCTGCGCTGAGAGTCCTCCGCGAGCACATGGTTCTCGACGATTTAGCGAACATAGCCTGATCGCGGCCGGGTATCACCAGTAGATGCCTTCACCGACTCCTGCCGATTTTCAAGAAGAGATGCTGAAAAGGGCTGACCGCTTAGCCCGAACTCGCGGTGTCTACCACGACGGAGGTATGCACGACTGGGAATGGCGTTTCAAGACGGAGTCCATTAGTGTCTCCGTGTTGGAGGTGAACGGCAGAATCTCGGTGTCCTTACCGCGTTACTCCAAGCTCGGTTACTGGATGATCTACTACGAAGGTTGGATGCCGAGCGAAGCGATTTACAAACCGGAGCTCTACGAAACAGCTGTGCTGGTCATGCGCAGTCTGATGCTGCTGGAAGACCTCGCTGATGTTTGAGCCTGACCAACCACTGACTGAACTTTGCGAACGCGCATGGAAGATCCTCCACCGACACGGAACGCAACGATTCGATCGTGACCGAAACGACGTGAGGTCCTACAACTTCGACTGCTGGTATCTAGGCTCCCGTAACAGATTTCTATGGATCGAAAAACGGCTAAAACCGACCGCGCCGCTCTACAAGGTCAACGTCACGTCGATTTTCTCAGTTGATGAAGACGGAGAGCTCGGATCCCTGGTCGCAGGCGAGTGCGCGATCGCCCTAGAAGCCTTTCGTGCATACACTCTCCTCGACGACCTGGCGGAGATCTAGTGGACGTCGTGTCCCTTGGCGAGCTCGTCAGGCGCGCCCGACGTCACGTCGACTCTAACGGTAAGGTGGTTAAGCAACGCGCAAGCTGGCGGACAGTCCGGGTCGGGAGGTTCGCGCTCTCGGTAAACAAAAACGACCAACTGCAAATCGACGCAAACGGCGTGTGCTACCTTCAAACCAGTAGCTCTCGCATAGACGAGGTGGAAATGCACCGGGAGCTTGTCGGAGAGCTGCTGCCAGAGTTACGGAAACTCCAGGTGCTCGACGATCTCGCAGCGATCTAATGGCCTTCGTTCCGAACTCAGAGCTAGAGATCGCGAAGCGCGCGAAGGCACTACTCTTCGCTGGACAGAAGCAGAACTACCTGGCTGAAGACCAACTCTTCTGCTTTCTCCGGTTGGGCGAATACCTCCTACACTACGACGACTCGTCGGGCCTAACGGTCAACCAGGAGGGATACGTCCACGGGACAATCTTTCGCCAAACTCCAAGAGGATCCTTCGAGCAGTGCCGTTTCCCTTACCTGCCCAAGCTCTTGGAAACACTGCGTCACGCTATGATCCTCGACGACTTAGCAGGGGTATAAGGTTCACTATGCCGCAGATCTTCGAGCCTCCCCACTTCGCAGACCCTAAGCAGGACCCATGGATGACGCAGATCCTCATGGCGGGCCTGCAAAGCGGCCACGGGGGGACCTTCAAGTTGGCCTGCATTCTCGCGGGCCGCAAAGACTTGATTCCCTGCCCAGGCTGTGACTTCGTGCCAGCTGGATGCCGCTGTGACAACGCGCCTACGAACGGGAGAGTCTCCGAGTGAGCGAACCAGAGCAACCGGTGTGGCCCAAGTCAGGCCTCATGCTGAATGGGGAGGAGCACCTCGAAGCGGAGGAGTTGATCTGGGAACTCCAGGATAGGTGGGAAGCTCTCGTCAAACGAGGCGACGAGCACGTCGAGAGGGCTAAGCGGCGCGGCTTCGCGTCGAACTACAGTCCAGACACCTACTCGATTCAGTTTGGAACTAGCGTCGTCGTGCTCAAGAAAGGCCAGGGCCGCGTCTCCGTCTCCCATAACGGAAAGGACGTGCTGCGAATCTTCGCCATGAACATCGACCTAATCGACATTCCAAAGCTTTCAGACGCTATGGTCGGGATCCGCCAATACATGATTCTGGACGACCTCGCGAATATCTAAATCGCGGCCCAGGTATACATAGGATATGAAAGACCTAGTAGATCCAGTAGACCCAGAGGTAACAGACCCCAAGCTCCTAGAGCTAGTGAGGCTCGCCAGACTCGTAATTGTGACCAATGGGTGCGGTGGAAATCTCGAATTTCGCCGTGGCGAACTCTCAGTGTTCTGGACGTTTATGGGAATCACGATCCGGCTCTTCCAACCGGCAAACCAGGATCGTACCCCGACGCACGACCTGGTTTATGCCACAGGCACGTGGGACATAGGCTGGAGTCGCGACCCGTTTGACGGCTATCGAACCATGTCCTACGATGAGACCCTGTCCGATCGTGCCCTCGAACTACTGCGCAAGGCCGTGGTGTTGGACTTGCTCGCGGATGTCTAGCTACAAGCACAAAGACAAACGTCGGAGGTGGCCGCCAGAGACCTGCACACCCAGGGACTGCTACGTCTGCCACGACCGATGCGAACTAGCACGCCGTGCCTTAACCCTAGTGGATCGCTACGGAGTGATTAGTCGCGACGTTCAAGGCGATCGCGTTTCTGAGCACCTAGTGATCGGCGGCGTTGAAATCGTGCTGTTGGCGCAATCGGGCGTGGTCCACATCAACGTCACTAAGCCGCACCCATCTACCGAATACTCCAATCCGGCGCTTGAATTCGACCTTAACGGCGTGGACTGGGAATCCGATCCTGCGTGGACTAGATGGGCCTTAGAGGAGATCGGCCGACACATGGTGCTGGACGACCTGGCGAGTATCTAATGGAAGACACCTCCGGGCAAATCCTGGAATACCTCGCCGGCTACCTCTACAAGCCAGGCGAGAGAGCCCTAATCACCCACGGCAACATCGAAGTCGAGATCATTGATTACCACGGCGACGGTTTCTACGCCGTAAGGATCCCCAACCTCTGGGCCAACCTCGAAGGCGACGTAATTGTCTACCCAGACAAAGATCTGACTCCGATCAAATGACTGACGCCGAACTGATTGAGCTCTCGCTCAGGGCCAGGCTAGCGCAAGCCTACGACGAGAGCATTAGGACGTCCGCGCTCGCAAACACCGTCTACGTTGACTACTTCCGAATCAGCTCCACTCTCGACGCTGTCGTGCTGATCACTCGAAGCGAGGAACCATTTTTCCGGCACAGGGCCGCAGGTCGCTCTCTTAAGGAACCCGACGCCGGGCCCAAGGCGAGGGATATCAGCTGCAACGACGAAGCGTGGGCTATGGAACTGCTCCAATTGCTCCGGGTCGCCCAGGTGCTCGATAACCTGGCAAGGATCCTCTAGTGGACAGGTCCGTTCGACTTGACCTAGGCCGCCGCGTCAAGCGACTCCACCACCAGAAGTGGGGCAATACCCCCTGTCCAACATTGGCGCCCGGAACCGTCGAGGCATCAGTATTCCATAACAGCCTGACCACCCACCTCGGACCCTTTAGAGTTGAACGAACGGTCAACAGCTGGATCGGAGTCTGGTCGCCGGTCAAAGCTAGGGGGGCCATTGTCTACCTGGAGTTCGACGATGATCTAGGCGAGGCCGACGAATTAGAGACTGCCGCCAGTAAGCTCCATCAGGAATCGTGTGTTGCAGCACTCGAATATCTGCGAACACACATGGTGCTCGACGACATTGCCCTCGCCTAGCAGGTAGAAAGACTCATGAAGGATCTCACCTCACTACTGCACGAACGCTTCAACCTCAACGTCCTTTACGCCATGAGGGTCGTCCCTTGCAGGGCCCTAGCGCGGCTTATCAAGCGCATCGAAGACGTGGCGAAACCGCCACCCCGAAAACGACAGCTAGGAGAGCCTCTCCGCCTCAGTGGGATCTTCGGCAGAATCGTCGATCACAAACCGATCATCACCATATCGGCGCCTAGTCCCGCTTTCTACATCTACCAGTCGCTCCAAGCACAGATGTCGGCTTACTGCGCCGGGCAGGCCTTAAAGGAAGCAGAGCCAAAGCCAACCGTAGCGCTCAGCCTAGCCCGCAGCGCGCTCCGCGCAGCGCGCCACAAAGCCGGCGACAACGAAATCGCGGCGGTCAAACTCCGCACCAACGAGCTCTACCAGCACTACCCCCTAGAAGCCCTCGGGCTCTTTACCTAGTGAAGGGCGGAACAAATACGTACCTGCCGATATTTTCCAGTACCACAAAATTATCCGCAAAATGAATCACCTCGAACAAGAACTCGCCTCCCGCTCCCGCCGCTACAACAACCGCTGCGGTCGCAGCGAAACGATCAACGGCAAGCTATACCGCAGATCCGTAGTGGACAGCACCATTCCCGGAGGCCTAATCATTGAGACCGTCTCCGTTCCCACCCACACGGGGGGTGGCGTCGTTAAGTGGGCCGAGGAATGCCTAAACGTCTACCGAACAACTCTCAGCGCCGTCCCAGGCGACCTGATCTACCGAGAATTCTCCCACAGGCCATACCCAGCATCCACTTACGAGGACGGCAGGATCCTCCAGGCCGTGCTGATATTGCGGCATCACATGGTGCTCGATGACCTCGCCGACGCGGGAAAGCCATGAAGACTGAAATCGAGCAAGAGATCAATCGACGAGCACGCACCCTCCTCACAGGCCGAGGCAAGGTATACCCCGCGATATCTGCCACCGGATGGTCTATGCGTACCCTTAAAGTCGAAGATCTCGAACTCTCATTCGGAAATGCGAATCTCACCAAAATCGGAGTCGGAGTCGTCGACGAGCTCTCAATCTGGCGAGACGGATGCTTGCTCTACCGCGAGCGCAATGGTGAAAGCACGACGGTCGTCCCAAAACGTTGCGGCTCAACCCTCTACAGCGCATTGCTAACGCTCCGCCGAAACATGGTCCTGGAAGACCTTGCCTCAGTCGCTGACGCTCCTTCAGCAAGACCTGGCGGACTTGCCTCAGTAATCTACTGACGAGAAGGTTTCTCAGTCTTCGCTAGAATTTTTTGCAGCTTGGCTTTTCGCGGGTAGAACCTTCCATGACTGACCCACTCTACAAGGCCTCTCACTTCTACGACGGCGGTGCCTTCCACAGCGCGAGGGTGGTGCTTTGGGACGACGACACCTGGCTGTTGCTGAACGACTACATGTTCCCGGTCGGTCATACGCGCCAGGGTCGTGACTTCGGGCCCAACGGCGACGTGACTGAGGACGAGATCGAGGACGTTCGAGAGATGTACCAAAGATTGGTACTGGACCGACTGGCTGAGATCTGATGAGCCCTGCCCAGGAATTCTACAAGCTATCAATGCTCTACATTGAGCTCTACGGGAAGGCCGGAATCCCAATGGGAACCTACTTTGCCCAACTGGATCGCCTTCGGCTTAGCCGCCGTTACGACGAGCTTTCGGTTGGATATCTCGGACCTGGCAGGCTCTATTACGAGCGGATCTACGGAAATGAAGGCTTTCAGAGCGAGGACTGGCATGACCACCTGGAGACCCTGCGCAACAAGCTGGTCCTGGAGCGGTTAGCTGATGTCTAGGTCCGAGACCCGACAATCAGAATTCCGTCGCTTGGCGGTTCAATACATCCGAACGCACTGTCCAGCCAGACCCCTGTTCAGATTCTCCGTTGGAGATAACGAGGAGCAACCAGTGCTCAGGTGCCGGCTAGGCGATATGACGCTGAGCCTCCTTGACAAGAGCCTCGTGGTCAGCACTGTTGGAGTCATCTGGGCTGACGCCTACGGAGGTCCCATTCGGGGCATGCACTCGGATCACTGGGAAGTTCACCTCAAGACGCTGAGAGACGCCATGATTCTGGAGCGGCTAGCTGATGTCTGACCCACGGATCGAGGAAATTCGGCGAAGGGCCCGGGTCCTGCTCGACAGGGAGTATCCACAATACCTGGGTGACAGCGTTGACTCTTTTAGAGGCTGTCAGTTCGGCGACTTGAACATTAGCGCAGCCAGCCGAGACGGTAGTCCAGAGGACCTGCTGGTCCATTACCGGGGCCTTGTGGTCACAGCTGTCGATGCCAACCATTTCGAGAACGGCGCGAGTCATCCGCCTGCTCTGGTCGAAGAGGTGCTCACTCTAATGCGCAAGCTAATGGTGCTCGATGACCTTGCTTCGGTCGCTAACGCTCACTCAGCAAGACCTGACGGACTTGCTTCGGTCGCTAACGCTCACTCAGCAAGACCTGACGGACTTGCTTCGGTCGCTAACGCTTCCTCCGCGAGACCTGATGACCTTGCCTCTACCTGATTACGTCGAGACACTGCCGGAGTATCCCTCGGAGGGCGACGTCTCAGAAGAGGCGATACTCGCGAGACGCCTCCTAAGCCTTGCGATCAATCACGGTACCTTGACGAATCAGGCGAACCTAGCGCCTCACTACTACTCCAGTAGGGAGCTCATGCTTCCAGAGATCCGTGCGCGCATTACCTACTGGCT
>Ga0114918_10001373_pt1 | contig 21802 bp, 9 predicted proteins | sample LantaG_FD_87015 | JGI IMG/M metagenome (GOLD analysis project Ga0114918, IMG submission 87015) | Deep subsurface microbial communities from Baltic Sea to uncover new lineages of life (NeLLi) - Landsort_02402 metaG | ecosystem: Environmental > Aquatic > Marine > Oceanic > Sediment | place: Baltic... | reverse complement strand
TTGCACTCTTCCGCGGATGGAATGAAGCGCCGAAAATGCTGCGATCGTAACAAACGAATAAATGAACAGAAAGAGAAAAGTGCTTCTTTTTCTAAATCAAAAGAAAAAAATGGGAAAACCGTGCGAGAACGAGAGAGCAAGCGAAGAATCATGAAAATGTTTTTTTTCGCTCTCTCTCCCGCTCTCTCTCCTGAACCGACCTCTTTCTCCCCCATCTCAACCCTCTGATTTTGCGTGGTTTGGCGGCTCTCTTGGAAAACAGAATATTGTGAGACGAGCGAGAGGTCTTCCACCACGGTTTGATTTTGTTTGTAAAGAGCAAGAAAAAATCGCAGACACCGAAAAACCAAAAAAAACGCTCTTTCTCTTCCAACACCGCCGCCTCTTTCACTCTCTCCCTCTCTCTCGCCCCTCCCTCCCTTTAGAAAAGCAGAAAAGAACATCTCAAAAGTCACATTCAATGGATAAAAAAACGAAAAGCTGCACCCCACTCTCTCTTTCTTTTTTTCTCTCTCTTTCTCTACCCTTGCGATGATAAAACAAAAAAAACCAATTTTTCTCTCTCTCACTCCCTCTCTTTCCCTCTCTCTTTCTCCTTTTCAAGCCACGACCCCTTCCTCTCCACCTCCAGGCGCCGCGCCTCCTCCTCCTCCGACCTGTCCAGGACCCGAAACGGCCCCCGCCGCAGACCCGGCGCCGGCGGCCCCGCCGCCGCCCCCGACCTGCTGCTGCGGCGGCGGCCCCATGCAGCTCCGCGCCACGCTCTCGAACAGCCGCTCGACCTCCGCGGCGCACCTCGTGAACGGGTGCCCCCAGAACGCGTACCTCGGGTTCTTGATCAGCTCGATGAACGTGATCAGCAGGCCCCACGGGTGCGGGCGGTTGACGACCAGCCTCTCCAGCAGCACGCGGGTCACCGCCTCCTGCAGCCCGGGCGCGCGCCCGTCGCCGAAGAGCGAGAGCAGCAGGCAGCTGAAGTAGTGCGTGTGCGAGTTGGGGAAGCGGAGCTGGTTGGCGAGGGCGTTGAGCAGGGCGTAGCGCGCCTCCGGGTCGGCCTGCGAGGCCAGCTCGGTGAGGAGCTCGGTGGCGCGCGAGGCGATGGGCGAGTTTGGCGGTGGCGGCAGGGCCGGCGGGGCGCCCGGGGAGGAGCCGGAGGAGGCGCTCGCGCCTCCCTCCGCGGCGGCGCAGCCGAGGTAGAGCACGACGGCGGAGACGAGACCTGGAGGTACGTTTTTTTTTTCAAATTGAAAAGAGGGAGGAAAAGAAGGGTGAGTTTTTTTTCTTCCAAAGTTTCTTCTTTCGGTTCGCGGCGTTTGACCCCATTTCTCTTCGACCCCGGGGAAAAAAAAAGGGGTGTCCCGACGCCTCTCCCTTACCTGCGTCGTACTTGCCCGCCCCGCCCCCGTTCGCCGCGGCCACCCCGACCAGCTCGCGCGGACTCGCCAGCCTCGCCAGCAGCGACACCGTGGCCGCGGGCGCCGACGCCCTCCCGGCCAGCGCCGCGTCCAGCTCGGCCCGCAGCGGCGGCGGCAGCAGGTCGCCGGGCAGCGGCCTGATCCTCGGCGGCGCGCCGCTCTCGGGGAGCAGGTCGACCTTGAGGCTCGGCGTGAACGGGTCCGGGAGCCGCATCGCGCGCGGGAACGCGGACAGCAGCAGGTTGCGCAGCTGCACGCAGGGGGCGGGCACGGCGGCGCAGAGCCCCGGGGCGCGCTCGCAGAGGAACTCGGGGAAGTCGTGCAGGAGGCAGAGCAGCACCCGCAGCGTGCCCTTGTACATCAGCCGCGCCGCGTCGCTCAGCTCGGCGCGGCGCAGGTGCGGCTCCTGGAAGCGCAGCGAAGCGAGCAGCAGGCGGTGCGCCGCGGCCCAGCCATGCTGCTGCAGGTTGATGGCAGCGGCCTGGGAGGGGGAAGGGGCGGTGGAGGCCGCCGGGGACGCCGAAGGCGTCGAGGGCTTGGTCGCGGCGGCGGCGGCGGCGTCCGCGCTGCCGCCGTCGGCCGGCGAGGCGGCGGAAGCCGCGGCAGCAGGGGCAGCAGCAGCAGCCCCGCCGGCTCCCAGCAGCCTCGGCAGCAGCGCCCGGTGGCTCGCGAGCTCGAGCCACGGGAACGCAAACCCCGGAACGCGGAGCGGCTGCACCGAGTCGAGCGCCCCGGCGATCTCGAGGAGCAGGCCGAGGCCCGCGGCGGCGCGGGCGGCGGCCGCCGCGGTGGGAGGGGCCGGAGCGGGGGCGGCAGCGGCGGTCGCCGCCGTCGTCGTCGTCGCGGCGGAGCCCGCGGCGCTCGCGGCGCCTCCCCCGCTTCCGCTGCCTCCGGCGGCAGCAGCCGGAGCCCCGGGCGCCGCCGAGGATCCCGCCGCCGTCGTTGCTCCAGGGGCAGCAGCTCCAGCAGCAGAAGCGGGAACGGGAGCAGCAGCGGGCGCCGCGGCGACGGCGAGGTCGGCCTCCGGCCCCAGCTCCTGGATCAGCCCCACGAAGAAGCGGAAGTAGGGGCGGCCGCAGAAGTCGCCGCCCTTGGCCGCCGCGTCGGCGAGCAGCGCGCCCGTGGCCGCGGCGCAGGCGCGCGCCAGCAGCGGCCTGTTGAACGGCGGGAAAGCGGAAGAAGCAGCGGCGGCAGCAGCGGCGGCGGCGGAAGAGCCCGGCGCCGGTTTCGCCGCCGTCGTCGCCGGCGGGGGCGGCGACGTCCTCGCGAGCGCCGCAACCAGGCGCACGACCAAGTCCATCGTCGCGTGGTTGAGCGGCGCCGCGGGGCGCAGCGGCGGCGGGGGCAGCGGGGCAGCTCCGGAAGCGGGCGTTGCTGCCGCCGTCGAAGCTTCCGCTGCGCTCTGGACGCAGTTGGCGACGGCGAGCTCGACCAGCGCGCGGAAGAAGCGCTCGCCGCCGTCGTCGCCCAAGAGGCCCGTCGCGCGCAGCGCCGCGATGGGCTCCGCGCGCGCGCGGTCGCAGGGCGCCGCGTCGAGCGCGGCGCCCCAGGCGTCCAAGGCGCGCGCGGCGGCCTCCCTGAACGACGCCGGGATCGCGGGGCTCGCAGCCGCCGCCGCCGCCGCAGCAGCAGCAGCGGCGGAAGCAGAGCCGGAGGCCCCCCCCGCCGTCGTCAGCCCCCTCGCGGGCCCCCTCCTCGCCTGCGCGACCAGCGCCGACAGCGGCGCCGCCCCCCCGGCGGGCGCCCTCTCCGCCACCCTCGCCAGCACGTCGAGCGTGGCGGGGACGTCGGCCGCAGACAGCACGCCCTCGGCGATGACGCCCTGCCTGACCGCGTGGACAGCAAACTCCATCGCGCCGCCGCCGCCGCGGCCCGAGGCCAGCGCCTTGGCCAGGAGGGCGTCGACGGCCGCGGGCTGCAGCAGCCGCGCGCGCAGCAGGCCGTCGCCGGCGTCGCGGCGCCAGCGGCGGTCGTCCGGGGCCGCGGCCCACCAGCCCGTCGCGTCGGCGGAGAGGCGGCGGCAGGCGCGGTCGCGGATGGAGGCGAGCGCGGCGACGCACGAGGCGACGTGGGCCCGAGCTTGGGCAGCGGCCGGCGGCTTTGCTGCAGTCGTTCCTGCCGCCGCCCCGCCGCCGGAGCTCGACGCCCTCGCCACCGCGCCGGCGGCGCCGCCGACGGGGCCGTCGTACAGCCGAACAAACACGCGGCGGGCGATGGCGAGCCCTGCGTCCTCGCGCCCAGCGGCGAGGTCCCCGGCCTCGACGGCGACAGCCAGCACTGCGGGAGGCACCGGATCCGAGGACGGAGCGTCGGCCGGCACCGCTGCGACGGCGGCGTCGAGGCGCGCGGCCCAAGCGGGGAACCCGGGCGCGAGCGCGGCGAGGCCGTCGTCGGTCGGTGCCGCCGCTGCCGCGGCCGCGGCGGTCGCCGGAGGAGCCTGTTGTTGCTGCTGCGGAAGCATCTGCTGCTGCTGCCCAGGCAGCGGCGCTGCTCCTCCGGGCTGCTGCGGAGGCGTCGGCGCCACTCCAAAGCCGCGGACGCCGCCGGCGGCGGCCCCTCCGCGCGGCAGGCGAGCAAAGTCCTCGTAGACGCGCTGCTGCGCCTGCGAGATGCCCCCGCCGCGCCGCGGCCTCAGCGCCTCCGGGACGGACTTGAGCGAGCGGGCAGAGGCCGCCGCCGCCGCCTGGGCGGCGGCGGCCGAAGAGCCCGAGGCTGAGCCGACAGCGCCGCCGCCGCTGGCAGCGGCAGAAGCGCTGACGCTGACGGGCTGCATCTCGGCCGACCACGCGACGCCCGCGGCCGCGGCCTTGGCCCTCGCCGCCAGCGCCGGCGCGAGCCGCTCGTCGACCTCGCGCACCGCGCGGTCCGCCGCGGCCTTCTCGACGACGGCGCACCCCAGCTCGGCGTTGTCCGCGGCGGCGGCCTGCGCGATGTGCTCGACGACGCCGGGCTCGAGCGCGGCGGCCGCGCCGGGCGACGAGGCGGAGGAGCCCGCCGCCGGGCTGGCCGCCGTCATGCTGCCGAGCAGCGACCGCAGCTGCGCGCCGAGCGCCGCACGCAGCGGCTCGCGGCAGGTCACCAGCGCCAGCGACCCGGCCAGCGCCGCGGCGGCCAGGTGCGCCGCGCCCCGGAGCCTCCCCTCGTCGCCGTCGGCGGCAAAGTCCTTGAGCGCGAGCTCCGCCGCGGTCACCGCCGCGATCGACGCCGAGCGCTCGACGACGGGCGCGATCACGTCGACGACGGCGCGGTCGAGCGCGAGGGGGATCAGGCGGCGCAGCTGCGCGCGCTCGGCGAGGCCGCCCACCTGCGCCGCGGCCGGGATCTGGACGTAGGCGTGCAGGTTGTGGAAGAGGCCGCCGCCGCCGCCGCTCGGAGAAGAGTCGGCGGCGGCAGAGGACGCGGAGGCCGCGGCGGCGGCGGCCGCCGCCGCGGCGGCCGCAGCGGCAGCGGCCGCAGCTCCTTCCTCTCCCCCGCGGATCCCGCCGACGGCAGCGGCGGCGGCGGCGGCGGCGGCGGCGGCGGCGGCGGCGGCGGCGGCAGACTGCTGCCCCCCGCCGCCGAGGATGTGCTGCTGGTGGGCAGCGAGCGCCGCGGCCATGGCCGCGGACGATGACGACGACGACGAAGCCGGCGGCGCCGCCGCCGCCGCCGCCGCGGGCCTCGGCTCCGAGAAATCGGCGCTAGGGCCTGGGATCCGCGGCACGTCGCCGAGCACGTCGCTCGGCTTGGCCGCGTCCAGGCTGACCCCGAGGCTCCGGAACATCATCTCGATCTCGAACTTGAGGTTGAGCTTGAGCCGCTCGCAGCCGTAGACCTCGGCCACGACCGAGAGCACCGCCGAGACCCACGGGTTGGTCGCCGGGCGGAACACGCGCGAGTCGCGGCACGGCTCGAGCACCTTGTGCACGAAGGGGAGCACGGCGATCATCTTGCCCCGCGCGTAGGCGTCGAGCACTGTCGAGCGCACGTCGAGGTCGCGCGCCAGGATCGGCCTCTCGCGCGCGATCGTGAGGCGCCCCAGCCAGGAGCCCAAATTCTTCAGAAGCGAGCGCTCGCCAGACTGCGTGACGGCGCGCTCCGAGGCCAGCAACGCGCGGACGTACTTGTGCGTCGCGGCCGTGAGAAGATGCCAGATGCCGCGCCCTCCAGCCGCGTCGCCCGACTCCTTCGCGGCCTCGGCCATGGCCTCGACGAGCCTGGCGTACAGCGCGTGGTAGTTGGGCTCCTGTGCCGCGCGTTTCGCCACGAGGTAGTGCGCGAACCAGGGGCGGTGCTCCGCCTCGAGCAGAGCCGCCAGCTCCCGGGCGCGCTCGTCGACATTGGAGACCGAGAGGTTGTTGATGACGAACGCGACGCGGTCCGCGATCGAGTCGGGCGGCGGGCCGGGCTGGCCCTCGCCCGAGGCGGCCGCGGCCTCGAGGGTCTCGGCGTTGAGGGCCTGGAAGGCGCGGGCCGGGTCCCTGTTGGCCAGCGAGGCCCCGGGCGTCCCGGCTGCCGGGGCGCCGGCGCCCCCTGCTCCGACTCCGGCGCCGCGCGAGGACGAGGTCGAGGTCGGCGGCGAGGCCAGGCCCGCGATCCCTCCCTCGACGGAGCCCCCGGCGCCGAGGCCCAGCGTGCCCGTGACGGCCGCAGCCGCCGCAGAGGCCGCGGCCGCGGCCGCCGCGGCTTCCTGCTGCGCGGAGGGACCGCCGCCGTCAGCGGATGCCGACGCCGATGCCGCCGCCTGCTGCCGCGCCGCCGCGGGCCCGAGCTCCGCCGGCTGCGGCGGCGCCCTGCCCGACGCCGCGTCGGCGACCACGGCGTCGACCGTCGCGGCCAGCGCGCGGTCCGCGTCCCTCAGCCCCTGTAAGGCGGCGAGCTGCGCGCAGTACTTGGGGAAGCGGTGCAGCTGGCCCGCGCAGGCCCGCAGCGCGCCCGCGGCGAAGAAGCGCGCCAGCTTCGACCCGGGAGGCTCCCTCGCCGCGTCGAGCACGCAGCGCAGCGCCAGCGCGAGCTGCGCGTCCGGCAGCAGCCCGCGCGACACGAGCGCGCCGAGCAGCGCGGCCGTCTTGGCCAGCTCGGGCTCCGGGTACCGCCCGAAGAAGCGGTACTCGTCGAGCAGCGCCGCGGCCATGCAGGCCGAGAGCGCGCGGTCTCGGGCGCCGCCGGCGGCCCAGCCGAGCATCCGCGTCGCCAAGGCGTCGACTGTCAGCGGCCGCCGAGCGTCGATCGCGCCTGCCGCTTTCGCAGCGGCCTTGTCGTCGCCGCCGCCTCCACCGGAACCGGAGGAGGCCTTCCCCTTGTCCCCGGCGTAGAGGGCCTGGAACGCGGCGTTGGCCTCGGCCTCGACGTCGGCCGGGAAGGCCGTAGCGGCCGCGGCGGCGGCGGCGGCGATGGGCCCGCCGCCGTCGGCCGAGGCCGGCGGGGTCGGGGCCGCGGCGCCGCTGGCGACGACGGTCGGCGGAGGAAGGGCAAAGCCCTCGGAGCCGCTCCTGGACGCCCTCTTGGCCGCGTACGCCTCCGCGTCGAAGGCGAGAGGAGGAGGGGTCAAAGAGGAGGAGGAGGAGGCACCGGCAGAAGCAGCGGCAGCAGAAGCCCTGCCGAGCGCCGCGGCGAGCTCGGCGGCGACGGCGTCGGCGGCGACCCCGTCGAGGGCCGCGGCGAGCGCCGCCTGGTCGGCGCCGCCCTCGCTCCCGAAGATGGCCCGCACGGCCTCCGCGACGCGGGACGAGGCCACGGGACCGCCGTCCTCCGCCGACGCAGCTGCCAGGGAGGTCAGCAGGGCGAGCCTGGCCTCGGGCGAGCGGGACGCGAGGTCGGCGAGGGCCGAGGGGTTTGGGGCGAGCGCCTTGGGCGCCGCTGCCGCCCCGGCGGCAGCGGCCGAGGGGCTCGGCCCACCGCCGCTCCCGCCACCGCCGGCGGCGAGCGCCGCGGCGGCCCTGCCCAGGTCGGCGGCTAGCTGCGTCTCCGCAGCCCCCGCCTCCAGCAGCCCGGCGGCGACGACGCCCGGGAAGGCCCGCAGCGAAGGGGCGAGCGCGGCTCGGGCGACGGGCGCGGGCCCCGTCGACAACGAGGTGGCCGGCAGGGAAGATGGGGCGCCTCCTCCTCCTCCTCCGCCGCTCTCGTCCCTGACGAGGCGCACCAGCGCCTCGTAAACGGCGCCGCAGCCGACCCCCGCGGTCGCGGGAGGCGGGGCGACCCCGAGGGGCACCTCGACGGCGGCGGCGGCGGCGGCGGGAGCGCAAGCGGAGGCGCCCGCTGCCCGCGTCTCGACCCCCTCGAAGGAGAGCAGGGCGGCGTCCGCGGCCAGCGCCTCGCGCAGGAAGTCCGCCTGGCCCGTCGGGGAGGCCCAAGTCCTGCAGAGCACGGCGTCGAGCGGAAAGCGCGCGGGAGCAGCGGCGGCGGCAGCGGCCGAGGAGGCGCCGCGGCCGCTGCTGCTGCTCGAGGAGGCCTCGGCGCCGGCGCGCCAGGCGCCGAGGAGCGTCGCCAGTGCCTGCGCGTCCGGGACCGCCGCGCCGGGGACGCCGGCGAGGGCCTCCGCGACGGCGCGCCAGTCGAGCGCCAGGTTGGCCGCGGCGAGCGCGGCGCCGACGGCGGGGCCGTCCCACGAGCGCGGCACGGAGGACGAGGAGGGCGACGGCGAAGCGCCGCTCGCGCCTCCTCCGTCGAGGGCGAGCCCGCCGATCGCGGCGCTCAGCGAGGCCAGCGACTCGGCGGGCGGGCTCGCGAGCCTGCCCCCCGAGGTGCGGGCGAGCATGGCCAGCACCGCGGCCGCGGCCGCGGCGTCCAGTTTGGTTGCGGCGGAGGTCGGCGGCGACGAGCTCGAGCTCGATGAGCTCGATCCACCGGCGACGACAGCGCGGATCACCGAAGCCGCCGAGGCCGCCGACGCCCCGGAAGAGTAGCCCAGCTCCTCCATCACCCCGGCCAGGGACGACGGCAGCATGGTTGCGGCCGCGTCGGAGGCCGGCATGGTTCAGAAGCTAGGGGTGAAACAAATACCTGTTTTCCCGAAAAATTCACCCGGAGAAAGGCATCGCTCGACGAAGCGGGAAGAAGGGAGGGCGATCAAAAACGTCGACAAGAAAAAGAACAGAGGAGTTCGCCTTCTTTCTGCCCTTTTTGGAATTTTCTTTCGTGATTCGCCTGTCAGGTGGTGGTCGTGATGTGATTGAAGAGCTTGAGGGAGAGGCGTGAGTCAAAGTGCTCAAGAGGAGAAGAAGCAAAAGCGGAAAAAAGAGGAGGAGGGTGAAGGAATCGTTGTCAATGGAAGAAGAAGAAGAGAGCGGGGGGGGCGACGCAAAAAATAGAAGCAGTGGCAGCAGCGTTCGCGTCCCTCTTGAGCCTCAGTCCCTCGTTCACGCCCTCGAGCGCGGTCAACGGGAGCTCCAGCGCGCGTGGCGAAGGATACAGAGGCCACACGCGATCGAGGTTGAAAGAGAGAAAGGGCGGAATGGCTGGGTTGTCGCCGGCGGCAAACGAAAAGCGAAATCGACCTCTCGCTTCTCCTCTCGGGAGTGCTCGCGCCATCGTTAGTTGGGAGGTAGCGATGCCAGCGTTCAAGGCACCGCGGGCTCCCGAGAAGGCGAGGGAGGCAGAGAAGGCGAGGACACGCACCTGTTGGAAAGCGAGAAGAATTGAAGTCTCTTCCTTTGCGAATGAAAACGAAAGTGAGAGACGACGGAAGGGAGAGCAGCAGCGCTGTGCCGAACGAGTCAGAAAAAAAAGTTCCTTCGAGCAGGGAGACCAGTCGAACCGACTCTTTGCCCGTCGCCTTTCGCGCACGCTCTCGTCCTCCTTCTCCCTTTCTCGCTTTCTTTGCACACACACGCGCCCTCTCTCCCTCTCCCTCTATCTCTTTTTCTCTTCCGTCGAAGAGAAAAAGAGGAACGGAGAGCAGCTTAACAAAACAGCTCCAAAAGTTTCCATGCCCAACGCCGAGGCATCGAAAAAAGCCCACTCCTCCCTCGCCGCCTCCGACAAGCTCCTGCTCGCCCAGCTCGCGCGCTCCGCCGGGCTGGACCTCCGCCCTAAGGCAGTCTCCGCCCTGGCCGACGCGCTCGCGGCGGGAGCCCCTCCTCCGTCGCTCGCGACCGTGCTCGGTGCGCTCTGCAAGAACAGCCGGGGCGTGTCGGTGTCGGCGACGTCGACAGAGGCCCCCCGGCAGCAGTAGAAAGAGAGCTTTCTATCGCGTGTTGTGAGGGAGGAGAGCCTTGCCTCTAAGCTCCAGAACAAAGGGGAGCAGTCAAAGCGCCGTCGAAGAGAGCGAGAGACAAGGAAACGGGCGAAACATTTCCCCTCTTCTTCATCGTCTTCCATCGATTCGTCGTTTTTCGATCGGCGCGTTCTTTCTTTCAACCTCGACCTCTTCCTCCTCCGTCTTCATCTTCCACCATGGCCATCTCCGCCGTCTGCATCCTCGACCTCCGAGGGCGCCTCCTGCTCGCCAGGGACTACCGCGGCGACGTGCCCCTGGCATCAGCGGCCGAGGCCTTTGCCCGCGCGCTCGCCGGGGAGGGCAGCGGCGGCGGAAGCGAAAGCAGCGGTCTGACTTCGTCGGGGCTCGCTCTGCCCGCCGGCGCGGCGGTCGACGCCGGCGAGTCCGGCTCGCTGCCCCCCGTCCTCCACCGCGACGGCGTCTCGTACGCCTCCGTCAGGCACGCCGACGTGCTGCTGCTGGCCGTCGCGAGGGGCAACGCCAACGCGGCCGCGGCCCTGCTCTTCCTGCACCGCCTCGCTGGCGTCTTTGAGCACTTTTTCGGCGCGCTCGAGGAGGAGTCGCTGCGCGACAACTTCGTGGTGGCCTACGAGCTGCTCGACGAGTGCATGGACCACGGCTACCCGCAGTTCACCGAGGCGTCGATCCTGGCCGAGTTCATCAAGACGGACGCGCACAGGCTGGCGTCGGCGCTGGCGCAGGGCGGGCTGGTGGGGCTCGTCGCCGCCGGGGCCGTCGTCGCCGGCGCGGGCGCCTCCGGCGCGGGCGGCCTCTTGCCCTCGCAGGTCCCCCGCGGACCGCCCGCGGCGGTCACCAACGCCGTGTCCTGGCGCTCCGACGGCCTCAGGTACAAGAAGAACGAGGTCTTCCTCGACGTCGTCGAGTGCGTCAACCTGATCGTCTCGGCCTCGGGCGCGCCCGTCCGCAGCGAGGTCTGCGGGGCTCTGAAGATGCGGGCCTATCTGTCCGGGATGCCGGAGTGCAGGCTCGGGCTCAACGACAGGGTGCTGTTCGAGGCGCAGGGACGGGGGAGCGGAGGCGCGGCGGCGGGGGCAGCGCGCGGGGGAGGAGGCGAGCGGGGGGCGGGGGCCGGCGGCGGCGGCGGCGGCGCTTCGGGACAGCAGCAGCGGGCGGTCGACCTCGAGGACGTCAAGTTCCACCAGTGCGTCCGCCTCGCGCGCTTCGACGCCGACCGCACGATCTCGTTCGTGCCGCCCGACGGCGCGTTCGACCTGATGACCTACCGCCTGTCGCAGCACGTGCGGCCCCTGATCACGGTCGAGCTGCGCGTCAACCGCGTGAGCCGGTCGAGGACGGAGTACCTCGTCAAGGCCAGGTCGCAGTTCAAGGAGCGGTCGAGCGCACAGGGCGTGGAGATCGCGCTGCCGCTGCCGCGCGACGCGACGAGCCCCGCGGTGCGGGCGTCTTCGGGCGCGGCGACGCACGTGCCGGAGAGGGACGCGCTAGTCTGGAGGATCAAGAGCTTCCCCGGCGGGAAGGAGCTGCTGCTGCGGGCCAAGTTCAGCCTGCCCTCGGTCGAGGCGGACGACGAGGCTTCGACCTCGGCGGGCGCCGGCGCCAGCGCCGCTGCTTCTCGGATGCCGCCGATCCGCGTGTCGTTCGAGATCCCGTACTTCACGGTTTCGGGCATCTAGGTGCGCTACCTGAAGGTGATCGAGAAGAGTGGGTACCAGGCGCTGCCCTGGGTGAGGTACGTCACGACGGCGGGAGAGTACGAGATCAGGACTGCGTGAAGAAAAGGGTTTTTTTTAAACACTCTGGAAATTGAAACAACATGACGGAGGGGGGAAAAAATTGGCCTTTTTTTGTTTTTTGTTTTCACGGTCCCTTTTCTCTCCCCACTCTCTCTCGTCTTTCCCTCTCTCTCTCTCTCCACTTCAACAATCACTGCCTGCGCTGCAAAGCCCCGTGGATGACGCGCTGCGGGAGCTGCAGGCCCGCGGCCTGCGCCTCCGCCACCATCAGAGCCGCCGCGGAAGCGACGGCGTCGGCGGCGTTGCCGTTGCCGCCGGCGGCCGCCGCCGCCGCCGACGGCCCTCCTCCTCCTCCTCCTCCTCTCCCTTCCATCCGCTCCTTCTCGCGCTCCCGCGCCGCTGCGCCGGCTTTGGCCCCGGCGGCAGCGAGCAGCTCGCTGCGGTAGGCGGCCGCCTCCGCGGCGCGCGTCGCGGCCCGGGCCCGCTCGGCCCTCTGGGCGTCGCCGGCCTCCCTCGCCGCGGCGGCGGCCGCGGCGCCGCCCTCGGCCGCCCGCGCCGCCCTCGCGGCGGCGGCCCTCGAGGCCGCGGCGGCGGCGTTCCCCTCGGCGGCCTCGCGCGCGAGCCTGCGGCTGGCCTCGAGGCGGGAGCGCTCGAGCTCGGCCGCACGGCCGGCCTTCTGCGCGGCGGCGAGGTCGGCGAGGAGCTCGTCCTCGCGGGCGCGCTCGGCGGCCGAAGCGGCGGCAGCGGCAGCCGAAGCAGCGGCGGCGGCGGCGGAGGAGGAAGAGGGAGCCTCCCGGCTCGAAGGGACCCCCCCCTTCCTGGCCCTGTCGGCCCGCTCCTCCCTGGCCTCGCGCAGTGCCGCGGCCGCGGCCTCCTGCGCCTTCTCCGCGGCCCTGGCGCGCCGCTGCGCCTCTGCTCCCTGCTCCCTCGCGTCGTCGAGCGCCCGCCTCTGCGCCCCCGCGGCCTCGGCGGCCGAGCGCAGCGCCGCGAGCGCCCGGCGCCTATCCTCCTCGGCCGCGGCGTCGGCGGCGCGCCCGTCGCGCTCGACCTCGAGCCTGGCGAGCTCCCGGCGCTCTCTCGTCGTGGCCTCGTGCTCCAGCTGCAGCTGCCGCGCGAGGGCCGTCGCCGCGGCCCTCTCGGAGGCCGCGGCGGCGGCCTCGGCCCGTCCCTGGTCCGCGGCGGCGGCGCCGGCCGCGGCGGCGAGCCCGCGCTCCGCCCCGCCCTCTCTTTTCCTCCTCTCCTCGTGCTCCGCCAGCTGCTGCCGCTGCGCCGTGGCGGCCCTGGCGGCCTCGATGCGGGAGGCCAGCTCCCGGAGCTCCGGGAAGGAGGCCTTGAGGGCCGCGATCCGCCGCTGGCGCGTTTTGGCGTCGGCGCCGCCGTCGCTGGCGCCGTCGCCGTCGTCGGGGCCTCCCGCGCCTCCTCGCTCGCGCTCAAGGGCCTCGACCTCCCTCTGCATCTTCTCCCCCAGGGACAGAGACGCAAGGGAAGGGACCGGGTGCCTGGTCTTGCTGTCGCCCGTCAGAGAAGAGGGAGGGCACGCCGGAGAAGCGGCGGAGGAGGCCGACGACGGACAGCCCCCACCGCCGCCAAACAGGGCCGCGGCCTTGGCGTCCCGCAGCTCGGCCCTGGCCGCGGCGCGCGCTGCCGCGCGGTTCGCGGCGTCGGCAGCGCGCTGCTCGCGGAAGAAGGCCTCCGTGGCCGCGGCCGAGGTCGAGGCCTCCCTGCGGCGGGACTCGCGGCGCTCTTGGGCTGTTTCAATTTTTGTCGGCGGAAGGAGTGAAAGTTTTTTTCTTTCTTTCTATTTTTAGAAAACTTCCGGAGCGGAGAACGAAAGGAAGAGAAGCCGGGCCTCTTCCTTCACTCGTTCCCCTCCTGCTTTCGCTCGAGGGGAAACGTCCTCTTCTTCGTGAAAGAAAAAAACGCACCCTTGGCGAGGATCCCCATTGATGACGAAGTTGGGAGCTGCAGGAAAAAGGGAGGAAAAAGGAGGAGCAAGGAAAGGAAGAGAACATTGTGAGAGGGGCGAAGAAATTCCGTTTCCATTTTTTACAACTCTTTTCCCTTATTTCTTCTAAAATCGTCCGCGACGATGAGCTCACCTTCTCCTTCTCCGCTCTCAGCGGAAGAGGAGATAGCGCGCACAGCTGAATGTGAGATGACCGCAGCAGGATCAGCAGCAGCAGCAGCAGAGGAAGCAAACCAAACTGCGGCGGAAGGAGCAACAGCAGCCGCTGCTGCCGCTGCCTCTGTCCCTGCCGCCCTCGCCGCCGCCGGTCAACAGACCAAACCCCGCCTTCTTCGCCTCCGCTCCACCTCCTCCTCCTCTTCCTCCCCTTCCTCTTCCTCGCCCCGCTTCCTTTCTTCCTCCTCCTCCTACTCCTCCTCCACCCCTTCCTCCGCCGTCGCCGTGTCTCGCTCGATCCTCCTGACGCGCCTCGTCGCCGACGCGGTGGCCGAGGCGGCCCGGGCTGAGGCCGCCGAGGCCGCCGCCGCCGGGCGCGGGCTGCGGCTCGCGGCGCGGGCCCTCGACGCCGACGCGCGCGCTCTCGACTCGTTCCTGCTCTGCGAGGCCCGGGAGAGGGCGCGCGGCGAGGCGGCCGCCGACGCCGCCGCGGGGGAGAGGGCGCGCGCCGAGGCCGAGGCCTGGCGCGGCGGCGGCGAGGCCGCGGCGGCGAGGGTCGAAGCGGAGGAGGCCGAGGCCGCGGCGGCCGAGGCCCGCGCCGCTCGCGCGTGCCTGGAGGCCGCGACGCCACTCGAGTGGCTCCGGGACGCTCGCCGCGAGATCGAGCGGGCAAGGGAGCGGGAGCTGGAAGCGTGGGGAGGGCTGGTCGAGGAGCAGAGGCAGCGAGAGGCGAGACTGGGGAAATCGATGTCGGAAGCGGCGGCGGACCTGAGGGAGGCACCTACGAGACAGGCGCAGAGCTCAGCGAGGATCGCGTTGGAGGCCGCGAAGAGAGCGCTGATGATGGAAGGCGCGGGAGGAGGAGGAGGCGGAGGAGGAGGAGGCAGAGGAGGAGGAGGCAGAGACGAAGAGGTCGAGGAGGCAAAGGAAGGAGCCAACAACGACGATGGCACTGACACTGCCGCTGCTGCTGCTGCTGCAACTTCCTCTCTTCTCCGCCGCCCCGCGACGCCCCCGCCGCCCTCCTTCTACGACGATCGCGTCTTCTACTTCGCAAGCAGCCCGGCGGAGAAGCTCCTGGGGGTGCTGTCCTCGCTGGAGGAGGCGGCGCGACTCGCCAGAGCGAGGTCGGAAGCGGCGCGCTCCCGGCTCTCGGCCGTCGCTGAGGAGGCCGCTCTCGCTCGCGAGGGGCTGCGAGCGGAGAGGGAGGCCCTGAGGAGAGAGCTGGAGGAGGCGGAGAGGAGCGTCTTGGAGGCGAGGAAGGAGATCGAGGAAGTGGAAAAGAGGGAGAAGGAAGAAGAAGAAGAAGAGGAAGAGAGGGGCAACCGAGGACGAGAGGGAGCTGCCGCCTCCTCTTCGACAAACGCGCTCGAACGAGCTGTCTCCGCCGCCGCAGCCGCCGCCACGGCCTCCCTGCCGGCGGCAGCGGTTCCAGGTGGAACTCTGTCCCTCGTCGAAGAGCTCTCCCTCGCCCTCGAGGCCACCGCCTCGGGCCCCCCGCCCCCGGCCCCCGCCCTCGCCGCGGCCGAGCGGCGCGGGGCCGCGGCAAGGAGGCGTGAGGCCGCGAGCGCCGCGCTGCGCGAGGTCGAGGCCGCGAGGGCCGTGCGGGCCGCGCGTATCCTGGAGAGGGCCGCGGCGCCCCCCGTGAGAAAGTTCGGGAAGCCCTTGATGTTTCGGAGCGGGAAGGTTTGAGAGGGTTGGAGCGGGAAGGTTTGGGGAGGTTGGAGCGGGGAGGTCGAGAAAGAGCGAAAGAGGGAGAGAGTTTTGCTGACGAAAAAGAAAAAAATCGCGCTGCAGAGGCACTTTTTTGTTTTCTTTTCTACTTTCTTTCCTCTCGTTCTCGCTCTCTCTTCTGTTCGGCTCTCAACTCTCAGGGAGAGGGCACAAGATCAACATGATGCGGACTCACGCTCAGGCTGGCAGGCAGCAGATGCGCGGCGGCAGGCTGGCGCAATCGACGTCGTCGTCCGCGCCATCGGCCAGCAGGTGCGTTGCTTCGACGTCGCCACGACGGCATCAACACCTCGAGCAGCGCTCGATCAAATTGCTGCCTTCCTTGCTCTTCTCTCTCTCTCTCTCTCCCTCTCCCACGTCCTCTCTCTTTCCTCTCTCACGCCTCTCGATTACAATCCCCGATGCATGCTTGACGTTCTCCAAACTTATCAAAGCAGGAGAAATTCGACAACGACAAACGCCCTCCCGACTGACGCCGCGGTTCGGATGGCGACAGAGGCGGTGGACCAGCTCGACGCGACGCTCGCCGCGGCGGCGACCTCCTCGCCCTCGCTTCCCCCACCGCCGCACTTTGGCTCCGCCGCAGTCTCGGCGACGGCGGCCAGGCTCGAGGCCGCGGCGTCCTCGCTGCTTGATAGCAGCAAGATCAATTCCTCAGGCTTCGTCTCCAGCGCGACGGGGGCGGTCAAGAGGGCGGCAGAGGCCATCTCCTCCGCCGCCTCGTCGTCGTCGGCGTCGTCCGTCTTTGCCTCTCGGGGGGGGCCGGGGAGCGCCGCCGGGGCCGGTCCCGCGTTCCCCTCCTTCTCCTTCTCGCTCGACCCGCACTTTGGCTCCGCCGCCCTGGACGCCGCCGTCGCGGCCCCCGGGCAGGCCCTGTCTGCCACCTCGGCGGCCCTGGCGTCCGTCGCGGAAGCGCTGTCCGGAGTCGCGGCGGGCATCAACTTCTCCCCGCCGGACTTTTCGCCGTTTGACCTCGGCGGCCTCGGCGGCGGGGCGGGCGGGTTCGCCTCCTCCCTCGCCGCGGCCTCCGCCGCCCTCTCCGAGGCCGCGAGCTCTCTCGCCTCCTCCCCCTCCGGCGGCGGCGTCGGCGGCGGCATCGGCGGCGACTTCCCGCTCCCGCTGGTCCTCGCGGCGGCCCTCGGCTCCGTCGCGGCCGCCGCGGCCTCGGCCGCCAGGCCCGGCGCGCAGGCCGCCGAGGCCAACGGGGAGCTCTCGACCCCGGCCTCGGCCCCGACGTTCTACACCTACGAGAGCGCCTCGGCCTACTGGTCGTCGCGGCCCGTCGCGGTCGCCAGGAGGGCCTCGGCGCTGGCCGCCGCCGCCGCCCGCGTCGGCGCCGGCATCCTCGTGGACAAGGCCACGGGCAGGACCAAAGAGCACGAGGCGCTGCGGGCGGCGGCCCTGCGGGAGGAGCTCGAGCGCGCCGGCCCTGCCTTCATCAAGATCGCGCAGGCCGTCTCGACCCGCGTCGACATCCTGTCGCCGGCGTACGTCCGCGAGATCGAGCGCCTGCAGGACCGCGTGCCGCCGTTCGATTCGGCGCTCGCGCTGGCGGAGATGGCGAGGGAGTGGGGGGTGCGCGACGTCTCGGAGGTCGTCTCCGACATCTCGCCGGAGCCCGTCGCGGCGGCGTCGCTGGGGCAGGTCTACAAGGCGACGCTATCCCCCTCGCTGGCGCCGCGCTTCTCCTCGAGCGCGTCGCGCTCGGCCGACAAGCAGGCGCTGGCGGGCAAGCGGGTCGCGATCAAGGTCCAGCGCCCCGGGGTCGGCGAGGGGATCCTCCTGGACCTGCTGCTGCTGCGCACCGCCGGCGCCGCGCTCGACTCGTACGGCGTGCTGCTGGCCGAGCGGCGCGGCGTCAGGGACGGCGCCGACGCGGGGAATGACGAGGCCGCGGCCGTCGCCCAGGCGCGGGCCAGCGCGCGCAGGGACTCGGGCTGGGCCGCGCTCCTGGACGCGTGGGGGGCCCGCTTCATGGAGGAGCTCGACTACACGCGCGAGGCCGCCAACGCGAGCTACGTCGCCCGCCAGCTCGACGCCCTCGAGGGCGTGGTCGTCCCGAGGCCCGTCGCGGGCCTGTCGACGGGCACGGTGCTCGTGGCAGACTGGATCGAAGGGGAGCGGCTGTCGGAGTCGACCGCGGACGACGTCCTGACCCTCTGCACGACGTTGCTGAACGCCTACCTGGTGCAGCTGCTGGAGATCGGGGAGGTGTCGGGGAGGCTGCACGGGGATGCGCACGAAGGGTAAGGGGAGGGAGAGTTTCTTGTGGAGAGAGAGAGAGAAGAAGAGAGCGAGAGAGAGAAGAAGAGAGGGAGACAGAGAGAGAGAGAGAAGAAGAGAGAGAGAGAGAGAGGAAAAGAAAAAACGCTGACCTCTTTTTCCCCTCTTCCCTACTTTTTCCCCTCTTCCCTCCTTTTTCCCTCTCTAAAAAACCGCAGCAACCTCCTCCGAACAACGGGGGGGCAAGTGGCCATCCTCGACTGGGGACTCGTTCAGGAGATCCCGCCGCACACCTCGCTGGCTCTGGTAGAGTACATTGCGCATTTGAGGTGAGAAGACTTTTCTTTTGTCTCAACCTTCTTTTCTGGCCCCGAAGAAAAAATAACCCGAACGAAAAAAAAAAAAACTCATTTTAAAAACGTTTTTGAAACCCTTCACGAATAAAACGAATCACAGCGTCGGAGACTGGGAGGGCGTCTGCGGCGACCTCGCCAAGCTCGGCTTCGTGCCTCCGGGAGCCCCGGACCCCGTGGAGGCCGGCCTGGCCCCCGCCCTGGGGGCGGTGTTGGAGCAGCTGAGCTCCGGCGGCGGCGCCAAAGGGGTCGACGTGGCTGCGATCCAGGGCGAGATCGAGATCCTGTCGAGCAAGCTGGCGCTGCAGATCCCGAGCTACTTCGCGCTGATACTGAGGACGTTCTCGCTGATCGAAGGTATCGCGCTCAAGGTGAGAGAAGAAGGCGATGGTTTGATGCACACTTTTTCTTTTCGAGCACGGAGGCTTTCCGCTCGTTTTCCTCACCCTCGCCTTCTCTCTCTCTCTCTCTATCTTCATTTCTGCTCTCCTTCTTGAAACAAACAACCAGGCCGATCCCTCCTACTCCATCGTCTCCAAGGTATTTCCCTACCTCGCCCGCAGGCTGCTCACCGACGACCACCCCCGCGCGCGCGCGGCGCTCCGGCAGATGCTGTTCGGGTCCGAGGGGCGCACGCGGCTCGACGTAGCGCGGCTGCGCAAGCTGACGAGCGGGTTCTCCAACTACAGGACTGACGGGCTCGTTGACTCCGCGGGAGGTTTGAACTCGACGGCGCTCGCCGCCGCCGCCTCCGGAGCTTCTCCGTCTCTTTCTACGGCGGCGACGAAACCGGCCAACAATGGTCGGGGAGAGGATGCCACCGTGATCCCCAAGGAGGCCGTCGAGCTGCTCGCGCTCGTGTTTGACCCGGCGGGCAGCTACATCCAGGACATTATGATCGAAGAGGCCGCCGCCTGCGCCGACGCGCTGTCGAGGGACGCGGCCAGGAGGGCGGTCGCGGCGCTGGCCGGGATCGGAGGAGGGGGACGGGGAGGGGGAGGGAGCGACGGGACAGGGAGCGCACTCCTGCGCGTTGAGCCAGGCGACGACGAGGCGCTCGAGAACGTGCGCGAGCTCGTCGCGTTCCTCGCCGACGCGGCCTCGGCCTCGGCCGCCGCTGCCGGGGTCCGTCAAAGGGACCAGGGACTCGCCGCGGCCTCGTACAACTCGAGGGGCCTCGCGGGCGCGGCTTCTTCCGCTCGAAGGCTCGCCGTCGCGCTGCGGGACCTGCGGCCCGTCGCGCCGGCGCTGGCGGCCGGGATCGCGAGGGTGGCGGAAGGGATCGCGCGGGCGCTGGCCTCGAGGGTCATCGCCCGGCTCGGGGCGGCGACGGGCCGCCGCGGGGGCTCCTCTCCCGTTGCTCCCCCCTCATCGAGCCCTTCCTCCTCTTACGACGCCGATGCGGCGTTCAGGGCGACCGCCGAGGGGCGGACGAAGATGGCGGCGAGGAGGCCCGCAGCTGCTCCCTCTGCTGCTCGCCGGACAGCTGCTTCTGCCTCTGCCTCTTCTGCTTCTGCCGCCTCTGCCGCCGTCGCTCCCCCGACGGGCCTCTTCCCGGCCGCCGCCGCCGCGGTTCTGCCCGTGCTGCTGCTTCCGCTGACGGCTCCGCTCTGGCTGGCGCAGCAGGCGATGGAGTCGCTGCCATAGAAGAAGACTCGATTTCTTCAAACTTTTAGCTGAAGTTTTTTTTTCTTCTTTTTTTGGCTCTGAAGATTGTGTATTCAAAAATAGAGATTTGGTTTTCTATAATTGGTAGCGTTGAGAAAACGCAGATTGGGGGGGTGTGAGGAGGGGGATACCTGCTTTTGGTGAATTAATGAGGAGGGGGAGGGGGGGGGCGGGATCAAAGAGGAAACGCGCGAGCGAAAGAACGCGGTTTTATTTCTTGAAAAAAGAAACGAAAGGGGGAAAAAAAGCAAGTTCCGCTATGCAAAGAAAGGCGCCCTCTATGAAAGTGAATTCAAACAGGGCGACGCTCTCAAAACTCTCAAAACTCTCCCAACATGAAGCAGCAGCGCGCAGGAGACGGAGCAGCAAGTTGAAGAAGAAGCCAAGGCCAAAGGGTCCTAGGATGAGGTCGTCCGGTTTTTCCTTTCCTGCCCCCAGTTTTTCGAGCAACGAAGAGAGAAAAAAAATCAAAACCAATTTCCGGCCCCTCGACCCCCGCCTTTTTACCCCTCCCTCGCGACTTTTTTTCCTCCTCCTCCCTCCGCGAGCTTTCCCCTCCTCTTCCCCTCTTTCGCCACCTCAGCCTCTCTTCCCAGGGGAAGAACGACGAGCGCAATAGACGAAGAAAGGTTCCGAGGAAAGAAATTGGTGCTCGCGAAAGAAAGGAGGAGGGAAAAAAAGGGAAGGAAAAAAAACGTGGGGAGCGTTGCGGAATCGTTTTTTTTTATTTCCCTCGTTCTCTCAAAGAGAGCAAGAGAAGGAAAAAAGGGCAGAACGGAGCGAGAGAGATCAAACTATCCTTCTGCTCCTAAATTCTACCCTACCGGACGGTGACGGCGGCCATGCTCCCCTGGCGCGGGAGCCCCGAGCCCCCCTTGGCCTTGATGGAAGCAGACGCGGCGGCCGACGACGACGAGGCGGACGCCGCGTCGCCGTCGTCGCCGCCGAAGACCCTCCAGAAGCGGAGGGTCTCGTCCGCGGCCGCCGTCGCAACGGTGCGCCCGTCGGGGCTCGTGGCCATGTGCAGCACGCGCGCGCCGTGCGATCCCGCGCCGTTGGTCGCGGCGGCGTTGGCCGCGGAGCCGGCGGCGACCGAGGACGAGACGCCAGCGACGCCGACGGTGGCGACGCGCGTCAGGCTCGGGTACTTCCAGACGGCGAGGCCGTTGGACGGCGCGCCGGGCGCCGACGAGTACCCGTGCGCTGAGAGCAGCTCGCGCGAGCCGTCGGCGAGCGGCGCCCAGGTCAGCGCGGTGACCTGCGCCCCGGCGTCGACGGAGGAGAGCGCGGCGCCGGTGTGCGCGTTCCAGGTGCGGATCGAGCGGTCGGCCGCGCCGCCGCCCGAGGCGAGCACGGCCGGCTGGAACGGGCACCAGGCCAGTGCCTTGACCGCGGCGCAGTGGTCGGTGAACCTGTGCCTGGGGCGCACGGTGGGGACTCCTCCGTTGGAGGAGGCGGCGGCGGAGGCGGAGGACCTCGACGAGGGCTCCCAGACGCAGACGACGTTGTCGTTGCCGCCCGAGGCGAGGTAGCGCCCGCTGCGGTCCCAGCTCAGGCCGCAGACCTCGGCCGAGTGGCCGCCGTCGGAGAGCGAGGCGGCCACGTGCTGCCTCGCCCTGACGTCGTGGTTGAGGATCAGCGAGTCGCGGCCCCCGCTGGAGAGCGTCGAGCCGGACCAAGCCAGCGACGCGACGCGGGCGGCGTGGCCGCGCAGCGAGCGCAGCTGGCGGCCCGCGGCGGCGTCCCAGAGCTGCACCTCGTGCGCGCGGCCTGCGCCGGCGCGGGCGACGCCGACGGCGACGTGGCGGCCGTCTCCCGCCCAGGACACCGACGAGACGTAGTCCCCCTCGGCGGCGCCGTCGCCCCCGGCCTCGAAGTTGAGCACCGAGACGGTCCCGTCCGAGGCCTTCCAGAGGTAGACGTCGCGGCCGAGCCCGACGGCGAGCGTGTTCCCGCTCGACCAGGAGAGAAGGTTGAGGTAGAAGTCGTCGACGAGGTCGGGCGCGTCGAGCACGCGCTCGGGGCCCGACGGGACGGGCGCGCGACGGGAGGCGAGGAGGGCGGCGGCGGCGGCGGCGGCCGCGGCGGAGGAGGCGGAGGCGCGGGGGAGGGAGATGGGGGCGGCGGGGGCCTTTGGGGGAGACATTTTTTTTTGTTTTTTTTTGGGAAGGGGGGGGGGCAGAGAGGGCCAAGGGAAGTGGTGAGAGGGGGCGAGGGGCGAGGGAGCAAGGCGGGAAGCGTTGAGAAAGAGGAGAGAGAGAGGGAGAGAGAGAGAGAGAGAGAGAGAGAGAGAGAGAGAGAGAGAGAGAGAGAGAGAGAGAGAGAGAGAGAGAGAGAGAGAGAGAGAGAGAGAGAGAGAGAGAGAGAAGGGAGAG
>Ga0114918_10001372_pt1 | contig 21804 bp, 21 predicted proteins | sample LantaG_FD_87015 | JGI IMG/M metagenome (GOLD analysis project Ga0114918, IMG submission 87015) | Deep subsurface microbial communities from Baltic Sea to uncover new lineages of life (NeLLi) - Landsort_02402 metaG | ecosystem: Environmental > Aquatic > Marine > Oceanic > Sediment | place... | reverse complement strand
TCGCATTCCTCCATGAACAATATTGTCTTGCACAACCTTGATCTTATGCACATTGTTTCGACTAAACACCTCAACTTCTTCTGTATCGGTTATAGCAATACAGATTCCATTATCCAAAACAGTAAAGTTAACTCCGTATCCTTGAATATCCTGAGCAATTCTGGGTTGTGATATAGTCTTTGTATCAACAGCATAGACAAATCGATCGTACTTGCCATTTTTTGCTGCTGTAATCATCAATACGCCACCTTCATATTTTGCATTGATGATCTGATACCCCTCAAGATCCTCTAGCTTATGTTGAGCACATTGACCGCTATCGGGAAATACAGAAGCAATATACGAACCCAATACATTTTGTATCGCTACTCCTGGAAACATCTGAGTTGCTTGTTCCATCACGGTTCCAACCAATTTTGCAGCAACTACGGGTTTATATTCAGGACCAACAAACTCAATCTCCAAAATCTTGTCTAACTGCTTGGCGTAGATTCTTCCTCCGGTAGACATTAGATCGGTTGCCTGAATATCATTTATTGCCACATTAGTTTGCATTTGAACATTATAGAGTTTAATCTTTTCATTCTCTATCCTGGCTGCAAACGGAGTCGAACCGTAATAACCAATCGCACAGGGCATTGGGTGCATGATGTGTTTTCCATCTTTGATTCTAAAACCATTCTTACACACAACACATTCATTACCAAAATTAGGCTCGTAATGAACAATATTCCAATCACAATCAAAAAGTTCCTTAATCTCGAAATTGTCACTATCAGAAACAGTGGTTACGATAGTTACAATATCTGTGACCATACCACCCTCAACAGGAGGAGCACAACGACGACCATCTTCAAAAACTGCTTTATACCAATCTCTCCAATTAGAAGGAATCACATCGAACGGAAGACAACACTTTGGCATATTTACTGCGTTATTGAAAACAGAAACATTACCATTCATTCTTGCATCGAACCCCTTGAGTTTAGGATGTTTTCCTTTATATGGGTGAATTCCGACAAACACCTGAAAAGAAACTACCGCAAAAGAAAACCAATCTGTATCTGTACTAAACTGTCCAGGTTTTGCGTGTCGGTCTCTAATGCTTTCCATAATAGCTGTTGCAGGATAGGTAGATGTCTGGTAACTATCTACATCAATGAAATAGACCTCCTTAAAATCCTTGCTTGTCAGGAAATTCATTTCATTCAAATCAACAACTAAAATATTGTTACCATGAATGTGATCCACAGTGTCACGCATATTTTGAACCATAGAAAATGACATTTCTGGTGTTATCGCGTTTCGATCCTTAAACGCCTTGGTGAATATCTGACAAAGAGATACATTCTTTGGAATATACCGCATTGTATAGCCAATAGCCTTTTTCCCAGAATAGATAACGTCTTCTGGTTTGATGATGTTTGGACTTGTCAGAACCGAAAGCTCACGAATTTTACCTGCTGGAATCATCTTTGAATTATCAGTATAGACCTTAAACGCCTTCGATCCCTTAGCGTACACTGCTCCTTCGCCACCTTGAGCCAGAAAGTCTCTCTTATTCAGAGTAATAGTTTTTCCGTTGATTTGGACTTTAGGCATATCTAGTCCTCCAAATATACAACGGCCATAGAAACATCGTCAGACGGAAGAGAACTTTCCTTTTCGCACTTCCTTAGGTGCTTTCTCATTCTTCTCTTTACAAACTCTCCCGTATAATTCTTATAGGCCGTTAACTCTTTCATAGTATCTACAAAAGATTCTTCAAATGTCAAAACCCCATCAGAGGCAACACCCACAAATTCATATTCGTTCTTTTGCAAAGTGATCGTATAAAATTGAGACTCAGTAATATCTTTTGATGAATATTTATTAGTAGCATATGTTATTCTTTCCATACTACAAGACTCTCGGTAATGTTCGAATCGTGCGTTATCGAGTAAATAGCTTGGATAAAATGGACTTCCTGATGGATATTCGATATTCCACAATTCCAAATCTTCATTCTTCTTATTCTTTGCAAATACAACTCCATCACCTCCAACGACAATGATCACCTCGTCGCCTTTTACTTCTAAATAGAGAAGTGTTGCGTCTAAACATTGCGGAGAAAGCCTAAGCCCAATACCGCACTGAGAAGCATACCCTATAGTCGTTCTCATCAACACATCGCTAAATAGTTTATCTTCTTCTGGATTCCCGACAGTTGCTCCACAAATCACAGAAGAACGAACTAAATATCGAGATCCAAAATCAGTTTCCGGAGAAGCAGAACATCCATCTGAAACAATTGCCACGGGATTTCCATTTGCGTTGATACCTGCATATGCATAGTCCTGACAAATCATATGAGATTTACCTATGGAAAAATAAAAATCACTATTCATATTTGCACATCCTTATATCTTCCTAGCGTCAAATGAAAACCAAATTCGGGTTTTTCGCTTAAACCAAGTTTATGTCTCAACTCAATTAATGACTCACTTCTAACCGATAACCAAACATAAGTGTCTCCGAATGAAACTTTACTTTGATACTCAAAATCCATCAATCCACCATCATTCCAAAACCAACGTTCTTTGTTTTCTGGTTCGCCCTCTCCTCTCACCACAGAGATATGAGATCCATGTTTTGGCTTATGAAGACTATCTTGCATCTTTCTTTCGACCATCATTCGATAATAAGATACAAGATCATCGCAACATTCAAGAATGACCCACCAATCACCGTAGGGGTAATATTTTAATTTTCCTTGTGATTTATGCCACATAACAATCTCCTGACATTAGGGTGAGGACCCATAAAGAATCCCCACCCCGTATCAATTAAAACGTCAGAGACTGCGATGGACCACCGGTACCAAGTGCGCTACTCTGGGAACTAATTGAAGAAGACACAAACTTTGCCAGCTTCGCCAAAGTCTTAGAATCTGCATCTCCAAGACCAATATATTGAGTAAAACCAACTTCATTCTTAAAATCTTCTAACTCTTGATTAAGGCCAGAATCTACATTAACACCAACAAGAATGGTTACCAAACTCTCAAGGTGCTCATCCTTATTGATTTTGGCCAGAGCCTTCTTCACCTGATTGAGAGTGTTGGTAGAATCGTTCTCTCCACCATCAGTAATTACGACGAGAATTGCATTAACATCGTAATCATTATCAACCAGATCCTTCCCATACACTCCAATGGCCTCAGTCGCATTCTCAGAAGCATCATACAGAGCCGTCAAACCACCGGAACCAATGCAATTATCGTAATCTGCTGCATTACATTCACTAAGAGGCTTGAAACCGTGTACTTCGTTCAGGGTGCTGCTAAAAGTCTGCAACCGAAGCATAAGATTATCTGCACGAGGAGATTTTACACATGCCGCCACAATCTCCTTCAAACACTTCTCCATTTCCTTTTCATAATTGAAGACACTGCCGCTAGCATCCTGACAGATGGAAACGAGGGTATATTCGGTTGCTCCAAGCTCGTCAATACTGGCTGCCGAAAACCCATACGGCGATACATTCAAAGTACTAGTTACCATATCCATCATACTACTCCTTTCAAAAACGATAAACATCTAGCAAGAACTTCTTCGAAATCATTTTTAAACTCATAATCCCACACTACCAAAACATCATATCCATCCTTTTTTATAGTTGATATTTTATCTAACTCGTATTCTCTAGCTTCCCTTACTGTTTTATCTGGATGAAAAACACACCAACCAATTTCTTCATCATCTTGTTCTGGTTTGGGGTGAAATTTAGAACCATTATATTCTATACACTTTTTTAATAGACTGTTGACAAAATCGTATTTGAAATATACATCTTCTCCTATCTTCTTCTTTACAAATTCTCCGCTGCATTCTGCAAAATAGGTTTTCTTCTTTTCGTCATCACTAAGTGCATTAAAAATCACCCAAAAAACTCTTTGACTTTCTTTTGACGCACACCGACTAAGATAAGCTGAACTTGGAACACCATATCTTTCCAATAATGTTTTTTTGTGTTTATTTCTAACCTCTTCTGATTGATGGCAATATTCCACTCCATACTTTTTCAAACAGGTTTCTCTACTTTTTTGTTTCGTTTCCTCCAGTTGAGAAACAAACTCCACCCCATATTTCTTCAGACAAGTTTTCTTCTTTTTTTCTTTAACTTCTTTTGATTGTGCAGCACTATGCGTTCCGTACACTTCAAGACTCTTTTTTCTTCTATGACTTAAAGATTCTTCTGTTTGAAAATAAGTTCTTCCTTCGTAGTTGTTTCTTTGTGTTTCCATCATTTTTTTTGTGGCACAATCCCTACAATTAGATCCTTCTTTAAATCCCCTCAATCTTATTTTAGCTTTTTTTCCGCAAACACAAATATATTCCAAAACTTGATCGTTATCTTTGTATTCTATTGTTAATAATTTACATCCTCTTTGAGAAAAAATATTTCTGACTTCTTCTAAAGAATGCTTTTTCTTTCCAACACAATTTTGACACTTAGGATATCGCCGAAAATTTGCAAAACTCTTTTTAATAATTTCTCCACAAGCACACTTATACGTTAGTTTCTTAGTTGTTCCCTTGTACTTTTTGGAAATCAGAAAACAATCATTCTCTTCAAAAAAAGACTTAATATACTCGTAACTGTGCATCAGACACCCTCCTTATTGCGCAAAACTGTATAGGACATTCCACGCAATAAGGAGAAAATATCAAATAATTACGAAAAAATCTCTGTAGTATTGCTCAATTTCATTCCTTTTTTAACCATATCTTCAACAAAAGATTCTCCATCTTTATCAAAGGTAGGAACACTCGAAGATGCATCTTCGAGCAAAATCAACTTCCCAACATAGCTGCTATCAGCAAAATTATTACAAATATCACGTACCGTAAAATTAAGACAATGAGATAGAGCCTCACCCGCAACCAAGATGATATCAGCATCTTCCAGCGTCTTGATTAAACCCGTATTGAGTTGGGTCGTCACATCTGCGGGATCCGGAACATCAGCCTGAATTGCGCTATAGTGCTCGGTCCAAGGATTACTACCCTTCGTGACATAATCAACAATCTTGAAACCCTTCTCCCACTCATTCAAAGCATCAAAGAGTGGAGCAGTTACCTGGGCTCCATCACTACCGATCAGACAGTGAGGCGGCCATACGCAGAGAGGATAACGAGCATTTGCCTCCAGAGCACGAACATAATCATATGCACGTTCATGACAACTCGGTTGCTTTGTCCTCCAAGTTCCTGCCTCAAAATCAGAAGCAGTGATGATGGTGAAAGGATCCGGACTTGCTCCATCCTTGCCTACCCAAAAGATCGGGTGTGCAATATCGACATAGTGGTGACTGTCGAGAGTAACGTGGATCGCAGAGAGTTTATCTTTCACTCTCCTCACCATATCGGCCAAACGATTCATGTCCTGATCCGCACCAGCAACAAACAGAGCACCATTCGGATCACAAAAATCCTTATGAGGATCAATTACCAGCAAATGTACGTTCTTCATCTTGTTTCTCCTTTCCTAAGCAGAATATTCATCCAAACCAAAAGTCCATTTTGCAACATCAACAGCTTTAGAATCACCAGTTTCTTTCCCAACTCCGTCACCAAGCTTCACAACTTTAATATCATTTACACTATAAAGTTTGATGACCATATTCAGCGCCTTGACTCCTACGTCATTTGTCAAGTTTGTTCCGATACCAAAAGAACACTTTATCTTTCCTTCGCAATATCTCACAAGATCTCTAACGGTTGGCACATCCAGTCCATCAGAGAATACAATTGTCTTATGGAGAGGGTCGATTCCTAGACTCTTGTAATGCGTGATTATCCTGTCGGCAAAAAGCTTCGGACAACCAGAGTCATGGCGCACTCCATCATATTGCTTTGCAAATCCCTTATCAAAATCTCTTAAAAACGCATCTAAACCAAAAGTATCAGTCAACACAATTCCAAGATCTCCACGGTAAATTCGATTCCAGTCCTCCATAGCGTAACGATTAGCATAACGAAGTCCTCTTAGTGCAGACTCAGCCATAATAAACTCATGTGCCATAGTACCAATCGGTTTAATTCCATAATCCATCGCAAGCTTCACATTCGAAGTTCCTACTAAAGAACTTCCTGCATATTCCATCAAATCAGCAAGAACTTCTCTATGATTGCTTGCAGAATATCTCCTTCTCATTCCAAACTCTGCAACTTTTGCTCCAATCTCAAGAAACTCTTTCGCTTTTGCTTTGTTTGTTGCTTCTCGAATAAAACGATCCTTGGGTGCTTGTCCTGTCATTTTAAAATACAATTCACTAATCATTGCCATCAGCACAACTTCCCAAAAGATAGTAGTTTTCCACGGACCCTGAATTCGAATATCAAGTTCTCCTCCCCTCTGCTTGATGGTAACTTCATTAGGGTCATATTGGAAATTCTTAATGAAATCGATATAAACAGGAGATAAGAAAGGACATTCTGTACTAAGAAAATCCACTTCTTCTGGGGTGGTTTCTACATGCCGACACCAATTTACAGCATTCCGAAGTTCTTTTTCGAAACCCTCTGGAAATGGAGTTTTACCTCGATTGGTAAAGCGATATTCGACGTGTACGGAGGGGAACAGGAAGAATATTACTTGCCCCATGGTGAGCTTATACATATCCTGTTCTATTGTGCTGTTAATCATTGTCTTTCTCCTTTCGCATCAACGCATCTAGAGTTTTAACGGATAAATTGTCTTAGACCGTAAAGTGGTCTCCTGTTATTTCAACAAATTTGCAGCTCTTCTCTCTCAGTATTGCCAAAAGAGGTCTGTGTTCTTTAACTACATCTTCATCAGACAATGTTTTTTCATCAAACCACTTCAACTCACAAATATCATCATCTGGAGTTGGTTTTCCAAATGTATGTATTGCCTCAAAAAGTATCGTGACAATCCCATCAGCTTCTCTTCTGTATCTCCAATCATCTACATAGTGACTTTCGAGATAACGTGGTTCGGATACTTCAATGTGAGCCTCTTCCTCTACCTCTCTCCGGGCATTCTCTTCAAATGTAGTCTTACCCTGAGCAAAACCTCCGATAAAACGATATAGATCTTCGTTTTCCTTTCGGGCCATCAGGAGCTTTTCTTTCTTCTCGTCCCAAATTGCTATGTCTACTGTCGGATGAACCTTGGGATACTGATTGTGAGCAGCCCAAATAACTCCTGCTCGAAAATCAGGACTAGCCTTTACTCTGTCTCCGATCTTCTTTCTAATCTCACTACCGGACACATATGATTCTTGCTCCATCTCACATGTTTCATACTTGCCAACGTAATGTGAGATAAACGATTCTCTCCCACCATAGAGCGTTACTGTGGATGTTGGACGAATGTTATCACTAATCTGTTCATCCAGACGCCTACTCCACTTTTCGTCATTCCCAACATCCTTTATATAAAAGACCTTAATGTCAGGATATTTGCTAAGAATCATTTGTTTTCTGGCTTCAAAGTCCAAAGGATTATTTCGGGTTACTCTGGCGGGAGAAAGACCGAGAAAGATAAGAACCTTCTCGTGATCTGCAGCTACGCTATCAATCAAATCTTGGTGGGCTTCGTGGAGATCGTCAACCTGGAAGCGACCAACGAGAACTCCTACATCTGTTTTTTCTTTTTTACGCTTCATACTGTCTCTCCTAAAAAAAATGCACCGACCAAAATCCAGATGGTCGATGCATAGAAAGGCAGTCTGAAGGGAATTCGTCTATTATTATTCTAACGAACTCTTTTTGTCTTACTCTCTTCAGCCGCTTGCATCAACGCATCTGGCTTCGTATGTATAGTATCCCGAAAAAGAGCAAAGTCAACAAAAAATATGAATTATTTTCCCATATCTTCTATCTTCTTCAAAATGGCTGGACGGGATTCTTCCATGATGTCCTTCCAATCCTCGTAATTTGCAGTCCTATCTTCAAATTTTCTCTCATTAAAATTCTTGATAAAACGACCCTCAAATTCTTCAAAGTAAGATCCGTAAAGATGATAAGAGTCTACCATATGACAATATCTTCCAACTCTTACTTCTCTGTCTGCAAGCTCCGATACTCGTTCTGCGATCTTTTTCTGAAGCATTGTCAAAGCAAACATATTCATAAATGCCGCTTTGTATGCATCATTTGAATGAAAACGAACATTAGTATTTAAAAACCAAAGACCGTTTTTGTCTTCAATGATTCTGCTCCATATTGATTGAAGGCAATTATGTGAAATTATACCATTTACAATCATTGCATGGTCTTTGTGATCTACTTCAAAATCATAAACGTCTTTTGTCCCAGTTTCCTCACAAGAAATCACCGGCAAATAAACACCAATGTCTGTAACTTCAAAAGAACAATATTTAAATCTCAAAGACGGCTCGTAATCTTCATCTAACATTCTTGAATTCCATGGTTTCACTTTCTTTATCTCGTTAATAGAAACTCCTTCTTTCTTTGCCTTTTTTAAAGCATCAATGTGCTCCATTCTTTTTATTAAAATTTCTCTAGAATTCTGAATCGAAGCTTTGACTGCTAAATACTTTGCCTGTTTTCTACTGTCTAATCTAAAATCAAACACATCAAAACATTTTTCAATTTGAATAATGCTATCAATATGAATAATTCTAGTATCTCCATTATCATAAATTGTATGCACTATTTTTAAATCAGACAACAAACTAGAAACAAAGTCTACACACTTTGTCCAATTCATTCCTAATTGGATACTTGGTCTAAGTTTGTTCAATACAACAGAACCCTCTGCAGAAAAAATACCAGTAAGAAAGTCCTTTTTTTCTTGTTTGCTTTTTAATTCAACACAAACTTCACAATTTTTCTTTTTCCCAACAGGAACGCCCAAATTTTTTAGTTTTTCCCATAATAATTTATCTGTAACTTCTATCTTTTTACTGTCTCCTCCATTCGGAACCAATTCAGATCTAATAAACTTTTCTTTACAATTGATTTTATTTCCAGTATGTTGAGAAAGATATTCATAAACCCAAGTATCGTCACATTTAGGATGCATTCCAAAAGATACCACACAACGTGATATTTTTCTTTCTCCCCCACAATACCCAGAAGAAATCCAACCATCACCTAAAAAATAACCAAGAATTATAGAGTCATTAACATTATACCCAGAAGTAGCAGAAGAAACAAACAAATGACTCTCTTTATCAATATCACACGCTAAACTCCACCCATTTTCAGTAAGTAAATTTTGAGACAATGAAACCTCTGTTTCATAATCACCAAGTGTTTTGATTTTTAAACAATCATCCTTTTTAGAAAAACAATGCGAAACTTCTCTTTGCATTAAACCTTTTTCTAAATCCCATGCATATATAGTATCTCCATTCTTTATGTTTTCTATATTTATAAATCCATTTGGAGTTGATACCTTCGATCCAGCTACAAAACAAGCTGGATCGTAACATTCATTATCTTCGTCAACCTTCCAAGTAATCGCCTGAGCCCTTCTTGTGTAAGGAGACTTGGCAAGCTTTTGTGCGATAGATTCGATCTGGTCAAAGACACCACCTTGAACAGTATACTCGAACAGACGCTGGTGATATGTGTTATGACAATAAACTCCAGAACCAATAAAATTATGGTCTTTATGATCTACAGAAATATCTATCAAATCTATTTCTTTATCAATAACTTCCACCAATTCAACTTCGGAATATACAATACCATTATGAATATTATCTCCTAGTAATTCGCATGGAGATAATTCATTCACGTAGGATAAATTCTTAGCATCGTTTTCTTTTAGCAAAGCATAACAATAATCTCTATATTTCAAATACATATTAACTCTACATTGTTTAGAAAAACTAAACGGGAAGCTAAATTTTTCAACAAACAGATCTATATATTTTCTATCTCCTATTCTAATTCCCATAGACACTTTATCGTTTGATTCAAATGTTGTAATAGGATGAAAAACTATTCCAAAGTTACTATACATATCAATCAGATCAATCATAAGATTACTCAGAGATTCCTTTAATTTTATATTTTTATTTTGCCTTAAATAAAAAGATGTTCCAATTCCTTTTGTTTTCTTACTAGGCGCACTCATTTCTGCATCGGCAAATCCATTCAAAAAACATCTCTGTACATCTAAATCATTACTATTTTTAATCCAAAAAGGAACTTTATAATCACAACAGTTTTTTCTGCCCGTTGGTACTCCCAAACAATAAAACAAAGCCCACAAAGAAGTATGACCACATGAAAAAGTCAAAGATGTTCCGGAAACCTCTCTGTCTTCAATTTTACACGATTGATGGATTGGCCTTATTCTCTCACAAGAAAATCCCCAATCCATTATAATTTTTCTAATCCTTAGTAAAGCTGTAAATTCTCCCGAAAAACCAACCTTTCCTCTACCGTAATTTCTATCACTGTCATCTACACTAGAAAGCCAACCATCACCAAATAAGTATCCCATAATCGAAACAACTTCAGCCGCAGTCTTTCCTCCTAGCTCAAAAGGTAACAAATTCTTTTCTTCAAGCTCTTTGATTATTCTTTCTTTGTTCATATTGAATGGTATGGCTAGAATATCATCTCTTGTAACAATAACCTCGCCACAATCGATACTTCCTAAATCAACATTCTCCTGACCATGATAAACAGCCAACAAGTCTCCTTTTTTAATTTGTTTAGATTTGACCCAACCGAACCCACAAAGATATAAAGGGTGCGATCCAGAAACAATAATCGGTTCACAGTCTCTGATTTTTATTCTAATCGGAAAACATCTTGAGGTCACTTTGTCGATCACATCTGAAGGTTCTATTTTATAAATTTCCGTATCTAAACTTAACACTCTATCTTTTACAGAAACATCTTTTATTCTCTTTAATGAATAATCTTCCATCATTATTGGTGTTTCTGGATGTACACAGTATTCCCAACGAGTATCTTCTGGATCATTTGGGTCACGAACGAGATGATCTTTTATCCCATCCGTTACTTCCATAACATATTCTTGAAGATCTTCAGGTCCACCGGGGAAGTCAAGATGAATCATGGGTTCTGACAATGGGTTCTGTACGCACATAATCATAGTGCAATCTTTACTCGGAGGATCTTCTGGCTTATCGTATTGGGTTTTGATATCACAACCACCCGAATGAAGGGCTACTAGGGATCTTTCCCAAGTCTCTGCTAAACTAAAAGCCGATGCTGCTAGAACTGGAATGTTTGCCTGTTGTCCTTCTTCCATCTTTTCTCCTAACTTGCCAAACTAAATCTTTCACAATGTTCTCGAGCATGATCTATACTACAAAAATTGAATCCTGCTTGGGTTTTATTAGCCGAAATAAACCTTCCGCACCTCAAGCACTTTCCTGCCATTACTTTCTTTTTGCATTCAATAAACTTTGGGTGATTTTCTACGGGGACAACATCATCAGGCTTTTCTTCTCCGTCTGATTCTGCCGCACAAAGAACAAGCCAACTAACAAAAAGCTCAATGGGAACACTCAGAGCCTCCGATTGTCTTAATCCTTGCTTCCCCAAAAAACGAATAAAATCCTGAAGTAAATCGCTAGCATTTATAAATCGATTGAACTCTCTGATTCTGTTACCTTTATAAACCACCTTTGAGTCTTTATCATCTACAGTAAAATTTCCATTCTTCTGCATTTGAATCAAAGTACCGTCAGGCATTTCAATCGTAATTTCATTTCCATCTTTAAGTAAAAGTTTGTCTGAACAATCTAATATCAAATTTCCATCGGCAGCAAAACTCAAACGTAAATTTTCTATTTGGTCAATCTGTGGAGATGCAGTTGTAATGTATTGAGGAGAATTATTGTTATAAAATATACTACTACCACTACTAACAGATCCAGAAACAGAGAGAGATGTTGGACTGGTCATAGTATTAGTGGTGGTATTTGACGTTGTACCAACATAAGACGACATGGTAGAAGATATCATTTGAAAAACTCCTAACTCTACATCAAATATAAAATTGCCACCAGGGCCAACTCGAACCTCTGCTCTTTGAACACTAGCAGATCGTCCTATTATTTTTTCGCAATCTTCGGGTGTTTCGAACAAACACTCTTCAAATTTTTTCTTTAATTCATAAATCATTTGATCATGAATTGATTGTACAATACATTTTCCCTGAGGATTTAATTCAAGCAATGCAGGCATATTATCTCAATCCAATATTGAGCCATTTCTCACGAATAAATGCAGAAGCCGTAGATGTTTTCATAGGAAGAACATTATGCTTCCAAACTCTTCTTTTGCTTACATCAACTCGTTGTTCTCTGCTATCCCAACGATCACTTAAGATTTTCCCATCCTTAATTACACGGCAATGTTCATGACTACAATAAGGACATTCAACAATATGATTTCCATCAATAGAATGGTCAAGTTCTGCGATAAAATTCTTTGAGCAATTCGTACAATTCATATCAGAACGAACTAAGCCTTCGCCCCATAGAATATCGTACTCTGCCTTTCCCATAATTTAAACCCTCAATTCACTAAGAGCGTTTTGGATGCCATCAATCATTGCGCGACTTGCTCGTCCAAATCTGCCAACCTTATCTGTCATTTCATCAAGAGCTTTTTCGTCTATCGGATTTCCCATAAGTTGACGACTCTTAGAAACTCGTTCGGCAGCAGAAATAAGGTGATTTGCACAAGCATGTCTTACTCCATCAGGCATTCCTTCTTCGATAATTCGGTCCCATGGAAAAGCTGTTTTGTCATGCCATGTCCATTTAAGGTTATCATCGCTTTTCTTTCCGTTTGGATCCCAAGAAAAATGCTCTTTGAATCCATCTTCGGGCATTGCATCTCTGTATTCCATAGGCGGTTTTTTAGAAACATCAAAGACTGAATAAATCACCCTGCCACCTTCTGTGTTCTCCACAAAAATCAAGCTACCATCTTCATGCTCGGCCCAACAACCCATCGAAAGTTCATCACGATTTACAGCTCTCGCACCCGGAACATCTGTGGTTGACATCTTTTTCTCCTTATTTTCTTTGTTTCCAAAGTTCACACATACCGTGTTCACTCCAGCCTGAAAACATTACACATTCATCATCTACGAAGCAAACCCAACCTCTCTGCTTCGTAATACTTTCACCAGTAGTGCATGGATGATGTCGATCTTCGAAGTGATTAGCACAGTTACAACAACACCTACCCAACCCAGGTTCTCCTTCTTTTTCGCAGTTCGATTCCATTCTACTTCTCCAGCATTTTTCTCACTACATCTACCACTTCTTGAACAGTCTTACAATTATAAAAGTCTCCGTCGTCCATTACAATGTCAAACTCATCTTCAATCTCAACAATAGCTTCTGCAAAATCAAGAGAGTCAAGACTTAGATCAAAGTAGATATTACGACTAAGATTGACTTCTGCTTCTCCCCCACTCTCTACTACTATTTTTTTAAAAGCCCCCAAAATAATTTCTTCTATTCTGCCAATCATATTCCCCCCTTCTTTTTCTCCTATTCAACAATATAAAATTTGTTGACTACAACCAAGACCAATTCTTTCTAGTACTAATTGCAGATATGCATGTTCTGTGTACACCAAATTCTTCGGCTATTTTTTTCTGGCTCATCTTTTTTTCTGCCAACATGTCTTTTATCTTTAAAACATCTTCTACTGAAAGTTTGTTTTGAGAATTGTTTGTTCCTTTTGCACTCATTGACATCTTTTTCTTTGTTTTTTTTGTGTTTTTTCTACCTGTATGAACCCTTTTAGAATTCTCTCCTATTATCTTCAGCGTCTCTTTTGAGTGCTTTTTTCCATAGAAGTGATTCTTGGTGCCAATCTTTTCTTTCATCCGACTTCTTCTTATCTCTTTATTTGGGTCAAATGTAAATGTATCTCCTCCATCTCCTCCTTCTGATATATTATAACCTTTATCATGATTTCTTGAATCAAAATCACGAATAAACTTTTTCTCGCAATCATTCATTTCAATTAATGAAAGGCACTCTTTTAAAACGCTCCATTCAAAAGAGTTAAAACCATAATGTCTCAAAGCTTTGTGAAAATATGATCTTCCTGTTATATGTTTTGATTTGTGTTCTTTAATTCTTTTAATTAAGGTTTTCTTTGTTTTCCCGATATAAACTTTATCATTAACTTTATTTCTGGCTACATATATTAACATTCTTTTCCTTTATATCTCACCTATAAATTCACCACTCTGATACATTTTTAGAGTTTTTTGAGACATATACCAAAAATAAGAGCCGCAATCGATCAATAGTTTCTTACCTGAATCAGAAATGACTAAAGCGTTACTTTGACCCTGATCTTTGTTAAATGCCGACCCTGCTCCAATAAATTGAATTTTCATATTTTCCCTTTTTTAAAAGACTCAGCAAACAAATAGAGGGTACGATTCGTAGTATAACGCAACTTATTACTAATTGTGCTAACATTCTCGGTCAACAACAAATTTTATCTTCTAATTAAAGAAATTCCTGGACTAAAAATGAAGATTTTTCAATGTTTTCTCTACTATGTAGTATTGAATAAATCGTTTACCTAATTGGCTTTAGAAAGTAATATGAAGACAAATAAAACCGAAAAAATTCTGTTGATTTTAGCAACACTGGGTTTATTTGCCGTAGTCCCACTTGCTAAATTACCACTAAATACATGGACTTACTGTATTATTATTAGTGTTCTATTATCTATTGTTCTAAGTGCTCTATTACAAAGATCTTGGCGATATTATACGCAAAAAAACATTGAGATTAATATGAGCAAAAAAATCTACCATGTTCAAAAGAAAGCTACCCGTTACAAGAAATTTCTTAACCAAATATCAGAAGGGCTTATCGTTATTTCCAATAATGATACCTGTAAATATGCAAATTTTTCGTTTTGCTCTCTTGTTGGTCTTGCCGAAAATGATGTCGTCAATAGTCCTTTGTCTAAATTCTTTTCACATAACATTCCTACTGATAATCCAATTACATCAGAATGTATATTATGGGGACAGAATAGCGCACGTATTCCGGTTTTAATATCTACTTCTATTATATCCAGAGAAAATGATGGTGAGATACTTATTAGCATAATTGATCTACAAGAAATCAAAAAACTCGAAAAAACACTATAAGAATCAAAAGAACTTTCTTCTGCAGCATTCGATTCATCAAGAGCTGCAATTTTCATTATAGATGCAAAATCACATGAAATTATTAGTACTAACGAATCTGCCTGTACTCTAACTGGATATCAAAAATCAGAAATGAAAGGAAAAGTATGTAATCTATTTATTTGTCCATGCACCAGAAAACAATGTCAAACTAAAATATCTCACGATCTTTCGTTCTCCAAGGAAGAATCCATCCTTAAAAAAGATGGTTCCACATCGCCAGTTCTTCGAAGTGCATCTCTAATATACTTAAAAGGGAAAGAATGTATTTTTGAAACTGTAATTGATATCTCAAAAAGAAAGAAAGCTGAAGATCTCATTATAAAAACTCAACATCTTGAATCTATTGCCACACTAGCTTCTGGCATTGCTCATGAATTTAACAACATCAATCAAATCATGAATGGAACCATTGACGTTTTTTTTCTTGATAACAATGATAATGATGTTCCTCCTCATGTAAAAGAATCACTATCTACTATTAAAAGCATGATCGAAAGAGGAGCAATCATCACTAATGACTTAATGATCTTTACAAGTGACACCAATGACGGATCCAGTAATATTTCACCTCTAGAAATCATCAAAGAAGTTCTATTTGATTTCAGAGAAGACATTGAAGAATTCGACATCACTATCGAAAACAACATCCCCGAAGATCTTTATATATATGCTAATCAATCAGAAATAAAAAGTGTATTTGTCAACCTATTATCTAACGCCATTCATGCACTAATAGATACAGAAAAACGAATCATATCTATTTGTTATACCAATCTCAAAGACGGGAATGTGGAAATCTTCATTAAAGACAACGGATGTGGGATCGAAGAATATAATCTAAACAAAATATTTGACCCATTCTTTAGCACAAAAGGTGTTTATGCCGAATCTGGATCATCACAATCAGCATTCGAAAGTAGAGGTCTTGGGCTTTCTGTGTGTCATACCATCTTGGAAAAACATCATAAAGGAAAAATCCGTATCTATAGCGAACCAGGAAAAGGCACTAAAGTCTCTTTTTCTCTTCCTCAAATGCAATAAAAAACCGCATCGTTAAATGCGGCTTTTTATTCAAAGATTATTTCGTATTAAAAAAGAGACTAATCAAATTTTCCTTCTTTATGAGCATTCTGAATTGCTTGAGTGGCTTCTGCCTTAGAAAGATTTGGCTTTTCATCCTGCATATCAAGAATGAGCTGTTTTGCCTTGCCAACCCCAGGACCTCCCTTGACCTTAAGAATGTCCATAATCTCCTTACCATCAAGAACCGACTTCGTTATTACTGGAATCTTGGCGTTTTGAAGTTCTTTAATACGCCTTCTTAATTTATGAACATAGTCATTAGGAGGATTCTTTCCTCTTGAATCTGCTTCAGCCATATCTAGAACATCTTCTAAATCATCACCCATATCTCGAATGAATTTGCGAAGTGCTTTATCAGTAGCATCCTCGAGACTATGTGGTCTCATGTGATTTTTTACCAGAGACAGAACTTTCTTGATCGTTTTGGAATCTATCTTAAACTTGCGTAAAATCTCTTCAGCAATTTCCAAACCTGCTTCTTCATGCTTTTTGTATTTTACTCTTCCATCTTCGCTTACAGCACGAGCAATAGGCTTACCAATATCATGTAAAAGAGCAGCTAATTGCGCTTCAACTGTGTTTTTGGCTTCACCTATAACGTTCAATGTGTGATCAATTATTTTATCATCTTTTTTGTCTTCTGTATCAATATGATGTTCGGAATCGTGACGCATTTCTAATGGCTTCAGTTTCTCCATCAGAAAACTAAGAGCATTCAACTCTTCTCCGCCCTCTTCGACTTCAACCTTATCCATACCAAGTTCTTTAGATAAAGCAATGGCTTCTCTAAGCTTTCCGTATTTTATAACCTTCAACAATTCATCACGAATACGTTCAGAAGAAAGAATATTCAGTCTATGCACATTCTTTTTGACAATACCCTTAACATCATCTGGGATATTCCAACCATATTTTACCTTGAACCTAATCAAACGAATCATACGAAGTGGATCGTCTGAAAAGATTTTATTTAAATCTACTTTTGGGTGACCTCTTAGAGTACCCTTTTCAAGATCGGATTTACTCACACCAGTAAGGTCTTTGATCTCTCCTGTTGTCATATCCTTAATCAACATATTAACAGTAAAGTCTCTTCTCTTAATATCATCATCAAGAGTCCCATGAGTGGTTACCCTTTGTCTTGTCTCTGGATCGGGAAACGCTTCTTTCTGTGTGTCTGCAAATTCAATTACAGCACCAGCAGTTGAATAAACTTTGTCTCCGACCTTTACGTTTCCACTATCGTCTTCATAAAAAGAAAGAGACCAAATCGGATATCCTTTACCTAACTCGTGAGGACTGTGGGTTGCTGCTTTTCCTTGGCTATTTTTGAGAACTCCATGAAGATGTTCTGCGATCTTCCTAGCACCATCCTTCATCTCAACAACAACATCCAGATCTTTAGGAGGATCAACTTTTCCTGGAAACATCTGAGCTAAAAGTTCATCTCTCACATATCCTCCAACCGCATGCGCAAGTCCAGAAAATGGAGTATCTGGTAAGACAATCTTAAGGACCTTTTCTGCTTCTTGCTCTGCAGTAGAAGCAATAATTAAACGACCAGCTATAAGTCCTTCTCGGTATAATATACTAGCAACTTTCTGTCTCATACTAGCTCTCCGCTCTACGTGTCCCATTAAGGTGCCATCAGAGAAAGGATCAATTGCTTGATTAACAGCTCTCAGTCTAATCTCGGCACCGTATTTGAATCCTAGTTTTATTCCCTCTTGGGCTGCCTTCTTCATAAGCCCAAGAGCATATCCATCTGCCGGATAAAGATAAATATCAGGACCCACATTTGTATCACTTCCGGCAATACGACGCAAGTTCTTTATTAGCTTTGAGTACTCTGGGCCAAATCCTCTGAATTTAACAAAGCTCTTTCCGGAATTATCAGCACCAATGACAGCATATAATCTTGAGGAAATATGATCCTTTTCGTTTGGACCATACGACCAAGCGTTATTTACTACCCAAGTAGGTTGAATTTTATTAGATGGCGCACTCATCAAGTAACCTCATACTATCTTCGGTCATAATAGCTTTACGTTTGATCTTTGTCTCGCTTAAAACAGGATGGCCATTTCTGTCTTCTGAGTATAGAAATGTGCGAATCTTAGCTTTCCATAACAGCTTTAATCCGCTATCTGAAAAATCTTTAGCTACCGCCAATCCTGCAACTTTACCCCAATGTCCATATTTAGCTCTGCTCTCCATTGCGTCCATATATTTTTTGATCTGTCCAAGTAATGCGTGATCTCCTTTATCTTTTTTGAGCTCTAAGATAAAGCAAGTAGCTTCTGGTAATCCTTGGTATGGATCAAACATATCTTGAAAAACAAGATCTGCTCTTTCTTCTGTTATGTTATCAACTATAAATTCTTCACCACGAACCCATACATAAGGAAGCCCCAGAGCGTGTTCTAGGGCCTTCTTATGTTTTGAAATATTACGAAGCATTTCTGCATGCGACTTCATTTATCTATTATTCCTTAACAGGAGCATCATCTTTATCTGCCTTACCAATTGCATCTCTCAGCATATCAATAAGCCCCTTAACAGTCACCTTGTTGATGTTGACAGTTCCAAGAACATTCTTAACAGTTTTTTCATATTTCTGAGAGGAAGATTTCTTAATCAACTCAAAAAGATCGGACTTTACCTCTGCATCAGCAACACGAATAGAAGCTTTGACTTCGGCTGGAGTAATTGGTGCATTAGAAACCAGATCAGCAACAAGATCAAAAATCTGAACAGGAGACTTAGCTGCGAGATCTGGACCTGTAAAACCAAGATTTGACATTGATTTATTAAGGTTTGGATTCTTGAGCTTATCTTTGATTTGTTTCAAATCTTCTTTGGTATCAATTTCTTTTTCTTCTTCGCCTGCAATTCTCATTGCCATTTTTACTTCGTTCGAATCAAGACTGGCCATTTTATATCCCTTCATTTTCTTTTTGACTGACTCTGGAAGAGCTTGATACGTTTTGTCTCTTGACTGATAATCAACCTGAGCACCAGAATCAGCCTTTAAAATTGCACGAACAATTCGAGCAAGAACTTGAGAACGAGCTTTGGCATTAGGATAAGAAGCTTTGCTCTTTGCTTGATTTAAATAACGAAGAGCAGTCTTAGCTCTCTTGGCGCTCAATTCTCCGGTCTTATTGTCAAACAAAGGATACTTATGATTCTTTGGATCACCCCACATATCCTTATTATCCCAATTCTTTTTCTCTGCATCATTCTTCGGCTTTTCTCGTGGGTTTTTGACAGCACTCTTAGCCGCCACCTTAATTGGGCTACCCGTAAGATTAGCTAGATGAATCATTGCATCATTAAAAGATTTGAATTTAAGTTCTTCCATTACATTACCTCCAAAAATCTTCTTATACATTCTTTATCGCAAGCCATTCGTCAATAATATTGTTAATTACTGAATCCTCTTCAGAACTTCTCTTCATAGGATTTCCTTGGGCATCTAGAATTGGACTTGCATCAGAGTCTCCTTCCGGAGGAGCGCTAATTACTTGAGCTTCTTCTGGAGCTTTGTCTTCAGCTGTATCGATATCTTTAGCAAGTTCTTTCAACGATTCCGATAATTTAGGAAGCTCATCTCCAAATTCTTTCTCTGCACGTTTTGCCATTCTTTCTGCCATCTGAAGATACTTTCCAGCTTCATCTTTTCCAATTTTCTTATCGGCTATATCTTTCTTGAAAGCATCAATGAATTCTTTTTGGTGATCAGCATTAGCAGGATCTTTGAGTAACAATTCAAACTCATCTTTTGATATTGTTTCAGAAAAACTCTTGGTCTTCTTTGAAAGTTGAGAAGTAAGATCTGACATATTCTTCTTAACACGATCTTTTTCTGCTTTAGTTGCATCTTCCTTAGCTTTTGTATCTGCAGTATCCTTCTCGCCACCTTCTCCTTTTTCGCCCATCACTTTATCTAAACCACGAGAAAGCAGACCACCTTTTGCTCGATAATAAGGACCGTTATCATCCTTTTGAATTCCCTTAGGATATTTGGCATGAAAATCATCGAATGCTTTATCTTCAGATACATAATCAATCACCTTACCACGACGAGCAAGATCTTTAATCCCTTCAACACGAGCTGCAACAGACTCAATCATTTCCTTGGGAACTTCTTGAACAATCTTCATAGATCCCTTATTGGTTGGAAGTATCTTAGCATCAGCATCAAGTCCGGCATCCTGAAGAGCCTTATCTAAATTCAGAACCTTATTCTTTTTCAGTGCCGACATTAATCCTGGCTTCTTACGAATACTGTCAGCAACGAGCTTCATCATCTCACGACCTTCATCCTGCCATGCAATTTTTACTCGCTTATCAGTAATGTTGGATAAGTGCTGAATCGCATCTTCAGTAGAAGCAAACTTCATTTCGCCCATCTTAAATCTCCTTTAGGAGTAACCATTTCTAAAAACAACTTCTAAATACTCATAACTGTTGCAAAAATATAAGAAAAAACTAAATCTCAACTTCATATTTTTTATCTATTTCTATAATTCATAAGAAAGGCGCATACTCCGAATGAAGAATATGCGCCTAACTTGTTATTCTTACTTGTTTTACTACTTATTTCCTACCCAACAGGCAAGTCTTTTAAATACCCCTCTGCGTTGGATTTAAGTTCTTTCACTCCGCCCTTCTTGATAATTTCTTTAAATTCTTCTTCAAAACAGAAATAAAGACGAATCACTCCGCTATGATCATCTTGCCATCCATCAAGACCCAAATCATCCATTGCAAGCTCTTGATCAATCGTAGCTCCGGCACCAACAGACACACTCTTGGATTTCTTTGGCTTAGAAGTTACTTTAATCTTATTATGGCAAAAACTAGAAGGACCCTTAACAACGCCCTCTGTAGTAGAAAAAAAGCTTCTTGTTATTCCTTGTGGTTCAATTATTCCTCCACATGTCTTTTCTTCTACTTCCATACCAGAATCTAATACTACATAATCATCACAATGCCCCATCAATCCACCACTATCACCATACAACATAGTTTCCGAATCGCCCCATTGATGAACTGCAGGAGAAGAATACACATAACCTCTTGACGTTGTAAGGATTGGTTCTCTGCTAACCTTAGTCTTATAAAAAGCAAATCCAAAAGCAGGAACCGTATTTTCTTTACCAATTACAGCAGATGCAACATCTCTCTTATCTTCGTCTGTAAAGAAAAACTGTCGAACTGAACCCCCATCTTCGGGAATTCTATATCCATCCCACCAAAGCTCTCCGTCTTTTGTGACATAATTTTGTGATGGCCACTCGTATCCGCACTTTTCACAAATTCTACCATGAGCAAAATACTCATCATGAATTGGACATTTATCAATATAACTATGCATCTGAAATCCATCCAAACTCATTCCCGTAATTGGATTCATGCCTTTTACAGAAGGAATAACCGCTGTATTCCAATCCCTTCCTATATTGTCCGTTCTCCAATCAAACCATATTCCAATTTCGGTTTCTA
>Ga0114918_10001371_pt1 | contig 21826 bp, 38 predicted proteins | sample LantaG_FD_87015 | JGI IMG/M metagenome (GOLD analysis project Ga0114918, IMG submission 87015) | Deep subsurface microbial communities from Baltic Sea to uncover new lineages of life (NeLLi) - Landsort_02402 metaG | ecosystem: Environmental > Aquatic > Marine > Oceanic > Sediment | place... | reverse complement strand
TTGAGTTTTGTTTTCGGCTTTTTTCTCTTTATCATTAAGCAACATCTGTTCAATCTTCTTTATTTTTGGCATAATTTCTGCTAAATATTGCATATCTCCACTCATTAAATTATGGTTTTTACAGTGCCATCCATCCTCTTCTTTAACAAAAATATATTCATCAAGTTTAATTTTATCTACATACATCTTGTAATCCCTCCAATTTATTTCGTTTAATATTTAGGACCTTTATTAAACGACTTCTGATTTTTAGCAGAAGCTTGAGTTCGGGCTTTGGCGATTTCATCTTCACTAATCCAATAAGCATCCAAACTATCTTTTCCAACTAACTCTAATAAAAGTTCATTTGGATATAAACAACTTAATCTTCCAGATTTAGGACGATTTGCATTTAAATCAAATAATACTTTTATCATCGCTTCTCTTATTTGGTCAATTGTATATGTTTTCATTTTGTCCTCCACGAGCCAAAGCCCGAATTTAGTTTAATATTTAGACCTTTATTAGTCGACTGTTCCTTAGGAACAGCTTGAGTTTTGTTTTCGGCGTGTTTAATTACAGACCATCTTGAATAGTGTTTTACTTTATCGCATTCATCACTGCAATCTTTCCAAGCTTCATATACAACTGTATCTTCATCAGATGCCTTTTCAGCTATTGCCTTTATACCTTTTCCAGTAAAACATATTCTTCTTTTTGGAACTGGAAAACCACTTCCTCCAATTACTGTATAAGGCAAATCTTGTAGTATTTCTTCATTTTCTTGCATTATTATTTCCTCCAGTCGAAAACAAAATTTCGACTAATATAGATTAAATCTACTTTTGTTGTTTGTTTCTTCATTTTTTCACATCACTATTATTTCAAAGATAACACTATCCTTTAATATTCTTTCAATAAATTTAGAAGCTTGTTGAGGATATTCAAATACTAATATTGAGTTATCTTTTTTTCTTAATAACTTGTTATTTTTTTTGTTTAATATTGTATATACCATTTTATATCTATTACTTATTTTATGATAATAAAAAACCCTAATAAAGCAAAAAGAAATCTTGGTTAGATCAAAAAAGGGTTGGTTTTTTATTTTGCTTTACTAGGGAAAAGGTGATTATTAATTATTTATCTTTTTTAATATGATAGTGTTCTACTCTACACAAATGCTGCATTTCATCATTACATAATTTATTACATTGTTCTAAATTATTATTTTCTTTATAATTCCAATATTCCCCAAAACATTTATATTTCTGTGGCATTGTTTCTTTTATCTTATTAATTTTTCTCTTTTTTAATATCTTCATCATTTTTATTCACACATTTTATTAAACATATCTTTCTTTTTAATACTTCTATCATTTGTTCAGCAGTATTTAATCTTCTTATTAAACTATTAATTTCTTTTTGTTGTTTGATTTGATTACTTCCTATATCCTTGATCACACATTGTAAATTATCGATCAATTCCCTGTTAGTTTGTTCTTGATCTATCTTTATATCTTTTAACGTTTTATGAAGTAAAAGCACAACTAATCTTTCAAATCTTAATTTACTATCTGTACTATAATCTGCGTTCTTTAATTCAGTTTCTTTGTTTGTTTCTTCTTGATTCATTTTATTTTCACTTCTTTTAGTTTAACATTCAGCCAAGTCTTAACCCTAGCAATATTCTTTTTTATTTCTTTTATATTTCCTTTATTACCCCATTCTCCTTTTTTTATTGGATAGTTTCTTGTTTTACTACTAGTGCCTGTTCTTGATAACATATATGTTTCTAAGTTCATTCTATCTTTCTCTAATTCTACTAGTTTTCTTTGTAATTCTTTGATAGACATACTTTTCAATTGATCCTTTTGTTCTTTCTTCATTTTCTATCTTTTCCTTGTCCTTTAGTTTTAGGTTTAGAACAACCTCCTCTACCTTTGTTTGCTCTTTTACCTTTTCCACTTCCATCCTGTTTCGGTTTTCCTTTTGCCATTTTCAATTTATTTTTTTTAATATTTTTAAAAAAATCTTTTGTTCTTTAACATATTTTAATGCGTCTCTATTACTTTCCACAGCCTTAAGACATATTGCTTCATTTTGTTCTTTAACATATTGTAATGCGTCTCCATCATTTTTCACAGCCTTAAGACATATTGCTTCATTTTGTTCTTTAACATATTGTAATGCGTATCCATTACTTTCTACAGCTTTAAGACATATTGCTTCATTTTGTTCTTTAACATATCGTAATGCGTATCCATTACTTTCTACAGCTTTAAGACATATTGCTTCATTTTGTTCTTTAACATATTGTAATGCGTATCCATCATTTTCTACAGCTTTAAGACATATTGCTTCATTTTGTTCTTTAACATATTGTAATGCGTCTCCATCATTTTTCACAGCCTTAAGACATATTGCTTCATTTTGTTCTTTAACATATTGTAATGCGTCTCCATTACTTTCTACAGCTTTAAGACATATTGCTTCATTTTGTTCTTTAACATATCGTAATGCGTATCCATCATTTTCTACAGCTTTAAGACAGTATTCTCTATCAGACCACTTTTTAAAAAAATCTTCTTCTTTTGATTTCACTTCTTCTATTATTTCTATTACTTTTAACTTTCTTCCTTTATGTATAATAATTTCTCCTTTTGCCATTTTTAATTAAATCTCCCTTCAATAAGATTACTTACTAACCAATAATCATTATTATATTCTTGTTGTGCTAATTCTCTAGCGAATCTTTGTGTTTCTTTATTCATCATCTTTTTCAACCTCTTTTAATCTTTTTATTAATTCTTTCTTTTTTTTTAATAATTTAACTAACTTTTTCTCAAACATTTTAATAGTTTCATTTTTCTTTAAATATAATCTAGCAATTCTCTCCTTCTTTATTTCAATATCTCTCATTAAAAATTGTGCTTTTAATTGATTGTCTGGTATCATATTTTCTATTAGAATTAGTAACTATTTAAATATTTATAACTTTAGTCAAGTAGTAAAAACTATATAGAGTATAAGGAAAAGAATTAGATACAAGATGTAGATTTTATAATGTTATTTTTTCTTTACTTATTATATCTGTCATTTTAATCTGTTATCTCGCTTATCTTATTATGTTTTTTATATATCTCCAATTCTCACTAAATTAATATTTCCACCATAATATTCTCCATCTCCTGTTCCGCCCATATCTTGTGATGCAACTTCAATAGTTTGTCCTGCATTAATTGAAATGATACAAACTCCTGATTGAGTTATTACATCTCCACCAGCAGCCATTTTATGATGATTGCCACATTCTGGTTTATCTATCCCATCAATTAAAATAGTTGTTAAATAAACGTGATTATTTTGTCCACTTCCAATTCCCATATAACTTGCTTGATATTTTCCAGAAACTTGTGCTGTTAAATTACTACTTACTCCAAATCCACCAACATAACTAAAACCGTTTAAATCAGTTGCATTTGTGAAAAATAAGGGGTACCAAGTATCTGCATCTGTAAAAGAAAAAGTTGTTGCAGTATGATTATGATACCACATTCCACCATAAATCTGATTGCCTGTGATATTCCCTTCAACATCTAAACTACTAAACCAACCTTTTAACCATCTTTTAATTGAACTTCCTATTGAATTTCCATCATCAGAATTTGGATTAACATCTTGACCTTTCATGTGATAAGCATCTTGTGAGATGTGTTCTTTGTTAGATTCATATAAACTTTTAACTTCATTAGAAGATAAACTTCTATTAAAAAACATAACTTCATCTATTGTTCCGTTCCAAAAATATCGTAATACATGGGCAGAACCTCTTCCGGCACCCAATTGATTAAAAGAATTATAATAACTAATAGTTGAATTAACATCAAGATCAATATCTTCAGCAACTCCATTTACATATAATATATAATCTCCTAAACCACTTCCATCATCTTCTTGAACTTCACAAAGATGATACCATTCTCCAACTATAGGTGTTTCAATAGAATAAAGATGCGAGGAAACACCACCTTTACCACTATAACATTCAAACTTAGTTGTGTCTAAATCATATCTGCATGAATGTAAATCCCAAGTACCCATAGAAAAAATAATTTGTTCACGAGTAATATCTTTTATATTTACCCATTCACAAAAAGTCCAAACATCACTAAAAAGCCCATATGGTCTATAATCTTTATTTATAGAAATGATATCATCCTCTCCATCAAAATCATAAGCATTACCAAATCTTCCTTCAGTTAAAGTTGCTCCAGTTACAGTTCCATCGTTTCCTTCTCCAGAATAATCATTAGCATTTTTATTCATACTCCAATAACCTTTTAATCCTGTTGAAGAAACTCCATTATCGTTTGGAAGTTTTAAAGTAGATTGATTTAATGTAGTAGCTCGTAAATCTCCGACAATATTAAAATCATTAAGAACTTCTACCATGTTATCATAAAAGCTCATTATTCTGTCTGCTACTCCTGGAACAGTTCCAGCAAGAGGTAAAATCTTTCTTACTATATGCAAATCTGCTCCTGCATTATTTCCACCATTATCTTCTAAGACTATCCCACTTGAAGCATAACCTACTGTTGTGTCTGTACTAGTCTTAAAATATAATCCAGTAGTTACTCCAGTAGTTCCTGAATTTCTTTGTATTAATAATCCAGCATCATTATCAGAAGTAAGTATATGAGTTTTAAATACTGGTGAAGATGTTCCAATACCTAACCCTGTGTTTGTCCAAGTTCCTAAATAAGAATTGCCTCTCATAAAGTTTAAGTCTTGCCCAACTGCAGAATTTAAATAAACTTCTCCATCATTTGCTTGAATTAAAGCGTAAGATGTGGGAGTATCTTTTATATCTTTGTGAGCAAACATAGCATTAGAATTAGAAACCCAATTCCCAACAAAAGCAGCACCAGCAATTACACCATCATAAGCAGTTCCAGTCGATACTTCTAAACTAGTATTTGGGTCAGTAGTTCCTATTCCTACATTGTCTGCAACGAATAAAGATTTCTCCATTGTAACATTATTAATAAAACGAGAATCTCCTGCAACATCTAAATCACCCGTACTATTAATATTAATGACTGTTTGATTAATAACATTTAATGTTGATAGGTTACATTCTCCTCCTTGTTTACAGAAATTGTTTTCAACATATTTATAAGAAGCCCAATTAAGACTAGAAGATGAAGTAAATGAATAAGAAATAGGGATAATTAATAATATTAATGATAAGAAATATATTATTTTTTTCATATTTTATATAATTAAAGATTATATATATATAAATTTTTCTATAATATAATAAAAAAAAAATAAAAAAAAGGAAATTTTATCCTTTTTTATCGTTTCATTTTTTCGTATGCTCCATAACCTATAAATGATAACATTCCTAATATACCTACAATTATTACAATAATCACTATGATTTGTGCGAATTGTGGCGGTAAATTAGCCGCTTCTTGTAAGTCTATTGTTCCGTTATAAGCAGCAGTTCCTCCAATTGTAGAAGATATGCTTCCTACTCCTCCAGAAGTATTATAACAATAATTATCACTTGTATTAAATATAGTATAACTTGCATTATTACAATCATAGCATACACCATCATTATAATTACTATCACATACTAAATTTGTACTTTTAAGATTACTAATTAAAAGTATTGTTAATACAACTATCATTACAAACATTATGAATGATAACATTCCTGCATTTATTGTTTCAAATGCTCCTTTCTTTTTCATCTTTTTCATTTTAGTATTTAAACACCAAAATAAAAAAAGAAAAAATAATTACAATTATGTAATTATCTTCTCATTTTCTGGTATGCTCCATAACCTATAAATGATAACATTCCTAATATACCTACAATTATTACAACAATCACTATGATTTGTGCGAATTGTGGTGGTAGATCAGCTGCTTCTTGCAAATCACCCATTGCAGCAGTAGCATTACTATCATTAGATATAATGCTTGTATCACTTGTTATAGAAACCAGCAAGATAACTAAGATTGAAATTAATACGAAACTGATAAATGATAACATTCCTGCATTTATTGTTTCAAATGCTCCTTTCTTGCTAAGTTTTTTCATTTTTTTATTTAACCTCCTTCCTCCTATAAAGAGATATATAGAAAAAGAAATATATAAACTTTTATAAACAAATTATTAATATTAATAATTTATATAATTGTTTCTTATTTAGTTAAAGTTACTATTGCTATGCTTAAACCAAAAAAACCCCAACATAAAAAAGGAGTAATATCAGAGATTAAATTAAAAACTTTTAAAGGAATAGAAAATATTGCAACAGCAAAAGAACTAAACATAAAATTTAATTTTGGATTATTATTAAAATATGTGAAAGAGATAAAACTTATGAAATATATCATTAATAATATTATTTCTCCTAAAGGATTAAAATATAATTTTTTTACTGATTTAGTTATTTCTAAAACACTACTTGCATTTAATGCTGTTAAATTATACCATGCCATTTTTTCTATTACCTCTGTTGAAATTTAAATATTAATGCTATTATTGCGAAAGTTGTTAATATACTTAATGTTAATAATATAAAAGTTATTGCTGGTGCGGGAATAAATCTTGCTTGTTTCATTAATGTATATGTAGCGTTACCTGCAACACTAATAGCAGAATAAGGATTATTCTTAATTGCAGAATAACCTCCTTCTATCATATCATCTACAGCATTAGTTTCGGTTACTGTTCCTCCTTGAATTGATCCCCTCATATCTTTATCATAATCGTAAATTTGTTTAGCGTTACTACCCATTTGTCCCCAAGTTGTGCTAGTATCAATATCAACATCATATTTAGATAAGGTATTACCATAAATACTTGTACCTAATACAAATACTAATCCAAATAATACTGCCCCTATCATCATATATTCGATCTTCATTGATTTTGTCTCCCAGCTAGATATAACTGAATAAATATTAAAACTATTATTGCACCCATATCAGTAATAACCAAACTCCATAAACCCATCATCCAAGCAATTATAACACCTAATCCCATTAAAACAATACTTATTGCAGGTTGAGGTATTCCAATTAAGAACAATACAAGAATAAATAAAAATCCTATAAATAATGATTCTTCTGGTCTTTCATTAAAAAATGATTTAATGTCTGAAACTTTATACACAATTCTTTCAATAATATTTTCATTATCATATTTAAAATAAGCAGTTCCAATATATTCTGTTCCATTATTTAGTGGTAGTATATTATAAACTATTGTACCGCTAGTAGTTTGTGAACAGTTATCATACAAAACATAAGTACCAGTAGTATTAATTTTTGCAACTTCTAAACAACCATAATGAACAGCTCCAGTTGAATCCGACCAAGTAAAAACAAAATTATAAGTAGCATTGTTAAAATATAAATTAGTATTTGTTCCGATAGATGTTCCAAATTCATCTAACCAATCTACCCCTAATAAATTTATATTAAATGTTCTTGTGCTAGAAATTAATTTAACTGCATTTTCAGTATAAACTAATTCTCCTTCATAATATACTAAAAAATTATAAAACGTAGTACCAAGTATTATATTACCTATTGCTTGTCCTTGTGTATCAGTTTTTAGAATTTCTGTTGTTGTATATAAATTACTACCTACATCATATTTTAGGATATGGATATAAGCATTAGCTAATTTTGTGCCACGATCTAGAACACTAAATAATACTTGTGTTGTTCCATTTTGAGAATAAAGATTAAGATTTTTTGTAATATTATTAAATAAATAATCATCTAAGAAATAATCATATATAGTAGAATCATAACTATATTCTATTTGTTGATCTACTGTAAGATTAAACCAGTTTGGATAAACACAATAATTTTCTTTATTAATAATTAAATTATCTTGAGAATAATTACTAAGAAAATAATTAATATAAGAGCTAAATGTTATATTTATAGGGATGTCATTTTCATTATAAAAAGTTAAATTAAGTGCAGTAGCATTACTAGGGATATTAAAAGAATTACTACAATTATCTATTCCATAAGAATAAGTAGTATTAATTAAATTAACTTTTAATTTAGAATTTAGTTTAGAATAAAATTTTATAGGAATACGACAATTACTTCCAGAAATAATACAACCATCACAGATACAATCTTGATATAAAATATTATTAATTTCTGTTATGTTTAGATTTATACTTTCATTAAGGTTATATTCTCCATAATAATTCCAATCTAAATAATTAGAAACATAAATAGCAGGATTAAAAGGATAAACATTAGTAAGATTAAATTTATAATTCTTTGTATTTGTGTTTAACCCTCCAATAGAATTAAATTTTAATGTTGAATCTGCATTTTTAAAAGTTAATCTATAATGATAATCTGTTACTTTTTGTATTAATGGATTTATCTTTTCTCCTTCAAAATCTACCCAATTTCCTTTTTTTATTTTACTATTCCATATTACAAAATGTCCTTTATATCTTGAATCTTTAAGATAATTTATTTTATTATCACTATATAAATCTATTACTTTATCACTTTGAAACTTATTATCAAAAGTAAATTCTAAAGAATATCTATCAATAGATTTAACTGTCTTTGTTGTTGAACTTGTAGATGTTGTCATCCAAATATGATTCCCTTCTTCAGTATGAAACTCTATCTTACTTTTCTCAGTTTTAGTTAAATAATATTTAATTTCTTCATCTGTATGTTGATCGCTAACAGTTATACTACTATTATATTCCCCTAAAGTCCAATTAGAAAAATTAACATAATTATTAATATTATATGAAACCCCGCTTAAACTTTCGGAACTATTATAATAATAAGTTATGCCATATTGACTTATATTAATTTCAAACCCATATAAATCATTATTATCTGTTAGTGTAATATTAAGATTTTTGTTTGTTTGTATTCTACTTAGTGAAGAACTATTATCATCAGCAAAAAAGTTATTATCATTGATTATTATGTTCGGAGAAGAAGTATCATAAGTCCAACTTCTTATACTACTATTAATAATATCTTCACTACAACTTGCTTTATAATAATAAGTTCCTTCTGTTGTTACATTAGTAGTCCAAGAAAAAGGACTAGGTTTATTTCCTCCATCTATTAAAGTTATTGGATTAGTATTATTATCAAACCATAAAGATACATTTCCCTCTAAACAAGAAACATTAATTATTACTTGAGTATTATTTCTATTACCATCTACTGGAGTAGGAAATATAAAACTTGATTTTGATTTACTAATATTATATCCAGATCCACTATTATACAATTCGCTTATTTCTGTAGTTGATAGTTCTCTATCCCAAATAGCTATATCATCTAATCTTCCATCCATTCCATCATTATCTTCATTTGCAAGACTCCCAATACAGAAAGGTACTTCATCGGTAGTATTCCAATCTAAAAAACTACCATAAGAACCTACCTCTGCTTGAACATTATCCCATAAAACTCTATAAGAAGAAGTATTCCATATTATAGAATACATATGATAAGTATTAATTGTAGCACTAACACCATTATCTGTATAATCATTATAAGACTGAACTCTTGCTCTAGGATTATCATTCAAACTAATAGCTATCCATAATAAAAAAGCTCTACCCTTTGTTTGGTCTCGTTCTGTTCCCATAAACATTGAATTAGTTGCAACCCCTTGTGGTTGAAGATTATCCATTTTTACCCAGAAACTTAAAGTGCCATTAGTTGGTAATTTATTTCCTACACCTTCTTCACATCTAGAAGCATCTTTTAAATCCCAAGCATAATTTCCTAACTTTGAATCTGAAGAAATTTCATCAGTTACTTGATCCCCTTCAATAACAGATAAATTCCAATATCCAAAATAATCAAAAGTTGGATCAGAAGTATCTTCAAAATCCCAATAATGTACTATATTATCTTCAATATTAGCAAACGTAAAACTACATAGAAATAATAATACAAGTCCAAAAAGATATATTTTTAATTTCAACTTGTTAATACCTCTTCTATTTCTAAACTAATATTTTTAACATAACTATACATAGGTATCTCTATATAATATGTTTTATTACTTTCTTCATTCCATGTAATATTGAATGATTGATTTTGATTATTAAAACTTTTTACACTCAAATCTATTGCAAAAACTAAAGATATAAATGTTAAAACTAATAAAAATATTAAAACATTTTTACCAATTCTATTATTTTTTTTATGTTTCATTTTTAAAAAATTGAATCCCCTTTAACTTTATACATTACTATTGCTAATATTGCTCCCAGAAAACCAATAAAATATGGGAAATATTGAAAAAAGAATATTGTAAAAGTAAATTGACCTGCTTCTACTATTAATAAAGGAGATTCTATTATTTGTTGATAAGCGTTAGAAATACCTGCACCTAACCATATCAATAAAATATATTCTAATAGATAAAAAGGAAGAAAAATTGGGTGCATTGGAACTAAACTTGCTAATATTAAACTAACAAATACCATACCAAAGAAGATAAATATTACTCCTCCATCCATTACTTCAGGAAAATCTGAAGCCATACTAGCACTAGCATCTTTTGAACCATCATTAAAAATATCCATATCTTGAATATTATTATTAAAATTATTCAATAAAACAGTAACTAATAAAGCTATTATTGCAACACTAAATATCCCAGCCATAATAAAAGGAATATCTGTTATGCTACCTTTTTTTCTTTTTAAAATCTTTTTCATATATTATTTCCTCTAAAACTTTATTCAATTGTTTTGTAATAGCACACATTGATTTATAATGTGGAAAAGCCTTTCTTGCTTTTTCTTCAAATTCTTTATCAATATATGCTATTTTTCTTTTAATAGTCATATTCTCCCATTCTTTCCCGTAGTTTTGCTTCTTTCATTAATTTCATTGCACCAACAACCATGATATAACAAATTATTAATACCGAAGCAAAAATTCCAAAAGTAAATATCCACCAGTAAGCAATCAAAAAATTATCAATACCTAATCCCCAATCACTTGCTAACTGCCTAAATAAAGTAGTATTAAACCATAATAAAATTAAGGAACCTACCCAAAACATTCTTTTAACAACATAATTAGCAGCTTCTGATTCACTAAAATTTACCCAGAAGGGTAAAGCAAAAGTAAAAATATTTATTCCTAATAAAAATAGTGTAATAGCCATTATCATTTTATCATTCTCTCCCTGAATAGTTATACAAGAATCTTCTATGGTTGAATTTCCACAGAAAGTTCCAATATTTGAATAATTGTAAACTGCCTGACAATAAGGTTTTGAATTTTCCCATAAAGTATTGTAAACTAAACTGCCTGATTCGTTGTAAAAAGTAAAATTTCCTAAACAATCTGCATCCCATGTACTTTTTATTACACAAGGGATATCTTTTGGATAAGCAAAACGAGGACATTCTTCTAAACCTATCACTATTGGTATAAGCAATAATAACATTATTATTAATATTTTTTTCATTGTTCATTATATTCTTATATAAAAAAAGGTAAAAGGTAAGAAATTATTTCTTACCTTTCTTTGTTACTGAAACACCATATTCTTTATCTTTATCAAAGATAGAACATTTCAATCCTTTTTTTCTCATTTTTTTGCAAAATCTTTCACAGATTTTTTCTTAGTTTTATTATACACTCCGATTTTTTTACAACTCCTCTTATTATTTAGGAGATCCAGATGTTAAACTATTCGCTACTGTATTAAATTTTTCTGCCGCATCCCATCCTTTATTTGCTGAACTATACATTAACCAAAAGAAGAAACCGCCTAATAATACTATACTGACAATTCCTACAATAAAATACATAGCTACCTTTTTCTGTGCATCTATATCTTGAAACTTATTATTTATTTTATCTGCCATTAGATTATTCCAAGCAGTCCATTGGTTATGTTCTACTACTGAAATGCTAACTTTTTCTGATATGTTTATTATTGTTTTTGGTTTTGGTATAGGAATTAATATTTCTTTACTTAACCTTAATAAATGAACTCCATTATCATACATAAATTCCATAGGAATTGGTTGTATTTTTTTGAATGGCATGAATGTATTAAAGTAAGGTGTGCCTTTAACTGTAGTATATTTTCCATGAGTTTTTTTATATTTAACCATATCAAACTTAATCATAGATTCTTTTAATGTTTTACTTGTACCATTCTTTGCTTCTTCTTTTACTTTTTCTAAATCTTTCTCTGATAATTTTACTTGCCCGTATGGCTCATATATATTAACTTTTACATAAAAACTTTTCCACCATATAAAAATAAATATTCCTACAAAAAATAAAAATAACATTAATATTATAGTTACAATAAATGCAATATTCCCTGCACTTGCCCAACCAAAACTCCCTATACTATCTCCTAGTTGATTTACTAAATTTGCCATTTTAATTTAATTATTTCGCATTTTTTTCAGGCTCTTTTAATATATTCTTAGTTAGATTATAACTAATTAAAGAATATAATTCATTTACTAGCCTAGCTGTTGTTTCTAATTCATTCTGTAAATCTTTTATGTCTTTTCCAATTTGGTATGTATCACTCATTTTTGCAAAACCCTCCATTATATATTTATTTATTTATTTTAGTATTATTTACTACACTTGAAATTAACGAACTTAAATCAATATTTTTTAATAATGAATCATTTAAATTAAACTCGTTTTCTTTTTCTTTAGAGATATTATTATCTTTCTTAATATCTATATTTATACTTATTTTCATTTTTTCTTTTTCCTCCGTTTTGGTTTATTATATCTATAATAATCATCCGCTGATTGACTTAAAGCACCCAATAATTTAAAAGATGTTTTAAGAACTTTACCACTTCCTTTAAGAGAAGACTTTAAATTTTTACCAATATCAGCAATATTTCCTGATTCAATACCAAACTTATTTCTTAATTTAGCTGATTTTATTTTTCTTATATCTTCCTTTATCTTTTTCTTTTGTCTTTTTTCTTTTAAATTATTTCCCATTTTTTTCAAAATATTACCTTCTCTTTCCCTTATTTGTTTTAACTTTTCTAAAGAAACCATTATAACCACCTCCTTATTTTTCTTTGGATTTTTATTCTGTGTAAATCTTTTCTATCTTTCTCATGCCTAAAAAAAAACATCTTATCTTTTAAACTTCTATTAGCATCTTTTTTTCTTTCAGATAGTCTTGCATAATTTATTCCATGATATATTATAGTTTTAATTTTTCTCTCTGGTTTTGTATAATCAATAACCCCATAATCATCTTTAGTTCCTTTCTTCTTATCTGCGCCTTTATCCATAACTTTCCAAGTTCCTTTATGTATAGCAGGTTTAACATAATAATCATCAGATTTAATAGATTTATTCAAAACCCTCTCCATCTTCTTTGCTCTTTTTTTGGGAGTTTTGCTATAAATATCAAAATCCTCTGTTGGTCTTCTTAAAAAAGGAGATAATTGTTTATTCATTGCTCTTGCACCATAAATAATATCATTATTGTTTTTTAAATTATTTCTAATAATTTGTTCTTTTCTTAATTTATTTACAGCACGATCCGGATTCCATATTTTATTTTTAATTATAACCATCTTATTATTTTTCTTATATCTCTTATTGATTTATTTGGAAATAGTTTTTCCAAATAACCTTTTTTATTCTTATAAAGGTATTGACCTATATTTTGAGGTATTAATGATTGAAGATTAGCTAAACTATTATTATTCTTAGTTTTTTTTTTCATCCTTCTAAACCAAATAATCCTTTACTTTTTTCTTTATTAATATTTCTTAACTCATTAACTTTTATTATTTCTCTATCTTTTCTTCGTTCTCCATCATTCCAACCCCTCCAATAATTTGGCTCAACAGTATTAACAATTAACCAAAAAACATATTCTGCGTGTTCTAATTTAATCCCAAGTTCATTATGACAATTATATACAAATCGTCTTAAAGGGTGTGCAATAGATTCTTTTAATGTTATCATTAAATGTTTTTGTCCCCAATTAGCTAACATTACATTATGATCTAAGGTTTCAATATAATTAACCATTTTAGCAGCACCAACTAGATTACAGTATCCTTCGTTCCATTTTTGTTTCATTAATTTTCTTTCTTTAGTATTATAATAATATCCAGACAATTTATGAAATAAAGTTTTCATAGTTGGTCTCCTATCTTGTTGCCATTGTGATAATTGTACTAATACTTCTCTCCTTTCTATAAGGTTTTGTTCATCCATTATAGCATTAGGATTATTAACTAAACTTCCAGCTAACTCATAATCTTGTTGTTCTTTTATTGCTTCTTTCTGTTGTTCTGCTTCATTTGGTTTAAATAGATTCCACATTTTCTTCATCAACTCCTTACATAGTTATTGGCCTTATCTTTAATCCTGTAATAAACTTAGGTTTTTTTCCTATCAATTTTTTTGATACTGAAACTAAAGAAGGATTATATTTAAATATTTTATCAAACTTATTTTTATTCTTTTTCTTCTTCTTCTGTTTTATCCCTGAAAAAAAAGGTATTATTGGTTTTATTTTATCAGGAATTATTGGAGGTAAAGTTGGAGGTATAAAAGAAAAATCATTATATCTTTGATTTATTTGAATCTTCAAGTTACTTCTTAGGTTACTTCTTAGGTTACTCTTCAAGTTACTTCTTAAGTTACTCTTCAAGTTACTTTTCAAGTTACTTCTTAGGTTACTCTTCAAGTTACTTCTTAAGTTACTCTTCAAGTTACTTTTCAAGTTACTTCTTAAGTTACTCTTCAAGTTACTTTTCAAGTTACTTCTTAAGTTACTCTTCAAGTTACTTTTCAAGTTACTCTTCAAGTTACTTTTCAAGTTACTTCTTAAGTTACTCTTCAAGTTACTTTTCAAGTTACTTCTTAGGTTACTCTTTAAGTTACTTCTTAAGTTACTCTTCAAGTTACTCTTCAAGTTACTCTTCAATAAATTTTTAAGTTTAGGTTTAGAAATAATAAGTTTATATTTTAAATTAGAAATAATAAATAAATCTTTAGATTTAGATTTAGAAATGGGTTTAGTAGTTATCCTCATACTCTTTATTATATCTTTATTAGATATTTTAGGTTGTTTTATTTCTATACCAGTTCTTCTTCTTTTTAATTCTTGTTCTACTAATTTAGTATAGAGATTTTTTGCACTTCTATCTACACCTATTTTTATTTCTTCTGCTAACTTAGGTCTTTTTTTATTAATATTACTTCTTGCAATATCCCACTCTTTAGTAAGTCTTTTACCTTCTTTTATATTTGATTTAATATCTTTTGCTTTCACTCTTTTTAGATACTCTTTCATATATCTTGGAGTATATGCTTCTCCTTTTTTATTAATAATGGGAGTTCTTTCTGGATATAATTTTTTAAAAAAATCTCTAGGGATTGTATCTCCTGTTTTAAATCTTTCATATAATTTTTTTCTATTTTCAATATCTGAAAATTTACTTGTCATAACTTTTTGAATAAAATCTATCTCTTTTTTAGTAGTAGTATAAAATTCAAAACGTTGAGAAAATGTTGTTTTCTGTTGTTTCTTTATTATTGCAGGAACTTTTTGCTCTATTAATCCAAAAAAAGATTTAGGCTTTTGAATAAAACGATTAGAAATTAAACCTGATTCCATAATTTGATTACGTTTTATAGCTAAAGCAATTTCTGTAGGATATTCTAAAATATTAAAAATAGATTTTCTAGATTTAAATGTTTCTCCACCAAAATATAACTTTCTAAAATTTGCTTTTTCTTTTAATTTAATTAAATTATATTTATTTCCTGAACCATATTCAAAAAAATATAATATATTTTTTTCAGGTCTCCTTGATTTAGCACTAAGTATTGTTTTGGTTTTGGTTGTTATTTGTGATAAAGTAAAAGGATCTATAATATATTCTCCTTCTCTTTGTTTTTGTGTTACTTTTAATCTTCTTCTTAATGATTCTCTTCCTTTTAATAAGATATTCCTAGATAATATATTTCCTTCTCCTAAATATAATTCTTTTCCTTTTTTAAATGTTAAAGATTCATGTTTAGTTGTTATAGTTCTTTCAAATCTTTTTCTTAATGGAGAAAGAAAATCAATCATTACTTTACCTTCTGTATTATATATTTTTTTAAAAGAACCATCATGATTATTAAATAAACCTTTTTTAAACTCAAATAAATTAACCCTCCTATTTTTACCGATTGTAGTTTCTTTAACCAAGAATTTTTTTCTAGTAAATAATCCTTTATAATCAATAAACCTATTTTCATATATTGTATTTTTAGCAATATCTCCAGTAATACTTCCTCTTACTTTTGTTCTTGGAGATATCTTACCAGTAATAATCCCAGAAAATTCATAAGGTCTTTCACTTATTCCTATTTTTTTAATATCGAATATTCCTTTTTCAATCTTACGAGTTATTGGATTAATACGTTCTTGTTTTGTAGTTATTAATCTTTGTTCATATAAAACATCTCCCCTATATCTTAACCTTTCTGAATCTCCACGTTTTTCTATTAATCTTTCTCTTAAAGGTTTATTATAAAATGATTTAAAACCTGTTTCAAATCCTACAGAGAATATTCCTCCTTTAAGAATTTCCGAACCTAGATAAGATCCTTTTTGTTCAAAAGGTAAAGAATAAGTTTTTAATGAAACAGAACTAGCATAAGCTGTACCCCCTACCAATCCAGCTGTTTTAACAAAGGGAGATATTTTAGGGAACTGTGAAAGAAAACCAAATATTGAACCAGTAGCAAGACCAGTAACTCCCATATTTACTAATTCTTTAGGTTTTTGTCTTATTGTTTCATACGCACCAAATAAAATATTAGTAGCTAATAAATTAGATTCAGCTAATTTCTTTCTAAATTTATTTCCTGCTTTAGAATAAAGTTTTATATCTTGTCTTGTTGGTTTTAAGAATAATTCCTCTGCAAATTTTTTAGATGAAGGAAGTTTCCTTGCAAAATATTCTGCCATATTTCCTCCTTGAATAAAAGGATAAGTTATTATATCTCTACCACCACTATAAAAATCATGATAAGCCTTATTTTTAGAAAAATCTTTATGAGATTTAATAATAATATTTTTAGGAATCTTTAAAACTTCAATAGAAGTTTTTATTCCTGTAAACAATCTAGGATAATCTTTTTTATATCTATTATACATTTCTTTATAAGTATTAGGATCTCTTAAAGCCATCCTTATCATTTCTTGAGTAGATTTTGCTTTAGAATAATCAGTATAATAATAATCTTTTAATTCTAATTCTTTTCTAGGTAAACTAGATAGAAACTCTGGATAAAATATAGCTGTTTTTTTCTTACCTCTTTCTGTTAAAACTGCTAAAGAAGGAGTTACTGTTAATCTTTTATTTCCTTTTGTAAGTTGTAAATAATCTCTCCTATCTCTTGAAATTTTTGTTCCTGTCAATCCAGAAATTCTTTCTATTGTATCTCTTGCTTGACTTTCACGAAACATTCTAAATTGTTCTGGACTTACTGGTTTTCCTGTTTCTATTTTCTTATCAACTATTCTTTTAGTTAAACTTCTTTGAATATTTCCTCCTAATTCTATTGCTTCTTGTCTCGCTCTTTGTTCTTTATTTTTAAAAGAAGTTTTATATAATCTTTCTTTTATTTCTTGAATCCCTGAACCCCCTCTAATATCTTCACGATAAGAAGGATTATAAATTAATTCATTCTTAGAAGGAAAGATATATTCTTGTCCTTTTATCCCTTTATATATAACTTCTCCACTAGGTTTAATTTCTTTACTTGTTATTACTCCTACTTTTTGTGAAGCCTTTTGTCTTTGAATTTGACTTATTTGGTTTTGTCTTATTTTTTCTGTAGAGGCTCTTTCTTCTTCTTGTTTATCTTTTAAATTTTGATTATGTAATGCTATTGCTTGTTCTTTGGTTTTTCCATTTAAAGAAACTCTAACATTCTTTCCAGAAATATCTGTGAAAACTATATTAATAGGAGACTTTTGTTGTATTGCTGAACTACTCCCACCACTTGAACTACTCCCTCCACCATACCTTTGCGAAACTGTACCGCTGACTCTACTAGAACTACTGCCTCCACCATACCTTTGCGAAACTGTACCGCTGACTCTACTAGAGCCAGATTTGATTGATTGTGATGCAGATGATAAAACCATTTTATATAATAATAATTTTTATTATATAATATTTATAAGATTAGATTTTTATAAATGTTTGTATTAATTTTATTAAAATTAATAAAATCGAAACATTTATATATATATAAATTATAAATATATAAAATGGGAATAATAACAATTAATCTGGATTTAAAACAATTAAAATTTTTTTCTAAGAAGTCTGAATACAATAGAAGTTCTTATATTCGTAAATTAATAATTAATTCTAAAGAATATAAAGAATGGGAAGAAGGAGAACATAAAATATGTCAAAAGATGTAGATTATGTTGAGATTGCAGGTGCTAAATTTAATGATGGACTTGCAAAATTAATGAGGATAGGTAAACTTAAAGGTGGTTGTCATGATGCAAGAACAAATAAACAATATCATAAATGGTTTTCGTGGTTGCAAGGAATAAGATCTGAAATTAATGCTAAACTTAGTAAACCAGAAGAAATTAAACAAAATGATAATAAAGAAAGAAGATTAAGTGAAAGAGAAGAAGCTGATAAGTTTGAAAAAATTGCAAGATTATATCTTGATGGAAACCATGAAAAAGAAATAAGGATAAATAATAAAAGAATAGAAATAGGAGAGATTGATATATATGATTTATTATTTAATTATGAATTATGGTTAGGAGATTTAGAAGAGAAATATAAATTCGGTATGCCAGATAATGAAGATATATGGTTACAAGGAGAAAATATATAATGGTTACAAAATCTACAATCAATTACCATAAACATAAAGATGATATTGAACAAATTTTAATTAGAAAAAAACCTAAACTAGCTAAAAATTTTATAGATTTTTATTCTGATAGATTTGATAAACATGGTAGATCTTTTATTGATTATAAATTAGCTCTTGCATTATATGATGATTATATCGGAGTAAGTAAGAAGAATGGAATGGCTTGGTACGCAGTATTAGGAGTTGGAGGAAGTGGAAAGACAACTATCAGTAAAAATTGTAGTTATTTTTTAGATAATTCTTTTAGTATTGATAGAGTTAAAACTGAATTGTTAGATATTATTAAAATGTTTAAAAAATATGGTATGACTGAAGCTAAATCTTATGTTTTAGATGAACCTGATTTAAATGTTAATAGTAATAGTAAAGGAGGAAGGATTGCAAGAAATGTTTTTGGGAAAGCGAGACAACAAAAGGCTTTTATGTTTTTTTGTGCTACAGATTTTTCAGATATTCCAAACTTTATATATAAAAAGATTAATAGAATTATCTTTTGTGTTAAAAAGGAAAAGGCTATGTTAATGAAAGACATCCCACAAAAAAAAATATACTTTATAGGTAAACTTAAAAAGGAATATACACAGAAATTAAGTTATGAAGTATTCTTTAATCCTATGTTTAAGAAATATGCTTTATGTTTTGATTCATCTGGATATACTCCTTTAAGTAAAGAACAAGAAAAAGAGTATGATCGTAATAAGAAGAAAGATTATAATGATACTCTTTTAATTGCGGAAAAGATTTTAACAAATCAACAGAAAAGTATTATACAAACTAACCCTAGAGACCTTACTATATGGAAAATGCACCAAAAAGGGATGACTAATGTTGATATTGGTAGCTTTATGGATATATCAGATGCAAGAGTATCCCAAATAGTTAAGCAAATTAAACATAAAAATATCAAAGAGGTGGATATAGTCTCGTCTAATATATAGATTTGAGGGGGTGTGTGGTTTTCGAAGTGTTAAATCTTAAACTTAAAATATTAATGGGGAAAATAAAAAATAAATTTTTTCAAATCTATAATAATATAGATAAAAATGATATAATAAAAAGTATATTGGGTATATTATTTTATATTCATATAGTTTTTTTTGTTTATGATTATATATATAATATAGAATCTTATAAATTTATAAACATTATATTAAGTTATATAAATTTAAAGTATATAATATTAATGGTATGTTTTACTTTATTAGGTAGAATGTTTGATTTAAATTATGGGTATGAAAAAAAAAGATATGGGAAAAAAGAATAATGGATAATTCAGAAATAATAGGATATGGAATATTTATTATAATAGTTTGGATTATTTGGATAGGTTATTTAATATTTAAAAAAGTTAAACGAGGTTAAAAATGAATGAAATAGAAAATAAAAAAATAAAGTTTAAAAATCTTAATTTTATCTCTAAAGTAGGAATTGTTGGTGGTTGGGTTTTGATAATATATTTTATGATAGTTTGTATATGTGGTGTTTATATTGGAATGACTGCGGGGTATTAAATTGGATGGAAAAAATAAAAAAGAATTATTATTTAATAATATAATAAAAAAGAATCTCAAACTTACAATTGAACTTAAAAAATCTTTAGTGTTTAATAGATATATTTTTTATTTATTATTTACAACAGAAATATTATTTTTCATAATCTTAATAAATATGATAGGTTGGATATGAATACAGAAACAATTTTCTTAAGTAGTATGTTTTTCATATTAATATTTATAAGAATTTGGTCTAAACGTAAATGGATTAAAGAACAAATTAAAATATTATTGACATTAGCTCAAGCACAAGGAGGTTTTTATAATGGAGAAAGAATTAAATATAGATTGGAAAAAACCAGTAAAAAATAAAATATATGTTTTATTTGCATTATTCATATTTTTGTTGGGGGGTTTTGTGATTGGTTTTAGTATAGGAGGATCTATTATTCAAAATTCATGGGAAGATTATAATCTTCAATTAGAACAAAAAATAGAAAGAGACTGTGTATGTATTGATGGAATTTTACCTTATAATATAAGAAATACAACTACTTTAAATAATAATAAAAATGGTATCTATTTTAATATAAATTAATTTATTATCTTTTAACTATATGAAACTCCTAGTGTATATACTAAATTAGCCATTTTCAATTTATTTTTTTTAATATTTTTAATCACACATTTTTGTTCATCTCCTTTACTTTTTGTTTGTTACGTAACTTGTCCCAAAATAATTCTTTAGCAGTCACATATTCACATTTACATTGCCAACAATTACAATCTTCTTCACTCATTTTCTTGTGCACTGTCTTTCAAAATTTGTAAAATATAGGAAGCAATATATAAATTACAAATTGTCTTAACATCGTACTCTTCCCATTGTTTATCAATAAACTTTTGTTCTTTAAATTGTTTTTTTCTAAACATATTTTATAATACCTCTCCATCCACATTTTTTACAATAATATATTTTTATTTTATTAATTAATTTACCAGCAAGAGATAATGCATATCCACAATTCTTACACTTATTAGTCATTCTTTTATAATGATTGGATCCAAATATTCTGTTTTATATCTACAACCATCAACCGTACAATCTGTTTTTTTTAAACAATAAAATTTGTGAACATCATCATTATAATACAAAACAGGAACATTCATCCCATCCAGATTTTGACAATAACTAACAACATTATATGTTTGTTGTGCCCAATTCCACTCCTGATATACAAATCCACCCACACCACTACACTCATATTCTTCAAATTTAATAATAAAATGATTTATTGATATAGACATAATAATTGTAATAATTATAGATAAAAATATAATTATTGAAATTTTCA
>Ga0114918_10001370_pt1 | contig 21826 bp, 22 predicted proteins | sample LantaG_FD_87015 | JGI IMG/M metagenome (GOLD analysis project Ga0114918, IMG submission 87015) | Deep subsurface microbial communities from Baltic Sea to uncover new lineages of life (NeLLi) - Landsort_02402 metaG | ecosystem: Environmental > Aquatic > Marine > Oceanic > Sediment | place... | reverse complement strand
TAGACTTAGAGATAACCTCTAACCGGGGGGATTGCTTATCGGCAATAGGAATAGCCCGTGAAATAGCTGCTCTGAGGGGTAAAGATCTACATCTGCCTTCCTGGAGAGTAGAGGGAAAAGAAAGAGGAACCACTGAGCAAATTCGGATAGAAATAAAGGATCCTGAGCTTTGCCCCTATTATAGTGCTCGTTTGATAAAAGGTGTAAAAGTGGGGCCTTCTCCCCTGTGGCTGTGGCATAAAATTTTGATCTCGGGGGGTAAACCCATTAACAATGTGGTAGACATTACCAATTATGTATTATGGGAGATGGGCCAACCCCTTCATGCTTTTGATTACGGACTTCTGAGCGGGAAAAAAATAATAGTTCGCCGGGCAAAAAAGAATGAGCCCTTAATTACCCTGGATGGGATTAAGCGAGAGCTCGATGAGGATATGTTGGCCATCGCTGATTCAGCTCGGCCCATCGCCCTGGCCGGAGTTATGGGAGGAGAGGACAGTCAGGTGAGGGCTCATACTGAGGATATTCTTTTAGAGTCGGCTTATTTTGATCCCTTGTCCATCCAGCGTACTTCAAGGAGAACAGGCTTAAGTACAGAATCATCTTATAGATTTGAGAGAAGAGTAGATCCCTTAGGTGTAAAAAAAGCTTTAGATAGAGCTTCTCTTCTCATCCAAGTCATAGCAGGAGGGAAGCTAGAAAACAGAGTAGAAGCAGGAAAGCTACCAGAAGAAAAAAAATGGACCATCCTTCGCCCTTCACGAGTGGCTCGCATTCTTGGAAGTAGGATCGCTTCTTCCCGAATAAGGACGATTCTTGAAAGACTCTGGTTCGAAATCGAAGAAAGAGAAAAAGACTGGAAGATAAGTATTCCCTCCTTCAGACCCGATATTAGCCGGGAAATAGATCTCATTGAGGAAATAGTAAGATTTTATGGATATAATCGACTAAAGATAAGTCTTCCTTCTTTAGGAGGTGAAGAAACCGGCGAGGATTCTGAAGAACATAATAGAAAAGTAGTAAGAGAGGTTTTGAAAGGATTAGGGTTTTATGAGGTGATAGCAAGCCCTTTTAGTGGAGAAAATGTTTTCAAGAAGGCAAATCTATCTCCTGGAGAGAGAATAAGGGTTAGAAATCCTCTCTCTAGTGAGCAAGAATTCTTAACGACCCATCTTTTTCCCCATTTACTGAAAGTTGCCTCTTATAACCTGGCTCAGAGTATAGAACAAATGCGAATCTTTGAGCTGGCTGATGTTTTTCAAAAGACTCCTTCTTTGAAAGAAACCCCGTGGGTGGCAGGATTGATTCTGGAAAAAAACTTTGACTTTTTCTCTTTAAAAGGAATAGTGGAAAGCCTACTGGAAGGATTGGGTATAGAGGGAATAGAATTTAGCCCTTCTGGGCATTCCTATCTTTCCAGCAAGCAAAGAGCATCTGTGAAGAAAGAAGGGGTAGTGCTGGGGATATTGGGCAGACTTGAGGAAAAAGTGGGTAAGGACTTCGAGCTCCCCTCGCCCACTTATCTATTTGAGGTTGATTTTTCCTCTCTTCTTTCTTTTTCTCGAAAGAAAGAAAGATTTAATCCTCTACCCAAATTTCCCTCTCTTCGGCGCGATTTAGCCCTGGTGGTTAAGGAAAAGATCCCCGCAGAAAAGGTAAGAGAGGGAATTCTTAAAGGAGGAAAATGGCTAGAGAAAGTGGAATTCTTTGACCTTTATAGAGGAGAGGGCGTCTCTCCCGGATATAAAGGCCTTGCTTTTTCTTTGATTTTTCGTGCTCCTGACAGAACTCTAAGAGATGAGGAAGTTGATAAGATTCAACAAAACATAGTGAAGCTACTAGAAAGTGAGTTAGGAGCAAAGCTTAGATCGTAACTTGTCGTTCCTGTCTTGTAATCCATCCCTGTGATCCGTAACTCTTTTCCCCTTTCCCTTTTTTATTCAAGGTAATATTATTCCTATTGCTCGCTGAATAGCTTTTTCAACCTCAGACATTTTAGCAGGATTAATAGTACTAGAAAAAGGTCCCCTAATTAAAAAAGATTTATCAAGGGTAGTGATCTGTTCACATTTAGCCACAGAGGTTCGATCAAGTCCTCCTTCCCCTCTAGGAAGCTCTACATGAGTAGGAGCTAACCGTAAGGTGGTAGATATAGGGACCACAATAACATCACTGGCTAAGCGGTTTCTTACATTTAAGGAAACTATAAGGGCTGGGCGCATCTTTTTATCAGCAGGCTGACCTGGAAGCCTAACAAGATAAACCTCACCTCTTTTAGGATATTCCATATTCTATTCCCAAAGATTCTTAGCAGATTGTGCTGCTATATCCCTCCACTCTTTATCCTCTTTTTTCTCATCCTCAGAAAGAGATAGATAATACTCTTCTGTCTTTTTTTCAATCTCCCTCTTTTTCTGCTCCATATACCAGTTGCGAAGTATATCCTCAATGAGCCTGCTTCGTGAGCAATTTTTAGTTCTCCTAAGGTAGCTATCTATAATATGAACTATGGTAGGATCAATGGTTGCGGTAATCTTAACTTTGGATTTCATTTTTCAATCCTTTGTTCTTACTTTTAATAAGAGTATATATCTTATTAATAATATGTCAAGCTTAAATGGATTGCTATTCTCTAATTTGCCCTCTTTTTTCTTTTATAAAGCTTACTATCTCTTCGGGTTCTTCTGCTATATGAAATAGATTGAGGTCGTGGGAGGAAATTTTTCCTCTAGCTAAGAGTACTTCTTTGATCCAATTCAGCAGACCCCTCCAGTATTCTTTCCCTACAAGAATTACTGGAAATGGTTTGATCTTCTGAGTTTGAATTAACTGGAGAGGTTCAAAAAGCTCATCTAAAGTTCCAAATCCCCCTGGGAAAATAACAAAAGCAACAGCATATTTTACAAACATGACTTTGCGGACAAAGAAATAACGAAAATTAAGATAGGTTCCGATATACTTATTTGGTTCCTGTTCTTCAGGAAGATCAATGTTAAGTCCTACGGAAATTCCCCCTGCTTCCTTAGCTCCTTTGTTCGCTGCTTCCATTATCCCTGGCCCTCCTCCGGTGGCAATAGCATATCCCTCCTTGACTAATCTACGAGCAGTTTCTTCTGCCTTTTGATAATCATTGTCCTTGGGGCGAGTCTTTGTTGAGCCAAATATAGACACGGCCGCAGGTATTTTAGACAAAACTTCAAATCCCTCTATAAACTCAGCCATAATGCGAAAAATTCTCCAGGAGTCCTCTATTTTCATCTCATCAATAAGATATCGCTCATTCATATCCATCTCCTTCTTTTTGGTGAATGGAGGGTCTAAGATTATTTTTTTACTGCTCTAGCCAGGCTTTCGGCAAAAACCCCCACTTCTTTTACCAAATTTTTGTTACCTTTATATTTTTCTATTTTTTTAACAATAGCGCTTCCTACAATCACTATCTCAGCTAAAGAGGCGGTTTTCTTTGCTGCTAAGGGCGAGGAGATACCAAATCCTATTCCCACCGGGGTTGAGGTAAGGGAGTGGACCTTAGCTACTAAATCTTTTAAGTTTTTATCCTTCCTTTTTTCATCACCAGTAATGCCGGTGTAGGCTACGCAATAGATAAATCCCCGGCTATTCTTACAAACTAACTTTATTCTCTCTTCTGAGCTAACAGGAGTAAGGAGAAAGATGAGAGCAAGGTTGTTTTTTTCAGTCTTTTTTAATAAAAAATGGGCTTCTTCAGGGGGAAGATCAACAATTATTAATCCATCCACCCCTGCCCGGGATGTTTTTTCTATAAATTTTCTTTCTCCAAACTTAAAAATAGGATTATAATACCCCATTAGGACAAGAGGGATTTCTGTTTCTCGGCGCAGTTCTCTAACTAAATCCAAAATTTTGAGAGAAGAAGTTCCTCCTTCTAGGGCTCTCTGGGAGGACCTTTGGATAACTGGCCCCTCGGCAATAGGGTCAGAGAAAGGAATCCCCAATTCTATAATGTCGGCTCCTCTTTTCTCTAGCTCCAGAACTAAAGCTCTGGTTATGGCCAGATCAGGATCTCCAGCCGTGATAAAAGGAATAAAGGCTTTCTTGCCTTGTTTTTTTAATTCCTCAAATCTTTTCTCAATGCGATTCATTTTCAACCTCAATTTAGCGTATAACTCAGTTCACAGTTCGTTGTTCATAGTTCATCGACAAAAACCCAAATAGGGTGCATAAATATGACATACTCTCCATTAATTTCTGCTCAAAGCTTCTAGTATAGTTATACCCACCAGTTCATCCTCTTTATATCTAAGCAAGATTCCATTATCAAGCATCTGAGTGTCTGTAGCATCCTGAGGCTTTCTAAAGCTTATGTATAATACGTCTGCTTCTTTGTCATAATCTATCCACATCCGCCGCGAAAGAAACTGTGCTAAATGAGGAACGGCTTTAAGGACTTCTTCTAAAGACTTTTGGCTTACTTTTGTTTTTGCCATACAACCTTCTCCTTTCTGAGACTACTGCTAATATAAGCAGTAACAATAAATCCATCATTTTCTTTTGTCTCTTTGTAAATAACTACCATGTAGTGGCCTTTGTAAATTTCCTTCTGGGCTACCAAAGCTCCTCTATAGCCTTTAACTATCAGGTTCGGATTCTCTACAGTATCTAAAACTTCTTCGTAATATCCAGCAAGATCATTATGGTTCTCGACAATGTGAAACCATCTTTCAGAAGTGAGCCTGATTGGAACCCCATTTACAGATTTTACTATATCTAACATGAATTATCTTTCTGCTTCCTATATTATTTACGAGCATTACTAAAAAGTCTGTCGCCTAACCAACTAACCACCCATGATTTACGTACTTCCTTCTTTTTCGATATACGAAATACAGGAAAATAGGATGGATTCCTATTTTCCATTTAATATTCGCGCTACTTGCTCCACGTCCTTATCGCCTCGTCCAGAGAGGTTAACTACTACTATTTTGTCTTTATCTAGTTTGGGAACAAGTTTCTTTAAGTAAGCAATGGCATGAGCACTTTCCAGTGCAGGGATGATCCCCTCAAGCTCAGAAAGAGCCTGAAAAGCCTCCAGAGCTTCTTTATCCGTAACCGTAAAATATTTAGCTCGCCCACTTTTCTTAAGATAGGAGTGCTCCGGGCCCACTCCAGGATAATCCAGACCGGCCGCCACCGAATGGGTTGAGCTGATCTGTCCATTTTTATCTTCAAGAAGATAGCTTTTAGCTCCGTGAAGTACTCCTACGCTTCCCCTGGCCAAAGTAGCTCCGTGTTTACCTCCCGAAAGTCCCAGCCCTCCCGCTTCCACTCCAATTAGCTGGACATCATCCTCTAAAAAGGGATAGAAAAGTCCTAAGGAGTTACTGCCTCCGCCTACACAGGCTAGGAGATAGTGAGGAAGTCTTTTTTCTTTGGCTAGAATTTGCTCTTTTGTTTCCTCACCTATCACTGATTGAAAATCACGCACCATCACCGGATAAGGATGAGGGCCTACTACTGAACCAAGAACATAATAAGTAGTTCTCACATTGGTTACCCAATCTCGGATAGTTTCATTGATGGCATCTTTCAAGGTACGGCTTCCAGAAGAGACAGGGATTACTCGAGTACCTAAAAGCTGCATCCTGAATACATTTAGCTGCTGACGCTGGATATCCTCTTCTCCCATATAGACCTTACAGGGTAGTCCAAACGCCGCTGCCGCCGTAGCCGTGGCTACTCCATGCTGGCCAGCTCCGGTCTCAGCAATGATACGGCTCTTGCCCATTCTTTTAGCTAAGAGTACCTGTCCCAATGTATTATTGATTTTATGGGCTCCAGTATGGGCTAAATCTTCTCTTTTAAGATAGATCTTAGCTTTGCCCAGGCTTTTGGTTAATCTTTCGGCGAAATATAGAGGGGTAGGGCGACCAGCATAATCTGTCAGATATTTCGTAAGCTCTTTTTGAAAATTTTTATCCTCTTTTGCTTCCAGGTAAGCTTCTTCCAGCTCCTTTAGGGCTGGCATTAGTGTCTCAGGAACAAACTTTCCGCCGAATATTTCAAAACGTCCTTTTCTATCGGGAAAGTGATAATGATTCATTCAATTCCCTCACTATTTTGACGAAATTTTTTAATTTATCTGGATCCTTTTTCCCTTTTTCTTTTTCCACTCCGCTGCTAACATCCACCGCATAAGGTCTGACTTTGTTTATGGCCTCCTTTACATTAGCCGGATTTAACCCTCCCGAAAGAATGACAGGTATCCCTAATTCCTTGATTTTTCTGGCAATATCCCAGTTAAAGGTTTTACCTGTTCCTCCATACCCTTCAGGAGAATAAGCATCAAGGAGGTAAGCATCCACTTTATACTGGCTAATTTTTTTTAATATGCTCTCATCTTTAATACGAAAAGCCTTGACTACCTTTTCTCTAAATCCTTGGCAATAAGAGGGGGATTCTTCTCCATGAAATTGTAAAGTAGTCAGATTGCAGTTTCTAGCTATTTCTTTTACCTTCTCCCTATCCTCGTTGACAAAAACCCCCACACTGGAAATAAAAGGAGGTAGAAATTCAATAATTTCTTGCGCTATCCTTGGACTCACCTTTCTCGGGCTATCAGCAAAAACAAAGCCGAGAGCATCTACTCCTAGATTTATAGCCCAAAGTGCGTCTTCCTTATTAATTATACCGCAAATTTTGATTTTGGTCATTATCCTAAAAGTTCTCGCAGTTTCTCTCCTACATTCCTATTTCTCAGCAAAGTCTCCCCTATTAAAAAGGTCCTCACTCCTGCTTCCCTTAGCCTATCAATATTTTCCCGGCTATCAATTCCACTTTCACTGACCACTATTTTATCTGAAGGTATCTTTTTGACAAGATTAAAACTCGTCTTTAGATCTACTTTAAAATTTGCCAGATTCCGATTATTAATACCTACAATATCAATGGGGAGGTCTTCAATTTTTTCCCACTCTTCCTCTTCATGGATTTCTACCAGACAGGCTAAACCCAGCCTTGAGGCTAAATCTAAATATTTTCTTAAATCTTCCTTATCTAATATGCGAGCAATCAAAAGAATAGCATCCGCTCCCAGAACTCTGGCCTCATAAATTTGATACTCATCTATTATAAATTCCTTAGCCAGAATAGGTAAAGAAGAGGCTTTTCTCACTTTGGTCAAATTTTTGGGGTCTCCAGAGAAAAATTTTTTATCTATGAGTACAGAAATAGCTGAAGCACCGTTATTCTCATAGGTTGTGGCTAATTTAGCTGGATCAAAATCTTCTCTTATAAGCCCTGCCGAAGGAGAAGATTTTTTAATCTCGGCAATGATATTAATTTTTGCCGATGAGGATATAGCTTTCTTAAAATCCTTAGTCGGAGCAAGAGTAGCTATCCTAGACTCTAGAACAGCTAGTGATACTTCTTTCTTTCGCTGAGCAATCTCCTTTAATTTGTTGTCCACTATTTCGTCTAGGATCAAGATTTTCTCCTTTACCTTGTGCCATAAATGGCACCGCTACATTTCCGATTTGTAGCGGTCGGATTCATCCGACTACCTTGTGCCATAAATGGCACCGCTACCCGCTATCCGCTAATTGTTTGTAAAAGCAATCAACTGCTCCAGTTTTTCTTTGGCTTTTCCTGAGTCGATGGAATCTTCAGCGAGCTTAATTCCTTCCTTTAAATCTTCGGCTAGACCTGCTGCTGCGAGGCAAGCGGCAGCATTAATAAGGACAATCTGCCTCTTTGGTCCCTTTTTCCCTTGGAGAGCATCTTCAAGGATAAAGGCATTTTCTTCTCTGGTGCCTCCGCGCAGCTTCTCCAGAGAAGCTCTTTTTATTCCAAAATCTTCTGGCTGAATATAGTAAGTTCTTATCTTACCCTGCTTTAGCTCGGTTATCCTTGTTCTAGTTGTAATGCTAATCTCATCAAGCCCATCCTCTCCCCAGACAACAAAGGCGCCTTTTACTTTCAAGTTTTTTAATACCCGGGCTAAGAGCTCGGTTAAAGAGGGCTGGTAAACACCTAGAAGGCGAACGTTAGCCCCCAGAGGATTAGTAAGGGGGCCGAGGATGTTAAAAACCGTTCTCATTCCCATTTCCTGTCGGGGTGAAAGAGCATATTTCATAGCCGGGTGAAATGAAGGAGCAAAAAGAAAGCCTATTCCTATTTTCTCCAGACACTGTTTCACCTTCTCCTTTGATATAGCCAATTTTACCCCTAAGGTCTCTAGAACATCGGCACTGCCACATCTACTGGAGAGAGCTCTGTTACCGTGTTTGGCTATTACCAGGCCTGCTCCCGCCGCTACAAAGGCAACTACTGTAGAAATATTGAAGGTATTAAGATTATCCCCCCCTGTTCCGCAAGTGTCGGCTAAAGTGTTTTTTTCCAGGCTAAAAGTATCTACTTTTTCCAGCATGGCTTTGGCAAAGCCAGTAATCTCAGCTACTGTTTCTCCCTTCATTCTAAGAGCGGTAAGGAATGAGGCAATCTGAGCTGGAGTCGTCTTTCCCTCCATGATCTCTCCCATCACTTTCTTTGCCTCTTCTTCCTTTAAATTCTTTCTTCCGACGAGAGTTTTTAAGATTGCTTTTATCATTTTTCTCTCCCAAGAAAATTTTTTAACAGCTTCTTACCGTCTTTGGTTAATATAGATTCAGGATGAAATTGCATTCCGAAAATAGGATATTCTTTGTGTCTAATTCCCATAATCTCCTCTTGGGTGGTCCAGGCAGTCTTGATCAGGCAGGGGGGCAGAGTATTATTTTTAATTATTAAAGAATGATATCGAGCAGCAACAAAGGGATTCTCTATCCCCTGGTAGATATCTTTACCGCAGTGATAGATTAAAGAGGTTTTGCCATGCATAATATTTTCTGCTTTGGTGATTTTTGCTCCGAAAACCTGCCCTATAGACTGGTGCCCCAAACAGACTCCCAGAATAGGGACGCGGGTAGCAAAATGCTCTACTACTTCATTGGAGATGCCTGCATTTTCTGGCCGACCCGGGCCAGGGGAAATAAGGATTGCCTCTGGTTTTTTCTCTTCTATTTGGCTTAAACTAATTTTATCGTTGCGGTAAACCTGGGTTTTTCCTCCCAATTCTTCCAAATATTGAACCAAATTATAGACAAAAGAATCGTAATTGTCGATAACCAGAATCATCCTATGCCCTCCTCAGCCATCTGAATAGCTTTAATTAAGGCACCGGCTTTATTTAGTGTCTCCTTGTATTCGGACTCTGGACGAGAATCAGCGACAATACCTGCCCCTGCTTGAATATAGGCAATCCCTTCCTTGATGATTATTGTCCGAATAATGATACAGGTATCCATATTTCCTGAGAAACTAAAATATCCTAATGCTCCGGCATAAGGACCTCGGGCACAAGGCTCAAGCTCTTCGATAATCTCCATAGCTCTTACTTTGGGGGCTCCAGAGACAGTTCCAGCAGGAAAGCAGGCTCTGAGAAGGTCGTATTGATCCATTCCTTTTCTTATTTTTCCCTGGACATTAGAAACAAGATGTATAACATGAGAATATTTCTCCACAGTGTATAATTCTGTCACTTTAACTGTTCCATGCTCACAGACTCTACCCATGTCGTTGCGTCCCAGGTCTACCAGCATTATATGCTCTGCTTTATCTTTGGGATCGGCTAATAAATCCTTAATCAAGACCTCATCTTCCAGGTTATTTTTTCCCCGTCTTCTCGTTCCAGCAATAGGTCGCAGAACAACCTCTTTTTCTTCCATTCTTACCAGTATCTCTGGCGAGCTTCCCACTATCTCAAAATTCCCACATTTTAAATAGTACATATATGGAGAAGGATTAAGAGACCTTAAGGCACGATAGATGTCAAAAGAAGAAGCGCTCACTTTTCTCTTTAGCCTCTGAGATAAAACTACCTGAAGGATATCTCCTTCTTCGATGTATCTCTTAGCTTTTTTTACTCCTCTTTGGAAAACCTGGGAAGTAACGTTGGATTGTATTTGGGTATCGATTTTCTTCTCTTCCCTTTCTTTCCTCTCCCCTGTGGGAAGAGGACCAGGGTGAGGGGGCACATTTTCATTGCCAGAGAATGAACATGGAAGGGGTCCCTTTAGCTTCGCTATTATCTCACCTATCCTGCGTTTAGTCTTTTCATAGGATATCTCGGCGGGTTCTTTCTTATCCAAAAGAGCGTAAGAGACTATCTTTATCTTATGATTAAGATGGTCAAAAATAAGCAAGGTATGGCCAAGCATAAATAGAGAATCGGGCAAGTTTAAGTCATCCGGGTTCTCTTGGGGAATTTGTTCCCAGAAACGTATCATATCATAGCCAATATAACCCACTGCTCCTCCAGAAAAATATGGAAGATTTGGTATATTGACCGCTTTGTATTCACTCATAATTTCTTTTAGGAGCTCTAAAGGGTCTTTTCCTTTGGGAAGAGTTTTAATTTGTTTTTTTCCTTTACGGATTATCTCTACCTTTTTCCCTTTACTCTTGAAGATAAGAGCAGGATTGCTGCCTAAAAAGGAATATTTTCCTAATTTTTCTCCCTTTTCTCTGCTTTCCAGAAGATAGGAAAATTCTTCTTCCCCTAGTTTCATAAAAGCAGAGACAGGCGTTTCCAGATCAGCAAGGATTTCTCTATAAACAGGGATAAAGTTTCCCTTTTTAGATAATTTTTTAAATTCACTTTCTTCTGGATAATACAATATTTTACTCCTTTAACAAAAAAACCGAGCTATAATAAGCCCGGCGTTCGAAGAAAATAACCTCTAACCTTGGCTCATCTTTGCTCATCTCGTCTTAAATTCGTATCTCGTTGTTCGTATCTCGAAAAAGTTAAGTAGGACACAGATTTCCGCAGATAAATAAAAGAAATTTTGTGGACAAAGTCTAATGAAAGCCCAACTTCTTAGAAAGAAGACTTTGGTGATTCTTTAGTCAATTTTCTGCCACTGGTATACTTAAATCCTCATAATCTGCGTTTATCAGCGTCCAAAAAAGAAATTCCTCATTTACCAGATTCTACTTTTCCGTATTTGGAAAGGATTTCAGCTTTACCTATTTCTCCCATCTATCTCTTGGAGATTTGGTGTCTTGCTCTGGCTCCCGTGAGACCTGGTTTTTTTCTTTCCTTCATTCTGGGGTCTCGGGTTAAAAAGCCTGCCTTTTTTAAAATTCCTTTAAGTTCGGGATTGACCTTCAAGATAGCACGGGAGAGCCCGAGTCTTATAGCTCCAGCCTGTCCGCTTAGCCCTCCTCCACTTACTTTTGCCTCTACATCAAATTTATCCAGAAAATCTACTTTCTCCAGAGGCTCTCTTGCTATTTTGCTATGAACCTTCCGGGGAAAATAATCATCAATAGCTTTTTTGTTTACAGTTATATTACCACTTCCTGCCTTCATTCTGACCTTAGCCCTTGCTTTCTTTCTTCTTCCTATGACTAAATACTTTTCCATTCTATACTCCCATTTCTTTTGAATTGAATCAATTTACGATTAGGTTAAATACTATCACAAATTTCGATTTCGTCAACTCGCTCTAAAATTTTGTCACTGCAAAGTAATTATGTCACCCTTTCTGCAAAATAAAGATGTAGTAAACTTGATGCTGGAGGTGAATTCAATGGAACAAAATGAACTACTTCAGCGAATTGCGGTAGATCCAGCTATTCAAGGTGGTAAACCGTGCATCATCGGAAAGGGCGTTATTGCCTGCGCAGAGTTTGATACCAGGAATAGGTTAAATCGCATTCCTGTACCGGTGTACTAAACAATATGGGAAAAGAGAAAAAGATAAGAGGGATATATTGGAAAGTTTAATTGCCGAGATTACGAGATACGAACAACGAGATACAGAAAATGACATTTCGGAGGGAAAGAAGTAGATAGTTGGAAAACTTAGTCGGTAAGAGACAAACAACGGAGCACAAATTTTACAAAATATAGCGGGAAAGGTCCTTACTCTCCACGATGTTCTTTAATCTCTCTTTGACGTAGCTGGCGTTAAGAGTAAAGGACTTACGCTTTATATTAGGAGCTCTGAAGCTAATATCCTCCAGAAGCTTTTCCATAATAGTGTATAATCTTCTTGCTCCGATATCCTCTGTTCTTTCATTTACTAAAGAGGCCAGGAGAGCGATTTCCTTGATAGCACTATCCTCGAAAGTAAGATTTATCTTCTCTGTTTTCATCAGGGCTTGATATTGCTTTATCAAGGCATTTTTAGGCTCAATTAGAATCTTCTCAAAATCCTTCTGGGTAAGTCTATTCAGTTCTACGCGGATAGGGAATCTACCCTGAAGTTCAGGGATTAAATCAGAAGGAGATGCTGTATGGAAAGCTCCTGCAGCTATGAAAAGAATATGATCGGTCTTAACAGCCCCATAGCGAGTAGTGACTGTGGTTCCCTCTACAATTGGCAAAAGATCTCTTTGTACCCCCTCTCGGGAGACATCTACGTTACTTTTCCCCCCTCCTCCCACAATCTTATCTATCTCATCCACAAATATTATTCCCGAATTCTCTACCAGATGGGTAGCTTTCTCGATAACCTTATCCTTGTCTATAAGTTTTTGAGCCTCTTCCTGGGTGATGATCTGGCGAGCTTCCTTTAAGGGAACTTTTCTTTCTCGAGGGCGTTTGGGCATCATATCTCCTAATAGATCCTGAAAGTTCATTCCCATCTGCTCTACCCCGGCGCTGCTAAATATCTCTACCATGGGGGCAAATCTCTCTGTTGCCCTTATTTCGATTAGCCTATTTTCTAATTCCTTATTTTTTAATTTATTCTTTAGTTTTCCTCTGGTTTTCTTTGCCCTTTCCATTCTTTTATCCTCTTCAGGGCTTCCCTCTTCTTCACGAGAGGACAAGGAAGTTTTTGAGGGGAGGGGAAGAAGGATATCTAAAAGTCTTTCCTCGGCTAATTTCTTTGCTTTTTCCCTTACCTTTTTCATCATCTCCATTTGTACTGTATGCACAGCTATATTGGTTAGATCTCTAACCATAGATTCTACATCTCTGCCTACATAACCAACTTCGGTATATTTGCTTGCCTCTATTTTTAGAAAAGGAGCCTGGGCTAGTTGGGCTAGTCTCCTGGCAATTTCTGTTTTTCCCACACCGGTAGGTCCAATCATAATGATATTTTTAGGAGCTACCTCATCACGGAGTCTAGCAGGCAGTTTTTGCCTGCGCCATCTATTTCGCAGGGCAATAGCAACAGAACGCTTAGCATCATTCTGTCCTATGATATATTTATTTAATTCTTTTACAATAGTAGGAGGGGTAAGCCATTTCTCCCTCATTTTTTATCTCCTTTAGTTGGTTAATTGGTGATTGGTTAATTTCCCCTCACCCGAAAAAGCACGATGTGCTTTTTCCCTCTCCCCAGAGGGGAGAGGGCACTACTCACCAATTAACTACTCACCATTCACTTTCCTATAATTCCTCAATGGTAATTTGATTATTAGTATAAATGCAGATGGAAGCAGCTATATGCATGGCTATCTCTACGATTTTTCTAGGGGGATAATCAGTGTGATTGGCTAGAGCCTGGGCCGCTGCCTGGGCATAACCTGCTCCTGAGCCTATGGCTATTACCCTTCCGTCAGGTTCAATCACGTCTCCGCTTCCCGATATGAGCAAAGATTTTTCCTCATTAGTTACAATCATCAGAGCCTCCAGCCGACGCAGTACCTTATCCTGCCTCCAGTCTTTGGCCAATTCTAAGGAAGCGCGAGGAAGATTCCCTTGATATTGTTCAATTTTCTTCTCAAATTTCTCAAAGAGAGTAAGGGCATCAGCAATAGCCCCGGCAAAGCCAGCCAGTACCTTCCCCTTATAAAGTCTCCTTATTTTCTGTGCCTTATGTTTTACAATTATCTTTTCCAGAGTCACCTGTCCATCACCGCCGATAGCTACCCTGTCTTTATCCCTCACAGCTAAAATAGTAGTGGAACGCAATTTGGAACCCCCTCCTTGTACTTCGTACATCGTACATCGTACATCGTACTTCGTTATTTGAGTTTGTTTAAAAGTGAGGATATCATTTTCGATATATGGTCTAACTTTTCCGAAATATCGTTCAATTTTTCCTCATTTATAAATCCAAGTTCTTTTGCAATTATTAATTGTGTCTCTAATTCTGCTGCTGAACCTAAAACTATATGTAAAGATTGGCTATATTCTTTGCTATGATACCTTTTGAATCCTTCGGCTATATTTGAGGGCATTGAAATTGCTGAGCGTCTCATCTGTGAAGTAATGCCATATAATTCCTCTTTTGGAAACTGCTTTGTCAGTGTATAAATATCTTTGACAATTTCTATTCCTTTTTGCCATATTTTCTTTACGATGTACGAAGTCCGATATGCGATGTACGAGATTATGCTCTCGGATGAGCTTTTTGATAGATCTCCTTTAATCTTTTTATACTCAGATGAGTATAAACCTGAGTAGTGGAAAGTCTTTCATGACCAAGTAGTTCTTGCACAGAGCGTATATCTGCTCCCCGATTCAAAAGATGTGTGGCAAAAGAATGGCGCAGACTATGCGGACCGGATACCTTATGGATATTAACTAACTTCAGGTATTTATTTAATTTTCCTCTAAGGGCTCTATCGGAGAGTCTTTTCCCAAATCTATTTAGAAAAACAGCCTCTATCCCAGGTTTTACTTTTTCTTCTCGCACTTCTAAATAACGAGTTAAAGCCTTTATAGCACATCTTCCCACTGGAATTATTCTCTCTTTATCCCCCTTACCTTTAACTTTAACTGTCTCTGCTCCAAAGTCAAGAGAGAATATATTCAGACCTACTAACTCAGCTACTCTCATTCCTGTGGCATATAATAGCTCCAGAGCCGCTTTATCTCGACGATGAAAGAAATCCTCCCCTTCTACTGATTCCAGGAGCTTTTCTATCTCATCTTCCTCTAAGAAAGAAGGGATCTTCTTTCCTAGTTTTGGACTTCGCAGGTTTGCCAGAAGAAAAGATGTTCGGTATCTTTTTAAATAAAGGTAGTGAAAGAACTCTCTTAAGCTAGATATCCTGCGTGCCAGAGTAGATTTTGCTAGTCCCTTTCTTTGAAGTGAGGCCAGATATTCACGCACAACAGGATATCCTATCTCTTTTAAATCTTTTTTCTTCAAAGAAAGAAAACCGAGGAAATCTTTTATATCACTTCCGTAGCTTTTAACTGTATGAAAAGAGAAGTTTTTCTCTTGAGTAAGATATTGACTGAATTTATCCAGCCACTCGAGCTTCATTTATCCTCTTCTTTACCACCTTATAGGGAATTTTCCCCAATTTTAACTCCTCTATCTTGCAGTTCCTGATTTTTGCGCCGCACTCTGGGCACTTAAAATTGCCCTTGTCTCTAAGAAGATAAGGATTCCTGCAGTGAGGGCAGCTCTCTTTAATGGGAGCCTCTCGAGAGACAAACTTACATTGAGGGAACTTTGAGCAGCCATAAAAGATAGCTCCTTTTTTTGATGTTCTTTCTATTATTTCTCCTCCACAATCAGGAGAAGGGCACCTTACCCCTGTTTTATTAACCAGAGCTTTGGTATTTTTGCAGTCTGGGTAATTAGAGCAGGCAAGGAACTCTCCGTAGCGGCCAAATTTAAGAATCATCTTTGCCCCACACCTCTCACAATTAGTGGGAGCAATCTGAACCCCCTCTTTTTTAATGTTTTTCATTTTTTTCTTCGCTTTGCTCAAGTCTTTGCTGAAGTATTTATAAAAACCATTCACCAGAGCTGTCCATTTCTTTTTCCCTTCTTCAACCGTATCCAGATCCTCCTCCATTTGAGCGGTAAAGCGGATGTCGAGAATGGTGGAGAAATTTTTTACCAGAAGCTCGTTTACCACCTTAGCCAGAAGAGTAGGGATGAGTTTTCCCTTCTGCCAACTCACATAACCTCTTTTTTTGATAGTGAAGATAGTAGGAGCATAGGTACTTGGCCTTCCTATCCCCTTTTCTTCCAGTACTTTTACCAGAAAAGCCTCGGTATAGCGAGATGGAGCTTCTGTAAAATGCTGTTTTGAGGTAAGCTCTTTTAACTTTAACTTTTCTTCTTCTTTAACTGGAGGTAGACTCTTTTCCTTTTCGTATCTCTCTTTAGAAACTATCATAAATCCGGGAAACTTAATCTTTTTTCCTTCCGCTCTGAAGAGATATTTTCCTCCTCGGATGTCCACGGTGACCTTGTTCAGGATCGCCTTTTCCATTTGAGAGGCAAGAAATCTTCTCCAGATTAGTTCGTATACTTTGAGATGTCTTGGGGATAAATACGGCTTCATCTTCTCAGGAGTTCGCCAGATTTTGGTTGGCCTTATAGCTTCGTGGGCATCCTGACTCGATTTTTTATTCTTGTAGCGAGGTATTCTCAGCGGCAAAAACTCTTTCCCCAACTCTTTTTCAAGATACTTTCTTGCCTCTAGCTGCGCTTCTCTGGCCACTCGTACAGAATCTGTCCGCATATAGGTAATGAGACCCACTCTTCCCTCATTCCCAATTTCTTCTCCTTCATAAAGGTCCTGAGCTATTCTCATAGTCTGACTGGGAGAAAGCTTAAGGTAATAACTAGCTGCTTGTTGTAGAGTGCTGGTGATAAAGGGAGGAGAAGGAGATATTTTTTTCTTTTCGGCGGTTATTTTTATTACCTTATACTCTTCTTTTTTTATCTTTTCTGCGAGCTGCCTTGCCTTTTCCTCACTTAATATCTTTACCAGCTTATTCTCAACCTGGGATAGCTTCGCCTCAAGAAGACTCCTCTTGGCAAGAGGAGCAAATTTACCCACAATGGTCCAGTATTCTTTCTGCACGAATTTCTCAATCTCTTTTTCTCGTTCACAAACTAGTCTTACTGCTACGGACTGGACTCTTCCGGCAGAGAGTCCCCTCTTCACTTTTTCCCAGAGAAGGGGAGAAATTTTATATCCTACCAATCGGTCCAGCACTCTCCTCCCCTGCTGGGCATTTACTTTGTTGAGATTGATCTCGGTAGGATTCTTTATAGCTTCCTGGATAGCTTCCCTGGTTATCTGGTTGAAGACTATTCTTCCTTTTTCAGAGTTATTTAATTCCTGAGAAAGATGCCAGGCGATAGCCTCTCCTTCTCTATCCAGGTCAGTGGCCAGGTAAACCTTTTCGGCTGTCTTACTCAAATCCCTTAGTTTTTTTACAACTTTTCTTTTGGTGGGAATTATCTGATAGCTAGGCTTAAACTCATTTTCGACATCTATACCCATTTTTTTCTTGGGCAGGTCTTTTATATGCCCATAACAGGACTCAACCTGAAAATCCTTACCGAGAAACTTATTGATGGTCTTAGCCTTAGCGGGCGATTCCACAACAACTAAATTTTTAGCCATTTCATCTATCCCTTACGAATAATTTTCCTGGGAGCTCTCTTGCCAGGCCCTTTAACTGGAGCTTCATTAAGAGTCCGCCTACTTTGGAAGCGGGGAGTCCGCTTTTACTTACCAGAGAATCAATGTGAAGAGGCTCTTCTTCTAAGAGCTCGAGAACTTTTCTCTCCTCAGAAAATAAAGAAGGAATTTCCTCATCGAAAGTCTTTTTCTCTTTTTTATTCAAAAGGGAAAAGTCTAATTCCTCTAATATATCCTCGACACATTCTACCAGCTTTGCTCCTTCTTTGACGAGCCTATTTACCCCCTGAGCGTTAGGGTTGGTTATATTTCCGGGAATGGCGAAGACCTCTCGTCCTTGTTCTAAAGCAAAATCGGCGGTGATTAAAGCTCCACTCCTTAAGGGAGCCTCCACCACCAATACTCCTTTAGCCAGGCCACTGATGATGCGGTTACGCTGAGGAAAGTGAGGAGCATTGGGCTCAGTCCCCAGAGGATACTCAGAGATCACAGCTCCTTTTTTTATTATCTCTACCACCAATTTCTTGTTTTCAGGAGGATAGATTACATCCACCCCAGAACCCAGAACAGCGATGGTTCTTCCTCCTACTTCTAAGGCTCCCTGGTGAGCGGCAGTATCAATTCCTCTAGCCATTCCGCTGACAATGGTGATTCCCTCTCTGGCCAGGTCTCGAGCCAGTCTTCTGGCCATCAATTTCCCATAGGTGGTAGGCCTTCTCGTTCCCACTATAGCAAGAGTGTCTGACTCTTCTTTTTTTAATTTACCTTTTACATAAAGAAGAAAAGGGGGATCAAATATCGTCTTAAGAGGCGAAGGATAAAGGGAATCCCGAAAGCTGATTACTCCGATATTGAGCTCATCTATACGCTTTAGGTCTTCATTTATATCTATATTCTTTGCTCCTTGAATTAGGGATGTTATAGCCTCTTTTCCTAATCCAGGGACCAGGGATAAGCTTTTGGCCGAGGCAGAGAGGACTTTTTGAGGGGATCCAAACCACTCTACCAGTTGGCGACATTTTTTTGAGCCAAGGTGAGGAATTTTATTTAAGAGTATCCAGTTTTTATAAGAATAAGATTCTTTACGGAATATATAAGAATAAGATTCTTTACGGAATATATAAGGGTGTATCATAGAAATTTTGCAGTTCGGAGAGGAGAACTACTTACCCTCCTTGACAGATTTTCTCATCTAAATCTCTCATCACCAGTCCACTGAGAGGTTTGGGATAAAAATAGGTACTTTTGGGAGGTAGTTTCTTTCCAAAAAGACAGACCCCCTTTACTTCTTTCAAAGAAAGGGCTCTAAGAAAGAATGCTAACTGATATTTTCCTTTTTTGATGAGGTCTATTGCTTCTGTTTCATCCTTTACAAAGTCAATCTCTTTCCCTTTTTCTAATTTATCTTTTACCACGATTTTTTTTAATATTTTATCAAGAATAACTGTATTCACCTCGTTAGAAGGCTCCCACTCTGTATTCGGCAGAACCTTCGGCCTCTTATGGGTCAGGGATGAGGATGAGCTTTCCTCCCCTTTTAGGCTTAATAGATAATATCTATCCTCTCCCCAGTACATACCGAAAATAGAACTTTTCTCTTTTTTCTGTAATTCCTTAACTATACGCTCTCCCTGGGTTTTGCTATTTGCGGAAGGTAGGGAGAGCCTCTCTATTTGAAAGAAATCCTCCATTCTCGATTTTAATTTAGATACCTTCCCTGGTTCTAGACCACCAATTAATCTGTGTACAGGAAGAATACTTATGGCATCGGTTTCCATATTTAAAAAATACATCATGACAAAATCTCTCCCATTCTTTAATCGAGGGAATCTTTTTCTTTCCTCATTGCGAAACCGAAGAGCAGTAAGATAACGGTGATGTCCATCGGCAAGAAAGAGCTTTTTACTCTCCATTAATCTACACACTTCATTAATTACATCCTCATCCTCTATTCTGCCTAGCATATGCTTTACTCCATCTCTGTCCACTACTTCAGAAATTGGCTCCTTTATCTTAAGATATTGACCTACAAGATATGAGGGGTCCGAATAAAGAGAGAAAATGGGACTAAAATTAGCCCGGCAGGATTTAAGAAGTCTGAAGCGATCTGTCCCCGGTTTAGGAAAAGTCTCTTCGTGAGGAAAAATCACTCCTGAGCCAAATTCTTCTAGCTTCATCAAGGCAAGAAATCCTCTTCTTTTCTCTATTTTTCCCTCAAGATGATATTCCTTTTCATAAACATAAATGGCCTTCTTTTTTTCTTTTTTTAGTATGTCCCTTGAGAGCCATTCTCCAAAAAATCGTCTGGCACGAATATACTTGTTTTCTTTGCCATCATCTTCGGGATATTCTTTGCCAAGGATAATTCTGATAATATTATAGGGATGCGAGGCATAGTATAACTTCTGATCAAGAGGAGAGATAACATCATAGGGAGGAGTGATTACCTTTGCTAGTTCCCCTACCTTTTTCTGATTATAAATAATTCCTCGGAAAGGACATATTTTAAGCATGGATTACTCCAAATAGTAGACCGTCGCTCGTGACTCGAGAAGAAAGAATGTGAATAGTAGCGGTGCGATTCATCGCACATTGTAGTCGGATAAATCCGATCGCTACCTAAAGCTTACTGCTTACAGCTTTTTCACGATGTAATATGTACGAAGTACGATGTACGATTTTACTAACGACTAATTAGCCAGGTTCACTTTTCAGCCAGTCTTCCTTGTCGTAAGAATAGAGTTCCTCGGGGTGGAAAAGACATTCAATCTCTCGCTTGGCAGAAGTTGGTGAATCCGAGCCGTGAACAATATTTCTTCTTCCATCAGAGGCATATTGTCCTCTGATCGCCTCCGGAGCAGCCTCCTCGGGTGTTCTTTCCCCTATGATTTTTCTGAGCTGTTTTACTATTCCTTTTCCTTCCGCTACTAAGGCTATCGAGGGAGCAGTAAGCATAAACTTGATCAAACCAGGGAAAAAATGTTTACCTTTATGAGGATGGTAAAACTCCTTCGCTTTTTCCTCATCCAGACGAATCATTTTTAAGGCCACTATCTTGAATCCTTCTTCTTCTATTCTTTGGAGCACTTCACCTACCAGTGCCTTACACACTCCATCCGGCTTGATTAATAATAGCGTCCTCTCCATATTAGAACCTTTTATCCTGTTTTTCCCTCTCGAGAAAGGGCAATCTTTCCTGTTCTGACCAATTTTTTTATTCCGAAGGGTCTTAAGAGAGTGAGAATTCCTTTGATTTTTTCTTCTGTTCCCGTAGTTTCTATAGTGAAGCTAAAGGGATGAACATCGAGAATTCTGGCCCGAAAAATATCCACTATACGCATTATCTCAGCTCTGTCTGTCCGCTTAGCACTTACTTTTACCAGCACCAACTCTCGCTCCACTGTATCCTGCTGTGTTAGATCCACCACTTTGATTACATCGATCAGTTTACGTAGTTGCTTGATGACCTGTTCGATAATCTGATCATCACCTGGTACAACCATAGTAATACAAGAAATAGTGGGATCCTCTGTTTCTCCCACAGCAAGGCTGTCAATGTTAAAACCCCGTGCGCTGAAAAGGGAAGCAATCCTAGCCAGAATCCCAAAACGATTCTCTACCTCTACGGAAATAGTATGTTTCATTTCATTTTTCCTTCTAGTAGCGGTCGGATTCATCCGACATATTTTCGTACATCGTACTTCGTTACTTGATTTTCTTTTTTCGATGTACGATATGCGATATACGAAGTACGAATTTAATCACACCGCTACTCCTCAAAAAACTTATAGCTCTTCTTACAGCTTATATAGTTAATAGATGGCAGTGCATATATGACTTCAATGCTCGAACTCGATATCAATTCGATTTTCTTCCTGCAATTCCTTTCGTAGACTCCGAGATTTTTTTTGCCGGCTCCTTTGGACGGAGAGCACGGACAGCTTTGCCTGCCTGCCACATTTCAGAGTTTCCTATGGCCTCCAATTCCTCGGTCAACTGTGCCTGGTAGTTAGACTTGCCACAGGCAGAGATAACGCGGCGAGTTTCCGCTCCGGAGGCTACCCTCTCATAGAGCTCTTTGAACACGGGCATTACGGCCTTCTTGAACTTTGGCTTCCAATCAAGAGCACCGCGCTGGGCAGTGGCCGAACAATTGGCATACATCCAGTCCATGCCGTTCTCACCCACGAGCCGGATCAGACTTTCCGTCAGCTCCTCCACTGTTTCATTAAACGCCTCGCTTGGGCTATGTCCGTGCTCTCGAAGAATATCGTATTGTGCCTCCATGATACCCGCAAGAGCACCCATGAGCACCCCACGCTCACCGGTCAGATCGCTGTAGACTTCTTTTTCGAAAGTGGTCGGGAAAAGATACCCACATCCGATAGCCATTCCCAACGCTATGCAGCGACCTCTCGCCCGACCAGTTGAGTCCTGATAGACAGCG
>Ga0114918_10001369_pt1 | contig 21836 bp, 19 predicted proteins | sample LantaG_FD_87015 | JGI IMG/M metagenome (GOLD analysis project Ga0114918, IMG submission 87015) | Deep subsurface microbial communities from Baltic Sea to uncover new lineages of life (NeLLi) - Landsort_02402 metaG | ecosystem: Environmental > Aquatic > Marine > Oceanic > Sediment | place... | reverse complement strand
TCGAATTATGTGCTTGAGCCCAGCACCGCCGTAAACAGGCGGTGCTGGGTGGTTTTCTATACCGGTAAGAGGCAACCCAGCACCGGCGCTTCAGGCCGGTGCGGCTTCCACGCATCCAAGCACATAATCTCTGACTATCTCCAAATTGTATCTGAGCGCCGGATGACAAGGAATTCTACCAGGTCGTGTCGCCGCGGACCTTTCATAGAGCACTCTCCCTTCCCGCATGGCTGTGTTGATGAAGTGCGATTTCGCCCCGCGCCATTCCTCGACCTCCTCCGGTGTCCACCATACGATGTCCTTGGGCACGCCCAGCCCTGCCAGGAGCCGGTACAAAGGAGGGGTTCGCTGCCAGCGAGGCAGGGCCGAGGGCGCTACGATCAGCAGGTCAAAGTCACTATCCGGTCGGGCTTCCCGGCGTGCCCGGCTGCCGAACAGAATGATCTTATCCGGACGAACCGCCTCCCGGATTCTGGTCACCATCTCGGCGACGACTTCAGATGTCACCATATCGCACGCTCCTGTCTTCTATCTCCCCGAAGAATGTGCCGTAGCCATATTCTAAATGAGAACGGCCCAACTGTCAATTGCCCTCCGCGCAGAACAGTAGTACACTATCAGCCGCTATCGAGCATCCAGCATCAAGCAAAGGAGGGGTAGTTTAAGAACTCCTTCTTTGACGACACAGGCAGATGAATGGAACACGGATCAACACAGATTGTACGGATAAACACAGAAAAATCAGTGAGAGTCCGTCTGATCCGTGACTATCCGTGTCCTATTTTGAGTTCTTAAATCACCGCAAAGGAGTGTATAGTGGCCAAGTTTCCCCCTGAACCATTCAAGATCAAGGTTGTCGAGCCCATGCGCCAGACCACCCGCGCCGAGCGCGAGGAGACCCTGCGGCGGGCCGGCTACAACCTCTTCGCCGTGCGGGCCGAGGACATCTACATTGACCTGCTGACCGATTCGGGCACGGCGGCGATGTCCGACAGCCAGTGGGCCGGAATGATGCTCGGCGACGAGAGTTACGCCGGCTGTCGTAACTTCTTCAATCTGGAGAAGGCGATCAAATCTATCACCGGCTTTCGCTACTTCGTGCCCACCCACCAGGGCCGCGCCGCCGAGAACGTGCTCTTCGCCTGCACGGTCGAACCGGGCCAGTCGGTGCCCAGCAACATGCACTTCGACACCACCCAGGCCAACGTCATCGCCCGGGGCGGCGAACCGGTCAACCTGTTGGTCGAAGAAGGACTCGACCCCACCAGCCACGCGCCCTTCAAAGGCAACATAGATGTCGAAAAACTGGAAGCGTTCATCAAGCAGGTGGGGTCGGAGAACGTTCCGCTGGGAATGTTGACGGTGACGAACAACGCTGGCGGCGGCCAGCCGGTCTCAATGGCCAACATCCGCGCCACCAGCGAGGTGCTTCACCGGCATGACATTCCCTTTTTCCTCGACGCCTGCCGCTATGCCGAGAACGTCTACTTCATCAAACTGCGCGAGCCGGGCTACGCCGAGACGCCCGTCGTCGAGATCGCCCGCGAGATGTTCTCCTACACCGACGGCTGCACGATGTCCGCCAAGAAGGACGCGCTGGTCAACATCGGCGGCTTCCTGGCGATGAACGACGAATCGCTGTACCGGCGCGTGTGCCAGGAACTGATCCTGCGCGAGGGGTTCCTCACCTACGGTGGGCTGGCCGGGCGCGACCTGGAGGCAATTGCGCGGGGGCTGTGGGAGGGGCTGGACGAGCGGTACCTGGCCTACCGCATCGCCCACACGAAATACCTGGCCGACCGGCTGGTGGAGGAGGGCATCCCCATCCTGGAGCCACCCGGCGGCCACGCGGTCTACCCGGACGTCAAACGGTTCCTGCCGCACATTCCGCAGCGCGAACTGCCCGGCCAGGCGCTCACCTGCGCGCTCTATCTGGAGGGCGGCATTCGCGGAGTGGAGATGGGGAGCGTAGCGTTCGCCCACGAGGACCCGGAGACGGGCGAGATGGTCTATCCGGCGCTGGAGTTGGTGCGGCTGGCGATCCCCCGCCGCGTCTACACCCAGGCACACCTGGACTACGTGGTGGAGGTCTGCAAGCACATCTACGAGAAGCGCGACCAGATTCGGGGCATGCGCTACACCTACGCGCCGCTCCTCCTGCGCCACTTCACGGCGCGATTTGAGCCGCTGTAGGATAGCCGGTAGCAGGCAAGCGTTAGCCAACGGCAGGGGCGAGGTGACCTCGCCCCTGCAGCGGAATTAGCACACGGTAGGGAGCGTTCCCTTGCCAGTTATGCCCTTCTGCGTTACTATATGCTCCGATGACTGACCTGCGTATGCCCCATTCTATTGACGCGCTAAACCTGCTCACCCGCACCCGCAACGCGCTGGTGCGGGCCGGGATCACCACGGTGGAGGAACTGGCCGCCCACAGCGACGAGGAACTCCTGGCCCTGCGCGGCTTCGGTCCCACCTCGCTGGCACAGGTGCGGGAGCGGCTGGCAGCACGGGCACACGGGCAGACGGAAACACCTCAAACAGAGACTGCCCCTGCTACGCCTCCCGCCAACGGCGACCTGCCCGGCCGGCAGGTGCTCCACGCCACATGGCTACCCCCCCTCACCCCCCCTACAGGGGGGGGATGCCTCTTCCTCTGGGGCGAGGGTAGGGGCAGGGTAACCCTGCCCCTACAGCCACGCCGAGGGCACACTCCCCAAACACCGCCTCACCCATTCCAGTTGCTGCCTGTCGCGTTGCGCGACACGCTGCCTGGCCTGATCCCATCCAATGCGGATGAAGCGCAGGCGTTGGCCCGCCTGCCAGCGAGCGGCCACGCCCCCCAGCCCAGCCCCCAACTCATCCGCGACTTCCTGGCCGAAGAGCCCGTCGAGCCGGAGTCCCTCGGCCTCTGGCGGGTGGACGGGCTGGCGCTCCCACCCCTGGCGGCACTGGCTTTCCTGAACGACCTCCCGCGCCCTGAGCACCTGGCCCCCCGCCTCGCGCTGGGGGCCGACCTGCGCTTCTGGTCGCTGGCGGGCAAACTGGCATTGGAACTCCTGGCCCGGCAGCAGTTCGCCCCCACCCTTCTACAGCCCTTCGACAAAGATCAGGACAAGGCTCAGGGCATCGCGCCGATCCGCCAGAACGGGGCCTTCTATGCCGCCTGGGTGCCCGTCCTCGACCGGCCCGAGGACCTGCGGCGGGTGGAGCGCCTGGCACAGGCGATGCCCCCCGTCTGTCGCGCCTTTACCCCCCTCTGTCCCCCCTCCAGGGGGGAAGAGCACTCTATCCCCCCCCTGGAGGGGGGGGCGGGGGGGGGTGCGCCCCGCGCCCTGCTCAAGGACTTCCTGGGCGCGCTGGTGGACGCCGCGGTACGGGCCTGGGCCCCGCCGCTGCTCCAGGTCGTCACCCGGCGGGACGATCCCGCCCTGCGGGCCTGGCTGACCGCCCTCTTCTGCACCGACCCATCGGTAGACGCCCCTGCCCGCGACCTGGAGAATTTCCACGCCGAGGTCGGCCGCTGGCTGGAGCAACTCCTGGCCGGAGCGGAGGAGCCGTTCCGCCTATGCTTCCGCCTGGAGCCGCCCGCCCCGCCGGAGCCGGAGCCGGAGGACGAGGGAGAGGCGACGCTATGGGTGCCGCCGGACGAGTGGGCCTTGCGCTTCTTCCTCCAGGCCCGCGACGACCCCAGTTTGCTCGTTCCCGCTGGCCTGGTCTGGCGGGAGCGAGGTTCCACGCTGCGCTACCTGGACCGCCGCTTTGATAACCCCCAGGAGCGGCTCCTGGCCGGGCTGGGGCAGGCGGCCCCTCTCTTCCCCCCGCTGGAGTCTAGCCTGCGCACCGCCCGCCCCGAGGCCTGCCACCTGGATACCGAGCAGGCGTATACCTTCCTGCGGGAGGCGGCCCCACTGCTGGAACAAAGCGGCTTCGGCGTCCTGGTGCCCCAGTGGTGGAAGAAGCGCCACAAGCGGTTGGGCGTGCGCGCCACCCTCTCCCCCGCCGACGGCAAAGGCATCCTGAACCTGGACGCGCTGGTCCGCTTCCGGTGGCAACTGGCTCTTGGCGATCAGACCCTGGCGGCCGAGGAATTCGCCCACCTGGCGGCGCTCAAACTGCCGCTGGTGCAGGTGCGCGGCGAGTGGGTCGAACTCCAGCCGGAGCAGATCGAGGCCGCCATCCGCTTTTGGGAGAAGCGCGCCGCCGAGGAGGAGATGACGCTGCGCCAGGCGCTGCAGATGGGGCTGGCAGAGGAGGGCAAGGCCGGTGACCTGCCGGTCGTCGGCGTCGAGGCCAAGGGGTGGGTGCGCGACCTGCTGCGCCGGCTGAGCGGCGGCGAGCCATTGGCCGAACTCCCTCCACCGCAAGGCTTCGTCGGCCAACTGCGCCCCTACCAGGTGCGCGGCCTCTCCTGGCTGGACTTCCTGCACCGCTGGGGACTGGGGGCCTGCCTGGCCGACGACATGGGCCTGGGCAAGACTATTGAGACCATCGCCCTCATCCTGCACGACCTGGAGGAGGGGCAGGCCGACGGGCCGGTGCTGGTCTTATGCCCCACCTCCGTCGTGGGCAACTGGGCACGGGAGATTGCTCGCTTCGCCCCCTCGCTGCAGGTGATGGTGCACCACGGCAGCGACCGGGCCAGCGGGGAGGAGTTCGCCGCCCAGGCCCGGCAGGCCCACATCGTCATCAGCACCTACGCGCTGGCCCGCCGGGACGAGGAGACGCTGCGGGCGGTCGAGTGGACAGGGATTGTGCTGGACGAGGCGCAGAACATCAAAAACCCCAGCGCCAAGCAGACCCAGGCCATCCGGCGCCTGCCGGCCAGTTACCGGGTCGCCCTCACCGGCACCCCGGTCGAAAACCGCCTCTCGGAACTGTGGTCCATCATGCAATTCCTCAACCCCGGATACCTGGGGTCACAAAAATCGTTCCACACCCGCTTTGCCCGGCCCATCGAGCGCTACCAGGACCCGGAGGCAGCGGCGCGGTTGCGCAAACTGGTCCGGCCCTTCATCCTGCGGCGCGTCAAGACCGATCTGACTATCATCCAGGACCTGCCGGATAAACTGGAGCACAAGGTCTACTGCACACTCACCCCAGAGCAGGCGACGCTCTACCAGGCGGTGGTCGAGGACGCAATGCTCCAGGTGGAGGAGGCGGAGGGCATCCAGCGCCGGGGACTGGTGCTTTCAATGCTCCTGCGGCTGAAGCAAATCTGCAACCACCCGGCGCAATTCCTGGGCGACGGCTCCGCGCTGCCCGACCGTTCCGGCAAACTGGCCCGGCTGGGGGAGATGCTGGAGGAGGTGCTCTCGGTAGACGAGCGGGCCCTGGTCTTCACCCAGTTCGCCGAGATGGGCGCGCTCCTCCAGACCTACTTGCAGGACCTCTTTGGTGGCGAGGTGCTGTTCCTCTACGGCGGCACACCGGCCAAGCAGCGCGACCGGATGATCGCCCGCTTCCAGGAGCAGCGGCACGGCCCGGCGATCTTCGTCCTCTCGCTCAAGGCGGGCGGCCTGGGGCTGAACCTGACCCGCGCCAACCACGTCTTCCACTTCGACCGCTGGTGGAACCCGGCCGTGGAGAACCAGGCCACCGACCGGGCCTTCCGCATCGGGCAGACGCGGGACGTGTGGGTGCACAAGTTCGTCTGCGGCGGCACGCTGGAGGAGCGGATTGACGAATTGATCGAAAGCAAGAAGGCACTGGCGGAGAGCGTCATCGGGGCAGGGGAGGCCTGGCTGACGGAACTGAACACCGACCAATTGCGGGAACTGGTTACCTTGAGTCGTGAAGCAGTAGGAGATTAACCTGGATCGGAGGTCAAGATGAGCGTAGATCAACGACAACTCTCAGCAGTGTTGGAGAAACTAACGCCTGGGGAGAGCCAGATGGTGTTACAGTTCGCCGATTTCCTGGCCCAGCGGCGCGCACGCATCGTAGATGCCCACAAAGCCCGGCGTAAGGTCAGCGCATGGTTGGTACAGGAGGTGGGCAACCTCCTGATGGGAGGAGAACCACGCTATGTTGCAGGTGAGCGCCCCGTATGGCGCGTGCCGGTGGTGGTCAGTTACGGCCGTCGTGGGGAGGCCGCCTGCGTGGATGTGGATGCCCAGAGCGGCACATTGTTGGTGAACGAGCAAACGCCGCAGGAGATTATTTCCAATGTCAGAGCGTTGGTTGGCAGTCCCACATCGAACTGAGGAATTCGTCGGGGGGTGTCTGCCAGCGTGCTGCCAGATGGCACTGGCGTTCCTGGGCATCATCCGTACCCAGAGGCAGATCGCTGCGCTGATCGGGCACATTGAAGCCGCTGGAACGCCCGCGCCCAACGTCGCCCGACTGTCAGATTGGAGCGTTGATGTTCATTATTCCCCATGGGCCGATCTGAACGATTTACAACAGGGGCTCGAGAGAGGCATCGCGGTTATCGCTTTTGTACGGACGGGCGAGTTGCCTTACTGGGAAGAAGATGTGCCGCACGCTGTCGTTGTGGTTGGGATGGACACGACAGCGGGAATCGTATACGTCAACGATCCGGCGTTTGAGCGTGCACCAATCGCGGTTCCGGTGGGTGATTTCACTTTGGCATGGGATGCTCTGGGCAATCAGTGTGCGATGATAGGCCGGAGTATAGTGCGGGAGAACACCGAATGAGCCGTAGAAGATACAGCAGTTACTGGGGCTACTTCCCCAAATCCACCCCCATCCCGGTCGAGGATGGCATCAAGGCGCGCACGAAGCGCGGGCGGTTCGGAGAACACTGGTGGGCGCAGCGCTGGGTCGCGGTGCTTGAGTCCTTCGGCTGGAGCAACCGCCTCCAGCGTGGCCGCACCTACGCCCGCAAAGGCCAGGTTGTGAACATTGACGTGCACCCCGGACGGGTCGCTGCTCGCGTGCAGGGCTCCCGCCGCAAGCCCTACAGCGTGCGCATCGAGATCGCGCCACTGGGCGACGATGAGTGGGGGCGAGCGATTGACGCGATGGCTGGGCAAGCCCTCTTCGCCGCCCAACTCCTGGCCGGCGAGATGCCGCCGGAGATCGAGGAGGCTTTCAAAACCGCCGGGGTCTCCCTCTTCCCCACCAAGCGCGACGTCGAAATGAGTTGTTCCTGCCCCGATTGGGCCGTCCCCTGCAAGCACATTGCCGCCGTTTACTATTTGCTGGGGGAGGAGTTCGACCGTGACCCGTTCCTCCTGTTCACGCTGCGGGGCCGCACCCGTGAGCAGGTGATGGAGGCATTGCGGGCCCGCCGCGCTGCCGGCGCTCCTTCGATTGAGGAGACCATACAAGAGGAACCGGAGCAAGTAGAGCCACTGGAGGACAGTCTATCCCACTTCTGGGGACCGCAGGCAGGGGCGCGGCAACCGCGTCCCTACTTCCACGTGACGATAGCGCCTCCGCCGGTGGAGACCGCGCTTCTGAAGCGGTTGGGCCCACCCCCCTTCTCCCGCCGCCCGGAGGCGTTCGTCGGCGCGCTCACCCTGGCCTACGCCGCCGTCACCGACCATGCGTTGGCGCTGGCGTTTGGAGAGGGCGAAGAAGGCGATTAAGGGCCGATCCGAAAGGCCGAAGGCCACACACCTTGCTACAATAAGCCGGGCATGGTACAATGAAATAACCAGGTAGCCACAGGAGGAAACGAATGTCTGCTACTAGCGCAGTGGCTCAACACTTGTGAACTCTAGCGCAACTCTACCAGCAGGGCCAGGCGAGCGCGCTGATGGAGCACACCCTGGATAAATTGTTGGCCCATGAAGCCGAAGTCTGCAGCACACAACTGGCCCAGTTGCAGGCCGATCTGGCAGAGTTCGAGCAGCGGTACAGCCTCCCATCCGAGGAATTCTATCGCCGCTTCCAGGCCGGGCAGACCGACGACCGGATGGACTTTGTGGAGTGGGCGTCGCTGGTGCAGATGGCCAACAATCTCCAGGAACGGCTGCGCCTGTTGACCAGTGAGGTCCCGGCGTGACGGTCGCTGAATACCTTGACTCCATCAAGTGGCGCTTGCTGACCGACCCGCTGATCTTTCGCTTCCACATCGTCCGCAAGCGGGCAACACTGACAGATGGTCATCTGCGGGCGCGGCTGACTCTGACCGACGGCAGCCTGCTGGAGTTCTCTGAGTACGTGCAGCGCTCCCCTTCAGGGAGCGTTCACGTCGTTACGTATACTACCACTGGGCCGATACGGAAGGCCGCCTGATCCAGCGCTGGGATAACACGCCTCATTTCCCCAATCTACCGGGCTTCCCGCACCACATCTACGACGGGCATGCCAACACCGCCAGCCCTGGCCAGCTGGTCAACGTATTTGTGGTGCTGGATGAAATCGCCCGGCGTTTGCAGACGGGCCGCGAGAACGGGTGACCCGCTGCTCTGCCGGGGTTCGCGATCCCAACGCCGCTTCAAGATGCCAGCAGGTTGGCGTTTCCGTTTTTACTTGAGCACCTCAACTTTCTCCACGCAGGCGATGCCCAGTTGCGCCAGTTCCCCCAACACCGGCTCGTAAATCTCCGGGAGGACGGGGATGTGGACACCGGTCAGATTGATCTCCCCCTCCAGGATCAGCCGTGCGCCGATGGCCGCCGGCAACCCCACCGTGCGCGCCATGGCCGTATCCCCACCTGGCTCGCCATAGTCAATCAGCGTCGAGGTGATGTATTCACGTCTCCACTCCTCCTCGTGAGGGCCGGGGAAGGGGGTCTTTGGATACGCGGCGACAAACTCGTGAACCAGGATCACCATATCGCGCTCCATCTCACGATAGACCATCTTGACCAGCATCTGATCGACCAGGACGTCCAGCAGCGTCGCCCTGTCCGGGACGAGCGCGTCGCTCAGCAGCCCCAGCCACTCCAGCGCCATCATCACCCCGGAGTTGGGGGCGAGGTTGAGGAAGACCGCCAGGTCGGCTTCCAGGTTGGTCGTGTTCACGCTGTAGGGGCGCGGTGACCGCGCCCCTACCTTGTAGACAAGTTCCGCCATCACCTGCCGGAAGGTCTTGCCAGGGAGGTCGGGCCGCTCGTCCAGGCTGAAGTAGCCCAGTTCGTTTAATTTCTGCATCGCGTCGCACCAGCCCAGGTTGCGCAGCGTGCCCCGGTACATCGTGTCGGTCTCTGGGATGCCGTAAAGATTGATGTAAGGGAGTGAGTCGCGGTTGGGATACGCCTCGAAATCGCCCAGCCCCTCGACCCAGGTCACGAAGTGGGTGGCGAAGAGACGTTCGTTGGGCACTTCCACGATGCGTCCGTTCTCCAGATAGCGGGCTTCGTTGCGCCCCGCCAGCACCACCCCGCGCGGGCTCCAGGAGAACTTGTAGCCCAGGGGGTTGTCGTTGGCGTCGGGGGCCGGCAAGCCGCCGCAATAGGAGCGGAACGACTTGACCTCCCCGCCGGCGTCGTGCACCCGGTGGATAACGCGCATGGCCGACATGTGGTCAATGCCGGGGTCGAGGCCCATTTCATTGAGCAGGATGACGCCAGCCTCCTGCGCCGCGCCGTCCAGCACCCGCATCTCGTCTTTCACGTAGGACGTGGTGACCAAGTGGCACCGACGGCGGACGCACTCTTCGGCCACCCGCACGTGGTAGATGTAGGGTAGCAGGCTGATGGCCAGATCGGCCTGCGCGACCAGGTCGCCCAGCGCCGCGCCGTCTTTCGTGACGTCGAACGCGACCGCCTCCCCTTGTGGATGGTCGCCGACCAGCGCCTTGGCCTTGCTCACCGTGCGGCTGGCAACGGTGACGCGAAAGTCGGGCTGATCGAGCAAGCAACGCACCAGGGGCCTGGCGACCAGGCCCGCACCGAGAACAAGAACGTTTTTCACAGAACCCTCCTAATGTTAGAGTCTCAGGTTACAGGGTTTCAAGTTTCAGGTTGGGTGGACTTATAACCTGAAACTTGAAACAGTCTCGCTAGACGCGAAGATGTTGCTCAAGGTAGCGATAGTTTGGCGTCAATTCTCCCTGGTAGGCAATGACCGCCCGTTTGATCTCCGGCGGTAGGGCCAACTTCTCGAAAGGCACGCTATAATCGGTCTGGGCGACAGCGGGGACGTACTTCATCAACACGCCGCTGAAGTATTCCGAGGCCTCACGGGGCAACTCGCTGGGCAGGATGTCCACCGCCAGCACGACCGGCCCCCGCCCCTCGAACCCGTCAACCGCACGACCCTCGAACGGGTCGTAGACGTAGACTGGGTCGCCGGGCTCAGTGCATTTGACCGTACATTCGATGGCCCCCTCGATGTCGCAACTGACGTCGCCGATGACCCGCAGGCGCGGCGGTTCCGCTCCTCCATACAGTCGTTTCAGGCCTGCCTTGGTCACCAGCCGGGGGTACTTCGCCTCCCAGTAGACGCAGTTGACCAGCAGTGTCAGGTGGGGCAGATAGGTGTGGAAGGTGGAGCGATACTTCTCGGGATGGTCGTAATAGTCCTGCAGTTCGAAGCGGTCCTCCGGGGAGATGGGCTCGACCGTGTGCTTTTCCTTGAACACCACTTTGTATAGGGCATAACGGGCGTAGTCGGCGCTCTGGGCCACAGCGACGACCTCATGTGGCTCGATCTCCCGCACCGGAAGGAGTTCGATAATCTCGTTCGCCCCACGGAAGACGTTCCCATACCCGGCAAAGCCGCAGATGAGGGGGGTGATCGGCCCCGGCAGCCCCTCCCGCGCAATGCGCTCCCCGACCGCCGATACCGCCGCCTTCGCCTCGGCCAGGCTGTCGTAATGGCGGGTCTGGTGCAGGTCGCTGAAGGGATTGGGGATGCCCTCCCAATCCAGCCGCCAGCCCAGAGCCCACAGCGTGTCAATCATCCCCGCCAGCCCGGCCTGGCGGCCAAAGAAGATCAGCCGCCGGCCCTGCTCGTCGGTCACCTTCTCGTAATCAATCAACTGGCATCCCAGTTCGAGCAACGAAGAGAGCATGGGCATGTTGTAGGGCTGGCCCTTGATGACGTGGGCGAAGAAGACGTAGGTGTGCCCCGGCTGGAAGAAGTCGGTGGGGATCTCCTTGACGGCGAAGACGACCGGGCAGGAGGAGATATCCTCCTCGACCCGGGCGCCGGCCTGTGCGAACTCCTCATCCCGGAAGACGCGGGTCTCCGACGGTTGCACCCATATCTCGACGCCGTGCTCATCCTGCAACTGGCGCACGTGCTCCGGGACGATGGGCACGCGCCGCTCCCAGATGTTCTTGTCCTCACGGCGAATTCCGATGCACACGCTCATTTTCCCCTCCTGGGCTTGGATTGTTCCTGGACCTCGGCGCACCACTGCTCGACGATGCTCTCCTGCCCATCGCACCTACCCCCTTACAAAATCCACGGCAGCCGCTTGCTGTGCTCGCGCCACCATCGGTCGGAAGCAAAAGTTCTTTGACCTTTTGACGACTTGCTTAAGTATACGCACAAGCGCGTCATTCGACAAGTCTCCTTGCGGGCAGGAGGCCATTTGCCATTGGCCAACCGCTAGCCGCTACTTGACCTCCGCCCGCTTCTGCGCTACACTGTCTTTCATCTCACCGGCGCAACCCAAACAGCGAGGACTCTCACTCCACTATCACCGCCAACCAGACCGTCGCACCGCTGTTCGTGGAATCCATTGACGACGTCATCAGAACCTATCGCGCCAGCAGATAGATGGGAGGCAAACGCCCCTGGTGTCGTAGGGGACGAAGATGACGTTATGCACCGCCGGGAGTGAGCATCGTCACTTGCCCCGATAGGCGGCCTGTGCTACATTAGCCTTGCGAGAGATGGCAATCAACGGAGGAAAGATGTCAAGGGAGACTGAACTGCGGGTGCGGGCAGAGCCTCTAAAGGACTTCTGCGTGCAGGTATTTCAGAAGATGGACATCCCAGAAGAGGACGCCCGCATCACAGCCGGCGTGCTGGTGACAGCCAACCTGCGGGGGATTGACAGCCACGGCGTCGCCCGGCTGCGGCGCTACGTCAATGGCCTGCGGGACGGTGTGATGGTCGCCCGGCCCCAGGTGCGGGTGGTGACGGAGACCCCGACCACGGCGACCATTGACGCCGGCGCGGGGCTGGGCCAGCCGGTATCCTACCGGGCGATGCAGAAGGCCATCCAGAAGGCACTGGACGTGGGAGCCGGCTTCGTGACGGTGCGCAACTCCAACCACTACGGCATCGCTGGCTACTACGCGATGATGGCCCTGGAACACGACTGCATCGGCATCTCGATGACCAACGCCGCCGTGCTGGTGGTGCCAACCTTCGGGCGGGACGCGATGCTGGGCACTAACCCCATCGCGGTAGCGGCTCCGGCGAGCCAGGAACGGCCCTTCGTGCTGGATATGGCCACTAGCACTGTGCCGCGCGGCAAATTGGAGGTGTACCACCGGCTGGAGAAGCCCCTCCCCCTGGGCTGGGCCACCGACGAGACCGGCACACCGACGACCGACGCCGGGCGGGTGCTGGAGAACTTCAAGCAGCGGGCCGGTGGGGGACTGCTCCCGCTGGGCGGGGCCGGGGAACTCTTGCGCGGCTACAAGGGGTACGGCCTGGCGCTCTTAGTGGACGTTCTCTGCGCGATCCTCTCCGGCGCGGCCTACGCCGACCTGGTCTACCCCAAAGATGAGCAAGGTAACCCACTCCCCTCGGCCATCGGCCACTTCTTCGGCGCGTGGCGGGTGGACGGGTTCCGGCCCGTGGATGAGTTCAAGACGGCGATGGATGACCTGCAGCGGCGGCTGAAGAACGCTCCCAAGGCGGAGGGCCAGACCCGCATCTATGTCCACGGTGAGAAGGAGTACGAGGAGGCAGAACAGCGCCTGCGCGACGGCATCCCCCTCAACCCCAAAGTGGCGGCAGACCTGCGGGCGATTGGGGATGAAGTGGGGGTGGAGTACGATCTGGAATAGTTTCAGGTTTCAAGTTTCAAAGTTTCAGGTTGAGTCTTCTCACAAAGAGTTCATCAATTTCTTGTACATGGCCAAGGGTTCCAACGGCGAAGTCCGTTCGCAAGCCTATGTGGCCCTCGACCTGGGTTACATCTCACAAGCCGAGTGCGACGACCTGATTCGACGTTGCGAGACGCTCTCCCGCCGCCTCTACAACTTCATCGAGTACCTAAAGCGTACGCCCTTTGAAGGGCCAAAATTGCGCGAACCTGGCCCCGTCTGGTACCTCAACGAACCTGAAACCTGAAACCATGAAACCTGAAACCAAAGAATACCAAGTCCCATACAGCAAATCAACCATTGAATTCGACCTCCCGCCGACCATGCGCGGCACCGTGGTCGTGTCCAGGCCGGTGGAGCCGCTGGCCGATGTGGAGAGCGCCGTCGCCGAGGCGCTGGCCCATCCCATCGGCTCACCGCCGCTGCGGCAGATGGCGAGGCCGGGCGACCGGGCCTGCATCGTCTTCACCGACGTCACTCGTGCCAGCCCCGACCACCTGCTGGTGCCCGCTTTGCTTCGGGAACTGGAGGCGGCGGGAGTGCGCGACGAGGACGTCACCCTCCTGTGCGGCATCGGTATGCACCGGCCTTCGACCTACGAGGAGAAGGTCGCTAAACTGGGCCAGGCGGTAGTGGACCGCTACCGGGTCATTGACAACGAGCCGCAGAACCCCAAGGCGCTGGTGTACCTGGGCGTCACTCCCGGCGGGGTGCCGGTCTCAGCCCACCGGGCGGCGGCGGAAGCCGACCTGCTGATCGCCACCGGGCTGGTCGAGCCCCACCAGTACGCCGGTTACTCCGGCGGCCGCAAGACAGTGGCGGTGGGGGCAGCCGGGGAACCGCTCATCGCTCACACCCACGGCCCCGCCTTCGTGGACCACCCCGGCACGCGGCTGGGCCGCATCGAGGGCAACCCTTTCCACGAGGCCATCATTGAGGCGGCACGCCGCGCGGGCTTGCGCTTCATCCTCAACGTGGTGCTGGACGACGAGAAGCGAGTGCTCAAGGTGGCGGCCGGAGAGCCAGTGGAGACACACCAACAGTTGGTAGCCTTCGCCCGCTCTGTCTACGAGGTGGACATTCCCCAGCAGTATGACGTCGCCATCGGCGGGGTAGGCTTCCCCAAGGACGCCAACCTCTACCAGGCCAGCCGGGCCGCGTCCTATCTCTTCTTCGCGCCGACGCCGGTCGTCAAACCGGGGGGATTTCTCATCGTCCCCGCCCGCTGCGAGGAGGGCGCGGGCGACGGGGTGGGTGAGCAGCGCTTCCTCGCTGCCATGCGGGACGCCCCCGATGTTCAGTTCATCCTGGACGACGCCCGCCAGCACGGCTACCCACCGGGCCAGCAGCGGGCCTTCGTCATGGCGAAGGTGCTGGAGCAGGCGCGGGTGGTCATCGTCGGCAGCGAGTGCCCGGACGTGGTGGCGGCCTGCAAGATGACCCCCGCCGCGACGATGGATGAGGCACTATCGCTGGCCTCCCACGAACTGGGGGACAATCTGGACGTACTCATCGTGCCCCACGCGTTGTTGACGCTGCCAGTAGTACAATGACCAATGACCAATTTGCCGCCGCCAGCCTGCAGGCAGTTTCGAACGATGTCAAATTGCCGCTCACAAATCTCTGGCCTCTGGAGTGCTGAATGACAACTGACAAAGTCGAAACACCCGCGCGCACTGCCGGTGCCGTTGCCGACGAGTTGTACCTCAAATGTATCCGCTGTGGAGAATGTCTGTCGGTCTGTCCGGTCTACCGGGAGACGCGCATCGAGACGCTATCGCCGCGCGGGAAGGTCGCTCTCTATCGCGCCGTCGGCGAGGGCGATCTGGAAGTCAGCCAGGTCTACGCTAGCAGGCTCTATACCTGCCTGATGTGTGAGGCTTGCCGGGAAGTCTGTCCCAGCGGAGTCGAGTTGGACGTGATCCTGAACCAGGTCCGCGCCGACCTGGCCCACAGCGGCCTGATGCCTGACTCCCTGCGACGATTGAGCGAGACCACCGTCGCCGCGGGCAACATCTCCGGCGAGGATAACGCACAACGGTTGGGCTGGACCGCCAACCTGGAATCAAAGCCTGTTGGCCTCGACCACGGCGGGCAAGCCGAGGTGGCTTACTTTGTGGGCTGTGTGTCGTCGCTGTTCCCGGCCAGTTACAGCATCCCGCAGTCGCTGGTCCAAATCTTTGAGCAGGCCGGCGTGAACTACGCCCTTATGGGCAATGATGAGCACTGCTGTGGCTATCCCCTTCTCCTCAACGGAGAGGCCGAGCGCGCTCTGGAGATGGCGCGGTACAACGTCGAGGCAGTAAGAGCCACCGGCGCGACCAGAGTCGTGATGGCCTGTCCGTCCTGCTATCACATGTGGAAGCACATCTACCCGGAACTACTCGACGACGAGGAGCTGGACGATCTTGAGATACTGCACGAGACGGAGATTTTGGCCGAACTGGCTCGCGAGGGGCAACTGCGTTTCAAGCCCTGGCCAGTCACCGTGACCTATCACGACTCGTGCGACCTGGGCCGCAAGAGCGGCATCTTCGAAGCTCCGCGCGACGTATTGCGAGCCATCCCCGAACTGGAGTTGGTGGAGATGGCCGACCACCACGAGAATTCACTATGCTGCGGAGGCGGAGGCAACCTGGAGACCTACAATCGAGAACTGGCCCAGTCACTGCCCCGCCGGAGGTTGAAGCAGGCCCAGGATGCCGGGGCAAAGTACATCGTCGTCTCTTGCCAACAGTGCAAACGCACCCTGGCCGGTGCCGCCCGCCGCGAAAGAATACGCCTCCGTGTGATGGACCTGGCCGAGGTGGTGGCGAGACAGATGGAAAGAGGCAGGAAGCAAGAGGCAGGAGGCGGGAGGCAGGAAGCAGGAGGCAGGATGAAGGGAGGGACTGATGCCTGACTCGAAAACTGTTGACGAACTGAAATCCATCGTCGGCCAGCACTATGTGCTGACCTCGCCGGAGGACCTGGTGGCCTATTCCTACGACGCCACGTTCACCTCCGCCAGGCCCAACCTGGTCGTGCTGCCAGCCAACACCCAGGAGGTCTCGGAGATCCTCAAGGTGGCCAATCGAGAGGTGATCCCCGTCGTGCCTCGTGGGATGGGGACCGGCCTGGCAGCAGGGTCTATTCCTTTCGGCGGGGGAATAGCCCTGCCCCTGACTCGTATGGACCGTCTGCTAGAAATTGACTACGACAACATGATGGTCACGGCCGAGGCCGGGATCATCACTTCGGAGTTGGCGGACGCCGTGGCTAGAGAGGGTTATTTCTATCCGCCGGACCCCTCCAGCGACCACTACTCCACTCTCGGCGGCAACGTTGCCTGCGACGCTGGCGGCGCACATTGTCTCAAGTATGGCATCACCGGCCGTTACGTTATGGCCCTGGAGGTGGTGTTGGCCGATGGGCGGATCATGCGCGTGGGCGGCAAGGCGACCAAGAACGTCACCGGCTATGACCTGGTGCATCTGTTGGTTGGCTCCGAGGGCACACTGGCCGTCATCACCGAGGTGACGGTCAAATTCATCGCTGCGCCCAAGTCTGAGCGCACGGCCGAAGCGGTCTTTCCCAGGCTGGCCGACGCTGGCAAAGCCATCAACGCTGTGCTGGCCAGTGGCGTCGGCCCGGCCATGCTGGAGATCATGGACGAGACAGCCATCAAAAGCGTGGAGGATTATCTACATCTGGGGTTGCCCCTCGACGTCGAGGCCATCCTGATCATCCAAACCGACGGCGATGAGGCAGACGTGGTACGCGGCATTGAAACCGCCATCGAGGTTTGTCGCCAGAACGGGGCCCGCGAAGTGCGCGTAGCTGCTACCGCGGAGGAAAGCAAGGAACTGTGGCGGGCGCGACACTCTATATCCGGGTCGCTGGGGCGCATCCGGCCCAACAAACTGGGCGAGGACGTCACCGTGCCCCACAGCGCCGTCCCGGAGATGATCGCCAGGATTAAAGAGATTTCGGCCAGGTGGAACCTGCCCATCGTCATCTTCGGCCACGCCGGCGACGGCAATCTGCATCCCAACATTCTCTTTGACAAGCGCGACCCAGAGGAAATGGAACGGGTAAAGGGAGTGGTGGGCGATCTCTTCCGTGCGGCGGTCGAGGTAGGAGGCTCTCTCTCCGGCGAGCATGGGGTAGGGGTGCTCAAACGCCCCTACCTGGAAATGGCGATGGGACCGCTGGCCGTCGAGATGCAAAAGCGCATCAAACAAGCCTGGGATCCGAAGAACATTCTCAATCCGGGGAAGATTTTCTCGCCGACTTGATCCCTGGCGGCACACCGATCTGAAGAACCGTGCCCAGTAGAGAAAAAATGGATGAAATAAGATATAAACCCATCGGCGTCATCCACTCCCCGTTCCGAGAACCCAAAGGAACACCGATACAACCGGCGGGCGCTGAAGGTGTTGATGGAACAATCGAGGTATTTCCAGAATACGCCGAGGGACTGAAGGATGTGGAGGGCTTCTCCCACATTATTTTGGTATACCACTTTCATCTGTCCGAAAGGTCACCTCTGAAGGTGAAACCCTATATGGATAACGAAGTACATGGCGTCTTTGCCATGCGAGGCCCAAGTAGACCAAACCCAATTGGCATTTCCACGGTACGTCTCGTCGGGATCGAAGGGAACGTGCTTCATATCCGAGACGTAGACATTGTAGATGGGACTCCCCTTCTGGACATCAAGCCATACGTTCCAGAATTTGATGTGAGGGAGGCAGAGAAAATCGGATGGCTTGAGAGGGAAGTGTATAAACTTCCGGCCTCAAAAGATGATGGGAGATTTACAAGGAGGTTACAAGTGGCGAAACGTGATCACAGAAGCAATCTGACACAGGTTCTACGACAACATTCGAATGTCCTGCGCAACCCGAATCGGAGAAGCATGATCCAGGCTGCAGTGGACAACAAGGAGACCATCGTCTCCGCGAACGGGGCGCTGGCGACATGGACGCCGGTCGAATCCACCGGCCGCAGCCCCAAAGATACCTACATCGTCCGCCGCCCGGAGAGCGAGGGGAACATTGACTGGGATTCCCCCAACAACATCCCGATGGCGCCCGAGACGTTCGACATGGTGTTTGAGGATGCGCTGAAAACCCTGTCCGGAAAACCCAGGCTGTACCTCACGGACCGGGTGGTGGGTGCGGACACCTCCTATGCCCTGCCCGTGCGGACGGTAACGGACCAGGCACTGGCGGCGCTGTTCACGGACAATATGTTCCGCCCGGTGCCCAACGACGTCGAGCGCAGTATCTTTGCGCAGCGGGGCTTTATCTTGCTGGCCGTCCCCTACGACAAATTGGACCGGGCTCAATACGAGGGCCGACTGAGAAAATTGCCCGACGGCCAGACGTCCAACATGGCCGTGGCGATGGACTTCGACCGCCATCTGGGGGTCGTCTATGGCTCAGCCTACGGCGGCAGCGTCAAGAAACTCATTTTCACAGTCATGAACTATATCCTGCCCGGCGAGGGTCTCCTGCCCCTGCACTGCTCGGCCAACGAGGGGCCGGAGGGCGACAGTGCGCTCCTGCTGGGACTTTCGGGCACAGGCAAGACGACGCTTTCGGCTGACCCGCGCCGGGCCTTGCTGGGAGACGACGAGCACGGCTGGAGCGACAACGGCATCGCCAACTTCGAGAACGGCTGCTACGCCAAGCTGATCAACCTGCGCGCCGACAAGGAGCCAGAGATCTGGAACGCCGTCCTCCACGAGGCTCACTACCTGGACCACGGTGTCATCGTCGAAAACGCCATGATGTATCCCGATGGGACCTTCGACCTGGACGACGAACGGCTGACCCCCAACTCCCGGGCCTCGTACCCGCTCACATTCCTGACCAACATCAAGCCCTCCTCCAATAGCGGTCACCCCAGGACCATTCTGTTCCTGACCGCCGACGCCAACGGCGTGCTACCCCCGGTCTCCTGGCTGACGCCCGAGCAGGCCATGTTGTGGTTCCTGATGGGGTACACGAGCAAACTGGCCGGTACGGAGACGGGCATCGTGGACCCCGTATCCACCTTCTCCCGCTTCTTCGGCGAGCCTTTCATGCCCCGCAACCCCGACGTCTATGCTCAAATGCTGGGCGAACGCATGCAGAGGCACGGCACCCGGGTCTATCTGGTCAACACCGGCTGGAGCGGCGGACCCTACGGCGTGGGGGAGCGAATGGACATCAACCTGACGCGGGAGATCGTGAACGCCGCCCTGTCCGGGCAACTGGAGGACGTGGAGTACGTCGAGGACACGACCTTCCACATCCTCGTCCCCAAACAGTGCCCTGGCGTGCCCCCCGAAGTACTGTTCCCCAGGAACACGTGGGCGGACAGGGAAGCCTACGACGCACGGGCGCGGAAACTGGCGAATGATTTCAGCGCTCACTTCGACAAGGCTTATGGCAACAAGAACATTGCCCCAGCCGTCGCAAGGCAGTGTCCGGGGAAATAGAGAAACCCGGTTTCAATCCAGGAGGTGTAATGCTTACCGAAGAGGAGTTACTTGCAAAAGCCAAGAAACCGGCAGAAGACGCGATGCGTCTGCATCCTTTCTACCGTGGCAAGGTGCAGGTAACGCCCAAGTGCGCCGTTCGCGAATTCAGCGATTTCGCCATCTGGTACACGCCCGGCGTGGCTGCCCCTTGCCGCGCCATCCACGAGAACGAAGACCTGGTCTATGAATATACCAATAAGGGCAACACTGTGGCCATCGTCTCCGACGGCACACGGGTGCTGGGCCTGGGCGACATCGGCCCCGCCGCCGGGCTGCCGGTGATGGAGGGCAAGGCGCTGCTCTTCAAGTACCTGGGCGGCGTGGACGCTGTGCCCTTGTGCCTGGACACCAAAGACCCCTATGCCATCATCCAGGCCGTCAAACTGATCCAGCCCTCCTTCGGCGGGATCAATCTGGAGGACATCTCGCAGCCCAAGTGCTTCCGCGTGCTCGACATGCTGCGCAGCGACCCCGATGTCGGGATCCCTGTCTGGCACGACGATCAACAGGGGACGGCCACGGTCATGCTGGCCGGAGTGATCAATGCGCTGAAGGTGGTGGGCAAGCGGATAGAGGACGCCAAGGTCGCGCTCATCGGAGTTGGCGCGGCTAACGTGGCAGTGCTGCGATTGCTACTCGCCAGGGGAGTGCAGTTCGGCAATGTCGTCGCCTGCGATAGCAAGGGCATCTTGCACCCGGAACGGGAAGATATCGCCCAGCGCAAGATCGAGTTCGTGGACAAGTGGCGCATCTGTCAACACAGCAATGCCGGGGGGCGGCGCGGTGGCCCCGCCGAGGCGATGCGCAGCGCCGACGTCTGCATCGCGTTCAGCAAGCCCGGCCCCGGCACGATTCTGCCGGAGTGGGTGGCGGATATGGCTGAGGATGCGATTCTCTTCCCCTGCGCCAATCCCATCCCCGAAATCTGGCCCTGGGAGGCGCAGGAGGCCGGAGCGCGCATCGTGGGCACGGGCCGTAGCGACTTCCCCAACCAGGTCAACAACTCATTGGGTTTCCCCGGCATCTTCCGTGGCGTGCTGGACGTGCGGGCCACGACCATCACCGACGAGATGGCCATCGCCGCCGCCGAGGAACTGGCCCGCTGTGCTCTTGAGCGCGGGCTCGACGAGGAGCACATCGTGCCGAAGATGGACGAATGGGAGATCTTCCCCCGCGAGGCAGCGGCCGTCGGCGTGAAGGCGCAGGAGCAGGGTGTGGCCCGCATCAGCATCTCCCACGACGAACTGCTCAACAAGGCGGAAGCGACCATCCGTCAGGCGCAGGACATGACCCGTTTCTTGATGGACAAGGGGCTCATCCCGCCCGTGCCGGCGGAGTGGGCATGACGAGGAGCCTTAAAAGGAGACCAGACAATGTACGATCTGATCATCATCGGCGGTGGACCGGCAGGCATCACTGCCGCTGCAACGGCCATCAACCAGCGGCTGGACATGCTGATCATCGCAGCACGCTGGGGCGGCCAGACCACCTACGCGATGCAACTGGAGGAGATGGAGGGGCGGGAGGTCATCACCGGCGAGACGCTGCTGGACGCTTTCCGCCGCCAACTCGACTACCTGGACTTCGTGCGCCGCTTCGACACCGTAACCCAGGTGATGCCCGAGGAAAAATACTTCGTCGTAGACACCGCCGAGGGCGGTCGCTTTAAAGGGCGAACCCTGATTATGGCGACGGGTGCCAAGCCACAGCGCCTCGACGTCCCGGGCGAGGTTCGGCTGGTCGGCCGCGGGCTGAGTTATTCGGCGGCCACCCACGCAGGCCTGTTCCTGGGCAAGGACGTGGCCGTGGTAGGCAATGGACGGCGCGCCCAATGGGCCGCTGCAAACCTGGCCCGCAAGGCCCACCAGGTTTATCTGCTGGCCCCCGAACCGCTGGTGACGACCCCTCTGGCCCCCAAGCTCCGCCGGATGGAGAACCTCGAAGTAACAGAAGACGCAACGGTGAGGGAAGTACGCGGCGAGGACTTCGTGGAGGGCATTGTTGTGGCGATGCCCGACAGCCAGGCGCGTGAGATACCGGTCAAAGGCGTGTTCGTCAAGTTAACGCGCACGCCCAACTCCGACCTGGTGCGGGAATGGGTGGACTGCGACAGGGCCGGGCACATCAGCGTGGACGTACACTGCGCCACCAGTTGGCCGGGGGTGTTCGCCGCCGGCGACGTGACCCTCGTTTCGGAGCAGGCGCTGGTGCACATCGGCGAGGGGGCCAAGGCAGCCATCTCGGCCTACCATTACCTGCTGATGCATTGACTACAGTCTGCCTCTTTCAGCGATTGAAATCGCCTCTCGTGGGCTTTCAGCCGAGCGTCTGCCTGCGCAGACGCACCTGTCCGCGCAGGCGGACAGCCGGCTTCAGCCCTCTAAGCGCGGTTTCAACCGC
>Ga0114918_10001368_pt1 | contig 21851 bp, 14 predicted proteins | sample LantaG_FD_87015 | JGI IMG/M metagenome (GOLD analysis project Ga0114918, IMG submission 87015) | Deep subsurface microbial communities from Baltic Sea to uncover new lineages of life (NeLLi) - Landsort_02402 metaG | ecosystem: Environmental > Aquatic > Marine > Oceanic > Sediment | place... | reverse complement strand
TTTTGCTTTTTCCCCTTCCCCCCGCCCCGTTTCCCTCTTTCCCCCGCCCTCTCCCCCTTCCCCCCCCCCCCTCTCTCTCTCTGACATCGCCCCTCTCTTTCTCTCTCACGACGCACTCCTCACCAGCTCCCTGCCCTCTCTGCAGCTGGGCGCCCTGCGACCTCTCTCCGGCGAGCTCCTCCCGCGAGCCGCGCTGGCCCTGGGGAGGGGGGCCTCGGGGGCCAGGGAGCGCCTGGCCGCCGCCGCCGAGGCCTCTGCCGCCGCCGCGGCCCTGCTCGAGGGCGCCGCGGCCTCCCTGGAGGAGGGGGTCGCCTCGGCCCTCCCCGTCCCCGTGTTCGCTTCCTTGGGTCTGCCGGCGATCGCGGGCTGCTTTCGGAGGGCCGCGGAGCCGCACAAGAAGGAGCTGAAGCGGGTGCGGAGAAAGGCCGTCGCGGCGGCGGACGCTGCTGTCGACGAGTGGAAAGGAACGGGGAAAAAGGAAAGGCAGAGCTCTTCCGCGATCGACCGACTGCGCTCGAGGCTGACGGTGATCATCTCCGCGTGGAAGCTCCAGGCGCTGCTGGGCCCCGGGGTCGCGGTGAGCGGGGGCAGGGCGAGCGTCGGGTCGGCCGGCGCCGGGGTCGCCGCGGAGCTCGCCTGTGTCCGCGAGGAGATGGAAGGGTTTTGAAAAAAGGAGGAGAGGATTTTTGACTTGTAAATCAACACTTGTAACATCAAAATTATCGAAGAAAAGAGTTTCTGTCTTTGTTGTCTGCGGGAGTTGGGGACGGGCGCGAGTGAGAGAGGAAGGGAAGGGAGCCGTTGCAAGCAGGCAAAGAAAAAGAAAGGAGGTCGAGAAAAAGGGACAGAAGCCCACTTTTCGAAAACTCCGGCGAGAGAAAGAGGGCGGAAAAAGAGAAACTCTTTTTCTTTTCGCAACGATGCCATTCGCCGTTGCGCTCCGCGCAACGACGTCGAGCGCGCGCCTCACGGTCACGTCCGCTGTCTCGCGCCCGGGAAGGCAGCAGCGGATGCATGCGGCGCGGAGACCGCCGGCGTTCGTGCCGACACCGGCGCCGTCGTCGATGGGCGGCCGTCGCCATCGCATGCAAATTGGCCGCCGAACTCCTCCTCTGCTCTCCTCCCCTCTGCTGCCGCCGTCGTCCTCCACGGGCGGCGGCGAGCAAGTCTTTGGGCCTGGCACGGGCAGACTCCCCCGCGAGGAGCTGGCCGGGCCCATCGAGATCCTGAGGCAGGCCTCCGTCGACCTCAGGGCCGCAGGGAGCTCGGCCATCGAGGCGTTTCGGAGGCGGAACGACGTCGTTGTTGACGGAGACGAAGCGAAATCCGAGGCCGCCAAAAAGGGCTCGGCGATGGCCAACTCCAAGTTCCTGCCCATGGTCATGCTGTGAGTCGAGATTGATGTGTCTCGAGAGAGAGAGAGAGAGAGAGAGAGAGAGAGAGAGAGAGAGAGAGAGAGAGAGAGAGAGAGAGAGAGAGAGATAACTTTGAAGAGATCGAAGAAAACCAGGGGAGAGAGAGGGAGAGAGAAAGCGGGACGCGAATTTCCTTTTCTTTTCAATTCCTTCCAAGGGCGCGTTCCGTTTTTTTCGACCTCGACCTCTCATCTCAACAAAAATAACAAAACGAACGCGACAGCTTCTTCTTCATGTCCTTCAACAACACCATCCTCGACTCCCTCGCCAACTCGCTCGTCATCACCGCCAGTGGCGGCGGGACGCACGTGATCCCCTTCCTCACGGTATACGCAGTCTGGCCCTGCTCCTTTCTCTTCTTGCTCGCCTACAGCGCCGCGACGCAGCGGCTGTCCCGCCAGGCGCTCTTCAACGCCGTGCTGGGGGCCTTCCTGGCCTTTTATGCGGCCTTCGGCTGCGCCTACCCCAACCACGACGCGCTCCACTTCGGCGAGCAGGCCGCCAGCGCCGCCGCGGCCCTGCCGGCTGGCCTGGCGGGGCTCGTCGGCATGGTCCGCAACTGGTCGTTCACGCTGTTCTACTGCGCGGCGGAGCTGTGGGGCGACGTCGTGCTCTCGCTGCTCTTCTGGGGGCTCGCCAACGAGACCACGGCCCTGGACGAGGCGCCGGCCCTCTACCCGATGTTCGGCCTCGGGGCCAACGTCGGGCAGGCGGCTTCGGGCAGGGCGCTCGCGCTGTTCCACCGCGCGACCGACGGCGTCGTCGGCGACGGCGCGCAGGTGCAATGCCTGATGGCCGCGGTCGTCGCCTGCGGGTGCGTGGTGCTGTCGCTGCACGCCTACATCGTCGGCCGGTGGCCCGTCGAGGGGTCCCGGGCCGCTCTGCGGAAGGAGAAGCGGAGGCTGGAGAAGGAGGGGGAGCGGGCGAAGAAGGAGCGGGCCGAGCGGGAAAAGAGGACGGGCGTCGTCGAGGTCGAGGTCGAGGTCGCGGCGGTTTCAACGGCTCCTCCTCCTGATGCTGCTGCTGCTGCAGCTGCCCCTCGCGCCCCGCCTCCTTCGCTTAAGGAGGCCTTCACCTTCCTCGCGGCGAGCCCCGCGATTAGGTGCCTCGCGGTCATGGCCTTGTCCCAGGTAAGAAGTGTTGAGTCTTTTTTTCGTTTTTTTTTCTGTTCTCGTCGGGGTATCGATGTCTTCGACGAAAAAAACACCTCGAGAGAAAAAAAAAACAGGGACTCGCCGGCAACCTCGTCGAGATCGCCTGGAAGGGCCACGTCCACCTGCTCCACCCGAGCCCCTCGGCCTACTCGGCCGTGATGGGCGACGTCGCGATGTGGACTGGACTCGTCACGGGCTCGCTGATGCTGCTCTCGCCGACGCTGTTCCGCCTGTGGCGGTGGCACGGCGTGGCAGGCGCGACGCCGAGGTTCATGCTCGCGGCGGGCCTGCCGTTCTTCGCCGGGTCCGCGCTCTTCGCGGTGATGTACCCGGCCTCGGCGTTCGCGGTCGCGTCTGCGGTGACCGGGAGCACGGGCCCTACCCCAGCGGCGACGGCCGCCCTCCAGGCGCTCGTCGCCATCGGCGCCTTGCTGCTGGTGTTTTACAAGGGCGCCAAGTTTTCGATGTTCAAACCGGCGGAGGAGATGGTCTATATCGGCCTCGACGAGCAAAGTCGCACCAAAGGGAAGGCCGCGATCGACGTCGCCGGAGCGCAGACGGGTAAGAGCGTCGGGAGCATCCTGCAGCAGGTGGTGCTCGTCGCGTCGGCCGGGTCGATGGCCGCGGCGCTGCCCGTGATGGCGCTGGCGTTCTTCGGGATCCTCACCGCGTGGAAGAGGAGCGTCGACAGGCTGGATACGCTGCACGTGTGCGAGCTCAGCTCGCAGGACGAGGAGGGAGAAGCACGAGAGGAGGGAGGAGGGGCGCAGCATTCGTCGGCACTCGACGACCTCGTCGTCGGCGTTTGAAGGGGAAAAAACTCTTTGAAAAAAAACCCAAAAACTTAAAACAGAATTCACACCAAAACGAACGACCATTTCCTCCTTTCTTTCATCCACTTAGTTCATTCATTCTGTAGTTGTCTCAACTCAAAGCAATTCTTTCTTTTTCATATTTGCATTCACACAGAAACAGACGCTGAAGGGAAAAGCCTAAGAAATGAAGCAGGTAGCAATTTAAAAAAATCTGATGCAGAAAAATCACCGTCGCAGAGGCTTTGCAGCAGCGCTCACCTGCTGCTGCTGCTTTCCTCCGTTTTTATTCCCGTTTCCCCCAACCGAGAGAGCCCTCATGTAGTCGGTCACAGCCTCGTCAAACCTGCCCAGGGCGTCGAGCGAGGAGCCCCTGCTGAAGAGGAGGGCCGCGACAGCGCCGCCGTCGTTGGGAGAGGCCGATGCCGAAGAAGAATTCGCGGAAGAAAAAGCAGAGGGGCCGAGGGCGGCCAGCGCGGCGTTGAAGTCCTCCACGGCGGCGGCGTGCTCGCCCCTCCTCGCGAGCAGGACGCCGCGGTTGTGCCTGGCGTGCGACAGCGAGGCGTTGGGAGAAGAGTTGCCGCCGCCGCTGCTCTCTTTCCGGTCCGCAGCTCGCCGCGTCGCGTCCTTCCTCTCCTCCTCCCCCTCCTCGAGCTCGATGGCGGCGTCGTAGTGCGACACGGCCCCGCTCGGGTCGCCCGCCTTGGCGAGGCAGTAGGCGAGAGAGACGTGAAGCCTCGCCGTGGCCGAGGCGGAGGCGGGTGCGGCGTTCGAGGAGACTGAGTAGGGAGTAGTGGAAGAGGAGGAGGAGGAGGAGTTCGGGTCTTTCCTTGAGATGCCCGCGAGTGCGCGGGAGTAGTCCTCGGCCGCCTCCCGAAACCGCCCCTGCTTCCTCCGCACGTATCCCCGCAGCGAGGCCGCGGCGGCGTCCGAGGGCTCCAGGGCCAGCGCCGAGGACAGGGCCGCGTCCGCGCCGTCGAGGTCCCCGGCGGCCCTACGGGCCGCGCCCAGGCTGCGGGCGAGGGCGGCGCTCGCCGGGTCGGCCGCGGCCGCCGCGGCGTGGTCCCTCAGTGCGCCCTCCGCGTCGACCCCGAGCCTGTCGCGGAGGACGGCCCTGGCGTGCAGGGTCGCGGCCGGCGGCCGAGAAGAGGACGACGCCGCCGCCGCCGCCACCGCGGCGGCGATGGCGGCGTCGTAGGCGGCCAGGGCCCTGCGGTTGGAGGCGGCGGCGGCGCCCGCCGCTGCCCCTCCGCTTCCGCCGCTCTTTGCCGCCGCCTCCGCGGCCGCCGCGGCCCTCTCGTGCAGCGCCCCGAGGTTGTGCAGCGCCGCGGCGTTGCCCGGGTCGAGCTCCACCGTTGCCTCGTAGTCTAGCAGCGCCGCGGCGACGTCCCCGAGCCTGGCATGGGCGAAAGCGCGGTTGTACAGCGCGCGCGCGTGGCCCCCGGGCCGGCCCACCGCCGCGCCGAGCGCGATGGCGGCGTCGTAGTCACCAACCGCCTCGCGCAGCCTGCCCATCTTCCTCAGGGCGAACCCGCGGTTGTGGTGCGCGTCGGCGTTGCCCGGGTCGAGCTCCAGAGCTCTGGTAAACGCCTCGACGGCCTCGAGCCCCGTGCCCGCGCCCCTGTCAAGCGCGATGCCCCGGTTGTAGTGGGCGAGGGCGCAGTCTGGCCGCTCGGCGACGCACTCGCCATAGTCGCGCGCAGCGTCGGCGTGCCTGCCGAGCTTGTCGGCGGCGAAGGCGCGGTCGAACCGCGCCCGGAAGCACGCAGGGTCGGCCTCCAAAGCCAAAGAGTAGTGTCGGATCGCGAGCTCGAACTGGCCCCGCTTGCGGGCGGAGTAGCCGGCCGCGGCGTGCTTGGCGGCGGCCTCGGGGTCGGCAACAGAAGAGGGACAAGGTGATGCGCCGTCCTTCTCCTTGGTCTTCTTCAGAGAGCTCGAAGAAGAAGCGGAGAGAGGAGGGCGACCTGTTGCTGTTGCGGAGGCAGCCTCTGGCGTCGGGAGAGGCGCGGTCGAGGCTGCCCTCGAAACAGAACAAGCCGCGGCTGCCGCCGTTGCCGTCGAGGCTCTTTCGTCGTCGGCGTCGCCTCCGTCGCCGAGAAGGACGGGCAGGGCGTCCGTAGCCCCGTCGTCGCTGTGAGGAGCGGGCGCTGCTTTTCCTGCAGCTTCCGGGGCCGCAGAGGACGCGACCAGACTGAGGACGGTCCTGGAAGAGGAGGCGACGGCCCTCGCAAACCCCTTGCCGCTGGGCGTCGCCGCCGCGCTCCTCTTCCCCGGAGAGGGCACCTCTGGGCTCGCGTTCCGGCTGCGTCCCCTGTCGTCCCCTCGCTCCTGCCTCCGCCGCCTCGACTCCCTCGCCGCGGCGGCCGCGGCGGCGGAGGCCCTGGCGTCCTTCTCCAGCGCCGAAGCGTAGTCCTCGTTCGCGGCCTCGAAGTCGCCGAGCAGGTTGTTGCATGCGCCGCGGGCGTAGAGCGCCCGCGCGCCGCCGGTCGCGCCGGCCTCGAGCGCCGCGGCGGCCGAAAAGGCCGCGACGGCGTCACGGAGCCTCCCGAGCCTCTCGAGGGCGGCCCCGGCCCCAAAGGTGGCCTCGAGGTGGTCCGGGTCGGAGCGGAGGACCGCGGCGAAGTCCTCGAGGGCCGCGGCGTGGTCTCCTGAAGGTGGCGAGTTTGGTTGGGGTGGTGGAGTGTTTGATGAGGTCGAGGTCGAGAGTTTTTTTTCCTCTCTCTCTCTGTCAACGGTTTCATCTTCATGGGGCCTCGTACTGGCACTTGCGCGTTTTTTCTTCCCCTTTCAAACCCGTGAGACCAAAGGCAACCCACGAGAGGGGAGCTTCGGACCAAAATCGTGATAAATGCGAGACTGTCGGGCCCGGGAACGACGAGGAAAGAGAGGACCGTTATCAATGATGCACCATGGCTTTTCTTTTTCGATTTTCTTTCCCTCTCTCAACCGCATTCCCCCAATTTCCCCCCCCCTGCTCTAGCTTTACCTTTCTTCACCAGTACGCTCGCCCTGATCATGAGCGCGCGCACGCAGCCGGGCTCCCTCGCGAGCCTGCGCGAGGCAGCCTCGAACAGCCTGACCGCGTCCCCGTTCCGCCGCAGGTACAGCGCCCGATGCGGCGCCGCATGCTGCGCCCGGGCGTCGCCGGCCTCGAGTGCCTCCTTGCGGCGGGCGAGCGTTGCCGCTGAGAGGTATTCGAGCTCGTCGTCGTGGTGGTGGTGGCTGTCATCATGCTGGTCGGGTTCGACGCCGCCGCCGTCGTCGAAGACGGGGAGGAGGAGGGACCGGACCGAGGAGGAGGGAGCGGCGGGAGGAGGAGGGCGCTGCATTGGTTCTTCGGCTCTCTTCTCGCTCGCTGCCCGACCTTTTTTTTTCTGGTGTGCCGAGAGAAACGATGAAAAAAAATGAAGAGGGGAAGATTGAAGCACTTTAGTTTCCTCCTCTTCTGAAGTTTATGTTGTTGGCGCGCCTCCTCCTCGCAAAGCTCCCCCTTCCGATCTCTTCCTCTTCGTCTGCTCTCTCAGCTCCGCTGCTCTCGAAAATGGCCACTGGAGCAGCCGCCGAACCGGCGACCAAGAGGGTCAAGTTGAACTGCATCCATCCAGTGCCCAGCGACATCGACATCGCTCACGCTTCCAACCCCCTTCACATCAGCCGGATCGCGACGTCGCTGGGCCTGACGGAGGACGACTATGACTGCTACGGCAAGACGATGGCAAAGGTGAGGAGTAGGAGGAGGCACTGCGGTTCAATGTAGGACCCGCTTTTCGAAAAAGCAGCAAACGACGCGATCGATCGCCGACCCCCCCCCTCCTTTCTCGACCTCCTTTGTTTCATCAAACCCTCCCCTTTCCTCCGCTTTCCTTCCCTTCCCTGCCTCCCTCCCTCCCTCCCTCCTTCCTTCCCTCCCTTCCTCCCTCCCTCCCTCGACCAGGTCAAGCTCTCCGTCCTCGACCGCCTCTCCGCGGCCAAGAGGGGCAAGTACGTCGTCATCGCGGGGATGACGCCGACGCCCCTCGGGGAGGGCAAGTCGACGACGACCGTCGGCCTCTGCCAGGCCCTGGGTGCGCACCTCTCGCGCCCCGTGCTCACGACCGTGCGCCAGCCGAGCCAGGGCCCGACGTTCGGCATCAAGGGCGGCGCCGCTGGGGGCGGGTACTCGCAGATCATCCCCATGGAGTCGCTCAACCTGCACCTGACGGGCGACATCCACGCGATCACCGCGGCCAACAACCTCTGCGCGGCAGCGGTCGACGCGCGCATGTTCCACGAGGCGACGCAGTCCGACGCGGCGCTGTTCGGCCGCCTGTGCCCGCTCGACGGCAAGACGGGCAGGAGGCCCTTCGCGCCCGTCACGCTGCGCAGGCTGCGGAAGCTCGGGGTCCCCGCCGAGAAGTTCTGCGACGCGGAGCTGCTGACGGAGGAGGAGCGGGCGAGGTTCGTGCGGCTCGACATCGACCCCGCGGCGGTGTCCTGGAGGCGCGTCCTCGACGTCAACGACCGGTTCCTCCGCGGCATCACCACGGGCCAGGCCGCGACGGAGAAGGGCCACACGCGGGCGACGGGCTTCGACATCTCCGTGGCGAGCGAGATCATGGCCGTGCTGGCGCTGACGACCTCGCTGCGGGACATGCGCGAGCGGCTGGGCGCGATGGTCGTCGCCTCGTCCAAGGCGGGCGCGCCCGTCACGGCCGACGACCTCGGCGTCGGCGGCGCGCTGGCCGTGCTGATGCGCGACGCGATCGAGCCGACGCTGATGCAGACGCTGGAAGCGACGCCCGTGCTCGTGCACGCGGGGCCCTTCGCCAACATCGCGCACGGCAACTCCTCCGTGCTGGCCGACGATATCGGGCTCAAGCTCGTGGGGGAGCGCGGGTTCGTCGTCACCGAGGCGGGGTTCGGCGCCGACATCGGGCTCGAGAAGTTTGTCAACATCAAGTGCCGCGCGTCGGGGCTGCTTCCGGACGCGGCCGTGCTGGTCGCGACCGTCAGAGCGCTCAAGATGCACGGCGGCGGCCCCCCCGTGACCGCGGGAAAGCCGCTCGACGCGGCCTACACGAGGGAGGACGTCGCGCTCGTCACAAAAGGGTGCGAGAACCTCAAGCGCCACATCGCCAACTGCAGGGCCTTCGGCCTCCCCGTCGTCGTCGCGGTCAACAAGTTCGCCACTAACTCGGACGCCGAGCTCGAGGCCGTGAGGGTCGCGGCCGAGGCGGCGGGCGCGGCCAGGGCCGTCGTGTGCGAGCACCACGCCCGGGGCGGCGAGGGCGCCGTCGACCTCGCGCACGCGCTGATCGAGGCGACTTCGGGCTCCCCTTCTTCCGCATCTCCCGCGCTCAACTTTACCTACGACCTGTCGCTGCCGATCGAGGAGAAGATCAACGCCATCGCCACCAAGGTCTACGGCGCCAGCGGCGTCGAGCTGTCGGCCGAGGCCAAGGCCCAGGCCGAGAAGTTCGAGAAGCAGGGCTTCGGGCGACTGCCGATCTGCATGGCCAAGACCCAGTACTCGTTCTCGGCCGACCCGAGCGCCAAGGGCGCCCCCTCGGGCTTTATCATCCCTGTCAGGGAGCTGAGGCCCAGCGCCGGGGCCGGATTCCTGGTCGCGCTGGTCGGCGAGATGCAGACAATTCCCGGTTTGCCGACGAGGCCCGGGTTCTTCAACATCGACATCGCCGAGGACGGGTCGGTGGTGGGGCTCTCGTAGAGAGAAATCATTTCGTCCTCCTTCCTCTCCTTTTTGGAGGGAGTTCTTTTTTGCTTCGTTTTTTTGGGTGACCTGGGAAAGAAAGGGGGGGGGGAGAGAGAGAGAGAGAACCGTGTGAGAGAGAAAGGGAAAGTATTTTCAGAGGAAGGAGGTTGAGTTTCTTTCTTTCTCATTTATCGTTTTGAGTGGGCCGCGACAATGCTTCTTTCGCATTCTTCTCATGGCGCCGCCTTGCTCGCTCGATCGCCGAATCGCGCTGCTCAGGCGGCGCAACGCCGCGTTCTCCCTTTGCGTGTGACAACAGGGCGCGTCTGCGCGAATGGAAAGAGGGAGCGTGAAGCATCCGCCTTGCTCGTTCGATCCGCGAGCGACAACCCAGCCTCGATCTCGACCTCGACCTCAACCTCGCAGCAAGAACACCGCCGCCGCGACCAGCTCCTCCTCACCGCCACGCACTTCTACGAGCGCGCCTGGTCCCTCCGTGACCCGAAAGAAGCGGACCTCGAGCCCTTCTTGGCCCAAGGGCACGTGCAGCGAGACATGGTGTGGCAGGCGGGAAGGGAGAGTGCGGGCCGCGCCTCGATGGCCAAGGGGATGCGGCACATGCGGCGAGCTGTCTACCCCGACCTTTCCTTCTCCGTGGAGCGGACCGCGGTCGTCGCGGGCGAGAGCGCCGACGAGGCGGTCTTTGTCGAGTGGACTTTCAGGGGAACCTTCGAGGGCAGGGCCGACGTTGCCCGCGGCGTCACCGTCTTCGACTTCGACGCCTCCTCTTCGCCGAAAATTATCCGGTCCTCCGTCTACCGCCAGGTAAAAAGATCGAGCCAGAGGCCCTCGCAGGAAATCCAGCTCTCTCCCTCGAAGTTCCTCACTTCCCTCTTCCAAACCTCAAACTCCATCTCCTTCACATCCATCGTCTTCATCTCTTCCTTTCACAGGCACTTCCGGCCGAGGTCGACCTCGCGAGGAGGACGCGCAAGGGCGAGGTCGCGGAGGGGGTGCTGTTGGAGCGGGGGGAGGGGAAGTAGCGAGGAGCTTAAATTATTTTCTTCAGCTGTAAAAAGTTCTAAATCACAAGTCTTTTCCGCGCTCTCTTTTTCTCTTTTTTCCCTCTCATCCTTTTCTTTTTCACCCGAGCAAGTCGGCAAAGGGGTCGGAAGGCTTGGATGCCGACTTCTGCTGCTGCTGGCTGCTGCTATTGGGCGTCTGTGCGCGAGGCGCAGAGGCCGCAAACGGATCAACTCCTCCGAGCAAGTCCCCGCCGCCACCGCCTCCGAGCAAGTCCCCACTGCCGCCGCCGCCTCCTCCGAGCAAGTCCGAGCTGGCCACGACGCCGCCCGAGGGCAGCGGAGACGCGTGAGCCGCCTGCCCGAACGTGGCCGCGGAGCGGGAGGGCGGAGAGGCCGGGCTCGCGCCGTAGAGGGCGTTGAGGTCGATCGAGCCCGCCGATGCCGCCGCGCCTGCCGCCGCCGCCGTCGGTGGAGGAGCGCTGAGGTCCCCGAGGAGGTCTCCCGCGACGGGGGCCTGCGCTGCCGCGACCTTCGCGGGGGAGCGGTGCACGCCTGCGGCGGCTTTCCTGCCGCTGCCGCTGCTCCCACCGCCGCCGCCGAAGAGCGATGCGGCGAGTCTGGCCTTGCCCTCGTCGACGACGGGCGAGGGGGGTGCCGCCCCCATGGCCGCCGCCGCCGGCTGCTGCTGCTGCTGCTGCTGCCGCCGAGGAGACGCCGCGGGAGCTGCCGCAGCAGGAGCGACAGCAGCAGCAGAAAGCTGCGGCGGAGGAGCAGCGGCGGGAGTCGGGCCCCACTTTCTAGCGCCAGCGGGGGCACGCACTACAAACTCGGGCTCGGACGACGCCGGCTTTGCCGCCGCCGCCGTCGGACTTGCCGTCGTCGTCTCCTGCCGCCTCGGGCTCGCGGCGGCGGCAGCCGCCGAAGAGGATCCCGGCGCGGCCGGCGCGGCGTAGGCCTCGAAGCGGAGGCCGCTGGGCGGCCTGTGGGCCGCCGATCGAGCGGGGGAAGCCGCGCCGGGCGCGGCGGAGGCCGCGGCGACGAGCGCGCCGAGGTCGTTTGCTCCGCCGGCGCCGTACGCGCCCCCCCCCCCGTCGATCCCGCCTCCCCACTCCGACGGGCGGGCGTAGGGGGCTCCCCCCGCAGCCAGGGCGGCTCCGACCTCCGCGTCGATCGCGGCGGAGGCCGCGGCCAGAAGCCTGGCCCTGACGAGAGCGGAGGAGGAAGGAGAGGCCGAGGAGGAGCGAGAGGAAGCGGAGAGCGCCGCCCGGAGCGCAGCGACCCCGTCGTCGCCGCCGGCGGGGGAGCCCGCCGCCGAGCTCGAGGGGTCGAGGAGCGCCAGCGCCTCCGAGGCCGCCGACGCCAGGTCGAGCGAGCCCGCCACGGAGGCCCTCCGGAGCAGCGCGACGAGCTCGGGCGAGGGAGGGGCGCCGGGGGTCCCCCGGAGGGAGAGCTTGGCCAGGGCGCCGACCAGGACGGTCCGGGCCCCGCCGCCGCGGGCCGCGCCGCCGCCGCCGCCGCGGCCCGCGCGCCGCGCGCCGGCGCCGCCGCCGCCGGCGCCGGCGGCTCGGCTGTCTTCCTCCGCCGCCCTCTTCCCCCCGTCTCCCTTCTCGAAGCCCCAGCCGGACGAAGAGGCAGGACCCCCCGACGAACACGAGGAGGCGTTCTCTCCCTCGAGGCCCGGCATCGACGCGCCCCCGCCCCCCCCTCCGCCGCCGCCGCCGCCGCTGCCCGCGCCGCCGCCCCGCGGCCCGCCGCCGCTCCCGCGGGCGGCCACGGCCAGGAGCGCCTCCGAGGCCTCCTCGGCGCTGGGCGCCCCCGGAACGACGCCCGCGTGGTCGCCCAAGATGGCGGCCGCGGCGACCAGCTGCGGCGCCGAGAGCGGCTTCCTCCCGCGCAGCCTCGCCAGCGCCGCCGCCGCGGCGCGGGCCCGCAGCTCGTCGTCGGCCGCCGCGTCGCCGTCGCCGCCGCCCTCGGCGACGAGCCGGGCCAGGTCGTGCGCCAGCGCCAGCGGGACCGCGTCGCCTCCCGCCGCGAACACGCGGTCCATGGTGTCGACGAACCAGGCCGGGGAGGGGGCGAAGCGCTCGGCCAGATCCCGGGCGCGGAGCGCCGCCGCGGCCCGCTGGTCGTCGTCGGCGGCGGCGGGCGCGGCCGGCCCCGGCCCCGAGCCGGCCGCCGCCGCCGCCGCCGCCGACGATGAGGGCCCCCCCGAAGCGAGGAACTCGACGAGCTTGTCCGTGATCGCCCCGACGTTGGCAGGAGAGGCCATAGCTGCCAGCAGGTCGAGCGTGGCGGACCGCAGCGAGTCGTCCCCGTCCTCGAGGCAGTCGATGACGGCGAGCTGGTGCCCCTCGGCGACGGCCGACGAGGCCCCCGACGCCGAGGCCGCCGCGGCGGGCCCGCGCACGAGGGCCCCCAGCGCGTCGACGCCGGCCCACCGCAGGTTGCGCGAGGGGGACGCCAGGAGCCCTCCGACGATGCGGGACGCCGCGGCGAGCAGCGGGGGGTGCGGCGCCATCGCCGCGGCGGTCTTCACCGCCTCCGCCGCGACCGCGTGCCCCGCCGTCGCGCCCGCGCCGGCCGCGGCGGCCATGGCCTCCCCCACGACCGCCCACGCCTGCGCGCTCGCTGGCTGGTCCCCCTTGCACAGCCTCGCCAGCAGCCTGAGCAGCCTGATCTGCGTCCACGGGGCCGGGACGCGGTGGTAGTCGAAGGCCCGCGGCAGGCGCCGCTCGGCGACCTGCTTCAGGATCGACGTGAGCGACGGCACCAGCGCGCGGAGCTGCGGCGTCGCGCCCTCGGCGCGGATCGTCTCGCCGATGCCGACCAGCGCCGCGGCCATGACCGAGGGGTTTTTGTCGCAGAGGGCCGCGCGGAGGTGGCGGGAGACGTCCGTCCCGGAGAGGAACGAGACGTGATCGGACGAGGGAGCACGGGAGGAGCCCCCCGCGGCAGTGCCCGTCGCCGCGTCCCCTGCCTCCTCAGAGGCCCTCCTCGCCGCCTCCGCGTCGATCTGCACGAACCTGTGCAGCGCCAGCACGGCCTTCTTGCGCACCAGCGGCTGCGCGTGCCCCAGGCATGCCACCACGCTCGGGAGCAGGGCCGGCGCGGTGTCGGCGCCGGCCAGCGAGGGGAGCGCCGTGAGCGCGGCCGAGACGACTAGGAAGTTGTCGGAGGCGAGGTCGCGGCAGAGGGTGTTGACGAGGAGGATGACGAGGTCGGAGCCTGGGTCGAGGAACAGGGAGCTGGCGAGGTAGGCGGCCTGAGGAGAGAAGAAGGAGGGAAGAGGAAGGAGGAGAGAAGAAGGAGGGGAGAAGGAGGCAGGAGAGAGAGGAGGAGGGGGAGGAGGAGGGGGAGGATGGAAAGGGAAAAGAGATCAGACGAGGTCGAAACGGGAAAAGAAAAAAAACAATCGATGGCGTTGCTCCTCCTTCTTCTCCTCCTTACCCTCTTTGTCGCCAGGTTCGTGTCGCTGCAGGCCTGCAGCGCCTTGACGTAGCCCCACGACGCGTCGTGCCCGAGCATGTCGATGTACACGAGCCTGACGAGGCATTCTTTTAGAGCGTGGCCCGAGAGGCGCTCCCCTCCGGAAGACGACATCGAGGCATTGCCTGTGCCGATCAGGCGCGGCTTGAGCGTCGCGACCTCGGCGGCCACGATGGCGTCCTCCTCGGCCTTGGAGCGGCACTCGCCGATGGCCCTGACGAGCGCGTCAAACTCGCGCGAGTGCTGGGCCAGGGCCTCGGCGCGCTTGGCCGTGGAGGCGAGGCGGGAGGCGAGCGACATTTCGATTCGATATGGTTTTGCTTTCCTTCGCGCCGCAGAGAAAGAAAAAGAGAGCGGGGGAAATGGAATCGACGATTCAAGGCGCTCGGGGAGTTTTAGAGAGGATGTGAGGCGCTGCTTCTCTGCGAGGAAGTAGAGGAGCTGTTGCGCGGACAGCGGGGAGCGGAGCAGCAGAAGCAAGCTCTCTCTCGCTCTGTTTTTTTCTTCGAGTTTTTTGTGTGAGTGAGCCATCTATTTTCATTTTTTCGAAGGAGGGGGGTGTTCGCTTGCTCTCTCTCTCTTCTCTCTCTCTTCTCTCTCATTGGCATTTTGCCTTCCTCCTCCACCCTCGATTTGAAAGGGCCATGAGCCCGCTCGCTTCCCCCGTCTCGCTGCGAGCAGCTCCGGCGCACTGCTCTCTCGTTGCTCCCCCGCGGAGTCGTCGAACAACGAGCAGCCCCTCAGCGGAGAGAAGAACCGCCGTCGTCGCCGCTTCTTCACCTTCTTCTTCTTCCTCCTCTTCGGAATCGCGCCTCCCTGGCGCCCCCGGGTCCCGCACGGCAGAGGCCGCCACGGAGAGGCAGCAGCTCTTCAACGATATTGCGCCCGTATATGACGTGGTGCGTCTGAAGAGACTGACATTGCGGCAAACGGCTATACTAGAGGTGGAACGTTGGCCATTGCCTCGCTTTGTCGTCAACTCCCACCCCCTCTCACATCCAAAAAAAACACCACCACCACCATGCCAACCTCCTCCTCCTCCTCCTCCTCCGCACAGCTCAACGACGCCCTCTCCCTGGGACTCCACCGCGTCTGGAAGCGCATGGCGGTCCGCTGGAGCGGGGCCCGCGCCGGGGACCGGGCCCTGGACCTCTGCTGCGGCTCGGGCGACGTCGCGCGCCTGCTCGCCGCCCGCGCCGGCCCCGCGGGCGGCGTTGTCGGCCTCGACTTCGCGCGCGAGATGCTGCTGGACGCCGACAGGAGGAGCGGCAGCAGGGGGCGGAGGAGGAAGGCGAAGCACGACGACGACGACGACGAGCACAGCAGCAGCGGTGGCGAAGGCGAAGGCAAAGGGGAAGAGGGGAGCAGCAGCGGGGAGTGCCTCTGCTCCTCGCCGCCGACGGCGACCTCGTCCGAAGTCGACTGGGTGCTCGGCGATGCGACCCGGCTCCCCTTCGCCGACGCCTCGTTCGACGCCGCCACGCTGGCCTACGGCCTGCGCAACGTCTCCGACCCGCTGCTGGCCCTGCGAGAGGCCCGACGCGTGCTGAAGCCGGGGAGCAAGATAGCGGTGCTGGACTTCAACCACTCGGAGAGCGCCGCGGTCGACGCCGCGCAGGCGGCCGCACTGGCCGGCGCCGTCGTGCCCGTCGCGCGCGCTCTGGGCGTGGGCCCGCAGTACGAGTACCTGAGGCCGTCGATCCTCGCCTATCCCACGGGAAAGGAGCTGGTGGCCCTTGCCAGGGAGGCGGGGTTCGACGGCGAGGTGAGGTTCCACGAGATCGCGCTGGGGCTGATGGGCTGTCTTGTGGCGGGGACGAAGAGGAGGGAGAAGAGAAGAAGAAGGAGGAGAGAGTTGAAAAAAAGGGAGGAAAAAGAGAGCGCAACGAAAAACAAAACGTCGTCAGTCGTTTTTTCTTCTTTTCTCGCGCCTCGCTCTCTCTGTCTCTCTCGAGCGAGGGCGCGCAGCTACCTCTACAGGGCTGTCTCCTCTTGCTTCTCCACAGGACCGCAGAGACCGGGAGACCGGCTGCCTGAAACGCGGAACAGAGAGAGTTGGAGGGAAGGAGAAAGACGTGTGCCTGTGCCATCGGTTTTGTTCGATCCCATCGAACAACATCTTTCCCGTCATGCCGCGCACCGACCAGGGACCCGTCAGGCTCGCAGCGAACAAGACGGAACAGGAGTTTCATGACGCGCTCGCAGGTACGGCGAAGTGACAAGCGAGATACTGGAGAAGAAGAGACGCTGAGCAAAGCGTCGACCAACAGAGAGAGAACGAACAGAAGCAGAAACTCAACACCCGCGACGTGCCCCCCCCCCCTAAACCCACCCTCAAACAGACCTCTACGCCATCGTGAAGACCACCGAGAAGCTCGAGCGCGCCTACGTCCGCGACGCCATCCCGGCGGCAGAGTACGAGCCGGCGTGTTCGAGGCTCATCGGGCAGTTCCGCACGCTCTGGGAGACGCTGCGGCCGGACGGGAGCGGCGGCGGCGGAGGCGGCAGCGGCGGACCGTCGGCGGCGGCCGGGTCGGTGCCCGACGTCCAGCAGTTTATGAACTCCCACGGCGCGCGCTGCCCGATGGCCGTGAAGCGGCTGCTGTACTCGGGGCTGCCGGCCACCGTGGAGCACGGGAAGACGGGGGGGGGAGGCGGCGGCGAGGGCTCGAGGCGCGGCGGCGTCGGCGGCGGCGGCAGCAGCTCCAGCGTTGCCGTCGCGGAGAGCGTGCAGCACTTTATCACGTCGATGGACTCCCTCAAGCTCAACATGATCGCCGTGGACCAGGTCTACCCGCTGCTGGCGGACCTCGCCGCGGCGCTGGGGCGCGTGGGGGGGCTCCCGCCGGACTGGGCCGGGAGGGAGAGGGTGAAGAGGTGGGTCTCCAAGGTGCACGCGCTGCCAGCGGCGAGGGAGCTCGACGCGGGGGACGTCAGGCAGCTGTTGTTCGACCTGGAGTCTGCGTACAACGAGTTCATGGCCGCGATCGGGTCCTTGAGCTGAAGAAGAGAAGAAAAGAAAAATAAAGAAGAGGAGAAGGGAAAGAAAATGTGTGTAAAATATGAAAAAAATGTGTGTGTGTGTGTGTATGTGTTTCCTTTCGTTGTTTTCACTCCCTCTCTCGTAACTTTGTCGCGTTGTTGTTGTTGTCGTTACTTCTCTCTCCCCTCCCACCTCTCTCTTTCTGCTCTCTAAAAGCATCATTGCCCCGGTGTGATTCAAAAAAATAAAGGAAAGAACAAAAAGAATGGAAAAGACTCTATCTTCTTTTGAGAACGACAGAAGATTTTTATCTTTTTTCCTTCTTCATTCCCTGACTTTTTCTACTGCCGTCGCCCCGCACCCCCTGCGCGCCCCCCGCACGCACGCACTTTCCGTATACTTCCCCCTCCACAAAAACCTTCTAAATAGAAACAAAAAGGCAAAAGAACTCCTTCCTCCCCCAAGGGAAAAGAACGAGTTTTTTTATTCACTTTTTTTCGTCTTCGCCGCCGCGGCTGCAGCCGACGCCACCGCCGCCACCGCCGCGGCAGCGGCAGTGGCAGAAGCAGCGGCCGCTGCCGAGACGGCCCCGTCCATCGACGAGAGCCTGTCGCCCGTCCTCGGCCTCCCGCCCGGGGCGCTCTTGACCAGCGCTGCCATCGACGCGACCCTCTGCGGCGAGGGCCGAGCGGCGGCAGCGGCGAGCGCTCCGGAGGAGGAAGCGGCGGCGGCGGCGGGGGCGGGGGGCAGGCCGAGGCCGGCGCTGCCCGGAAAGCGCGGCGAGCCGGCCGCGTTGGTGAAGACGGTCGAGCTCAGGACCGCGGCGGCCGCGGCGACGGCCGCGGGCGCCGCGGAGCCCGGCCGCAGCAGCTGCTGCTGCCTCTGCTGCTGCTGCTGCTGCAGTTGCTGCTGCTTCGGAGACGTCGAGGAGCCCGGGACCCAGCGCGTCGGGCGCGTCGAGCGGCGGACGGCGTCCGGCGGCGAGGCGGCGCCAGAGCGCTTTGGGGTGGCGCCCTCGTCGAGGGCCCGCGGGGCCCGGCCGGGCGTCGGGGCCTCTTCTCTCTCCTTCTCGGCCTCGGGAGCGGGGACAGCGGCGGGCGCGGCGGCGGCGGCCGCGTCGGCCGCCGCTTCTTCCGTGGCGACTCTGTCGGTGGCGGGGCAGGGCAGCGGGCAGCGGTGCGTCGTCCCGGCGCTCGCCGACGGCGTTGCGGTCTTCTCATCTCCTTCTTCTTCTTCTTCTTCCGCGGCGGCTGGAGCAGCCAGAGGAGGCGCGAGAGGAGCGGGAGGAGGAGGAGGAGCCTGCTCTGTCTGGAAGGCGGCGGCTGGAGGCGCGGGAGCGGCGGCGGCGGCCCCCTCCGGCTCGTCGGTGAGGTCGTCGCCGCTCAGCTCCGTCTCCTCGCCATCGGTGGTCGTCGCGGGAGGAGCCGGGGCCGCGGGAGCGACGGCAAGAGCGGGAGCGGGAGCGGCTCTTTTTGCTTGTTCAGTCTCCATCGGGGCCGCCTCGGCCTCGGGCTCGAAGGCTGCTGCTGCTGCTGCTGCTGTCTCCTCCGCGTTCTCCTTCTCCTTCACCTCCGGCTCGGCAGCCGCCGCGGCATCCGAGGTCACTGCAGTGGCGGAGGCAGGAGGAGGGGGAGCAGCGACAGGAGGGGGAGCAGCGACAGGAGCAGCGGAAGCGGCGGCGGCGCCGTTGTCGCCGTTGATACCGTTGGTACTGTCGGGCGGCGAGCTCGTCACGGCCAGCATCGCGGCCGCGGCCTCGGCGAGCCCCGACAGGAGGAGCCCGTTGAGCATCCCGCCGCCTCCGCCGCCGGCAGCAGCAGCCTCTTCCTCCGCCGCAGACTCGTCCTCGCCCGAGGGAGCCGCCGAGGAGTCCCCCGCGCCGCCGCCGCCGCCGCCCTTCCTCCCCGCGGCGCGCGCCGCGCGGCCCGCCGCGGCGTCCCGCGACAGCTTCGAAGATTTGACGATCGGCTCCCCGTACGTCTGGCGCTCCCGCGCCCGCTTCGCCGCCAGTGCGCCGGCGCGGAACTGCTCCGCCTCGGAGAACGCGAACCGCGCCAGCTCGCTCTCCTCTCGGTGCTGCTGCATCTGTTGCAGCTGCTGCAGCTGCTGCAGCTGCTGCTGGAACTTCAGCTGCTGCGCCGCAAAAAGGTGCGGCGGCTCGGACGGCGCCGCCAAGTGCTGTTGCGGGCCGGGTGTCGGGAGGAAGCCGCCGGCAACTCCTCCGCCGCGGCCGCTCGGGCCGCCGCCGAGGGAGCCGGAGACGGGAGCGCAGGAGGGGCCCGCGGGCAGCGCCGCCACCTTCCTCTTCTTGCGGACGCCGCTCGTGTTGAGCTTGACGCCCGGGGGCAGGGCCCCGGCCGCGGCGAGCTGGCGCAGGGCGGCCATCACGGAGCGTTGCACCTCGATCTGCGCTGGGTCGCGGCCGCTGCCGCTGGCCATGGCGGCGCGGGCTGCGGGCGGTTTCGGGCGCGGGCGCGGGCGGGAGGCCTGGCGGGCAGCGGCCGCGGCAAGCTGCTGCTGCTGCTGCTGGAGCTGCTGCAGCTGCTGGTGCCGCTGCTCCTGCCACTGCTGCTCGAGGAGCATCGCCGCGGAGGGCTGCTGCTGCTGCTGCTGCTGCTGTCGGGCAGGAAGCGGAGGAAGGGGGCGGGCACGAGGAGCAGAGCCCGAGGCTCCTCCCGCTGCCGCCATCGCCGCCGCCACCGCAGCGGCGCCCTCCGCCGCGCCGGCCACGGCGGAGGGCCCCAGGTGCGCCGCCAGCATCGGCGCGAGCCTCGCCGCGAGCGCCGGGTTCGCCTGCGCGAGCGCCGCGGTGATGGTCCGCGCGGCGCCGCCCCTGGCCTCGGGAGGGAGGCGCGCAGCGGTCAGGAGGGCCTGGTGGAGCAGGGCGAGCTGCTCGCGCTCCTCCTCGCCCGCGCCGAGCGGCGTCTGCTGCTGCTGCTGCTGCATCTGCTGCTGCTGCTGCTGCTGCTGTTGCAGGAGCTGCAGGTGCTGCTGTCGCCGGCGCTCCTGCTCCTCTCGCCGCTGTCTTCGCTGAGCGGCTGCAGCAGCTGCAGCGGCGGCAGCGGCTGCGGCGGCTGCGGCGGCCTGCTGCTGCCTTTGCAGCTGCGTCACCGCGAGGGCCTGGAGCCTCTGCAGCGCCTCCGCGGCGGCCGCTCCTTCCCTCCCCCCCGCGGCGGCGGCCCTGGAGAGCTGCGCGATCAGGGCGGAGATGGCAGGGCTGCTAACGTCAATCACGGGAGCAGCAGCAGCAGCAGCAGCAGCACCCGAAGGAGCAGAAGGGGCACCCTGTGTCGCTGCTGCGGCGGCGGCTGCCGTCACGGCCTCCTGCTGCTGCCGCCTTTGCAGCTGCTGCAGGTGCCCGAGCTGCTGCTCGAGCAGCTGCTGCTGCTGGCGCTCCTGCTGCTGGCGGATCTGCTGCTGCAGGAGGGCGATCACCTGCTGCTGCATCGCCGGGGGGGCGGACGCGAACATGGCGCTCGCCGCCGACGCCGCCGCACTGTTGCTTGTCGTCGGCGGTGGCAGAGGGGCTGCTGCTGTTCCCGATTGCAGCAGCTGCTGCTGCTGCTGCTGCTGCTGCTGAGCAGCGGGCGCAGCGCGGAGGGCATCTGCAGCAGCCGACGAAGGAACAGAAGCCGAGGGACCGACGGCACCGGCACCGGCACCGGCGCTTTCCGGCGGAGCAGCGTTCCCACCCCTGCCCCCCACGACGGCGGTCGCCGCCACCTCGGCCGCCGCGTCTGCCGCCGCGCCCGCGGCCTTGACGGCCGCCCTGATCGCCCGCGCCTGCTCGCACGCTCCCTTCAGCGCCGCCAGCAGCTCCGGGTGGTTTCCCAACGGGTTGGTGGCGCCGCTCCCGCTCAGCAGCGGCAGCAGCCTGTCCTGGAGCGCGGCGCAGGTGATCGGGGACTCGGCCAGCAGCGCCGGCAGCGACGCGATCGCGGCGGCGAGCGCGCTGCGCAGCCGCGCTGTGAGGTCGCCGCCCGGCGGGGGCAGGGGCTCCGCCGGCGCCCCGCTCCGCTCTGCCGCGGTCCTATCGCCCCCCGAAGCTCCCCTGAAGGCCGGGTCGATGCGCAGGATGAGCGCGCGGACGGCGGCGTCGCGCCGCCCGGGCGACATCAGCGCGAGCGAGGCCGGCTCGGAGGTGACGGCGCGGGTGAGCGCCTCAAGCGCCGTCGTGGCCTCGTCCGCGCCCGCGTTTCCCGCGGCGTCCGCGGCGGCGAGGGCGGGGGAGGGAAGCGTCGACGCCGGCGGGGGGGGAGGAGGAGCGGGGGCCGGGGCAGGGGCGTCGTCTCCAGCAGCTGCCGCTGCCGCTCCCTCCTCCTCCTCCTCCTCCTCGCCGCCGCCCTTCTTCCCGCCCTTGGCGAGGAGGAGGCTCCCTCCAGAGACCGGCGCCGCGGCAGAGACCTCGGCCGCGGCGTCGGCAATCACGCTGGCGCCGGCGGCGACGGAGGGGAGAGCAGCAACGGCGGGGGCGGCGGGGGCGGCGGGGGGGCCCACGGCAGCCAGCAGCTGCGTCACCACGCTCGCGGCCGCTTCTTCCCGCGCGAGCCCCTCTTTGTCCTCCTCGTCCTGCTGCTGCTGCTGCCGCCGCTGCTGCTGCTACTGCTGCAAACCTCTGGCCGTCGCCGCGGCGGCGGCTTCTTCCTCCGCGGCCGCCGCCCCCACGGCGGCCGTGCAATCCACCGAAAAGGAGACGCGCAGGGACGGAGCCTTCAGAGAGACAGCCTCCCCCAGGGTCCTGGCCGCGGCAGCGGCGTCGGCGAAGCGGATGAGCGCGGGCCTGCGAGGAGGAGGAGGAGCGAGCGCCACCGTCGCTCCGGCACCGGCGGCGGCAGCAGCGGCGGCAGCGTCAGCGGCGGCGGCGGCAGAAGCAGCTGCGGCGGCTTCCGCCGCGGCTCCCACCAGGCTCGCGAGCTCATCGTCGTCGATCTTGCCGTCTGGGAGAGTAGATAGGAGCGCAAACTCGGGCGCGTCTGTGGAAGGGGAGGAAGCGGAGGAGGTGGCGAGTGAGAGGGCAAGAGCGCAAGAAGGAAAACGAGAGCGAGAGAGCAGAAACCGCGGCCAAAGGTGGAAAAAAAAAACTCTCTCTCTCTCTCGCCGCGCTCACCTTCTTTCCCGACGTTGAGCAAGACCTCGACGTCGTTGCTGGTCATCCAGGTGCGGCAGCCGCGAGCATCTGCGTATGGATTTTTTTTTTTTTGGGGGGGGGGGGATCGACCGGGGGAAAAGGGGAGTCTCGTTGCTTCGTTCGAGTGGTTTGTGGGGGCCCTGGTCCCACGCCCTC
>Ga0114918_10001367_pt1 | contig 21861 bp, 25 predicted proteins | sample LantaG_FD_87015 | JGI IMG/M metagenome (GOLD analysis project Ga0114918, IMG submission 87015) | Deep subsurface microbial communities from Baltic Sea to uncover new lineages of life (NeLLi) - Landsort_02402 metaG | ecosystem: Environmental > Aquatic > Marine > Oceanic > Sediment | place... | reverse complement strand
CTTGTGAGGCCTTCTCATACTGCATAAGGGGCCGGGGAGACAAGGGATACGGCTGGCGGTGGCATCAGCCCCCATTCCTTTCGGGGATGCGCCGCAGAGGGGCCAGGGCGCGGTATTGCAGCGACTTGACGGCACCCACAGATTTGCCCAGCATCCGGGCCACCTCCGCGCTATCCAATCCCTCGATAAACCTGAGTATGATAACCTGCCGCTGATCCTCGGTGAGGTGGGTCAGGGCGGCAGCCAACCATCGCTGGGCAAGCCTGCGCTCTGCGGCCTGTTCCATGTTGCCCCCCTCGGCCACCAATTGTTCATCCAGCGGAAGCATCGCGGCCTGACCGGCCCGCCGCCGGTAGTCTGTGATCAGGTTGCGAGCGATGGTGTACAGCCAGGCCAGCAGCGGGCGGCCTCGGTAGGTGAAGTGATCAATTCTCTCCACCAGACGCACGAAGACCTCGCTGGTCAGATCTTCGGCTGTGGCGACGTCGCCTACCCGATAGAAAATGTAGCGATAGATGGCTGGTTGTTGTTGGTCGTAGATCTCGGCGAAGGCGGTGGGGTCTCCCTCTTTCGCCCGCTGGATCAGCCTGGCTTCATCCCTGGACATTTTCTCCGCCTCTCTTGCAGTCACGAGATACTATAGCACAGTTGAGCGGCAGAGACAAGGGCTGTCACCTGCTTCGTATAGGCGGGAGGACATGTGATCTCGCGCCGCAGAGTTGCCTTTAGCGCATTTCTGATGTACGATACCCCTTGTGAACCAGAGCCGTCGTGCATCAAGAATAACTTTCCGTCGGCACATCACCGGCAGCGCCGGGAACGAACTCATCACCGCGCCAGTGCGCACTGAAGACACTAATAGGGCTTGGGATTGGGGGGGGGCGGAGATTTGTCCCGCCCACACCTGTGGAGTATAATCACCCTGACTGTCTAACCATCACATTGAGCTTGATGTAGGGCGGCTTTCCATAGCCGCCGCGCCCATAGGCAGATATGGAAACCTGCCCTACGTGATAATAAGACAGCCTGGGTATAATCAGGCCCATACTGGTGGATAGCGTATATGCGCGACCTTGGTTCGGCAGAACAGACGGGGCTCGGCCTAATAGTCCAGGTCCTTACCTGGGGTGGTGTGTCGTTGCTCCTCGTCGGCGGCGTGCTGGCCTACCCCTATGTGAGTTCCCGTCTGGCTGCCTTTCCCCTCACGCCGACTCCAACACCACCCCCTATGCACTCCACCGCTTCTCCTTCTCCTCCTACTGTCACCAGCATCCCCCCCACTCCCGCTCCCACACACCCATACTCCCACACTCCCACACTCATCTGCATCCACACTCCCGCCCCCACCCCCACCCCTGCCCTGCCCACCCGCATCGTTATCCCAGCCATCGGCGTGGATGCTCCTGTCGTGCCCGCTTCCTGGCACACGGTAGAGGTGGATGGTCAGACGCAGAGGGCGTGGGAGGTCCCGGCGATGTACGCCGCCGGCTGGCACGAAACCTCCGCGCCGCTGGGGATGCCTGGCAACATCGTCCTCAATGGCCACAACACCACCAACGGCGAGGTCTTCCGCGATCTGTACACGTTGGAGGCCGGGGATACCATCATCGTGTATTCGGGCGACGTTCCCTATACTTACGCCGTTTCCGAAATACTGATTCTGCCCGAGGCCGGCCAGCCACTGGAAGTGCGTCTCGAGAACGCACGCTACGTCACGACCACCGACGACGAACGGCTGACCCTTGTCACTTGCCATCCCTACGGCAGCCTCCGCTACCGGCTGATCGCCATCGCCCACCCGGCGGTGAGCCTGGAGGATAGAGAAGACTGGATCCCATTGGGAGACTGTTGTCCGAAGTCGTCGCCGATTCAACGTGAGCATTGAGATTATGAGGGACCAATGAGCGAAACACTTGCCTTGCTAGACCTTCCTTGGATCTCCCGCGTGCGCCGCAATCACGCGCTGGAGCACGCGACGATGCACGTCCTCAGCGAACGCTACCGCGGCATCAGACTGATGGGGCGTTCCTCGCTATGGGGCTTCTACATCTACGGTGACGTGCCCGCTGAGGACGTGCTGGCAGCCGCCCAGGAGGGGCTGCGGCGGCTGAAGGCTGGCCGGTGGCAGATGGCCATCCATCCCCAATGCGGCTCCAACCTCGTCGTCGGGGGCACGCTGGCTGGACTGGGGGCCTCCATCGCTCTCGCTGGCAAGCCAAAAGGTTGCCTGAACCGGATCGCCCGCTTGCCGCTGGCCTTCGCTGCCGCCACGCTGGGGCTCATCCTGGCCAAACCGCTGGGTGCTATCTTCCAGGCCCGCGTCACCACTCAGGCAGACGTCGGCAGCCTGCGCATCGTCGGCGTTACGCGGGAGAAGCGAGCCGGCGTCCTCGTCCACCACGTCCGCACCGAGGGATAGATGACAAAGCCCGCGCCCACCTTCTACGTATTCCACGGCGCAGACGAATTCACCCGCGCCGAGACGCTGGCCGATTTCAAGCGGAGGCTCGGCCCGCCCGACACCGTGGACTTGAACACCACCCGCCTCGATGGGAAGACCCTCACGCTGGCCGAACTGCGCCACGCCTGCGACGCCATCCCCTTCCTGGCCGAAAAGCGACTCGTCATCGTCAAGGGCCTGCTGGCGCGGCGGCATGCTCCTCGGAAAGGTCGGGAACTCTCCGCTTCCCAGGGAGAGTACCTGGCCGCTCTGGCCGATTACCTCCCCCGCCTGCCCGAGACGACCCGCCTGGTCTTCATCGAAGACAAACCCCTGCCTGCCCAGCATCCCATCCTTCAACTAGCCCAACGGGAGGAGCGGGGTTACGTCAAACGCTTCGACCCGCCAGATGCGAAGATCCTGCCCCGCTGGATCGAAAAGCGCGTCCGCAAGTGTGGTGGCGAGATCGAACCACAGGCCGCCCGGCAACTTGCCGCCGTCGTCGGCACCGACCTGCGCCTGCTCGACCAGGAAATCGTCAAGTTGGTGACCTACACCCTATCTCCAAGCGGTGAGCGGGCCATCACGACAGCAGACGTAGACGCCGTGGTGCCCTATGCCCAGGCCGCTGTCGTCTTTGACCTGGTGGACGCACTCGGCCGACGGGATGGCCGCACTGCCGCCCAGTCGCTCCACCGCCTGCTGGATGCGGGCGAGCATCCGCTGGGCCTCCTGGCGATGATAGTGCGCCAGTTCCGGCTCCTGATCCAGGTCAAGGAACTGAAAGCAGCGAGAGCCACGCCACGGGACATTGCCCAGGCACTCAGGCTGCATCCCTTCCCGGCACGCAAACTCCACGCCCAAGCGACTCACTTCACCGCCGCGCAACTGGAGACGGTGTATCGTCACCTGTTGGACACTGACGTCGCAATCAAGACGGGGGAGATCGAAGCGGAGGTAGCGCTGGACCTGCTGGTGGCGGGGTTGGCAGCCGAATAGGACATAGTGAGCAAGTGCGACGCACACCAGCGATGCGACACGTCCATCGGGACGAGGCTTGTGCCCCCCTAAACAGAAAACGCCGGGGTTCTTCTCCCCGGCGTTTCTCCCTTGCCGTCCAATCAATTCGTCGTCCGTTTGCTCCTCTTCGCTCGTCGCTGCTCCTCCCGCCCCAACCAGAAGTGATGTCGCAGCACGGAGGGCAGCGGTGCTATGCGCACCCCGCCCACCTTTCGCACCTTGCCGCTTGCGCTGAGCTTTGTCGAAGGAGCCTGTCCTGAGCCTGTCGAAGGATTGCCGCTGAGCGTGGATGGGTGGACGTAGCAGATATCGGGGGACGTGCCGAACTTCTGCCGGTACCTCCGCGCGGCCCGCCCAACCTTCTCCGCCAGGTCACGCCCTGGGTCGTCGTCGTACCACAATAGTCCTACCTTCATCGCCCAACCTCCCGATCTAGAGCCAATCCGAAAAGCCAGCAGGTAGGGGCGCGGTCACCGCGCCCTTACGCCACATTAGCCGTTAGCCACCGCTGACTGCTAACCGCTAACTGCTGGCTGCTTTACCGGCTGCAAGTGCCAGGTGTTGTGCCGCACGTCCTGATACACCTCGAATGTGCCCTCTTTCGCGCTTTCACCTTCGCGACAGCGTACCCGGAAGCAGTGCCGCTCCACCCGGCCGCCCCGCCCCCGCCGCGAGACCGTCCAGCAGCGCTCCACGGCGTACACGTCGTACCGGTGCCCGCGCCAGGTGAAGGCTTTCGGGAAATAGCCGTGCCGCCGTTCCCGCATTTCGATAGGCTCTGCACCGCGCCGGCGGCGCTTCTTCCCACCATGCCTCGTTCGAGAACCTCGCCTCACGTCAAGAGTAGCGCTCATGGGACATCACCTCCGCGTCTACTGCTGCTCCTCCCACCACCGTAAAGTTCCGCTGCATCGGCGCGGTCAACGAAGGTGGGAGACCGTTCCAGGCATTGGGCCGTTGCTGCCCGCTCGGCGGTGCGACCACGACCACCGGCGGATATACCCCTTGCGGCATGGATGGCTGCGCTCGCCGCTCGTTTTCCCCGTTGCGCCAGCGACTTACCGCGACAATGAGCAGACTGGTGGGGATGGCCGCCCCCACGCCGCACACCGCTCCGGCCAGCACTGCCAGCGCCTCGTCACTCAGGCGGTTGCCGACGATCACCGCCAGCGTCACGGCAAAGACCATCACCACCAGTCCGGCGAAGACTTTCAATCGTCTCCAACCACTGTTGTGCTTCTTTCCCTCATCCATTCTACGTTCCTCCCCCGAACACCTCAGTCAACTGGCTCACTGGCCAGGGCAAAGAGACCCGGCGTGCAGGAGGGGCAAGAAAGGTGGCGGGCAGAGGTCCGCCCTGCGTCAGGCAAGCCACCGCCTCCCGGATCTCAGCTGGCGAGACGTAGGCCGCCTGAAAGCGCATCACCCGCCCCTCAGCCACAGCCAGGAAATCTCCCCGCCCCAGCAGCCGCTCGGCCCCGGTGCCACTCCAACCGCTGGCAGTGCGCGCGTCCTCGACGCTAGTCACTCGCCCCACCAGCCGCACCGGGAAGTTGGCTTTGACCAGGGGGCCTAGCACGGCCGTTGTGGGCTTCTGAGTGGCCGCGATGACGTGGATGCCCGCCTCGCGCCCGCGTTGCGTCAGCCTGGTCAGCGCTCGCTGCACTGCCTTTCCCCCCACCATCAGCAGGTCGGCCAGTTCATCAATGACGACCACCACAGACCCCTTGGGTTTCGGAAAACCCGAAGGGTCTCCGCACCGCTCCATCAGCCGCACCAGGCTCTGGAGCGCCTCGGCTGCCTCTTCTACCTCCCTGATGACCGGGCGTGCCAGGTGGGGTAGGCACTCGAAGGGGCTGAAGGCGTGCCCCTTGGGATCTACCAAGACTAAGGCTAAGGTTGAGGTTGAGGCTAAGGTCGAGGTTGAGGTTTTAGCCTTAGCCTTAGCCCTTAACCTTATCGCTGGATTGGTCATCGCCAGGCTGAGGATCATCGCTTGGAGGAGCACCGTCTTGCCGGACCCGGTCGTGCCTGCCACCAGAATGTGGGCTACGTCAGGTGAGGGCAATCGGATGAGCAGTGGCGCGCCGTCGTCGGCCAGGCCCAGGATGGCGGTCACCGGGGGATGTGTGATTCAGGTGTGGTCAACTGGCGGTAGAGGGGGAGGAGTCGTACCGGCTGCGGATCGTCGCGGGGTACCTCGACGGCCACGGCGGCCCCGCGCCGGGACACCCGGCAACTGGGCGCATCCAGCGCGGCGGCCAGTTCCTCGCTCAGGTTCTTGATCCTGGAGATCTTCGCTCCCACGGCAGGCAACACCTGGAAGCGCACCCAGCGAGGCGTCACCGTGCCGCCGGTCACCCGTGCGGGGACTTTGTTCAACGCCAGCACCGCCTCGATCCTATCCGCCTGAAACTCCAACTTTTTGCGCATCTTTGTTTACCCCTATCCCCAGTATACTCTTAAGCCCCTCCGCTCAGAGCAGTATTAGAGTTGCCACGTGGAAAGAATAGAACTAATGTTCTATCACCGATCATATCATACCAGAACATTTGTGTGACGTCAAGCAAAATTATCCCAAATATGGTTGGGAAACTTGGGATAACGATGGTTGTATTTGACAACAAAAAAGGCCCAGCCGTAAGACTGGGCATTTGGAACGCAACGCTATGCGACTGTTTTCTACAACATCGGATGTACTAAACCTGCCAATCCGTGTTCCAAATTGGAGCACAATGCTCTGTGCTGCTGGTTACTACAACTGCCGGATGACCATCACCACCTTGCCCTGCACTTCCACCAGGCTGGGATCATCCACGTAGATCGGCCTCATCGTGGGGTTGGCCGGTTGAAGCCGCACTTGTCCCCCCTCCTCCTGGTAGAAACGTTTGAGCGTCACTTCCTCACGCTCTTTCAGCCATATCGCTGCCATCTCGCCATTCTCAACCCGCTGCTGGTGACGCATGACGACGATGTCGCCATCGTGCACCAGTGCATCTATCATCGAGTTTCCTTCCACCTGCAGGGCATATAATCCCTCCGGGTCTCCCAGAATGTCGCGGGTCAACTCGATTGTCTCGTCGCCCATCAGGGGAAAGTCGCTGGCTGGCACCGGGACGGGCTCACCGGCTACAATGCGGCCCAGTAGCGGCAGCCGAACTACAGCCTCCGGCATCATCTGTGCGCGGGCCGTGGAGGTCAACTTCAATCCACGTGACACCTCCCGGTCCCGGCTGATGTAACCTTGCTCCTCCAGACGCCGCAGGTTGTAACTCACGACCGAGGTAGAACTGATCCCTGCTGCAGCGCCAATCTCGCGGATGGAAGGCGGGTAGCCATTCTCCCTGATGTACTCGTTGGCGAACTCCAATATCCTCTGCTGTCTTTCTGAGAGATGCTCATCCATCATCGGCCCCCTCGCCTCTTGACCTTGCGCGGCGAAACCCCGAAATCAGTTTCATTATACATGAACAGACGTTCTATGTCAAGAGCAACTCCAATTGCAGAGCACCGCCGGGCTAACGTGCGGCCGTCGTCCCTTCCCGCGCATACCGCCGGAATACGACATAGTACACCAGCGTGCCCATGAAGAAGAACGGGATGGTTAACAGGTAGACGGTGGAGTAGCCCAGACGGAGGATCAACCGGCCAGCCAGGGCACCGGCTGCCGCCCCCGCCAGGCTCGGTGCCACGCCCGAGCCCTGCCCGGCCAGGCTGGTCACGCGCACACGCTGGTTTCCGGGGATGAGCGCCATCTGGAAGGCCCGCGTCGCGGGAAGGGTCATGTTCCACAATGCGCCCCAGGCGTAGTAGAAAGGCACCGCCAGCCCGAGGGAAGGGGCCAGGGACATTCCGGCGAGGAAAGGCAAGAGGGCCAGCCACAGACCGGTCACCGTGCGCACTGGCCCCCAGCGCCGCGTCAGCGCTGGCACCAGGAACGAGGTGGCGAAGGCGACCATTTTGGCACCAGCGAAAGTCAGACCGATTGTGCTCGCGTCGGCCCCCAGCCGCTCCTTGAAGAAGAGATTGAGAAAGGGCAGAATTATTCCTTGACCGAAGGCGAGCAGGGCTGCCACCGCAGTGAAGGCAGCGATTTGGCCACGCACGACCCGCGAGGGGGTGATGTGCTGTTCTGTGCTCTCATCTTGCCGCTGTTCCTTCTCTTTGGGGAGGAACAGCATTGGCAGGAGCCCCAGGCCGTAGCAACCGGCGCCGGCCAGCAGCGCGAAGCGGTAGGCCGGTATCCCCTCCGGCTGCGCCCCCGTCAGCGCAGCATAGAAGCCCGGCAACACCCCTGCCAGCGCACTTCCCAGCACGCCAGTCACCAGCCAGGCAGCGGCGACGACGCTGAAAAGGTGCACTCGCTCCTCCTCCCGGCTATAGCCGGTCAGGAGGGGAATGTAGGCGATGTGCCAGAGGGGGAAACTGATTCCGGCGACGACAGTGGAAGCAAACAGTCCGGCGCGACCGATCAGCAGCGACTGGGCTGCCAGCCCCAAGCCGTTTATCGCCACGCCGACGCGAAACAGCCAGCGTCGCGACACGCGGTCGCCCAGAAATCCCATCGTCAGCGCTGTCAACATGGTCGCCAGCGCCGTCACCGAGACCAGGTCGCCGATGAAGGCCTCGCCGTATCCCAGGCGCTTGAGGTAAAGGTTGAACAGCACAACGAAAGGCGCGTACCCTGGGCTGATGAGGAGGCAACTGAGCAACACCAGTTTAGCCGGGCGTGAAAAGCCCGTCACGTTCGCCCCCCCTCAGTCCCCCCCCAACTTTGGGGGGGAAGATGTTCCCCTCTCCCCTCCCCCAGAATTGGGGGCCGATGGCAAGCGTGGAGCATTACGTGGCCTGAATACCGTTTGAAGACGCTCCCCTCTCCCCTCCCCCAGAGTTGGGGGAGGGGCCGGGGGTGGGGGCGACCACAACCCGCTCTGCACCGGCGTAGACGCGAAAACTGCGCCGCCGCGTGTAGCCAACCAGCGTGACGCCCCATGCCTGCGCCAGTTGGACCGAAAGCGAGGTCGGCGAGGTGCGCGAGATGATGATAGGCACCCCCATCCGCGCCACCTTGTTTACCATCTCAGAAGTGAGACGCCCAGTGGTAAGCAGGATGTGGTCGTGCGTGGACCAGCCTTGCCGCAGACAGATGCCAGCGATCTTGTCCAGTGCATTGTGACGGCCCACGTCCTCCGCCACGCACAGCAGCTGCTTTACATCGGCCAATGCCGCCGCATGGACCCCTCCTGCCCGGCGATAGAGAATAGCAATGCGTGACAATTCTTCTATCAACTGTGTCATCTGCTGCGGAGTGACGCGCAGGCCAGACTCGAGCCGGTGATGTGCGCTGGTCACGTCTTCAAAGGTGATGCCGCCGGAGCAGCCAGAGGTGATAATGCGCAGGCCGGGGGTCTCAATGTCGTGCTTGAGCCAGACGTCCACGCATCGCCCGCCGCCGCGCAACTCAAGCACCTCCACGTCATCCAGTCCCTCAATCAGCCCTTCGTTGAACAGGAAGCCCAGCGCCAGTTCCTTCAACTGGGTCGGCGTGCACATCAGGCTGACCAGTGGCCGGCCGTTCACGTAGAGGGTGATCACCTCCTCTACCGGAACAACGCCGCGCACGGGCCGGCACTCGGCGTCGTAGTAGCCAGTGTACGTGACAGGATATGAACCTGCGTCGGTCTTTTTACAACCCATCTCGCAGCCGCAGCACCCGCTCAGCCACCGCTTCGGCGGTGAAACCGAACCTCTCCATCAGCACCTTACAGGGGGCCGAGGCCCCGAAACGATCCAGCCCCACCACATCGCCGGCAGGGCCGACGTATTTATCCCACCCCTGCGTCGCGCCGGCCTCGATCGCCAGCCGCGCCGTCACCTGCGGTGGCAACACCGCCTCCCGGTACGAGGCTGGCTGCGCGTCGAAGAGTTCCCAACTGGGCATACTGACCACCCGCGCCGCCACCCCCTTCTCGGCCAGCAGTTCCCGCGCTGCCAGCGCCAGGTGCACTTCGGAGCCGCTGGCGATGAGGAGCACATCGGGGATGCCGGGTGTATCGGCCAGGACGTAGGCCCCACGGACCACCGCCTCAGCCGGGTCGCGGGCGGCTTCGGCCAACACGGGCAACTTCTGGCGCGTAAGGGCCAGCGCGGTGGGGCCACCCCGCCGCTCCAGTGCCACGCGCCAGGCCGCGGCCGTCTCGTTAGCGTCGGCGGGGCGGATGACGACCAGGTTGGGGATGGCCCGCAGCGCCGCCAACTGCTCGACCGGCTGGTGGGTGGGGCCGTCCTCGCCGATCCAGACCGAGTCGTGGGTCCAGACGTAGACGACCGGCAGGTGCATCATCGCTGCTAACCGTACCGACGGGCGCATGTAGTCCGAAAAGACCAGGAAAGTGCCTCCATAGGGGAGCACACTGCCGTGCAGTGCCAGCCCGTTGAGGATACCCCCCATCGCGTGTTCCCGCACGCCGAAACGCAGGTTGCGCCCAGCGGGGCTCTCGCGCTGGAAGTCGGCGAAGCCCCTGAGCAGCGTGACGTTGGAGGGAGCCAGGTCAGCCGAGCCGCCGATGAGCGTGGGCAGGACCGGAGCGAGCGCGTTCAGCACCAGGCCCGAGGCTTTGCGAGTGGCCAGCGGGCCGTCGGCAGGGGCAAAGGTGGGCAGCGCGTCCTCCCACCCCTCGGGTAACTTCCCCGTCCACAGCGTCTCCAGCAGCGCGGCCTCATCAGAATACACCGCCCGGTAACGCTCGAAGATCTCGCGCCATTGGGCCTCTACCTGCCGTCCTCGCTCGACCGCCTGCCGGAACACCGCCAACACTTCCTCGGGTATCAAGAAGTGCGCGTCGGGCGGCCAGCCCAGCGTCTCTTTCGTCAGCCGCACCTCTTCTTCCCCCAGCGGCGCGCCGTGGGCTTTGGCTTTGTCCTGCAAGTGAGGGCTGCCGTAGGCGATGTGGGTATGGCAGACGATGAGCGAGGGGCGCTCCATCTCCTCCCGCGCCGCGCAGAGGGCCACCCCGATCCCGCCCAGGTCGTATCCATCCACCTCCTGCACGTGCCAGCCATAGGCGCGGAAACGGGCTGGGACGTCCTCGGTAAAGGCCAGATCAGTGGATCCCTCGATGGAGATTTCGTTGTCGTCGTAGAGGTAGATGAGTTTGCCCAGTCCCAGGTGGCCGGCCAGCGAGGCCGCCTCGTGGCTTACTCCCTCCATCAAATCGCCGTCGGAGACGATGGCATAGGTGAAGTGGTCAAAAATGGGAAAACCAGGCCGGTTGAAGGTAGCGGCCAGGAAACGCTCGGCAATTGCCATTCCCACGCCGTTGGCGAAGCCCTGTCCCAGGGGACCAGTGGTGGTCTCGACACCAGGAGCCAGGCCATATTCGGGATGGCCAGGCGTGCGGCTACCCCATTGGCGGAAGTCCTCAAGTTCCTCCAGGGGCAGGTCATAGCCGGTGAGGTGGAGCAGGCTGTAGAGCAGCATCGAGCCATGCCCGGCCGAAAGGACGAACCGGTCACGATCGGGCCAGGCGGGATTGGCCGGATTGTGTTTGAGGAAGCGAGTCCACAACACGTAGGCCGTATCCGCTGCCCCCATTGGCATACCCGGGTGACCGGATTTGGCTTTCTGGACGCCGTCCATCGCCAGCGTGCGGAGGGTGTTGATGCACAGTTGATCAAGGCTGGTGGTCATCGTCAGTTCCTCTCATCGTGTTGCCCCCCGACCTGAAGAGGCGGGGTTGAGTTGTCTCCTCCCAGCGCCGCCTGTTCACGGCGGCGCACTTAATTGTACCCGGAAAAGCGGCGGTGGCAAGATAAGGACGGGCCGTCCCCGACGCGGGAACGGCCCGTCCACGTGGTCAGATCGCTGACGCTACTCGCTCATAATGAGAACCGAAACCGGCCCATCCTCGCTGGTCAGCGCAATGGTGACGGTGCGCTCCTCCTTGGCGTAACTTAGCATCGCGTTATCTGGGCCGATGAAGGAATCGCCCGCATCGCTCCAGCCACTGGCCTGCATCTGCTCCTGGTAGAAAGCAAGCACGTCGTCGAAGGAACTGGCCGAGGTATACGTCGTCATACCGCCCATCGTGGCCATGTCGGTCGCGTCGGGCATGATGGGGAACTCGCCCTCCGCGACCTCGCAGCCGGGCGGTGGTTCGATAGTGATGGATACGTTGACGTCGCGTACCTCGTACTCCCACTCAATGTGTCCTTCGTCTCCCGTGGTGGGGTTCTTGCCGTCGGCCCGCAGCGTGTACCTGACGACGTAGTCCCCGTCCACCGCCACCCACACCTCGCCCTCGGCGTGAGCGAAGCCGGCCCAGACAACAGCGGCCTCGTCAAAAGTGTAATGGCGGCAGGGAATGCCGTTGACACGCTCATCGGGCCGGACGCGACGGGCGTCCTCCAGCCCGCCGATGACGTCTTCGGGCGTGAAGATCTCCGTGTCCATCACGTCGTCTTCGCTGGCCGATGTGGACATACACTGGCCTTCCTCAAAGACAAGGTATTGCCTGTCACCAACCTGGACGATCTCTAAGCCCTCTTCCGCGTCAGTGCCCCGTATCACGACGCGCTGAGCAAACGGGTCACGCACGTATTCCGTGTCCATCTCGTAGACCCAATGCTCCGCCTCGCCCTCCGCAGCGCCATCAAAAGTCATCTTGAAGTGGCCGCGGTAACTATCAAGGCTTTGCAGGCCGCTGGTGATGGAGGAGAGGCTGATCTCTTCTTCTTCCTCCTTCTCCTCGGTTTCCTCACCGCCAGCGGGTGCCTCGGTCGGCGGTGGTGCTTCCTCACCGCCGGAGGGGGCCTCGGTCGGTGGCGGCGCTTCCTCTCCGCCTCCACCCAGCCCACAGGCCAGCGTCAGGCCGAGCAATAGACTCAGCGGGATGAATATTCTAAACAGTCTGGTCATGATTACACCTCCCTGATTGCATTTTGGGACAGATTATCCCACAACCGACCCTGGTGTCAAGTGTGGAACGCAACCGCGCCGGCCCTGGAAAAAAGGCCGGCGCGGGAACGAGGCAGCGCAATCTGTCAGGATCACGCCCCTCGGCTGAGCCTACGACAACTGAGACGTCAACGACGAGGATGTATGGGCTGCCCGATCAATCTTGAGAGTTACCGAAACAGCAGCAGGACTAGCGAGAGGCCGACTATCACGAGGGCGATAGCCGGCAGGACGCGGGTCAAATGTTGAGCGATTGCAGGAGAACTCAGATCTGGCTGCAGCATTTCCTCTTCTCCTCACACATGGCAATAGATAATGACCGCTCATTAACCTCAACAGGCCACCTTCATATTATCATTATTCAGCCGTTCTCTCAATAGGCCATTTATACTATTTCTTGTGCTTGCTTTTGCAACGCCGCCGATGGCCGATCATGGTTGCGCTGGCGGTGCCTCAGCCGCCGGAGCGCACCGCCCTGTCTGAACCCACGTCGTTGGAGACGGCCACGCCCGCCCCCTCGTTGGAACCGGCGGAGCAGGCATCTGTGGGACGAGCAGGGCTTGCCCCAGGATGCCAACTACCTGCAGGGCGGCTGGCGCGTGCGAGTTGGGTGAGGTTGCCTTAGGTGGCAAACCGTAGTATAATCTGCCTGCGTCGCCACTTGAGGGGCGCGAGTTTGTGAGGAATTGTACAATGAACCTGGTCGAATCGTTGGAACGTCAACTAGAACCTAATCCGAACATCCCCGAGTTGCGTCCGGGTGACACCGTCAAGGTGCACGCGCGCATCGTCGAGGGCGACCGCGAGCGAGTGCAGGTTTTTAAGGGCACTATCATCCGTCTGCGCAAGGGCGGGGCAAACGCCAACTTCACCGTGCGGCGTATCGCCTCCCACGGCATCGGTGTCGAGCGCACCTTCCTGCTGCATTCGCCGCGTGTCGAGAAGGTCGAAGTGTTGCGACGGGCACGCGTTCACCGCGCTCAACTCTACTACTTGCGGCAGCGGCGCGGCAAGGCCGCTCGCCTGCGGGAAAAGCGCACCCGATAGGTCCCGTCGGGCCATCCCCCAAGTCACTCTGGGGCGGGCGTAGGACAACCCTACGCCCATTTTTGCGTCTGACATCATTGCTGAAGCCTCGCCGCAGGCAGGGGAGATATCACTGCCGTGCCATCTTGGACAGTCAGGAAACCCAAATGACCCTTCCCGTCATCGGCATCACCGGCCGCACCGACCAATCCGCCCGCCCGCCCAACCTCCCCCTTTTCGCTATCACCCCAACCTACGTGCAGGCTGTAGAACTAGGCGGGGGTGCTCCGGTGGTCATCCCACCGCACCAGGAGGAGGCGAAACTACGTGCCATCTTTGAGCACCTCAATGGCCTGCTCCTCTCCGGCGGCGGAGACATCCTGCCAGCACAGTTCGGCGAGGAGGACAGCGGGCTGCTGTGGCTCGTGGACGAACGGCGCGATCGAACGGAACTCGCGCTGGCCCAGTGGGCGCTGGCGGAAGGGCTACCTCTACTGGCCATCTGCCGGGGAATCCAGGTGCTCAACGTCGCGGCCGGGGGGACCCTCATCCAGGACATTCCCACACAGGTTCCCAACGCCCTCCCCCACAGCACTGTCGCTGGCCGACCCAAGAGCTCTGTTGTCCATACGGTCGAGGTGGCAGCGACCAGTCGGCTGGCCGCACTGGTCGGGGCTGGCGAGTTGGGTGTGAACAGTTCCCACCACCAGGCGGTCAAGGTCGTGGGAGCAGGACTTGTCGTCACCGCCCGCGCGCCCGACGGCATCATTGAGGGTCTGGAAGCGCCTGCTCATCCCTTCTGCGTCGGTGTGCAATGGCACCCCGAGGCGATGGTCGAGAGTCATCCTGTGATGCGCCGTCTCTTCGAGGCACTGGCTGAGGCTGCACAGGCCAGATACGGATGATGCGCAGGCGCTGTCTTCTGATCGCTGTCATGCTGCTGTCCCTGGCGGCGTGTACAATTCCGCCGACACCGACCAGCACTCCCACACCCTTCCATACCCCCACACTCACACTCACCCACACCCCTACCCCCGCACCCACCCATACCCATCCACTCACACCCACTCCCACTCCCATACCCACTCCCACGCCAGTCACCAGCCAAATCCACACCCCTGTCCCTGATGCTGACCGACCCACACCGGGAGCGCTGTTGGTCGAGCCGCCGCCCCGTCCCTTCGACTACACCGTGGTCAACCCCGAGCCGCCGCGCCGGGTGCCCAACGCCACTCGTGCCTTCTGGGTCACCGACGCCACGACCGGGGAACGGCAAGAGGTCACCGCCCGCCTGCGCGTGCAGACCGAGCGTGTTGCGATGTGGGTCGAGGAGGAGGTGTGGCACGACGTGCGGCAGTTGGAGCAGGCGGCGACTTTCTTCGAGACGCAGGTCTACTCCACCACTCGCGCCGCCTTCGGCTCCGAGTGGACGCCGGGGGTGGACAATGACCCGCACATCTACATCCTGCACGCCACTGGCCTGGGCGAGGGCGTGGTGGGCTATACCTCCAGTGTTGACGAGTTTCCACGCGCTCTGTACCCATTCTCCAACGAAGCCGAGATGATCACCGTCCACGCCGACTATTCCCCCCTCCGCTCCGGAGAGGGGACGGGGGTAGGGTGGGGCAGCACTGTCTATCGCGCCCTGCTGGTCCGCCAGTTCCAGCGCCTCATCCAGTGGAACCACGACCGGAACGAGGAACGGTGGGTGAAGGAGGGATTGGCGGAACTGGCCGTCCGGCTGAACAGGCTTGACCCTGGTGGGCTGGAACGGGCCTACCTGGAGCATCCCGACACATCGCTCACCGCCTGGGAGGATGACGAAGCCACTGCTCACCGGGGGGCAGCCTATCTCTTCGCCACCTACTTCCACGAGCGCTTCGGCGACGAGGGCACGCGGACGCTGGTGGCCGAGCCGCTCAACGGGGCTGCCGGCTTCGACGCCACGCTGGCCGACCTGGGGACGAGCCTCACCTTCGAGGATCTCTTCGCCGAGTGGCTGGCGGCCAACTACCTGGACGGCGAACCGGAGGTGGAAGACCGCCGTTACCGCTATTCCTCCCTGGACCTGGAACGGCCCGCGCCCGTGGCCATCTACGAGGACTACCCGGTCACGATGGATGCATCGGTCCAGCAGTTCGGCGCGGACTACGTCCTGCTTCGGGGCGACGACGACCTTCGTATCCACTTCGTCGGGGCGACCAATACGTCCCTGCTGGACCTGCTCCCCCACAGCGGGCGCTACTTCTGGTGGTCGAACCGCGCCGACGAGTCGCTGACCACGCTTACGCGCACCTTCGACCTTTCCGGCGTCGAGCGGGCGACGCTAGCCTACTGGACGTGGTACGATATTGAGCCGGGCTACGACTACGCCACCGTCGAGGCCAGCACCAATAGTGGAGAGCAGTGGCAGGTGCTATCCACACCCTCTGGCACAAGTGCCGATCCCCACGGCAACAACCCGGGCTGGGGCTACACCGGGCACAGTGATGGCTGGGTGCGCGAGGAGGTGGACCTGACCCCCTACGTAGGGGGCGAGGTATTGATACGCTTTGCGTACTTGACTGACGAGGCTGTAACAGGGGCAGGCTTTATCCTCGACGACATCGCCATCCCTGAGATTGGCTACGCCGGCGACGCGGAGAACGAAGGTGGTTGGGAGGTGGCCGGCTTTGTGCGCAGCGACAACCTCGTGCCCCAGCGCCATCTGGCGCTCCTTATCAGCCTGGGAGGGGGCCTGAGGGGTGGGGTCACGGTAGAGCGGTTGCAGGTGGAAGAGGATCAGACGGCGGACTGGACGGTGCCGCTGGGCAGCGAAAACCTGCGCGGAGCGGTGCTCGTACTATCCGGGCTGGCCCCTCTCACCACCCAGCCGGCGTTCTACCACCTGACGGTTGAAAAGTAGGGGGACCCTTGCGAAGGCTTCGCCGTGAGCGCCCAGCCAAACGGTTGGGCCGCAGCCTTCAGGCCAAAAGCGCCTTCACCTGCCGGGAGTTGCTCCATTGCCGGGGCTACGCGCAACCTTCGCAAGGAGGGCCAACCAAAGCGGCTACGCCTGAGGCTGTTCGGGCGCAGCCTCAATGGTGACCGGGGTGCCGCGCTTGAATGCCTCGAGTTGGGCTTCCAGTTCGGCCCGGCGAGCGGCGGCGGTCCGTCTGCCCTCTTCGATTAACTCCTGCACACGAGTACGTACCCGCTCTTGGAGTTCCGAGCCTGAATAGGGAGCCAGCAGCATTGCGGCCGCAGCCCCGGCCACAGCGCCAGCAAATAGTCCGGCTAAGAAACTGATGCCCTTGCGCATTGTCCTCGCCTCCTTAAATGTCCGGCCTTCTTGCAACACACTGGCCTGAAGAGCCGGTGTTAGGCAGGTCTATAACCCAGCGCCGCCTGCTCACGGCGGCGACAACTGACAGTGAACATTATACACTACGTTGTGCCAGTGGTAAAGTCTTGCGAAACCAGGAATAGCAAACAGATACGAAACAGCGCCCGATAAATCGGGCTTGAAATCAACTGCTCGCCCGGATAAGTAGATCACGATTTGGCCGTGGCAAGCGATTGCCTCGTCTTATCGGCTAGACCAAGCGCGCCACCTCAATCACGCCATCTGCCGCAATTGGGTAGACGCGGTCGCAGCCGGCGCAGCGGAAGGCCGCAGCCTCGCGGGCCAACCCGGCACCGCAGGCCGGGCAGCGCAGAATCTCCAGCAGTGGCCGGACGCCACCTCCTCGTGGCTCCCCGGCCTTGACCGCCCACGCCAGGTCGTAGTCTACCTGCCATGGCCGTATCTTGACCTCTTCGAGGGGAAACTTGCGCAGCAACCGCTCGAACTCATCGCGGGGGAAGGCCCGCCCAGGCAGAAACTTCGCGTCGCGCCCGACCCGGTTGGTCACCAGCAACACCCCGCCGGGCCGTGAGACACGCACCAGTTCCGCCAGCACCGCTCGCGGGTCGGGTGTGAACTCGAGCGCCTCCAGGCAGGTGACGGCATCGAAAGTATCGTCGTCGAAGGGCAGATGGCGGGCATCCTGCCATAAGAAGGTGAGCCGATCTGCGAACCGGGCCGTTCTTCGCACCGCCTCACGCAGCATGCGGCGCGAGAGGTCGAGCCCAATGATCTGCCCATCGAAGGCGGGCTGCTGCAGCAGCACCCGGGGCAGCCGGCCGGTGCCCGTCGCCACGTCGAGCACCAGGGGCGCGGGAATCGCTTCCAGTGCGCGGGCCAGCGGCAGGCCCAGGAACCACTGCTCAGCGCCAATGTCGAATTGCTTGATGTGCTCGTAGGCCCGCGCCGACCAGTCGTACAGCAGCGTCACGGCGCGCGGTCCCAGGTAGGTGCCCTCGGCGATGACTAGTTGCCAGTAGAACAGCAGTCCCAGCAGTACGAGGCCCAGCGCCAGTGCGATCCAACCCATCGTTATAATGCCCAGGCGGCGACCAGCATGGCTGCCATCAGCCAGGGCCGGGTGTGGTGCGCGTACCAGGAGATGGGCTGGCCACGACGCAGCCAGGGGAGGAGTGCCAGTTGAGGGGCGAGCAGCAATAACAGAAACCCAGCCGCCAGAGGGCGGTACCGTGCGACGAGGAGCACCGCCGCCAGGAGTTGGGTGCCGATTCCCAGCGTGCGTCCCCAGGGCGACTTGGCTCGCCAGACAGCCCCCCAGGCCAGTGCAAAAGTCAGCGCCAGCCCGGCCGAATGCAGCGTTGGCTCTCCAAATGCGCCGTGCCCTGCCAGCCAGGGCAGCGCCACGGCCACGACGCCGTCCCACTCTGGCGTGACGTCGCCCCGGCCTCCCTCCCAGGCCAGGCCCAGTTGCATCACGGCGAAGGCGGCCGCGCTCAGCAGCAGCAACTCCGGCCCCAGCAACGCCCCCAGCACCACCGTCACCGGCAAGGCGACGACTATCGCCGAGAGCGCCGGGCCGCAGGCGGGCCAGAGGACGTCACACCACCAGGTGCGCAGTTGCCCCAGCCAATGGGAGGCCCGGTCGCCGGGGAAGCCGGGGAGGGCATAGGGAAGTGGAGTGGCCGGATTGCCGAAACGCCAGTTGCGCCAGCGGCGCAGCGGGGCAGCCCAGTTGGTGCTTCCCAGCGCCGCCCACAATGTGCCCCATCCCCCATCTACCAGCAGGAGCAGCAAGGCCAGCCGCAGCCAGTCTTCGCCCTGCCAGCCGAAGTCGTCCGAGGCGACGACACCGCACAGACACGCCCACGCCGGACCCAACCAGGTGACCAAGTCGGTCAAGCGGGCCTGAAACCGGATCAGGCCGCCGGAGGCCGGGCGGGAAGAAGTGGAATGAGGTCTTCCTTCCATAGGCGGGGTGGATTATACCACAGATTGCTCTATAACGCTCAGAACGGATTGGGCGCAGGCAGTCCAGGAGAAACGGCGCACGTTGGCGAAGCCGCGCTCGGTTAGGGTCTCTCGCAGGCCAGGGTCGGCGGCGACCCGCTGCATGGCAGCGGCGATGGCATCGGTGTCGCCAGGGTCCACCAGGAGCGCCGCGTCCCCGGCCACCTCGGGCAGGCTTGAGGTGGCGCTGGCGATGACCGGGCAGCCGCAGGCCTGGGCTTCCAGTACCGGCAAGCCGAAACCCTCGTATAGCGAGGGAAAGATGAAAGCCAGTGCTCCACTCAGCAGGGCAGCCTTATTCTCGTCAGGGATGTAGCCGGGAAAGAGCACACGCCCTTCCAGGTCAGCACGGCGCACCCGTGCGAAAAGGTCTTCGTAGAGCCAGCCGCGTTTGCCGGCCAAGACGAGTTGGGGGATTGGGTGACTGGGTGACTGGTGACTGGGTGGTGGGTGGGCGGTCAAGTGAGCGAAGGCGGCGATTAGACGCGAGAGGTTCTTGCGTGGCTGGAGAGTGCCGAGGTAGAGAAAATAGTCACCGGTGATGCCATAGTGCGCTTTGACTGCCTCGACAGCGGCGGTGTCGCGCACCGGAGTGAGCGTCTCGTCGCGGCCAGGGTAAGCGACGGTGATCTTCTCCAGCGGGGTGCCGTAGCAGGCCACCAGGTCGGCCTTGGTGGCCTCGGAGTCGGCCAGGAGGTGTACGGCGGCGCGTGCGTTCCAGCGGGTGGAGAAATCGAGGTACAGACGCTGACGCCAGGGGTGGGCCTCAGGAAAGTAGAGGTAGCCCAGGTCGTGAACGGTGACCAGGCTGGCAGGTGGGTGGACGAGGGGCAGGACGTGGGCCGGGACGAAGAGCACGTCCGGCGGGCGGCGGGCCATCTCCCAGGAAAGACGCAGGTGAGTCCACAGACGGGGGAAGGGGATAACGCGGAGGTCGGCGCCGGGGAAGGTGCCAGCCGGAGGCGTGCTGCGGAGGTAGAGGCGGAAGCGATGCGGGCTGCCGAGCGCCAGCAGCGCCTGGGTGAGGCGCTGGGAATATATCTCGGTGCCGGTCGGACAGGTGGCGACGGCGCGACTGGCGTCAATCCCGACCAGCATCTGTTGATGAGCGTCTACCAAGTATGGCGCGCAGGAGTGTCATCAGGCCCACCATAATCAGGATGACAGGCCACAACCTGGGCAAGAGCGCACGGGTCTGGGGGCCGAGCAGTTGCAGCGTCACGGCCAGCCCCGTGCCACCGACCACGAGGGCCACCAGCGCCAGGAAGAGCGCACCCCAATCGCGGAAGCGGGCTGCGGCCCACTGGGCCAGGAAGGCGATGCCGCCGATGAGGACGAACACCGGCCACCACGTGCCCAGGTCTTGGTACGCCAGCGGGCCCAGGGTGATGAAGAAAAACCACAGCCCCACGAGCGTGGCGGCCGTACCGACGAAGACCAGGCCGGGGTCACGCCGGGAGCCAAAGAGGTAGCCGGCCAGGAAGGCCAGACCCCCGGCGAGGGGGAAGACAGGCCAGATGGTGTCCCATCCGGGGATGCCGATGCCAAGTTCATTCAACAGGAAGTAGACACCCAGCAGGATGAGGAAAAGCGCCGGGATGATTGTGCCTTTGCGCATGGATTCACTCCTTTCTCTCCAGTTCGCCAATTTTTTCTACGCGCCGCGCGTGGCGGCCGCCAGCGAACTCGCTGCTGAGGAAGACCTGTACGATTTCCAGCGCCAGGCCGAGGCCGAGCACGCGCCCGCCCAGGCACAGGATGTTGGCATCGTTGTCCCGACGGCTCATGCGGGCCATGTAGCAGTTAGTACACACGGCGGCGCGGATGCCGCGTACCTTGTTGGCGGTGACGCTCATACCGATTCCCGTGCCGCAGATAAGGATGCCGCGCTCGAACTCTTCGGCGGCCACAGCACGCGCCAACGGAGCGGCGAAATCGGGATAGTCCACTGTCTTCGGGCTGTGCGTGCCGAAGTCCTGCACCTGATGACCCTGAGCGATGAGGAACTCGGCGATTTGCTGCTTCAATTCGTAGCCGCCGTGGTCGGCAGCGATGGCAACGCGCATAGGTTCGCCTCCTATCGTAAGGGACATTGTAGACCGAAACGGCCTGCTCGTCAAGGCGGGTCGTCCGCTGCCGTAAGTTCCCCGTCGGCGATGAGTGTGCTATAATCGGGTTGCTCGGTGATCAACGGGCAAGACGTGAGATGTAAAATGCAAAGTCTGGTAAAGGCCCCTAACTATGTGGAGGGAGTAGAATGAAATAGGAGATGTGTTAATATGTCTGACGTTTTTAAGATAGCCGAGATACTGGTATCACATGCCGTGCGGGCGCATAAAGACGAGGTCGCCATTATAGCCTGTTACGGGTCACATGCAAAAGGTCTTGCGTCTCCTACTTCAGACCTTGATCTCTTTTATATACCGGACGAAGGGAAGGCCAGATCTCTTTGTAGTCAATTCATCATTGATGGTCTTCCTTATGATTTTTGGCCAGTATCATGGGAATTGGCAGAGAATATTGCCAACGCAAGAGCCGAACGACCCTGGGCAGTTGCAGCCTCTCTTATTGCCGATGCGAAAGTGCTGTATCACCGGTCGCAGGGGGATTTGGACAGGTTTAACGCACTGAAGGCACGCATTACGGAGCTCACAAGGCCGGAAGGTCGCAAAATAATGGTAGAGCAAGCGCTGGACGAGTTTAGAGACACGCTTTTTCAACTTGGACAAATGCGGTTCGCGATGGCTGACGATGATGTGGCAGGGATGCATTGGGCAGGCCGGAAGTTTGTAAATAGCGCTGTAAATTGTCTTGCACTGGTCAATCAAACATACCTTACAAAGGGATGGGGAGCGAATTTGTCTGAAGTGTTAAAAATGCCGCAAAAGCCTGATGGGCTTGAGGAAATGATAAGAAATACGTATCTTCTCAATATTTTGGGGTAACGTTATCTTGAATAGTGGCTGAGCTGAGTAACGCAGCGAGCATCCGCCGGTTGAGTAGCGTTAGCGTATCGAAACCAAGGATGCGAGCGGCTCTACGGCTAACCCGCTTGGTTTCGATACG
>Ga0114918_10001364_pt1 | contig 21897 bp, 22 predicted proteins | sample LantaG_FD_87015 | JGI IMG/M metagenome (GOLD analysis project Ga0114918, IMG submission 87015) | Deep subsurface microbial communities from Baltic Sea to uncover new lineages of life (NeLLi) - Landsort_02402 metaG | ecosystem: Environmental > Aquatic > Marine > Oceanic > Sediment | place... | reverse complement strand
TACATCTGGCTCCTGATTAACAGCATGAGAGGCAAAGGTTTTCATTTGGTCGAATAAAGAACCCTGACCGCCTATTTCTGACTGTAATTCATCCAGCGCATCAGAAACGGTAATTCCAGAAACAATAGAATCGTTATTGATATCACTTGCAGCCAGAGCATCCAGTAAGTTATCTACCTCAGCGGAAGTGTACAGATCGTTTTTGAGGTAGTAATCACTTGCGCCAACACCAGAATCACTGGCATCTCCACCAGCCGTAAGTCCTACAAAGTTACCCGGCACAGGCCCAGTTACTTTAGTCATTTTTCCAGTTACTTCAATGTCGAGATCAGTTAAGTTTACCTCAACATTATCATCCTTAAAGAAAAGTTTTCCAGTTGATTCTTCAAACCAAACAAGAGCTGAAGTAACACCAATCTCAAGAGTGTCAGCCTTCAATGTCGTACATTCTACAGTATGGTCAGCTAAAATATTCTGGCATTCGAGTGTTCCAAGATTAGTGAGATTAAATCCACCAAAATCCCAGTTGGCAGTAGGAGCTTGAGTTCCATCTCTTTTTGTGTAAGGTGTCAGATCAACTTCAACTGATGCGCCTACAATAGCTTGAGCTTCAATAGTACCAGGAAACACCCACTTGTCGCCTGTTTTCTCCAGCTTGATAATAGGCACTGAGTCGTCATATATCTCATGCCCGTCAATCGTGGGAGGCCAATCCGCATAAACCGATACCGACAAAGCCAGTATCAAAAAAAGTAAAGTTACTAAGTGTCTCATTGTATTTTTCCTCCCTATTATTTAATGTAATCTATGAAAAGCGTTTTACCCGCTGGTGGAGCCGTTCCGAACTGAATTGTAGGAGTTCCTGCAACATCCGCTATGGTAACACCGCCTACATCCGAGTAACTAAGCCTGCCACCGCCTTTGACGGTGATCGTCACCTTCCCGCGAGGAAAAGCTGTCAAAGCATAGTCTGTCTGCAGAGCAACTGTGAGAATTTCATCTGTTTCCAGGTTGAGGGCAGAACCGCCCGCAAGTTTGACCCTGAATGCTCCTACAGAGGGGTCATAAATCTTTCCCAGGATCTCATCCAGATTAACAACTACACCAACATCCTCCGGTGCGGGTAAATCCTCATTGACAGGTGAGAATACGATTGCCCCGGTTCCGGGGTCGTAAGTGAGCAGTAAAAACTTGTCCAAGTTTCCAAACATGGGCTTTCCTCCCTACAGTATTATGGTTTCCTCTATTTCTAACTAAAAGCAATATTGCTGCTTTTAATCCAAGTACCTGTTTTCGTCAAGTATACAGCCCAGTTATCGGGATTCGGGTCATTTTCCTTTGACGCGAACATCTGTGGGTCTGGTGATGTTATAAATACCCATCCACCGGAGGCATCTTTGGCAAATTCCAGAGCATGCCCTACCCAGTCACCTGTCGGAGTGCTACTGACAAAGTAAAGTTTATCGTCCGCTGCTGCAGTGGGGGGAGTATTACTCACATATTCCACTGGTGCGGCAAAGGGCAGTATAAGTCCAAGACTCGGAAAATCCGGTTGTCCGAAAATGTTGTGATAGTGCTGATCGGTTACAACCTGGTGCGTGTTATTTATGGAATACGCAGCATCTGCCCTGGCTGCACTAATATTCAGCGCACTGAGAGCAGCCCCCGATAAGTGGGTTGCTGAAGCTGTCACACTATCGAGATGGCTTCCTGGAAGTCCCGAATGCAGATGGGTGTGTACTGTTGTTGCCAGACCGCCAAGTAAATCATTTGCGCGAGCACCTGACAAATGGGTCGTAGAATCCACGAAACTGTCCACATGAACATCTGGTAGAGTTGCATGCAGATGAGTATGTATTGTTGTAGCCGCCCCTGAAAGTAGCTCGTTTGCAGATACTCCAGACAGGTGTGTCATAGTAGTAATCAGATTAAAATTATCAATTAAAGCCCCGATTGTATCACCGTGGTTTATCATAGTTCCTGCATTAACATACCCAGTGGTCGTTTTTGCCACAATTAATGCCGGTGTACCGCCACCATCAAGATTGATAAATTGTGTAGGCTGTGCCAACACCGTGAAATACCATGCTAGTGTAGCAGAGTTATAGACTGCCAACTCATACGGATGCCCACCATATACTCCTATGGGTGTTCCGCCAACCAACACTCGCATCCCATCAGTAGGAACTGCCGGTGGATCATTAAGAACATTGTACACAGGGGGAACATGCGAATAGAGCAGCGATAGTGCTTGAAACTCATCATTAAACCGACTGATTGCTGGATTAAACAAAATCGCAAGAGACGGGGAAGTTGTAATAACTGACAATATCACATCTGAGTCCAATAACTCTATGTAAGTTACAGATAAAAAATCTGCCCCATTAACACTGGTAGACGGAGTGTCCTCGAATCTGGCTATAACAAGCTCACTCCCAGGATTCGGAGTTATCGCAATCTCAGATTGTACCTGTACCATAATACAGCTTTCAACATCATTCTTATCCTGCAGAAATAGCTTGCAGGGCGGAATCCGCATCTCTGTCCCACCACTTATATACGGTTCAGCCTCGCGCCAGTGAATTCCGTAGGGCTTTATATTCAGAAACAAATACTTGAGCAGCTCACCCTTGTAACTCGTAAAGGTTTTTCCAAAAATTTTCTGATTGCCAACTGCCGGATCACCCATTAGTTACCTCCAAGTGAACTCAAATTCAAGCCATCCCTCGTCCAGGTCTGTTTTTGCGTGAGTAGTGAACACTGCATACCCGAAAAGTTTCCCAGTTTCGGTATAAATTCCACACTCATTCACATCGTCCTCAAAACCAGCCAGCTTTGGCAGATGTCCTGTAAATTTCCATACGAGTGCTGTCACTTTCGACAGTGTGAAATCTGTAAAAGTACCTGGATGCGGAGAATTGAGGGCTGTCTGTGTTTCGGGAGCACTCCCACTGGACCCCTTTCCAACCTTAAAATGGTCAAAATCGAGAGTTCCCTCCCCAACACATTTATCGGTCAGATATTCAAGTCCATCATCAGTTAAAACTTGATCCATATTGTCCCCCTACTTTCTAATTAGCTCCATGTAGCACTAAACGCAGTACAATACTTAAAATCTGTACTGGCATAGAGTACATTGAAATCACCAAATTGTCCATACTCTATATAATGGACACTTACCGGAAAATACTCCATCCAATCGTATGAAAAAAGCGTAGAAATATTCAAAGCAGGCACAGAAAACCGATGCAGCCAAAATGGACCAGTCACCAAATTCCAGTCACCGGGCAAATAGTAGTATTCCAGAATAGGATTCAGCTTGGAAGCCAGAGCCTGAAATTCCGCGTATTCCCCGTCTTCTGTAATTGGAATGAGCAGATATTCTAATGCAGTGCTTCCGGGAAGCAAAGCCACACCCCAGTCATACTGGGAATATAGAAAATGAATCACAGACAGACTGCCCTTTCTATCCTCTAACATCCCAAAATTTGCAATAAGTTTTTTCTTATCAGTCATATCGAGGGCGAATTCCTGGATGCGCTTACCATAGCAATCCACGAGAATATAGTTCACAATTTCATTCTCATGCCCCACCAGTCCGGTAGAAATAGAGGTATTTTTGATAAAATCTTCGATAGCAGCGACTGATAGTGTAGAGTCGGCAGCTTCCACCAACTCTCGGATAGACTCATTCTGGGAGAAATACCTCGGTAAAAAATTACTTAACTGTCTGCCCATTGTTTACCCCGCATAAGTCACAAAAAGTTTTGAACCCTGCACATACTCATCATTCTTTGGTTGTATAGATGAGTTATTCCGTGCCAATAGCACATAGAAATCCTCCAGTTGCGAAAAGAAAGTTACAGTAAGTGCCACTGTTCCTGTACTCTTATCCACCGTATAAATACACTGAAAATTTGCTGTCGCCACTGTGCCCACTGTATCGGTTACCACAATTCCCCAGGTCGGCTGACCGGGGAAATAGAGTTCAAAGAAGTCAATATCCTGACCCCCGGATACAGATACTGTATGCACGATATTGGTCGGCTCCTGCAAAAAACCGATAGAAAAGTGTCCTGTCAAGTCAATAAATGACTCATCTGCCCCACGAATAGTATTAATCAGATCCGAAAAAGTTGCCGTTTCCCCAAAAAATGCCCGAAGTCTGGTAAAAATTACCTCAAAAGCAGCCTGGTCAAAACTACTGTCGTGGTACACCGTGCCTTTTAATACCAACTCCCTGAATACAGGATCAACCATTGAATATGCCTGCCCTGAATCAGCAATCAGTGCGGCTACAGCAGTTTGAGTTATCAGTGAGCTTGGATAAAATACGAGTTTATTCCCACTCTCTTCGTATGCGCGAGCAGCAATTATCTGTGGAATCTGCAGCGTAGCCGCTGTTATATCGCTGGGGGATACCAGACTCCCATTTGTATACAGCTTATCTTTGAGAAAGGCACGCAATCCAGCAACCGTGTTCAGGTCACCATATAGCGTGTTGCTCCTGTCAAAAGTGGGGCGTAACGAATAATAAAAACTCGCACTATCCCCATCCAATATTGGTATAGGTTCCGTCCGTAACTGTACCATTGATCTATCACCATTCCCTAAATTCACTTTCTGAGAATTAAGATGGGCTGGACCAAAGCAGGGAATTCCATAAGCAACTAGATACAGATATGCCTCCCACTCCCCAGTAAAAGTAGTGTGACTAATAGGATCAAAATAGGTGTAATATTCCCAAAATTTAATATTCCATTCCCCACGCGCACGCGCAGACCAACTCCAACCATCAAGAGTGGAGTGTTTCCAGCGATATGTGCGCTCCCAGTTTTGCAAATCCTGGGATTCAGACTCTACTTCCCAATCAGCCCATGTTCCCGCGGGTGGATATGGGATGCTAACATCATGCCATGGCTCAGCCCGCAGAGTAGCCAAAACAGCAGACGCGGAGTAAACTACCCTTACTTCCTCTGGAATATACAGCATTCCTTTCTGTTCTGACCAGCCAGTAGAAACAGGTATGAGATCCTTCAAGTCTATCTGAACAGACTCTAATCCAGACTGTGCCGTTCCTCGCTGGACAGATACGCGGAAAGTCTCCCCGATAGGATACTGGTCATTAACCACCGCGAACTGTCCGTCATCAGTTAGAGACGCATACATTTTTGGAGTATCTAAATCCTGATATTTATTATTGCGCAATGGAACTTCCAGCGCAGAACTTATCTGTTCGATATTATAGATATTCAGCAGCTTAGCAATTACAATATTTTGATTCAGGCTTGACACTGTAACATCCACATCCTCAAACTTAGCCATAGCAAAAATATCATTCAGGTCTAATGCCTCTGGGGAAATTATTTGAGGGAAAAGATTAACTGTCTCCGTTACATATATGGTGGGGGTTCCCCCACCAGGATCTGCCACAGCAGATCCAGACACCTGACAGACACAATTAACCGGGACTAAAAAGAGAACAAAATCTGCTTTACTGGGCTGTACATATAGGACATCATTCAATATTCTGCGCCATGTTTCATTCTCAACGAGATCAGAAATTCGAAAAAAAGCCCCCACATACCCTCTCCATTTCATTTGACAGCGTGCTATGATACTTCCGTGATTTCCGCCAAGTGCTCCCATAGCGTGAATATTGGAAACCTTCAGCCCGGTTGCTGAGAAAGTAGATCCCAACTTGGCCAATCTGTACTGGGCACCTTGGGCAGCCATAAATTTGTAAAAATCAAACCCCTTTTTGTGTAGAGACTCGATAATAGTGTCAACTCTCCGGGCCGTTTCCTCAAACGATTCCTCGTAAATTCGATTTACATTATAATTGTGATTGCCTATAAGGTTTGCCATTAATCGCAAAAATAGCTGCCCAGCCTCAGTTTGCATTTCCTCAGTCCAGTAACCCTGCGCAATCATGTATTCTACAATCTGAGCCTCAAGCTGGCTTGGGTCATATCCGGTAAAAAGCATTCATCCTCCCATCATATCCCGCATACATTTATAGACAGAGAAATCTCGTCCCCAGTTTTCTTTGATACGGCATCTATTTCAATATTGAAAGTGATCGAATCCACACGGGTAATATTTACGGACTTTACCGTTACCAGGTTAAATGCGTACCGCTCTATATAATCCTGTAGTGTGTCAGCAACACCTGTGAGGAAGACACCCTCGCGCTTAAACAACAGATCATACGCACTGTAAAAAGCCTCGGAACCATAGAATTCGCTGTCCCCTACCATCAATATAATTTTCAGATTTTCCGCAATACCGGCATCAATGTCGGTGGTGAAACGAAAATCTTTGAGAAGTAAGTAATAATTTTTATTATTCATGGTGGGGGTATATCACTTTTTTTCGCAATCTCTCCTCCATTATAGGTTGCAAATCCCTGTAATGCAATAGCCGAACTACTGACTGTCACCGATTGAGAACCGTGCTCCATTCGTACAGTGCTACCATTAATCGTCACCTTCCGCGCATCGTGCTGCAGTATTATATTCCCGCCCTGTACCGTTACCTTAGCATCTCCCTTTTTCAGTTCTATTTGGTCAGAATCAACTGTGATCTTTGTCTCGGAGTGTGTTTCCATCACAAATTTTTTAGCATTAAATCTCATCAACTTATCCTGGGCTTTGAGCAGCATACGCAAGTCTTCTACTTCACTCCCATCATCCTCCATATCGGCTGTAGAAATTTGTATAAAGTGATTCTCCTCTGTCCCATCCAGTTTCATAGCAAACATTTTTACATTACCGACTATCGGATCACCCTCTTCGGGAATAAATCGAGCAGAAGTCTCTATACCGTTGAGTTCCTCTAACTTATCTTCTGGTTCTTCCTCTGTTCCCTCTGTTTTTATATACGCACTCTGCAGCTTAACTTTACTTGGCTCCTCAGCGTCTGTATTTTGTGCGGATAATTCAATGCTGCTTCCAGGCTTTTCCTTTAACTCGTCCTCTGTAGGTGGCTCCTCACTTCCTAAATCCCTTCGCCTGAGAGTTTCAAACAAGAGATCGTTACCACGACCAGATATGCTGCCATCCGATGCTTCCATAAGCACACGCAGACCCTCACCACCCCTGATATCCTTATCGGAGAGCATATTCATAACAATGCTCTGGGAATAACTTGCGAGGATGGGCACTTCCTCTCCCACATTCTCTGCGAAAATTAGCGTCCATTCGCCAGTCCGATAGTTGATTGTTCCGGTAGCATGCCCAACAAATTCCCCGACATTGTTGTCCGCTGCGTACATAGGAATTCCATCGGTATTGGTGGTCATAATAAATATCGTACCTGGGTAAATGGAGTGTTTTTCCAGTGTACCTGAATAAGTATTTCCACCATCACCGAGCTCTATTTCCTCACTGCCCACACGATTCTCCAGAGCCTGCTGCAGCACACCATCGGTCTGAACTTCCAGCTTAGAGTTGTACGATTCAATGGCCGGTTCAGCATCGTCCACAAACCGAATAATAAATTTCCCATCTTTAGTCACTGTAAACTTGAGATGATCCAGAATTAAATGCTCAACGGTGTTCTTGACAACTTTCAGAATAGGAATCTTAATAATCTCATAAACGCGGTATAAAGTCCCAAATGTGGCATTGTAAATAGCATCTGTTCCAGCTATGCCAGTGTAAAGATTTTTGAACGCATTAATAAATCTAAATGGGACATCCACATACCCCTTGTGACCTTCCTGCACATTGGGTGAATCCCCTGTTTCAAAATCATCACCATCAATTCTGACTGTAGTATAATTAAGATTGTCCCCATCCTGATTGAGTACCATTCTGTATTTATAGTCTTTGGATGCCTTGAACTCGTCCAAAAAATCTTTGAAAGTCTCGAAAGTAATATCCCCAGTTCCTGCATCTCGCACTGGGGAAAGATCAATCTGCAAAACTTCCAGCAAATCGGAAATTTCTACCAAGTCTGGATCTGCGAGCATTTCCTCCATTTGCAAAATCCCATTTTCGAACAGTTCATCCGTAGTAAAACCAAGGGGTAGATACATCGGTTTGGAGATATCCCCATTCTTGAAATAAACCAGTACGAAATCATCGATCCTGGGAATACCACCGTCTACAATCTCGAACCCGACTTTACCCCTGGAAAAACACCTGGCAAATGGAATCTGCGCGTATTTCAGGGTAAGGTTTGTCTGCGCCCCGTCCACCATAGCTCTGTATGGATCACACATTACTTTTATGTTCCACGACTTGAGCAACCCAGTATCCTCGTCCCGATCCTGAACAACCACTTGACCGAAAGCCCACTGATTCTGTGCGCGTGAAAATGCTCGATCTGTAAGTGTGCCTTTTACTATCATCGTGCCTGCTCCTCTAAAAGTGCCAGGGTGAACTTGGTAAAAAACCCAGAATCTTTCTGTACAAACAGAGTTTTCTGCAACACCGCGTACAGCCCGGTTATACCATTACTCCCACCAAATATCCGCACGACATCCCCCGGCTCAGCGTCATCGTACACAAAGCCCGGTACAGTAACATCATATACATATTGAGAGAGGTGTCTCCAGAATTCATAATTTTGTATATATACATCTAGGCATTCCAATTCCAACTCACTCTGCCACCCAAAATCAAAAGCTCGCTCAGACTTCATGCCTGCCAAGGTAGAAATCTCTCTCCCGAAAAGGGGAAGTATTGTTTTCCACTCCGTGCCGTAGAATGTCTCAGCCTCTGGATCTTCCAGGTTCACTGCAGATATTACCCAATCGAGTGCGGACACAAAAGCCATTTTGCGTATATCATTCCTGAGTACAGTATCGAAAATACGATATACATTATTTTCTGTAATAAGGGATGCCGCTATATTTGTTCCCTGAAATATTTTTGACTTGTATGCGTTCATAAATGACACCAGATGCCCTTTTCCGGAAATGTCATAATACACAGAATAGCCTAAAGTACCAAGGCTGTCTGTCATATACAACTGCAAATTCCTTAAAAAATGTATAGGTGTTTCTATGCCTTTATACACATACATACTCCGCCCTGATACAACTGGTGCTAAAACCTTATCCGCCTTTGCAATGCCATACTCAGCCTCCATGATCTGTGTAAACAGAGATCCACCAGCCGGAATGTGGAAAGCGCGGGGTTCTTTGTTCAGCAGCATTTCTGTAAGTGAAAATGGATGAAATCCAAGATGCGCGACATTAACTCCGGGTTTTCCGAAACCAGTTGTTTCAAAACCTCTCCCGGAAGAAAGACTGAATTTTCCTTTCAGATATCGTTTCGGGGTATCTCCGAAAGAAAATTCAAGCCAATCATCTCCCCTCATGGCTACACCCAGTCCGAACCTGTCCAGAAATCCAAACTGCCCGACCGGATACATAGTCAATAAACCGTACGAATACACAAAGGGACTCTCAATATCCACTGGTAGCAGCAATACTGGAAATTCCTTTATGTTAAAATCAAAATACAGTTTATCTGTTCTCATAGAGTCACAGTAACCTCTGCGGAATCCACAAGGATATTTTCAAAAGTAGAAATATCAGAAACTGCCGGTATTTTCAGCGCAACACCCACATATACATCCGCAAAGGGGTCAATAATATTGTTCACTTCCGCAATTATCCACGCATACTCTTTACTGCCGAGAAAATCCCGCGCCAGTAAATCCAGTCTCCCGGCATATTTATCCGTTATAATAATTTCCTGAAAGGATCTGGTAGTAAACTTGTAGCGTTTTTTTGAAAAAAAATCTGTGCTGTCATTGAGTAAATCACTCCACATTTTATGCTCCCATGAATCTTTCACCAACTGTGAGAATATTCGGATTCGCGAATCTGCAAGTTACTATTGCCCTTCCAATCTGCCCATCATTCATAACCGGAAGTAATGCCTTAATGTCTATGCTCTCCGGGAGCAGCTTTGTGAATTTAATTGTTCCAGAATCACCACCGAGGTACACATCCACGAGGCGCGTGCGTTTTACAGACTTCTCGTAAAGTTCTGATATAGCACCTTTGATGTTACCCCCTTGTAGGAGATCCATAGCTTTGTTTGCGGATGTTGTCCAGTCGCTGCTCACTTCAACCCCGCCCGGAGGGACGAGCCTTCCACCTTGTACCAGAGTTGCAAACATATCCTGCAGATCATTGATAACATCCATAACCTCAGCCTGCCCATTTTCTTCCGCAAGCAGTCCAAGGGTGATTTCCAGTTTCGGTGGGGAAGCAGACCGCCAGAATTGCGAAAACATATACTGGAATTTACCACTTCCTCCGCTACTCGCGAGCTGTATGACTAAATCTGTCAGAGTGCTTCCACTGGATTCAAACGGTGCCTCGTAATCATTGGAAATGCCGAAAGAGATATCCTCATTCTGAAGTTCGCCTGTAACCTGTTTTCCCTCTTGCTGAATTACTACTTTCATTAATTGTCTCCCTCGTTCAACAGACCAATAGTATTCGGTGCTGGTCTGGGTGATGGAAGTGTAATATTCATATTCGGAGGCTGCGACCTCTGTTTCTGCGCTGTCTGCCTATCCTTACCCATTTGATGTGCCTGGGCTTGTGCGCGTAGTTTTTCTGCTTCCGCCAAATCTCGTTTTTTCTGTTCCTCGTCCTTAATTCGTATCTGCTTTTCTGCGTTTGCTGCAGCATCCGCTGCCTTAGTTCCTGGTGGAACTGTTTCTTGGGCTGTCTGCGTTTCACCCGCAATCTCAGTTTCGGGGATGAAAAGTTCTTTCCGAATTTCTGTAGCCTCGGTCAATTCTTTCTTCATATCAGTCAATTTCTGCTGTTCCCTGGCTGCAGCTTTTTCATCGTATACACCCGTTGTTATACCCTGCGATATTTCGCGCTGGTGGAATTGTTCTATCGTCTGTGCTGCTCCGGCAATTTTCTGCTGCTGCTGATAGGCTTCCTCAAGTTGACCCAGCCATACATCGTATGCTTCTATGTCCGCTTCAGTTGCCGTTCCAGCTTTCCCTTTTACTTCGATATTTCTGCGCATCTGTTTCTTTGTATTCCAAAGCATTGCGCTTTTAGTAGCTATTTCCTTATCCAATTCCTTAATCTCCGCATGCAGGGGGGCAGCTTGATATCCTATTTTTGTCTGTGCCTCCGCTACCTTTTTGGCACGCTCTGCCTGCAAACTCTCCAAGCCCTGCTTCATTACCATCAGGGAAGCATACTGTTCTGCCGTCTCCAACTCTCCGCGTGCAGCCTTTTCTTTGAATTTTGTATTAAGCAGTTGCTCATTCATATCTAAAGTATCGTGATATCTTTGTGTGCTCTCCTGCAAAAGCTGTAAAGCAGACCGATAGCTACCCACCGCATCAAATAAACGCTTCAACTGGATGCCGGTAAAAATAGAGGCACCAATCACACCACCAAATTTCATCAGTGATGCCGCTGTCAGACCCCCCATAAACCCCTTCAGAGAGGATAAATCAACATCTTTGTTACCAAACTTTCGCAGACTGTCCTCAAAACTTTCCAGGAATGTTCCCTCAAAAAAACCCTTCAGATCCTCACCTGCCTTAACCTGTTCCGCTGCCTGCACAGATGCAGCGGCAACCATGTCCTCTGTTGCAGACATATTTTCCGTATGCCTTTTTTCTGCGGCATTTGAATCTGACTGTATTACCTCGCGCGTTTCCTCTGCGCTTGCTGCACTTTCTCCAGCCAACTCGACTACTTCCTCGTCCCGCGCCTTTGCATCCTCTCTCTGCTTGGAAAAAATGTTCTTTATGCCATCAAAATTTCCAGTAACATCCTTCAGAACATCATACACCCCGCCAAAAGCAGAACGACCGAGCAGATCCTGAAAACCTTCTTTGTAGCTGGTGCTGATAACATCGGAGTATTTTGTGAATACCCCCTCCATCTTATCGTACTGAATATTTCTCTGACCGAGTTCATCCTGGAGATATTTTTTATAATCAACGGTGAGTAAATTTCTGTCTGACAGTGCCTGCTGTGCATCCTCGTCCAAGTTTTTTCCAGACGCAATATCTTTCTGCATCTGACTCTGCTTGTCCAGCATCTTGAACATTGCTGCAGTTCTTTCTCCCGAAAGCTGTACAGAGGGGTCAGCGAAAGCCAGCATTTCAGCACTAAGTTTTGTCAGCAGGGACTGGTATTCACCAAGCTGGTCATTGTTTTTCAGCAGGGTTTTATCGAGTCTTCCGAATTCCTGAGCTTCCTGCTTCACCCGCTTCCCAGCTTCTTTGAGCAGACCGAGAGAAACCTGGATACTTTCCGCAGAGAGTTCCCGGATTCCATCCATTGCCTCTATCGTATCCTCTCCCTGTGCAGCCGACATCCGCTCCATCTTTCCGAGAGCCACCCCCATATCGGACGCAGACTCTTCCAGAGTTGTAGCCATGACCAACATTCTGAGACTGTCTGCAGATTCTGCTGTATCCGTTGGGACAGCCTCTCTTGTTATCTGTCCGAGACTGCGCACTGCATCAATTAATTCTGTGAATTGCGGGGAGAAATTACCCTGTTCAACGGAAAACTCTACCGACTTGTCCAGCTTTATAACATTCTCATTGAGAATCTTGAGTTCATCCTGAATATCCGCAGTGCCCATGACGGACTGCAATGTTCCTTTCAATCCAGTAATGAGAGATTTTGCAATAGATAACTGGCGACCTTTGTTAAAGGCGAGAGCAGCAGCTCCACCCATTGCCAACTTACTAAAGACAGACATTTATTTTCTCCCCTTCCTGAGACTCTGCTTTAGTTCCCCGATCTTTGATATCGTTTCAGCTAAGTGCAGCAGCCTGGTATTCAGTATCTCATTTATTCCCATTCCTGTCATCATGTTTGCCTGTGCTACATATTGGTAAAATGAAGCACGATTAAAAAAATGTAACAATCTCGTGAAAGGGTATCTGAATACGGACTACCTTACCGCAGTTCGAGCACTTCGGGGAATCGTATCTCCGCAGCCCATAATTATTATCCATATTCGCGAGCATCTTAATCACATCCGGTCTGTACCGCAGTGGAAGTTTTTCCATCAGGTTCAAGCGTTCCCCAAAACTCACCGGGAGAGCGAGCTTAACCTGGGCAGCCAACCGCGCCACAGTAGTTTTTTCAAGGCACTTTGCCTCCGCCTGTAATCTCTCCGCACCATCAAGGTGTTCGAAAATATCCCACATATTCGCATGCAAATAATCCCACACTTCGAGCCATCCGCCCACAGTGATAAAATCAAAGGTGTACTCGCCCAGGTGGAACTCCACATCATCTACATTCGTTATTGGAATTTTTCCGAGATTGAGGGTAGCATTGTGCGAATAATTCTCTTTTCCGGCAGCCTTGCATCTCGAACAAGACCATGCGTACATGAATTCTCGTGCCTCTGGTCTTTCCATACAGCGGGCATGCACAATCAAAGCATCAAAATCAATACTGTACAGTCCGAATAAATCCGGAAGATCATCTATTTTCATTGTATCAGATAGAGCTTCAATAACTGCTGAGAATCTGGTACTCTCTGGTAAATCTCCCTGACTGAATGTAGATAAATGCTCAAAATGGCGCATCTCCAATCCTGAGAAATCAGCTACCTTACCATACTTTCTTCCATTTGACGGTAACGGAAATTGAATGTTCATTGTTTCTCACCCCGGTTTAATTTTCTTTCTTTTCCCATATCGAACAGGTCAGGTTAAAAGATAGCTTTGCGCCCTTATCCGTGCCATCCAAGCGAGTCGGAACTCCCAGTGTCTGCACATATCCCCGGTAGGAGAGCGTCTTAAAAATACTATCAGAGTCTGTATTGTAGAGTCTGACCGTTATCCATTTCAAGTATTCTATGGGATAATTTTGACTCCCATCCTCTGCAAACTTCGATGCTTCCCATGTCGAAAAGAATTCCCAGACCGCTGCCCTGTTCGCAGCATCTACAATAACCTCGCACTCCAGAGGCGGCATTGTGCGAAAACCGATCACATCTATCTGTGTCCCAGCACGCACAAAATTTTCGCTCGTATTGGCTTTGTCCGGGATAGTTACCTTGACCTGGTAACCAGAGGTCAACCCCTCAAACTCAACCTCATAGCGATAGAGCTTAAAAAAAGAAAAAGAGAGGGCAGGGTTCACCACCACTGCCCCCTATTCTTTATTCTCACTGTACTGCTACCCTATGCTTTCCGAGAGTGTTACATTGCCTGCAGTGATAACGACCGCAATGTTAATGTTCTTGATTATTTCGGACGGATTCAGTGTTATCGTTGCGTGCAATGTATCTGTGCTCAGATCATTGTTATCCAGGGAGCAGGTAACAAACCCCGAAAGGATCGCATCCCTACCCCTCAGATAGCCCACGAGCGTTTCCAGGTGCACACGGAATCTGTCTATCACAGCCGGAGTAAACCTCTTAAACTGGAAAGGTCCAGAAGTTCTGCGCAACCAGTTTTTCGTGTAGTTTAGCAACAGCCTGATATGGATCTGCTGTGCATACCCTTCAGAGGGGAAACAGGTATTTTCAGTAACTGAGTAGTTACCCACTCCTGTAACCGCCAGCAACGGGTTAATTTCAGCGTCCAGCAGTGTCTGAGACTCAGTATTAGTCAGAACCCTTTCCAGAGTTCCAGCAATCAAGTGCTCAGATCCAAGCGGTACAGTGAAAGCATCATAATTTGAATTCAGATACTTTGGCTGTATAGCTGCAGATGCTGCCAGGTAAACAGGATACTTGTCATTGATTGTATCCCTGATTTTTGTGTTCGGATAGTAGTAAGCCGTGTATTTCGAGGTCAGACCTGCAGAATCTTTGTGTGTTATAGCCTCTGCTGGAGTGCTCTCTGCCGGAATACTCAAAAGTCCTACACCGTAATCGGCAGCTTCGCAAATAGTCTTGATCTTTGTCTGCACTGTGGCACCAGAATATCCGCAATCTGGGAATGTCCAGATGTTCAGGGATACCAGATCAGACATACTATCAAGTGCTGCTGCAACTTCAGCGAAATCTGGTTCATCACCGGAAGCACCGGCACCCAGAGCGAGTGTTGTTGCCTGTTCTTTTGGAAGGACTGTTTCGGCTGCGGTGGTGTTGTCCACGGCAATCAGGTAATTAGAATTCTGGTTGATCTTATCCACAAAGTACATGGATTTTCCAAAACCATCTTTCTTCTCCTGAACCCTTGTAACTGTCCACTGCTCAACACGCTCGTAAGCGGATGTCAAGCTGTTATACAGGAAAACACCGACAACAAAAGTTTTTTCAGTTCCATCTACATCTGTGATCTGAATACCAATCGCGTTATCGGAATCTCCGTAAGTTTTTCCCGCGAACAGCATAATCTCATCGGTTCCAAAAACATAGCCCTGGATATCAGAGAGTCCGGTTACCAAAGTTTCATTATCTTCCGAACTTCCAGCAAGTACGATGTTCGCACCGCCTGAAAGCACATTTTTTCCTATACGCATGCACTGCACTTCTCCAGCACCCAAACCAGCAAGTGCAGACCAGTGAAACTTGCTGTCAAATGCAGAGGAAGGCACACCGTAAAAATTAAGAAAATCTCCTGTTTTGCCGAACTTGAAAACCTTGTTTGGTTCTCCGCTCTTTGCAAATCCGAAAGCTGCGCCAATCTTTTCAGAAGGAAACGCAGCGCGTCCAGCACCAAGGAGCCGTTCTTCTATCGTAATTTTGGGGAGCAGACCGCCCATATTGTATCACCTCCGATTATTTTTTGTCCTTAGACCAGTTCTACTTTGTACTGAGTGCCGCCAAACTCGGAAACCAGATACAGTTTTGAATTGACGGTATCCCACCACAGCAAAACAGCACTATCTTCCAGTGTAGGTTCAACAGCAGCCTCTACAGGAATCGCTTTCATGGCAATAGCCAGCGCATTTGTCGCACTATCATACGATGCTGTCATAGCCTCATCAATGTTAATGGACTCACCAACATCAAGACCAGAACGAGCAGCCCCAACCAGAACAATCGTCAAAGCCTTTTTGACCTTATCAAAAATCTGGAGTAGTACGGTATCGAGTTTCATCATTGTCTTTTCCTCCGGTTAATTTTATCCCTTAAAATACAGGGATGTAATAATCATAAAGCCAGGTTACAGGAACTTCAACTTTTGCAGCCTTGTCTTCATAGCTTAAAGTTGTTCCATCTGTGTTTGTTCTAGGCTGTGCATTCTTGAGCTTGTATCCCATGTATGCCTCGCCCTTGTCATTCAGCAGATTCAATAGAATATCTACTACACGATCAGCCTTCAGAGCACCTATGCCTGTCTCTGGATCATACGACAGGTTGAGCCACTGTTCCATTGCTCTCAGAATCCAGCCCTCGGTAGTTTCCGTGAATGTGCATGCCCAGTCATGCGTATAAGTTGGTGCACCAGTATCTGCTATCTCAAGACCCTGAAAAGAGTCAATCAATGGCTCAAACGATCTCTGGGGTATCGAAGCACTGCGAACCCTCTGCCTGATTACCGCTGCTCCGTTGGGTATGGAAATTCCAGCCGGAAGTGTTGGAATTACCAATTCCCACATATAACCTTTCGCAATCGTACCGAGCGCATCCATTTCGGAAAAGGTCACAAGTGGACTCATGTTTATTACCTCCCTACAGTATATTGTTCCTAGTATCTATTTTTTATAGTATACTGGATAGTTCATTGCTTGACAATAACCGCCATACCAATTATGGCAGATTAAATACACCGGCATCCCAGTCATTGATAAATAATTCCACCTGGATATTCTCAATAACGGAATAGTCGTCAACTTCCCGGATAATGCCACGGAGTACCAAAGGCAAATTATACACATACTGATAACCAACCTCGTACTCATTCCCCTCTTTTTCGTATTCAGCCACATCCCCAAAGCGCACCATGTATTTGTATTTAACTCCGCCCAGTGTGGTGTCCGGATCATTAACTTCGATGTACAAATCTCCAGCCTTTGAATAGTTGCTGAAAAAAACTTTTTCTGTGAAAGTCAGCGTATCAACAGCTTTGTCTGTGAGTAGCAGACACTTGTATTCCATGACGATAGGCAGAAATTTAATTCCCTTTCCTTCCCACATTGTTCCCATGTGACCTTCTGGGGGCCATCCCTCAAGAACAGCCGGGAGACTAAATTCATCCGCCCACTCGGTGACAGATCGAATATAGAAAGCGAACATCGGGAGATTTTTTGAACCTTTACAATTTGTCAATTTCCGCTTTATCGTTTCCAGTGTGCCGTAACCCACTTTCACCCCTGCGGGCATAATGGATTCCAAGTATTCCTTGACTTTAAGGTGTATCGACAGTAGCATCGTCAACCTCCGCCTGCAGAATATCTGCATATTCGTCTATTTCAGACTCAGAAACCTTTCCTGCGTAGAACATTTCCTCAGCATCCACGAGAGGAATTCCTGCACCGCGATACTGCACAATCAGTCTATTCGGAATTTTTGTGGTAAACCATGCCCGGATATCGTCACAGTATGGGAACATCGAGTACATATCCACAAAACCCTGAACGAGTTCCGTCCTTGTTTTTTTTCCAGCCTCATAATCACGCTGAATAAACCACGAGTAGAAAAACAAAAATTTCTGAGGATCAAAGTCGTGCATCTGCACAAGCATATCTGCTAGTTTACTATCGCTGACTATCTCTCGGACAGTGTATATGATGTCTGCCTTACCCATTTTTATTCTTCCAAAGTTTTAATATACGCATGGTATTGAGTGGTAGCACCTCTAAAGCAACAGAGAGGTGTTTACAGTACATTCCGCTGAGCTGATCGTTGCGAACACCGGGAAAGCGGTTCTCGCCTTTTCCCTTCAAAACTGATCCGGTCTGGGTGTTGATATACTGAAATCCCCAGTAAAGAAACGCTGGACAGGTACAGTAAAGTTCGATGTCGCCTTTGCTGACTGCAAGTCTGAAAACCTCAGACAGCTTCATATCTCCGGCTGCATACTTCTTTAATAGTTTGTCCAGTCGTAATAATCTAATCCGTTCCGTATATTCGCGTCTGGAGCGTGTGAAATCAGCACTTCTGGTACGGAACACAACAGTGTCTCGCACCATATCAACCAACCGTGTTGACTTGAGTTGTTTGACCCTTTCGACCTGGTTGAGAAACTGGGGATCGTTCTTTTGGATAATTTGTTTTCTCGTAAGTTCATTCAGAAAATCCTCAAAACACTCAACTTTACACGGTGACACTGCCTCTACCACTCCACTACGCGACAGTTCTGAAATAAAAAGCGGGAACATCTCTCCCGGTTTCTCAGAATACTCTGCGAACTGGCACTGCAGATTTTCATATAGAGATCCGTGTTCACGCAGTGCTTCCGCATTGTTGCGCAGCTTGTACAATGCACAAACAACGGAGTCAATATACTCCACTATGGGCACAAATACATCCTGAGTTCCCCTGTGAGAATTCAGGTGAAAGGAAAAGCGACTAACACCGAAGTATTTGTCTAACCACTCCGGGAGCCTGTTCCCAAACCCGCAGCGTTCTATCAGCATCCTGTCCCCCGCTCTATTGTTTGAGTACAAACAATCTATTTTTCCCCCGGAGTTCTTCCTCCAGGTGTGTCTTTTCCTCTTTCGCTTCCGTTACCAATGACTGACCATCAGAGGGAATATCAATGGACTCACTCTTTCTGATAATCTCCCCTTCTGCAATCTGCACCAGCACAAGCGCATATCTCCAGATCCAATCCTCTGCATACCCGGTGTAATCATACGCTGGATCTGCCGGATTGAACTCCAGCTTAAACTCGATTGTAAGATGACTATTCCGAAAGTTTTCCGTAAACAGCAGGTGCGGAGGCTTTGCCTCCCGTACAAATTTCCACACTAAATTATCATCATTGAAAATCTGTTTCGTATTTGCCCAGAATGTTTTTAGTGCAAGCATTTCCTCGAATGAATAGGACAGCCTGGAATAGTAAGTTCTGAAAAAGTAATTCAGAACATCCTTATTCTCCATGATCGTGTTTGGCTGCTGAACATCATACACACCTGTAACTGTGCCAACATCCATCGGCAGCGTGATAGGGTTGTCGGTAATTGCGATTGTGCGCATCAGACGCATTGTATAATTCTTTGAAAAAAAGGCAATCGCCTGTTCGATCAATCTTTGTACCTTCGGTGACTTCGAGATTACAGGAATCGGTTCAAACCGATCCCGTATTGCTGCCTCAAATTGCACTTTCGTCATAGATACCCCTTACTTTTTCTTTTTACCGGATTTTTTCTGCGGGGCGGTTTTCTTCCGCGGTTCCACATCTTCTGGGGGAACTTCTCCATCTGCAGGGTCAGTGGATTTCTCAACTGGGGGATCTTCATTTTCCTCATCCCCAAAATCAAGGTCACCCTCATTACCATCCACAACATCTAATTCCGGTGTCGGCTCTGGTTCTGGTATTGGTTCTACTGGAGAGGGATCTGCAGCCTTTTTATCCGCGGCATCCCTGTTCAGGATAAATACCTTCACACTCTGTCGTACATAAAACTGTTTCGATACAACCTCGTGCACAAGAATTTCCTCTTCTGGCTTCAGGCGGATAGGTCTGCCATCTTCAAGAGTTATCTGCACCATAAAATCCTTACCATTCACAATGCGAACAGACTTCAACTCATTGTATACGGTCACTTCGAAAGTTTCTCTGTACAAACTTCTGATGCCATTATAGTGAACTCTGTCGATGCGCACTAGGTCAGCAGCCCTCGGAGCTAAAGATAGCTGTCTGCCATTATGGTTAAAGTTTTGATTCTGCAAAGTTTTGTTCTGGAGCTTTACCCAGATCATACTTCCAATCCTTGACTTGTCAATCGTAAATTCTTTCATTCATATCCTCCCTGAAATGTAAAAAAGGGAGGGAACGCAGCCCCTCCCCTTTTAAGGTTCATCTAATCAGAACTTAGTTCTGGTTGATAGTCATTTTTGTGTAGCCAGCCGGACGAATCATTTTGTGACCGTAAGCTGTACCCATGCCCTGCTGATTTTCAAAGAAATTCAGCCAGTCAACTTCTGATGTGAAGAAAGGCAGGTAAGGTGCGTATACAAAGTTGCTCTCAAGGAAGTTGTCTCCCTTTGCACCCATAACCATTTCATCAATCGGGAAATCCGGGTTGTAAACTACAAGGTAGTCTTCATAAGTTCCAGCAATGAATGAGCCTGCTGGTCTTTTTCCTGCGGGTACTGCAGACTTGAACTTTTTGTCATTTCCGCTGAGGATAACCCACGGCAGTCTACCGCAAAGCAGAATATTTCCGCCAGTCATCCTGGTGTTGTCTCCGATTGTCGCAGACATTTCAGCCAGTATGTAGGACAGAGACTCGTAATGTTCTGCCTTGCTCACACCAGTAGGAGCCTGGAAATCAAAGGTGAAAAGTCCACCGGCAGCCTGTCTGCGGACGATCTCCATAAGCTGAGCATCAATAGCTCTGCGGAGCAGACCAGCCTGCGATTCGAGCAACACATCCTGAGCACTCAGGTTGTGGGCTTTCTTCAGATCGAATGCAGCATGCAGAATCCAGGTTGAGCCGAGCTGTGCGAACTGCGCGGTAACCGGGGAATCCGTGATCTGGAATTTGATCTGTGGAGTCTGAGCAGGGTGCAGATCCATTCTGTACTCATAAGTAATGAGAACATCTGTCAGATTTTTGACATTGGCATTAAATGTGACATTGAAAGCACCGCTTGTGTATACGATTGTGTTTGTACCTGCGGCTATATCACCGACAAGATTACCACTTCCATCATCGGTAACAGTCATCAGATTGTCACTTACATCCATTGCAGTGATAACAAGAGTAGATGGAATTGGTGACGGGAATACAAGATTACCTGTGAAGGTAGGTGTAGACCCTGTGCCAGCCCCGATTGTTTCATCCAGTATTGTCTGCAGTGGATAGCTGTAGTCAGCATTAAAACCGCTCTGTGGGGTAGCCAGCTTGTCGCCAACTTTTACTTTACCCTTTGCGGTATCAGCAATGACATCAAGGTAAAACACCTGACCTCTCCTGCGCTCCATTGGCTGTACACTGAAAATCTGCTCAGCAATGAGGTTAGGAACGACTGCGGCAATCAGATCGAAAGCGTAGTCGATAAAGGCGATATCGTCCGAGGTAGTTGTTTCTGAAATCATTTTCATTTCAGGTCTGGTTCTGGAGAGCCTTTCCCTGACATGTTCTTCAAAGTTCTTCATCAAGAACCCAGTAGTAGCAAGCAGATGGTCACCGAGTGGACGCTTTTTTTCTTTCTCGAAAAATTCCACAATAGGTTCGACATGCTTAGCATATCTCCCTTCGCAGAGTCCTTTGCCCTCAGAAATTATCTGCTGCATTCGCTGTTCACAAAGTGCGCTTGAACTGTTGTTCATGTTAAGTGTTCCTCCCTACGGTATATTGTTTCTTCTCAAAGGCTATATTCATATTAGCGGATATAACCTTACTTGTAAACATTACAAGGTCAAGTGGTACTCTCTGTGAGTACATTTATTGTCATACCACATGACTTATCCTCAAAAACTGTGCTGCATACACGCACTTCCGGCTTTCCATCGGCATACCAGCAGCTAATATCATCATTCGACACTTCATCACGATGGTAACCGGCCTCTGTCAAAATCTCAGAAATTTCCTTTCTTTCCATCACAGCATATTCGTGACTTGGAATATTCATTTTATCGAATACCATCACCCCTTTCTCTGTGGGGATGTCCTCCACGAATCCCATGCGCGTAAATGACGCGAGCAATTTCTGCGGATCAAGCGGTTTTGTATCACCAGTTACCCCGACTTCCTCTTCCACCGGATCTTCCTCATCCTCAATGGGAGCTTCATCATCAATCTCGACATCAGTTTCTTCAGCAGATTCTGGTTCTACTTCAATGTCAGTTTCT